>Ga0079224_100016609_pt1 | contig 10350 bp, 6 predicted proteins | sample Stecom2015_FD_80414 | JGI IMG/M metagenome (GOLD analysis project Ga0079224, IMG submission 80414) | Agricultural soil microbial communities from Utah to study Nitrogen management - Steer compost 2015 | ecosystem: Environmental > Terrestrial > Soil > Agricultural land | place: USA: Utah...
ACCACGCTTTCCAATGCCGCTTTGTGGGAAAAATGTGAGCAAGCGGTCTTGCGCGCAAGACTTAACTCCGCGCCGCAGGGACCTGAACTCCAAGCGGGAACCGTTGTATTCACATTCATTCTCCGGTAAGATCTTAGCGCCTTTGACCGCGCGGTAGCCGGTACACGAAGTACCCGATACCTGCAGCGCCCCCCACCAAAACAAGCAAAATGACAGCCATCCAGCGCCCGGAAACGCCCCGATCTGGACGGAAATGAACGGGTTGATTATTTCCGCTATACACCAGCGCCGCCCAGTGATAGGGCAGCTTCATGCTTTCTGAAACGCCGGGATTGTCTAGCCAGTCGAGTTTGGCAGTATGTAAGGCCAGGGCTTTATCGCCGCCGGCGCGAAGGTTCCGGTAAAATGCACCGGTCAGTTCGGCGGCGGTCTCATCATTCAAATTCCATAAACCCGCCACAATACCACCGGCGCCCGCCGCCGCGAATTCCCTTGCCAGGCTCAGGACCCCCTCCCCTTCGACCAGGGGACCAATGCCGGTCTGACAGGCACTCAATACCACGAGTTCAGGCGCACCGCCTTGCCGGTAAATATCCGGAATATACACCTGCCGGTCGGCGAATTGAAGTGCGGGAATTTGGTTTTCGCCCAGCAAAAACGCGTGCGTACTCAAGTGCAGGATCGTGGTCGTACCAAAGACTTCAAAAAAAGCCCCGGACGACGCCTCCCCTTCCTGGAAAAAAACGCCGTCCACGTGTTCCCGCACGCGATCCATTTCCAGCCGCACAGCCGGAAGCGAAGCCAACGTAGACGCCTGACCCGCTTCGTCGAAAGGAACAAAAAAACCGGCAAACTGTGCCTCTTTGTTCCGTGTGACACCGGTGGCTTGTAAGGAATTCCATACATCCAGGGAATAGGCGCGGGAAATCACCACCTCACGTATTAAGAAAGGCCATTGGCTCACGGCGGGTGAATACGCCGGTTGAACCGGCAAAGCCTCGAAGGGTACTTTCCCAATGATTCCGTCGGGAATGATCATTTTCCGACCTGTGTTCAGGTGCACAGCCCCGTCCGCCCCGTGATCCCGTCCGGCCGGAAGAAGTAGCCGGTAAATTTGATGGGCCGCTGCATAATACCCTTCCGGATCGTTGTACATTGCTTGCGGGCCGTGATGAAAATACCGCTCAAGGAAATCGGTGATCTCCCTGCCCAGCTCTGCGGCCGCGCCCAGCGAACGGAATTCCAGCACGCCGGTTGAATCGGCGCGAAAAAAATACCAATGCTCATGCCCCGTAAAATATTCCCATACTTCCATGCCCGGCGGAAGCAAGGCAAGCGCGGAACCTGCCTCTTGACGGTCTGATGAGCTTAAAAGTGGATATTTTTGGTTAAGCGCCGGACGAAGCAGCGACAAATCATACCGGGTACGATCGGCGGCCTGCTTTAACCGCCGTTCCTCGCTTGCACGTCCCGCAAGAAATGCCTGTATACGCTCTGTCTCGTAATAAGCAAGAACTTGCAATAATTCATCTTCTTTTCGGATCAGGCTGTCTTGGTCAGCCGCTTCGTCCCGATGCAAATTCCAGCGCAGTTCATCGGCAAGTATCCGGGCCTTATTCCATTCAGCGAAATCCAATGCCTTAAGCGCATAGTGACCCTGGCCCGTGCTTTGATACAAACGGAAGGCGCCCGCGATGGCTTCCTCGGCAATCGCCAGGCTGAAACGCTGATGCTCCTGTTTGGATTCGAGGCCGGCAAACCGCAGCCGGAGTGCTTCGGAAACTTCAAATGCCCGGTGATAAAGCCCGAGCGCTTCCTCATCTTGCCCTAGCTGCACAGCTATTCGCGCTTTGCCGGTGAAGGCGTCCATAATCGTGTTATCGGCATAGGCCGCTACCGCGCTGCTTCCCGTCGAGTCGGTTCCGGGGACCAGCAGGGCAATGGACAGGTCAAAGCTTTGCTTAGCCTGCGAATATCGGCTTGCCAGGCGCTGTGTTTCCCCTAATTCCAACCAAATTTTCGCCCTTTCCCGTTGTTTAGACCCGGGATAACGCCTTTCTAAAAGACTCACCGCCCGGCCTAAACTTTGCTCTGCCTCACGGAACCGAAGTTGCTGTCTTTGCAACTGACCGAGTAACAGGTGAGCGCCAGACAGCCAGTCCAGGGCCGCCTTGTTTTCCGATAGTAAACCGGGATTACTTAACACCTTTAGGGCCTGGTCCAGGTAGCGCCAGGCAGATGTAAAATCGCCCCGCCGATACGTGATATCAGCAAGTGTATTGAACAGCAAGCCTTGCAGCGCGGTTGCGGGCTGCACCAATTCAAGCGCCTCGGTGCCGTACCCGGCGGCTTGATCCAATTTTCCTGCCGTACGGGCCGTACTCGCCATATTGATCAGAAAAGACACCTGTTGATCCCGGTTCCCCATGCTGCGCGCCAATTGATACCCCTGCTCTTGAATGAACATGGCTCGCTCGTAATCGCCCAGACGGGTATAATTATTCCCGAGTGGTTTCAAGACAAATTCAATCACCTCGTCTTCTGATACCGCCGGATTCGTCTGATAAAACCGGTACGCTTCTTCGTACGCTTGCAAGGATTGGATGATATTCCCGTGTTGTAACTGGTAATACCCGTCGTTGGCCAACAGGTAAAACCAGGCACCTTGCTCGTCCCGGGTCACCGGCTGACGCCACGCTTCTGCCCGCGCCTGCGCCGGCCATTCAAAACGAGCCGATGGATCTTCCAGCAATGCGTCTATCCAGGAATAGATCCAGGCTTCCAGATTGTCGGCTTTCTTCAGGCTGTCCATTCGGGATGTCCAGTGAGATGGGATCTCCGAAGCTTTCCCGGCCTGGAGCAAGGAAAAAATTAACATGCCGCTGACGATACCCGCTCGCAACAGGCGGCAGCGTTTGCCTGAAAATACGTTCGTCCTTACAATCTCCAAGTCGTATAGAACATGAACCGGCCTGTGCCGGATGAAATAAAATGTAAGTACCGAAGCCCAACCGAAGGGCCAACCCGCACACGTCCAAATGAAATGTCAGCAAAGGGCGCGATCCGCGCTGAAGCGAAAGCCTTGCTGTCGTTGACCTCCGTGACGGTATACAGTCTCGATCCCCAGCCCGGTTCCATCTGATTTGCAGAATCCTGGAAATACCGAAGGTCCAGTTCTTCCGTCCGGACAGATCGTCTGTGAATGCTGCCTGCTACATACATGCCCACGCCGGTTGCAAAGCGATCACTCCAGTTTTTTCGGACGTGTAGGGGTACCAGATCCAGCGTGATCATTTCCCGTTCTGTGGCAACGCGTTCGGACGCTATAAAAAACAGGGAGTCGTTCAACGTCAGCTGCGGTACGCGCTCCGGGCCGGTTCGATCGTCCCACTGATGATCCACAAATGAACCAAACCGGCTTTTTTGGTGAATGCCTAAATAGGCTTCGGCCTGAAAAAAGATTTTATAAGGCGAATACGGGGCGATGCTTCCGCCTAAAATAAAACTTCCTTTCGATTGCCCTCCGGACCACCCGTAACCGGCAACGATCGCTGGCGAAATACCGGGTAAAAAGCGATTATAAGCCCGGTTCGTTATAATAGGCTCGTTTCGGTCAAAAACAATGGCCGCTTGGGTATAAAAAGGTAATTTGGGAGGCTTCTCTTTCAACCGCGCGTAAAATTCGACAAAGCCCTTGGTCGAATCGGCATCGTTCACGCCGAGCTGCCGTTTACCCGGCAAATAAATATTACGAAATATAAAATGGACGCTGTCTGCCTTGATAACGGTGTCCAGGCAGCTCTGGCCGGCATACGCGTCCTCACAGGGAGGGCACTCCGGATACTGATCTACAAGCCGGATGCTGGAAAGATCCACCATATCAGAAAGAGACACACCGATATCGACCAGGGAAGCGGGCCCTTTTCCAGTGTTCTGGAACCGTACTTTGTATTTCAGTTCTTTCTCCTTACCAATGAACCGGTAATTCATCAGCCGGTTGTTCACAGACGCTTTATTGGGATCATGAGAAACGACGATTTGCATTTCAAGCGTCTCAGACACCACTTCCCGGCTTGGGTCGTCGGGAATCAGGGTCATGTTCATCGTGACAATGGCATTCGTGTCCCGGATCATTTCCGGTGTGGTCTTTAATGTAATGAAGAAAAATCGTTCTGCCCCCGCTTCCAGACCTTCGAACCGCCAAAGTCGCCGGTCGGCGTATCTGGAATTATTTTCTGCCAGGATGGTAGACAATCCAGGAAAAGAATGGACGCCGGCAGGTTCCCGGGGTGCCATAAAAAGAACTGGTTCGCTTTCCGCGGCCGCCAGGTATAATCCGCCGCGTTGGCCGGCGGCTAATCGGGGATCGAATCCGCTGGGCTTGTACTGGCCGGGCCCCAGGTAGGCCGTTATGCCGGCTTGTGCAAACACGTCATCTCCCACTATTTCCTGTTCTCCATGCCAGGTCCGGATATCGGTAATTTCGAAATTTTTCTTCGCGAAATCCTTTTCGTTGAAAAACAAGGCCAGGGTCCCACTCACCGGAGGAGCCGGTGTATCGTGACTGCGATAACCGACAATCAGCACCATTTCCTCGTCGGGCCTGGGCATCCGATTCGTTTTCAACATCACTTGTTGATCCGGATTAAAATGTCCCGAGGAGGTCGCCCCCGATTGAACCGTGGATGCGCCGTGGCCGGGATCAGAAACCGGCTTCTCTTTACGGTATTTTTTAGCGCGCGACGGAGGGGCTTTGCCATCGTCGTAATTATTGGTGGCGTACAGGCGTACTTCATACTCTCCGGGAGTTGCGTAAGCATGCACGGGCATCTCATCAAAACTGAATGTCCCATCGCCAAATTCCCAATAATACGTATAGAAAGCTTCCGGCGCGCCGGCGATTTGCCTCAGTGGACGAAGTCCTGCGCTGAACTGGGTCCGGCCATTGTGTTCGGCGAAATAGATCGTCACCGAATCATCCCCCGCGGGAAACGGCAAATTCCCGGATTGGGAATAAGACAAAAAAGGCACGATTAGCAGAAATAGTAAGTGTCTCATTTCATTCGCTCACAATTTTGTCTAAATGTAATCATTCTTTAAAAAAAAGCCGCCTCTGCCGGGATTCAACCGGAGGGCGGCTTTTTGACGAGCGAATCTACTAAAATTCCAGTACGCGGATCTCAGTTCGCCGGTTGGCCTGATGTGCTTCCTCACTGCAGGAAACCCCATTGGCACAATTATTCAGCAAACGGGTTTCGCCATATCCTTTTGCATGCAGCCGACTCCGCTCTACGCCGTTTTCGATTAGATAATTAACCGCTGATTCGGCGCGTTGCTGCGAAAGCCGCAGGTTGTAGCTGTCGCTGCCCCGGCTGTCAGTATGGGATGAAAGCTCGATCTGAAGGGTCGGGTTTTGTTTCATAAGATCTGCCAGATTATCCAGAATCCGCGCGGCATCCGGCCGGATTTCGGAGCGGTCAAAATCGTAGTGAATATTCTTCAGTACAAAGGTTGCACCTTTTACGATGTCGCTGATTCCCAGCTCAAGCGTCACGTACAAGGTCTGGCTGCGATCCAGTCCTTTGGTGGTCACCGTTTCGGTTTGGGAGAACTTTCCGGCATGGCTGGCTACCACATTATACTCAGCGTTTTGGTCAAGCTGATACACAAATTTGCCCTCCGGATCAGACTGCTGACGTGCATTGAAATTGGATTCGGTATGTGTCAGAATGGTGCCAATACCGGAAAGCTTTTCCCGGCTGGTGGCATCCACGGTCACCCCCACCAGCGTGAAGCGGGGATCGTTGTGAAGCAGTTCCTTATAGATTACCGGCCCGGATACATCGAAATCGGCTTTATCAATCACCAGTTCACTGGCATGGATTCCATTCTTTACGCCGCTGACCGCGTACCGACCGGCCTCCGCGTTCTTGATTCGTTCCGCTTCCCCGTTTACATTGGTAATGGACGTGTATACCGTTTCCCCCTGCCGGATGTCCACTTTTACTCCACTTAAGGGTAAACCGGTTTGTTCGTCTTTTACAACTACCAAAATGTCTTTCCGAAAGCCGGCAGGTGCTGGTTTCACATAGGGGTCGGACGTGATCCGGCGGGGTTCGCGTTTCTTCTTTCCACCAAAGACGTAACGGATGCCCGCAGACAGGTTCAGAGCTTGTACAAAGGTATTGTACCGTTGCGGCTCCAGGCTGAAATGATCCCCCAGATTTACGGGTCCCCCGGTCATATCCATCCGGATCTCCATGGTTGGGTCGGGTTCATCAAATTGTCCGTGGTGCACCACGTGAAACCGGCTGGGCGCTTCGCCGGATTTCGAACCAAAGGTCCGTAAATAATCGGCCTGCACACCAATACTAACCCGTTCCGTGATGGGGTAAGACAGCCGGATGCCGCCCAGGCCCATGAATGCCAACACGCGATCGTCCGGATTATCTGTATAATGGTTGTCCAGGACGTTCACCATGCCCCCGCCTTGCTGCACCCAGACTGAGCGGGTGTAGGACGGAAATTGCTGAAGCAACGCACCGCCGCGTAAAAACAGTTCCAAATCCAGCGGACCTGCCTGAAACGCCGCTGTAGGCCCCAAGGCAGCGCCAATGTGCGTAAAACGCGGCTCGCTATGATAATCTGTGGCCAGATAGCCATTGGAAAAGAAAAGGGTATCGAAAGTACGCATCGGGTGACGAAGAAAACGGAAGTCGGCTCCCAGCCCCCAGCGAATTTTTTCGCCGCCCAGGTAGCGGTCAATTGCCAGGGCGCCGAATGGCCCGTCGTTTGCCCGTCCAATGTGATTTTTATAGTCCCCCAGGGGCATGCTGACGCCTCCCGAGGCATTGATCTGCCAGGTTTGTTCCTGCCCAAACACGGCACCTGCCATGATTGCAATAAAGAGGGTAAAAATTAGCTTTTTCATGTTCGTTGATTTTTGTGATCGAATTTGCCGGTATTGTCTACTTCCCAAGGCAGGAGGCCGCACCGTTTGTGCGGCCGCTCCCGCCAGGGACCCCAGCATTGAATTAGTTATTCAGCCCTTGCATGAAGTCTTCAGCTTCCTGGTCGCTGACCCGTTCGGCATGAACCGTATAGGTCTGATCCTCGGCCGTGAGAATATCCTTACTTCCCAGGTAAAGGTGACCTGACGCATCGGATCCGATTGCTACGATTGTCACGTCCATCCCCACCGGCAGCAAGCCATCGTACCCGGTTCCGGCGGTTGTGCTGCCAGGCATGCGTATAACTGATTTCATATCATTGAAAACCAGCCAGGCCTGCACATCCAGGGGACCACCGGCGCTGTTGGATGTAACCTGCACGGTGATATTGGTCCGGTCTCCGGGATAGCTGGCAAACTTGTCGAGGTTCGTCCAATTCAAATCAGGAAGCGGAAACGCGTAATAGCCTTTATCAATTCCCACCACCCGGTCATTGGAAACAATCCAGGTCAATTCTTCCGGATTTTGATCGGAAGGCCCGCCCGAGAAAAGAATCATATCGGGGGCGTTATCGGGAGCCACCGGAAAGCGTACCTGCACGGGATTATTAGTCCACTGTCCATTAATGGGATTTAATCTCAGGGCTTCGCCATCCTGTTCGGCTACCAGGTAGAATTCACCCCCGGACTCTAACAGATCGCCTTGCGATTCGGTGGATAAGCCTGAAAGCATGATGTCTGTTTTACTATACAACTCAATAAGGCGTATGGTCACCTCACCGGTCACGGGCTGATCGTCGCCATCCAATAGCGAGCCGGCCGGAAAAGTCACTTCCATTCCTTTTTCGCCCGTAATCCGGAATTCTTCAGTGGCATCTACCGTAAATACCTGCTCCGCGGGAGCATAGTCGTCCAGGAAAGACGTTAAACTGACCGGTGGCCGCTCTAATTGCGGAAAGTCATTATGTCCTTCTTCGCAAGAGGCCAGGGTTAAAGTCATGGCGCTGAATAATGTCATGTGAATAAGTTGCTTTTTCATGTTCGTTGATTTTAGTTGAACCATTTACATGAGCATATCCACGGACCAGACATTTTGTTACCCCCTATTTTTTTCTTCAGTTGCTGCGACGCTGATTTCTGTTTAGATTCGTGGCATGCCCGAAATTGCCTTACATGACGATCAGCGGTACATTGAAGGATTGCTGAGAAACGACGATCAGGTGATCGACGCGATCTACCGCCATTTCGCGGGAACGATCAAGCGCTGGGTTTGCGCTAACAGCGGGTCGCCCGACGATGCGGCAGATATTTTTCAGGAATCCCTCCTTGCTATTTACCGGCAGGCGAGAGAAAAGCGACTCGTTCTCACCTGCCCTTTTGAATCGTTCCTGCTGATGGTATGCAAACGGAAATGGTGGAATGAACTAAAGAAAAGAAACCGAAAAGGGGTAACAATCAGCATCGACAGCGTATCTGAGATCAGTGAGGAAACGAACGATTTAATGCAGCAAGAAGAACGGGATCAATTGGTATCCCACTTTTTTCAGCAACTGGGAGACCGGTGCCGCGAAATCATCGCACAAACCTTGGGTAGCGAACACCAGGAAAAAGTGGCGGCGCGGCTCGGCGTATCGTATGCCTACTTACGGAAGAAAAAATCAGAATGCATGGGAAAGCTAACCCAGATGATTAAAAAATCGCCTGAATTCAGAATCATGAAGGACCAAATTTAGATGCGGTATGACAAGGCATGAAGACATTGAACGCTATCTCTCGAATGCGATGTCCGATGAGGAACGAATGGCTTTCGAAGAGGAGTTGCAATCCGACCCGGATTTGCGGGAAGAAACGAAGCTGTATGCGTCTACCGTCGACAGCCTCCGTCGCACTTTGCAGCCGGATGCGGGCGAACAGGCATTGCGCGACAAGCTGGAACGAAATCGAACGTACTTTTCTTCGGAAAATGATAAGAAAAAACAAACCGGCCGGGTCGTTTCCATCATGCGCTGGGCTGCCGCAGCGGCCGTCCTCGCCGCAATAGCCATTTGGGCGCCCTGGGCCAATGACCCGCTTAGCGAATATGGCACGATTACCATGCCATCACTTGTCGAACGGGGCGCCGATTCGGCAGGCAGGATCGCCGAGGCGGCCAAACTGTTCAATGAGAAGGTTTATGAAGAAGCATTGCCCTTACTCGATGCCGGCGTATTAAACCGCCCTGATGACATGTTCCTGCTCTTTTTCAGGGGCGTAACGCACCTGCATACAGGAAACCCGGAAAAGGCTCGCCTGGACCTGCGAAAGGTATTTGAAAGCAAGTCGGTTTACCGCTATGAAGCCGCTTATTTCATCGGCCTGAGCTATCTGGATGAGAACAGAGAGGAAGATTGCCGCACTTGGTTGGAAAAGATCCCGGCTGAAACCCAGGCTGGAAAAAAGGCGGAAATTTTGCTGGAAACCTTAAAATAGCATCCGTGGACTACCGGGACACCATTGACTACCTCTACAGTAAACTTCCTGTTTTCCATCGGATTGGCGCTACGGCCTACCGACCGGATCTGGGAAACATCGTCAAACTTTGCGACGCGCTCGGACAGCCCCACCGGGAATTCCGCTCGCTCCACATCGGAGGCACTAACGGGAAAGGTTCGGTATCTCACATGCTGGCCGCCATTCTGCACCAAGCAGGCTATAAAACCGGTCTTTACACGTCCCCGCATCTGGTCGATTTCCGGGAACGCATCCGTGTCAATGGGCAAATGATCCCGGAATCGGAGGTGATTGATTTTGTCTCATCGCAGCGTCCCTTGATTGAGTCCCTGAAACCGTCGTTTTTTGAAGTGACCGTGGCCATGGCCTTTGACTTTTTCGCTCGTCAGAAGGTGGACATAGCCGTGGTGGAAGTCGGCATGGGTGGGCGTCTGGATTCCACCAACATCGTTCACCCCGATTTATCGGTCATCACCAATATCGGCTTTGACCACGTACAGATTCTGGGAAACACCCTGGAAGCGATCGCAGGCGAAAAAGCCGGCATCATTAAATCCGGGATTCCCGTCGTCATTGGCGAATTTCAGGAGGCAACCGCGGCGGTTTTCAACCAAAAAGCCAAAGAAAGCGGGTCACCTATTTATTTCGCCTCCCGGGATTGGGAAGTTCACACCACCCCAACCGGTTTGAGTCCCTTTCTGAATCTGACCGCGACCTCCAAACGCTGGCATAAAGAATTGAGCCTCGCCCTGGACTTGACTGGCCGTTATCAATTGAAAAATATAAAGACCGTGTTGACGGCGATCGCTGTCTTGCGCCAGGCTGACTATCGGATCGAAGACCGGCACCTTCATGACGCGTTAAATAATGTAAAGCAGCTGACCGGATTCGCCGGGCGATGGCAAATCCTG
>Ga0079224_100016611_pt1 | contig 10349 bp, 8 predicted proteins | sample Stecom2015_FD_80414 | JGI IMG/M metagenome (GOLD analysis project Ga0079224, IMG submission 80414) | Agricultural soil microbial communities from Utah to study Nitrogen management - Steer compost 2015 | ecosystem: Environmental > Terrestrial > Soil > Agricultural land | place: USA: Utah...
CGATCCGGCTGGCGGTGCTGCGGCACCGGGGGGTGCTCACGCACCAGATCATGGTGCTGTGCCACCTGGTCCTGGACGGCGCCGGTGCGGCGGTGATGCGCCAGGACCTCGCCCGGTGGCGGCCCGGCGAGCCGGTCACCCAATGCGAGATGCCACCGCTGGAGCAGGTACGCCGCCAGCGCCTGCCGGCGGCGCAGCGGCACAGCGACGCCGCGCTGCGGCACTGGGAGTCGCTGCTGCGGTCGGCTCCGGCCGGGCGGATCCACGACCTCGGCGGCGAGTACCGGCCCCGCTTCTGGAAGGGGTGCCTCACCTCTGTGGCCCTCGCGCTGGCCGCGCGCGCCATCAGCGCGCGTACCGGCGCCGACTCCCCCACCGTGCTGCTGACGCTGTACGCGGCGGCGCTGGCCCGGATGAGCGGCGTCAACCCGGTGCCGGTGCAGGTGATGGTGAGCAACCGGTTCCGGCCGGGGTTCGCCGCGACGGTCAGTCCGGTGGCCCAGTTCGGCCTGTGCCTGATCGATCTGGCTTCGACCACTGTGGATGCCGCGGTACGCCAGACGCGGCGCCGCGCGCTGGTCGCCTACAAGCACGCCTACTACGACCCGCAGCGGCGGGAGGAGTTGATCGCCCGGGTGGCGCGGGAGCGGGGCGGGCCGGACTTGAGCGCCTACTTCAACGACCGGCGGCTGACGGTGTCGCCCGCCGCGGGCGGCCCAGGCGCGGAGCTGGCCGGTGTCACGCCCGACCCGCACCGCTTGCGCTCGGCGCTGGAAGCCAGTTCCTTCACCTGGGTCACGGTGGAGGACGTGGAGTTCACCGACCCGGTGTACCTCTACGTGGACGCCACCACCAAGGACGGCGACCCGGCGCTGGACCTGACCCTGAGCGCCGACACCCGGCTGCTCACGCCGGAACGGATCGAGGAACTGGTACGCGACATGGAGGCGCTGGCGGTGGCCACAGCGCTCGACCCGGAGACCGTGACCGGGGTGGGCACCGGCAGCGGCGCTTAGCTGAGCAGGGGCGCCCGGTTGGTTTGCTTTGCTTGAGCAGGGGCGCCCTGTTGGGGCGCTCAACCTGAGCAGGGGCGCCCTGATCAGGCTCCAGCCGTTACCGGGGCGCCCTCCTCAAGCGTCGTGCCCCCACAGGGGCGCCCTGTTGGGGCACTCAACCTGAGCAGGGGCGCCCTGATCAGCCTCCAGCCGTTACCGGGGCGCCCTCCTCAGGCGAGGGGCCAGTGGTCGACCAGCCACCGCCAGCCGTCCATGATCCATTGGGTCTGCTGGAGGAACCCGATGCCGGCGATCACCAGGAAGGCGCAGACGGTCAGGTGCGAAGGCCAGGCGCTCAGCCGCTCCCGCCCGAGCCAGTTCTCGAACACCGCCCGCCCCACCAACCGGGCCACCACGAACAGCAGCGCACCGATGACGCATACCAGCACCAAGCCGATCACCGGGCCGAGCAGGTCACCTCCGCGCAGCGAGATGGTCCAGATCCCCCAGCAGAACAGGACGAACAGGAGCCCGCCCCAGGTCCAGGCGGCGCCGTTGCGCAGCCGCCGCCAGCGCCGCCGCACGATCAGGCCCCGGGACGGGCTCAGCAGGCGGTCGCCGGGCGGCCTCGCCGCGCGTACCCGCGGCGCGTCGTCCAGCGTCGGAGGGAGTGCCGGCTCCGGCCAGGCTGCTGGAGCGGGGGCCGGGGTGTCAGGCGCAGCCGCGCGGGGCGGCACCGGCGCGACCCCCCGGTAGAACTGCTCTCGCGGCCCGTTCGCCACGCTTCGAGCGTAGCGAGGTCCGGAAACCACTCGCCGATCGGCCACGCTACCGGTACACCTTGGCTATGACCGAGATCACCAACGCGCCGGGTCAACTCAGCCCCACCCCCGCCACGCCGGCACCCAACCACCACACCGGCGAGAGCGAACCTCCGGGCGAGATCAGCCAGGGCACCGCCGCCGACTGGCAGGAGATCGCCGGTCTGCTGGCCATGGCTTTCCACAGTTCGCCCGAGGAGGAGATCGGCGAGGAGGCGGTGTTCGAGCCCGACCGGTCGCTGCTGATCCGGGACACCGGCGAGATCGTCGCCCACGCCGCCGCGTACACCCGGGATCTCACCGTGCCCGGCGCCGTGCTGCCGGCCGCGCACGTGACCCTGGTAGGGGTGGCGCCGACCCACCGGCGGCGCGGCATGCTCACCCGCCTCATGCACCACCAACTCGCCCAGATTCCCGAACCGATCGCGGTGTTGTGGGCCAGCGAAGGCCGGATCTACCCGCGGTTCGGCTATGGTGTCGCCAGCCAGATGCTCAGCTTGGAGGTGGAGAGCAGGGAGGTACGCCTACCGGCGCCGGCCGCGCCCGGCCGGGTGCGGACGGTCCCGGCCGACGCGGCACGGCCTCACCTGCGGAGCGTGTACGAGGCGGTGCGCGCCGACCAGCCGGGCCTGTCCAGCCGCGACGAGCGTTGGTGGGGCCGCCGGCTGGACGATCCGCCGTGGCGGCGGGAGGGTGCCACCACGCTGCGGGTCACCCTGCACGACAGCGACAGCGGCCCGGACGGGTATGTGTTGTGGCGCGCCCGCGGCGAATGGGGCACGGGCGGGCCGCAGGGTGAGGTACGCGTGGCGGAGACGCTCGCCACCTCCTGGCAGGCGTACCTGGGGCTGTGGCGGTTCCTGCTCGGCATCGACCTGACCCGGTCCGTGACGGTCAGGCTGACCGGCCCGGACGAGCCGCTGCTGTGGCTCGTGGACGAACCGCGCCGGCTCCGCGTCACCCAGGGCGACGGCCTCTTCATCCGGGGGGTGGACCTGCCGGCGGCCCTGGCCGCCCGGCGGTACGCGGCACCGGTGGACCTGGTGATCGAGGTGTCGGACCCGCTTCTGACCGGCAACGCCGGTCGCTGGCACCTGGTGGGCGGCCCGGACTCGGCCAGGTGCGTGCGTACCGACCGGGCGGCCGACCTGGCCTGCGGGATCGCCGAACTGGGTGCGGCGTACCTCGGCGGGACGAAGTTGGCCGCGCTCGCCGGCGCCGGCCGGGTGCGTGAGTTGACGCCCGGCGCCCTGGCCGCGGCGACCACCGCCTTCGGCTGGCACCGCGCCCCGGTGTGCGTCGAGATCTTCTGACCCGATCTTCCGACACGGCCGGCACCCCGCCGGACTGAGCAGGGCGCCCCTAATCCGGCTAGAGCCGTTATAGGGGCGCCCTGCTCAGGCTCGCGTACACCACAGGGGCGCCCTGCTCAGGTTGACGCACCCCATAGGGGCGCCCTGCTCAGGTTGACGCACCCCACAGGGGCGCCCTGCTCAGGTGGGCAGCGCCGGAAGCACCCGGGCGCGCTCGTACTCGGCGATCTGGGCGATCCGGCGGGCGTGGCGCTCCCCACCCGAGTACGCGGTGGTGAGGAACGCGGTCACGATCGCGGTCGCCTCCTCCAGGGTGTGCTGGCGGGCGCCCACGCCCACCACGTTCGCGTCGTTGTGCTCCCGGGCCAGTTGCGCGGTCTCGACCGACCAGGCCAGCGCCGCCCGGACCCCGGGCACCTTGTTGGCGGCGATCTGCTCGCCGTTGCCGGAGCCACCGATCACCACCCCCAGGCTGCCCGGGTCGGCGACCACCCGGGCGCCGGTGTGCAGGCAGAACGCCGGGTAGTCGTCGTCCGGGTCGTAGGCGTGCGGACCCACGTCCACCACCTCGTACCCGTGGTGGCCCAGCCGCGTCACCAGGTGGACCTTCAACTCGTAGCCGGCGTGATCGGAACCCAGATAGACGCGCACGACTCGCAGTGTCCCAGGTCAGCGCGGCGGGCCGGCGGGCAGGTCGTCACCCCGCGGCCGGTGGGAGTCAGACCTCGGCCAGCACCAGCCCGGCGCGCGCCTTGGGGGTGAACCAGGTGCTCTTGCGCGGCATCTTCTGCCGGGCCAGGTTGACCGCGACGAAGTCCTCCGTGCTCACCGGCGCGATCAGCAACGCCACCTCGGCCCGCCCGGCGTCGACCTCGGCGCACAGCCAGGAGACCGGGTAGTCGCCGCCGACGTAGACCACCCGCTTGTCCCCGGGATCAAGGCCGAACGCCTGCCGCACCAGCAACTTCTCCACCAGCGCGTGGTCGAGGTTCTCCACCAGCGGGGCGCCCGGCTCGGTGGGCAGCGCCGCGCGGATGAACCCGCGCCGGGTGTAGAGGTACGCCACCCCCGGTGGTGGCGGGAGTTCCGGCACCCCCGGCACCCCCTCCGCGCGTACCCCCGCCCGTTCGCACCGCTCGCCCAGCTTCTCCGGCGCGCACGGCACCTCCGTGATCAGGCGGTGGTACGGCTGGATGGTCACCGACTGGGGCGTGGTCACCACCGCCAGGAAACGGGGCAGCCCACCGGTCTGGGCGGCGAGGCTGCGGTGGTTGCCGTCGGCGACGACCAGTTCCCCGGCGCTGGCGAGCGCGCACAGTCCGTCGGCGGTCGGGCCCGGCGGCAGCGGCCAGATCTCGTGGGTACGCCCGGCGTGGTCGATGTCCCGTACGGCAGGCGGGCCGGCGGCCTCGCAGGCGGCGACCAGCGCGGTGTGCAGCGCACCGCCGCCGTCCCCGCCCGAGCCGGTCTGGAGCAGCAGCACCGGGGAGAGCAGGTGCCCGGTCGCCTCGGCCAGCGCCACCCGTTCCCGCACCTTGTCGAGGAAGACCTCCTCGTTGCGGATCACCAGTCCGGGCTCGTCGGCCCGGGTGGAGATCTGGTCGGTGTCCACCATCGCGAACATCCCGTACGCGGGCGGGTCGCCGCTGATCCGGTAGAGCACCACCACCCGCTCGGCCGGCGCGTAGGCGCCGGCCGCCTTCGCCTCGGCCAGCCGGTTCACGGCCGCCGGCAGGGCGGCGGTGAAGCTCGCACCCAGCGACTCCGGCGCCCGGTGCGGCATCTCGACCGCGAGCGCGCTGCGCGGGTTCGCCTCGATGATCTCGGTGATCTCGGCGTCGTCGGCGAACTCGTCGTAGTTGCGCGCCCCGGTGCCACCGGTCGACAGCCAGGCGCGCGCGATCGGGTGCACCACTCTCATGGGCATTGACTATCTCATGTCAGACTCAGGGCTGGCCCGCGGCGTCAACCCGCCGCGGCAAGCGGATGCGAGGAGGGTGGCATCGTGGCCGGAACCCGCAACCTGACCCAGGTGGAGGCGACCGAGCGTTCCCGGCTGCTGGAGGTGGGCGGCTACGACATCAGTCTCGACCTCACCGGCGGCGAGGGCACCTTCCGCTCGCGTACCCGGGTCGACTTCACCTGCGCCGAGCCGGGCGCTTCCACGTTCATCGAACTGGCCGCGACGAAGCTGCTCTCGGCCACCCTCAACGGGGTGGCGTTGGACACCAGCGACTGGTCGGCCGAGCGAGGGCTGACCCTGCCCGGCCTGGCCCGGCAGAACACGCTGGAGGTGGACGCCGAGTTCGCGTACTCCAGCACCGGGCAGGGCCTGAGCCGCAGCGTGGACCCGGTGGACGGTGAGGCGTATCTCTTCAGCCAGTTCGAGACCGCCGACGCGCAGCGGGTCTTCGCCTGCTTCGACCAGCCCGACCTCAAGAGCGTGTTCACCTGGCACGCCCGGGTGCCGGCGCACTGGAAGGTCATATCCAACGCGCCGGTGGCCGAGGTGGTGGCCGACGGCGGCGAGAAGACCGTCCACTTCAGCCCGTCGGTGCGCATGAGCACCTACGTCACGGCGCTCTGTGCCGGGCCGTACCACGAGGTACGCCGCGAGCACGACGGCATCGACCTGGGCTACTTCTGCCGCGCCTCGATGGTGGAACACTTCGATGTGGACGATCTGCATCTGATCACCACGCAGGGCTTGGACTTCTACCACCGCAAGTTCGGGGTCCGCTACCCGCTGCCCAAGTACGATCAGCTCTGGGCGCCCGATTTCAACGCCGGCGCGATGGAGAACTTCGGGTGCGTGGTGCACGCCGAGTCGCTGTTCATCTTCCGCTCGCAGGTCACCGACTTCGAGTACGAGCAGCGGGCGAACACGATCCTGCACGAGATGGCGCACATGTGGTTCGGCGACCTGGTCACCATGCGGTGGTGGGACGATCTGTGGCTGAACGAGTCGTTCGCGGAGTGGGCCTCCCACTGGTGCAACGCGCAGGCCACCCGGTTCCGCGACGCCTGGACCACCTTCCTGTCGGTACGCAAGGCGTGGGGTTACCGCCAGGACCAGCTCTCTTCCACCCACCCGGTCTACACCGCGATGCCGGACGTGGCCGCGGTCGAGGTCAACTTCGACGGCATCACCTACGCCAAGGGCGCCAGCGTGCTCAAGCAGTTGGTGGCCTACGTGGGCGAGGACGCCTTCGTGGCCGGCCTGCGCGACTACTTCACCGAGCATGCCTGGGGCAATGCGACCTTCGACGACCTGCTCACCGCGCTGGAGCGGGCGGCCGGCCGGCCGCTGCGCGCCTTCGCCGCCCAGTGGCTGGAGACCGCGCAGGTCAACACGCTGCGCCCGGTGGTGGAGGTGGACGCCGAGGGGCGCTACGCCACGGTGGCGGTGGTGCAGGAGGCCCCGGCCGAGCACCCCACCCTGCGTACCCACCGGCTGGCGATCGGGCTCTACGACCTGGTCGACGGCGCGCTGGTACGCCGGGACCGGCTGGAGCTCGACGTCTCCGGCGCGCGTACCGAGGTGCCGGCGCTGGCCGGCCAGCCGGCCGCGGCGGTCCTGCTGCTCAACGACGACGACCTGACGTACGCGAAGATCCGGCTGGACCCGGACTCGATGGCCACGGTGGTGGCGCACCTCGACGGCCTCCACTCCTCGCTGGCCCGGGCCCTGTGCTGGGCCGCGGCCTGGGACATGGTCCGCGACGCGGAACTGCCGGCCCGCGACTACCTGGCGATGGTGCTGCGCGGGCTGCCGGCCGAGGCCGACATCAACCTGGTCACCGCCACCCTGCACCGCGCCGCCGGGGCGGTGGCGTTCTACGCGGACCCGGCCTGGGCGCCCACCGGCTGGGCAGAGCTGGCGGCCGGGGCCCGGGCCGCCCTGGCGCAGGCGCCGCCGGGCAGCGGGCTGCAACTGGCCTGGACCCGGGCGTACGCGGGCGCGGCCCGTACCCCCGAGGAGCTGGCGGTGCTGAAGGGCTGGCTGGACGGCGTGGATGTGCCCGATGGCCTGGTGGTCGACACCGAACTGCGGTGGACCCTGCTGAAGGCGCTGGTGGCGCACGGTGCGGCCGGCGACGCGGAGATCGAGGCGGAACTGGACCGCGACGACACCACCGCCGGGCGGCGGGAGGCGACCACCGCCCGGGCGCTGCGCCCGACCGCGGCGGCCAAGGAGGAGGCCTGGCAGTTGCTGGTCGGCGAGCCGGAGCCGTCGAACTGGCAGCACCGCGCGACGCTGGCCGGCTTCTGGCACCCGGCGCAACTGGCGGTCACGGAGCCGTACGTGGCGAAGTTCCACGAGGTGGCCGGTGATCTGTGGGTACGCCGCAGCGGCGAACTGGCGCGCGAGTTCCTGATGGTGGGTTACCCGACGTACCACATCTCGCAGGAGACGGTGGCCGCGACCGAGGCGTGGCTGGCCGACGAATCCCGCCCGGCACCGGCGCGGCGGCTCATGGCCGAGGGCCGCGATTCGGTGGTACGCGCGCTGGCCGCCCGGGCAGTCGACGCCGCAGCCGCCAATTCCTCGCCGATCTAGGAGAAATCCAGCCCGATATGCCGGTTTCCGGCGTGAACTATTCCTAGATCGGCGGGAAGGTCCGGCGGGAAGGTCCGGCGGGAAGGTCCGGCGGGAAGGTCCGGGGGGAAGGTCCGGGGGGGGAAAGGTCCCCCCGGCGGGTCAGGTGCGGCTGTGGTTGGCGAGTTGGGCCAGGCCGGAGATGAGCCCGCCGGCGAGGTCGCCGCCGCTGAAGGCAGCGGTCATGGACAGCGCCGCGAGCTTGCAGTCACGGTCGGGCAGGCGGCGGCGGGCCGCCGGGCCGGTGACGATCTCCACGGCGCGCCGGTTCGGGCAGACCGCGATCAGCACGGAGTGAGCCGGGTCCGGCAACTGGGAGAGCAGCTTCTCGGCGTGGCCGCGGACCGGTTCCTCCAGGTCGCCGACGTAGATGCTGAAGGTCAGCCCGGTCGAGTCGTCCGCCACCCGGAGCGCCTCGTCGAGCCGGAGCAACTGCCGGGTCGTGAACGGGCCCTCCAGCGCCTGCCGGTCCGGCCCCGCCCCGGCCCGGCTGGCGTCCCCGACCTCCAACCGCTCCACGGCGGCGCCGTGCGCGGCAGCGCCGGGTCCGGAAGGCGACTGCGCCGGTGAACCTTCGCCCACCGGACTACGCTCCTCGGCGCCGCTGGGCGCCACTTCACCAGCGGTCACTCGCGCCTCCTGTCGTACCGCCCAACGGGGGGGCCGCCCCTTCCCGCGGCCGCTCCTCCGGGCGACCCCGGTGATTCGCTACGTACCACACCGGCGTGAAGTCATATGGACGCCCGGGCCGGTAGCGCTTCTTCGCTTGCGGACCGCCGATGGACGCCAGCGCCCAGACCACCGCCACGACCACAGCCGGCACTCCCACCAGAATGAGCAATTGCTCAGTACCAGACATCCTCATCCAATCGCGCGCCCACCATAATCCGACCGGACTCAGTCATGGTTAACGGTAGCGGAGCCGGTGCCGCGCCACGGCGGCGGGTGCCGGTCCACCCACGGCATCGCCTCCTCCACGAACCGGGCGACCCGCAGCAGCAGCGCGTCCGCACCGCGCGCCGCGGCCATCATCACCGAGACCGGGGCGCCGGTGGGAGCGCGGGCCACCGGCAGCGACACCGCTGGCTGGCCGGTCAGGTTGTAGGTCGCGCAGAACGGGGAGAACCGGCTCTGCCGGACGAAGTCCCGCTCCGGCGTACCGGCGCCGGTGAACCACCCCACCGGCGCCTGTGGCGCGGCCAGCGTCGGCGAGAGCAGCAGGTCGATCCCGGCCAGCCGCCGCGCCCCCGCGCGTACCGCCGCCTGCAGCGTCGCCAGGGCCGCTAGCAGCCCTCGCAGCCCTGTCCGGTGTCCCCGCTCGCGCAGCCAGCGGGTCAGTGGCAACAGGCGCGCCTCGCGCTCCGGTGGCACCGGGGCGCCCAGCGCCATCACCCCCCATACCGCCTCGAACGCCGGAGCCGACCCGGGATCGAGCGGGGGCGCCACCTCAAGCACCTCGTGGCCGGCGGCGGCCAGGATCGCGGCCACCGCGTCCACCGCCGCCAGGCACGCCGGGTCGACCGGCGCCTGGGCGAGCACCGGGTCGGTCCAGCGCCCCACCCGCAGCCGGCTCCGGACCGGCTGGCGGGCGGCGGCCAGGTAGCCGCCGGGAGGCGGGTGCGGGGCCAGATGTGGCTCACCCGGTGCCGGTGCGGCCATCGCGTCCAGCATCGCGGCCGCGTCCAGCACGGTACGCGCCAGCGGCCCGCTGGTCGGCAGGCCGAACCCGCCGAAGCCGGAGGGTCCGGTGGAGACCACGCCCCGGCTGGGCTTGAAGCCCACCACCCCGCAGATGGAGGCCGGGATGCGGATCGAACCGCCGCCGTCGCTGCCCTGGGCGGCCGCCACCAGTCCGGCCGCCACGGCCGCGGCGGCTCCCCCGCTGGAGCCACCGGCGGTCCAGCCGGGCCGCCACGGGTTGCGGGTGGGCGGTCCGAGCGCGGTCTCGCAGTACAGGGAACAGCCCAGCTCGCTGGTGGCGGTCTTGCCCAGGCTGATGGCGCCGGCCGCGCGCAGGGCGGCCACCACGTCGTCGTCGTAGTCGGGGACGAAGTCGGCGAACGCCAGCGAGCCGAAGCTGGTGCGCACGCCGCGGGTGGCGTGCAGGTCCTTGATGGCGATGGGTACGCCGAGCAGGGCGGGCACCGGCTCGCCGCTGGCCAGCGCCCCGTCGGCGGCGCGCGCCCGCGCGGTGGCGGCCTCCGGCAGGACCGTGACGAAGGCCCCCAGCCTCGGGTCGTGCGCCTCGATCCGGGCCAGGTAGTGCGCGACCAACTCAGCGGAACTGATCTCGCGGCGCCGCAGCGCGCCCGCCTGCTCCACCAGGGTCAGGTCGTGCAGTTCCGCCACGTCGATCAGTACGCGTGGAATCCGCGCCCGCTCTTGCGACCGAGGTCGCCCGCGGCTACCAGCCGCTGCAGCAGTTCGGGCAGCCGTGTGGCCGGCTGCACCGGCTCGAGCACCAGCTCGACGAGGCCGCCGCAGGGCAGCCCGAAACGCTGCGCCGCGTCGGCCTTGACGCCATAGCGCAGCACCTGCGGCACGCCGGCGGCCAGCACCGCGCCACACGCCTTCTCGACCAGATCGTCCTCGATGCAGCCGCCCGAGACCGAGCCGGCGA
>Ga0079224_100016612_pt1 | contig 10349 bp, 6 predicted proteins | sample Stecom2015_FD_80414 | JGI IMG/M metagenome (GOLD analysis project Ga0079224, IMG submission 80414) | Agricultural soil microbial communities from Utah to study Nitrogen management - Steer compost 2015 | ecosystem: Environmental > Terrestrial > Soil > Agricultural land | place: USA: Utah...
ACCGGAGAACCACGACATGCATCCGTCTGGATTGCGATCCGCCCTAGCCTTCACCTTCGCTCTGGTTCTGGCCCCATCCGCCCGGTCGGCGGTGATCACCGTCGACACCCTGAGCCCGCGCCCGCTTCTCTACCAGTGCGACTTCAGGTCCGCGGTCATTGCGGCCAACACCAATATGCCCGCCCGCGGCTGCCCCGCCGGGGATCCCCACATGCCCGACGAAATACGTTTCCATCCGGGCCTTGCCGGCAGCATCTCGATGGCCGTTCCCGTGGAGATTGCCGAAAGCCTTGTCATCGATGGAGGCGATGCGGACCGCATCGTCCTGGACACTGTCGTCGTCACCAGCCTCATTGACGAACCCTTCGAACTGCGCAACATCGGAATGAATCGCGGCCTTCTGATCGGTACCGCCGGAAGCGTCCTTGTCGACGGCGTGAGGTTTAAGGACATCTCACAACAGATGATCCACGCCTCGGCGATCTCGGTGCCAAACACGCGGCTCCAGCGCCTTGAAATCCGCGATTCCGAATTCCTCAACAATCACGGCGGCACCGGCGCCGTTGTACTGAACACGCTGACGGAGATCGACGAGGTTGAGGTTGTACGAAGCCGGTTCGTCAACAACCGCGCCCACGACGCGGACGGTGCCGGCGCCATTGTCATCGCCTCGATGACACGGAACCTGGTGGTTCGCGACAGTGAATTCATCCACAACCATGGTCATTCCGGTGCAATCCGGCTGGTCCCACGGAGCATGCAGGCCACGGTCGAGATTTCCGGCAACCGCTTTCTTGCCAACCAATCACTTGAGGCAGGCGGAAGTGGCGCAATCCACATCGAAGGCGAAGCGGGCACCGTCCACATCCGTGAATGCGACTTCCTGAGCAACCACGCCATCAACTCCGGTCGGGCCGGAGCCATCACGGTGTCGCATCCCGCCGGCCTTGTGGTCGAGCGCAGTGTATTCGACGGGAACCGTGCCTTGGAGGCCGGCGCAATCCATTCGTGGGGCAGCGGACTTGATATCGTCAACAGCTCCCTGACCAGGAATCTCGGACACCTGGCCGGTGCCCTTGCGCTGACTGGCGACAGCCGGCTCGACCTCCGCTTTACCGCCGTCGTGGACAACGAGGGCGGTCCGTCGATCTCACTCGACCCGGCCGGCGTCGAATCCGCCGTCTTCACAGCCAATCTGATGCGGTCCCGCTCCGCCCCCTTGTGCGATCACGGGTGGATCCCTCTCTCGCAGGGTTTCAACCTCCATTCCGGCGACCTCACCTGCGGCCTTATCGCCCCTGACGACCGGCCGATCACATCCGCGCTCTCCTCCTACCCGGCCGCACCGGGACGCCCGTGGGTCCCCGCCCCGGGCCATTCGTCGATCGAATCCGAGATCGTCCCGGAAGCGGTGTGCCTCGACACACTCGGTGCGGACCCCGTCGACATCCGTGGCAGCACCCGTCCCTGGACCGCGGGCACACCGATGGCCGGTGGCTATTGCGATGCCGGCCCGATCGAGCGCGGCGAGGATGACGGTATCGGAATCCCTTGGCGCTGACCAGACCAACATGACAGGAAACCATCATGAAACATGCCCTGCTCTTCCCCGTGCTCGCCTTGATCACGCCTTTGGCCTGCGCCGCGGATATCACCGTCACCACACTTGATGACAGCCTGGCCGATGACGGCGTGTGCTCCCTGCGCGAGGCGATGAACAACGCGCGCAACAACAACGCCGTCCATCCGGACTGTGTCGCCGGTGGCCTGGTCGGGATAGATTCGATCGGATTCTCCGGGGACCTGTTCGAGGGAGAGGTGGCCACCATCCACCTCGATACTGCGGCCGGTCCATTGATCGCCGGCGGCGGGGCCCTCCGGATCGCTCCTCCGGACAATCGTCGTGTCCGCCTTGTCTCCGACGGTACCTCGCGCCTGATGCTCGTGCAGATGGAGAACCGACCGCTGCAGATCTCACGTCTGGACATGGAAAACGGATTCACGGAAAACGACGGCGGAGCCATGCTGATCCAGAGTGGCGCGACAGTGACCCTGCACGACTGCGGCTTTGACCACAACACGGCGCTTGGCTCGGGCGGCGCCATCGGCTTCGACACAGCCGGCCAGGTCACGCTGCGCAGCTACGGATCCCGTTTCCATGGAAACACGGCCGGTGCCGACGGTGGCGCCATCGGCACAGTCATGGAGTCGCGAATCGACCTGGACATCCGGGACAGCCTGTTCAGCAGCAATATTTCCGAAGACAGAGGCGGGGCCATCGCCATGGTGACGGCGGTCGCTCCGCTGTCAGTGCACCACAGCCACGAGATCAGAAGCAGTGTGTTCGAATACAACGCCGGCTTCTGGGGCGGTGCCGTCCATGTGGCCAGCGGCCAGAACACCTCCAACAGTTTCGAGCTCCTGGTCGAAGACAGCCGATTCCATTCCAATGTGTCCAACGCCACCGACATTTTCGGGCGGGGCGGCGCCATCAGCGCCATTGGTGCATGGCGACACCACAATGCCACGGTCACCCTGCGGCGCAACAGCTTCCACGCCAACAGCGACAGTGGCATCGCCATGGGCTACAAGGCCGGCGCGGTGTTCATCGAATATGCACACGCCTACGTCGAGAACAACCTGTTCTCCCGGAACTGGGCGGGACACGGCGCAGGCGCCCTTGCCATCGTCGCCCCGAGTGATTACGAGAACGAGCCGGATTCCCCACGCATCGTCCGTGTGGTGTTCAACAGCTTCTACGAAAACAATCTCGGCATGGGCGGCGGCCTCGGTCGGGCCTGGGACATGCTCATCCGCTACAGCGATGCCCAGCCTATGGATGCCGTGGTGGCCGGCAACCTGTTCCAGAGCAGCCCGGCCATGGACTACGAGGCCCAGTGGGCCTGCGTCGTGGAAACACAGACCGGAACTCCCGCAGGCCTTTCGCTCGCGCGGTACAACGTGTCCAACCGGGAGGAATGTGCAGTCGGCAACGGAAGCCTCGCCATGGATCCCGGGGTTGAGCTCGTCTCGGAAGCCAACGGCAGCCACCAGCTCGCCCTGCGACCAGCCCCGGACAGCCCCGCCCTGGATCTCGTCCCCGTGGATGCCTGCATGGATGCGCTGGGTACCCTCCTCCAAGATGACATGACCGGGGCACCCCGGCCAGCGGACGGCAATGGCGACGGGTTTGCCGACTGCGATGCCGGCGCCTTCGAGCAGCAGCCTGTCTCCGACACCATCTTCCACGATGGCTTCGAGTGACGGCATCCACGCTTCACCATCCAACTGCAAGGAAACAGCCATGTACGTCCGGACCTTTCTTCCACTGGTGGTTTGTGCCGCCTTCACCGGCTGCGCCAAAGGACCTGAACCCGGGGCTGAGGCATCCGCTTCTTCCAGCACACCACCCGCTGCCGGACGTTCCCCCGGCACAGCGTCGAAGCCGGCCGCCGCCAACGACGCGGTGACCCGTCTCCTGGCCCTTCCCACACCCCGCCGGGTGGACGTCGACCCGTGTGCACTGCTTACCGCGGAAGACGTGGCTGGCGTCATCACGCCGGTCCAGAAGACGGAGTACAAGGATGGGCGTGAAGACTATCCCTATCGCGAATGCACGCACCGCGGCGGCTCCATGGACATGGAGTTTGTCCTCGTAAAGGTTGGCGGTTACACCGCCGAAGAGTTCGATGCCGTCAACCTGGCCAATGCGGAGGCGGTTGGCCGGGCCTTGCAGGTCGTTCCGGGACTCGGTGACAAGGCCTACTGGAACGGGCAGGCCCTGTGGGTGCTGTCCGGCACGACTGTCGTCCAGGTCAACGTGGCCAAGGTCGGAAAGATGGAGGAGAGCACACACCTTGACATCACGCGGCCGCTGGCCGAACTCGCCGTTTCCCGCCTCTGACGGGAATCCGACCGCTGGAGGTGAACCTCTCCCACCTCCGGCACGTTTCCCGGGCCGCCCCTTCCAAGCCCCTCACGCTTGCATTCCTCCGGGTGCAGGCACAGGCCCGGATTCGCCGGCGGTCGTCACCACCATCCACACCTGCCGGGGGATGGCCGGTGACGCCCGGCGGCGTCCTTTTCCACCACGGCAACGGCACGGGATGTCCGAAGCCTGATACCGCAACGAAGGCAGGCATGTCAGCGCCCGGAACCTGCACGGCCTCCCGTCCGCCAGCCGCCTACCTGCCCGCCTTTCCCGCCGGTCCGGTCCCGGACCTGCCGGTGACCGGGTCGAAGCCGTCGCTGAAGATGGGGTCGACAACCGCGCCGTATTCAAAGGCACCGAAATCGTAGGGCGTGTCTCCGCCCCCGGCGGCTGGACGCACCCGCCCCGGCAGATCCATCTCCGTGGCCAGAACCCCGCCACCGGGCGCCCAGCGGTTGACCGCCGGCGAATCGGCCTGCAGCTCGTAGTCGCGTCCGGCCGGATCGACAAAACGTGGATCGCCCGTGACCACGATGTTGCGTGTGTCCAGATTGCCGAGACCATGCCCGCTTCCCACCAGCAGATTGCGTGTGTTCAGCGCCGAGACGAACTCGGTGCTGCGGATGGGTACGCCGGGCTGGAAGAGAATGCTGTTGTAGAGCGTGGTGACATCACCGATGCCCGTGGAACGGACCACGCTGGGTGCCACGTCCACGTTGTCCGCCAGCGTGACATCGGACAGGAGCAGGCGGCCGGTGTACACGAACAATGGGGCCATGCGGGTGTCATTGCCCGCGATCACCACATTCCGCAGCTCGAATTCGCCCTCGCCGGCCACCAGACCAACGCCGCCCCGCGACGCATTGTCCAGAAGGTAGCCCCGCTCCATGACGAAACGGGCCTGGCCACTGCCGGCCTGCTCCAGCCGGATCACGGCGCCGGCGCCCGAGCTGCCGCTGACGCGGTTGCAACGCTGTGCCGGCGGGCACTGTGCCTGGAACGGATCGGATGCGACGAACCCGACCTCGGCCACCACCGGCTGACCGCTGCCGGCGGCGCGGACATGCAACGTGCTGCCTTCCGGGGCGTTGCTGTCCGTGATCACCGCATTGGCCATCCGCAGCGCCAGCTCGCCTGCGCCGGTATTGGTCGCCTGCACCTCGAAGGTTCCTCCGGTCGCCCAGGCAATGTTGCGTGCAAAGGTGATCCCGGCACGCCCATTGTCGGCGCTGAACCAGCCCCACATGTAGGAGCGGTTCCGGCTGACCATCATGATCGCACCGCCATGACTGACGGCGAAGTTGTCCTGCATGAACGGGCGGTCGTCCGGCACTGCGGCCTGCATCAGCACCGATGCATCGAGGGCATAGATTGCTCCGCCGCCCTCGTCGATCCCGGTGCCCCGCGCCTGGTTGTGACTGAACCAGACCGGGTCACCGCCGCGGATCTGCAGCTCCGCCTCCTGCAGGTGGATCGCTCCTCCCGAGAGGGCGGCGATGTTGCCGGAAAAGTCAACGCCCTGCAGGAAGACGTTCTTTCCGGGCGAGCCGAGCACCGCCAGACCACCCCCATCGATGGCCTCGTTGTCGAAGAAGCTGGTGCGGACGATCGTCAGATGTCCTCCGGAGCTGAGCACGCCGCCACCCCGGCTGTGGGTTGACGCGGCATTCGCCGCATTGCCCTTGCGGACAACAAGATCCACCAGAGTCAGCCAGCCGGCCCCCGTGTGCGTGATCACCGGCCCGGGCGGATCGGCGCCGAGGCCCGAAAGCTCGGTGCGCCCGTCGCGGTCGTCCGTCTGGCAATCCACAAAACCGCCCTCGATGCTCACATCGTCGGCATCCGTCACCGTCAGCCGCTGGGCGGCGAACGAGCCCATCCGGACGCGCAGGCTGTCCGGCCCGGGCGAGGCGGCGGCCGCATCCAGCGCCGCCTGCAGGCTGGAATAGTCGCAGCCCGGTCCATCGCCGACGCGGATGACCGCACCCCGGGCCGGAAACGAAGAGAAAAGTATCAGACCAGCCACAAGGGCTGCCGTGGGAGGAAACCATGTATTCACCCTGTGCGCTCCGTGCTGCTACCGGTGTAGGGCAACGGCAAACCTGCATTGATTGCGACAGGCCGCGGCCGGTCCGACCTCGGCAGACCGGCCGCGGCGCCCGGAAATGGACGGAAACACGACGGGCCGCCCAGGCGCGGTATCCGCGCCGCCGCCGGGGCGCCGATCTCAGCCTGCCACGCGCAGAGTGAAGCCGGTGTCAACGGCCAGGCCCGCAAAGTCCGGGAACGAGGTGGCGACGTTGGCACAGTCGCCGATGCGCACCTGCCCCTGGGCACGCTGCGCCGCCACCGCCAGTGCCATGGCGCAGCGGTGGTCGCCGGCGCTGTCCACCGCCCCGCCCCGCAGCGGCGCGCCACCGCGGATCACGGCGCCGTCGGGACGCTCCTCGACGTCCGCCCCCAGCGCCGCCAGCGCCCGCGCCATGACCGCGATGCGGTCCGACTCCTTGACGCGCAGCTCCTCCGCGCCGCTGACGCGGGTCACGCCGTCGGCCAGGGCCGCGGCCACGAACAGGGCCGGAAACTCGTCGATCATGTCCGGCACGCGGTGCGCCGGCACGTCCACGCCATGCAGGGGCGCATGCCGCACGCGCAGGTCGGCCACCGTGTCGCCGCCGGACTCGCGCGGGTGCAGCACGGCGATGTCCGCACCCATCTCGCGCAGGGTGTCGAGCAGCCCGGTGCGGCGCGGATTGAGTCCGACATTGCGCAGCAGCAGGTCCGAACCCGGCACCACGCTGGCGGCGACCAGGAAGAACGCCGCCGAGGAGAAGTCGCCCGGCACGTCGACGCGTCCCGGCGAGCGCAGCGGCCGGCCCGGATGCAGGGCGATCCAGCCGCCGCCCTCGCGCACGTCGGCCCCGAAGGCACGCAGCATGCGCTCGGTGTAGTCCCGGGTCGGGTGCGGCTCGCGCACGCGCGTGATGCCTTCGGCGTACAGGCCGGCCAGCAGCAGCGCCGACTTCACCTGCGCGCTGGCCACCGCCAGCTCGTGGTCGCGGCCGCGCAGCCGCTGTCCGCCCCGCACACGCAGCGGCGCCGTGCCTTCCGGCGTGGTGTCGATGCGTGCGCCCATGGCCGTGAGCGGATCGACGACGCGACGCATGGGCCGCCGCGACAGCGAGGTGTCGCCGACCAGCACGCTGTCGAAGTCCTGCCCCGCCAGCAGCCCGGCCAGCAGGCGCATGCCGGTGCCGGAATTGCCGCAGTCCAGATCGCCGGCCGGCGCGCGCAGGCCATGCAGGCCGGCGCCATGCACGATGCGCTGCGAGGGCGACGGCGCCTCGATGCACACGCCCAGCTGCGCGAAGATCGCCGCCGTCGCGCGCGTGTCCTCGCCCTCCAGGAAGCCGTGGATTCGGGTCGTACCTTCGGCCAGGGCGGCGAACATCACCGCCCGGTGCGAGACCGATTTGTCGCCGGGCACGGAGATCCCGCCGCGCAGCGGGCCGCCCGGCCCGGCCAGCCAGTCCAGACGCATGTTCACAGGATCCGCTCCATCACCTGCAGCAGACGGTCGTTCTCGGCCACGCTGCCGATGCTGATGCGCAGCGTGTGCGGCAGGCCGTAGCCGCCCATCGGGCGCACGATCACCGCATGCCCGCGCAGCCGCGCCTCCACCTGCGCGCAATATTCCGCGGTGCCGAAGCCCGCCAGCAGGAAGTTGGTACTCGACGGCCATACACGCAGCCCGAGCGCACGCAGCCCGGCCGCCATGCGCGCGCGTTCGCTTTCCGTATGCGCCAGCACGCGCCGCAGGTGTGCGCCATCGGCCAGGGCCGCCTCCGCCGCCGCCAGCGCCACGTTGTTGACGTTGAACGACTCGCGCAGCCTCTCCAGCACCGCCATCGCCCCGGGGTGGCCGATGGCATAGCCCACGCGCAGCCCGGCCAGGGCGTAGGCCTTGGAGAAGGTGCGCGTGACGACGAGGTTGGGATGCGTGGACAGCAGGCCGAGGGCGCTGCCGGCATCGCCCCCGGGCAGGAATTCGCCGTAGGCCTCGTCCACTACCACCAGGGTCGAGGCCGGCACCTGCCGCAGCAGGGTTGCCAGCGCCTCGCGAGCAAACCAGGTGCCGGTGGGATTGTTCGGGTTGGCCAGGAACAGCAGGCGCGTGTCGCCGTCGCAGGCCGCGGCCAGCGCCTCGAGGTCATGGCCGCACGGGGCGTCGGGATGGTCGTCGGGCAGTGCCGGCACACAGACCGCCCGCGCGCCCACGGCGGCGGCCGCGATCGGGAACACGGCGAAGCCGTACTGTGAATACACCAGCGGCGCACCGGCCGGCACGAAGGCCTGCACCAGCTGCATCAGCAGTTCGTGCGAACCGTTGCCGGGCACGACCTGTGCCGGCGACACGCCTTGACGTGCGGCCAGCGCGCGCCTGAGGTCGCCAGCGAGCGGATCGGGGTAGCGGAACGCCTGCGCCAGGGCCGCCCGCGCCGCCGCCAGCGCCTGCGGACTGGGGCCGATGGCGGTTTCGTTGGAGCCGAGTTCCACCAGGGCGTCCGGGAAACGCCGCCGCCAGGCCACCAGGTCGTGGCCGGGATCGTAGGCGCGCAGCCCGGCGATGGCGGCCGGCAGGCGGTCAGGCTGCCAGGGCATGACCATGCGGTGTCCTCACAGGATGGCCTGCGGATACGAGCCGAGCACGCGCACCTGCGCCGCGCGCCGCCGCAGTTCGGCCAGGGCCGCCATCACCGGCGCGTCCTCCACATGGCCCTCGATGTCGATGAAGAAGGCGTACTGCCACAGTCCCTGGTGCGCGGGCCGCGACTCGATACGGTCCATGCTGACGCCGTGCTCGGCGAAGGGACGCAGCACCTCGTACAGTGCGCCGGGACGGTCCCTGACGAACACCAGCAGCGAGGTGCGGTCCCTGCCCGAGGGGGGAAAGAGTTCGCGGCCGATGACCAGGAAGCGGGTGGTGTTGTCGGGCCTGTCCTCGATCGGCCCGGCCACCACCTTCAGGTGGTACACGTGCCCCGCCGATTCACCGGCGATGGCGGCGGCATCGTCGGCATGGCGCGCCCGCCGCGCCGCCTCGGCGTTGCTGGACACCGGCACGCGCTCGACGTGCGGCAGGTGCTGGCGCAGCCAGGCCTGGCACTGTGCCAGCGACTGCGGATGCGAATACAACCGCTCGATATCGGCCATCTGCCCGGTACGCGACAGCAGGTACTGGTGCACGCGCAGCTCCACCTCGCCGCAGATGCGCGCCTTCGAGGTGAGGAACATGTCCAGGGTGACCTGGATGGTGCCCTGCCCGGAGTTCTCCACCGGCACCACGCCGAAGTCGGCGTTGCCGGATTCCACCTCCGAGAACACCTCCTCGATGCTGCCCAGCGGAAGGCAGTGCGCCGAATGGCCGAAATGCTTGCGCGCGGCCTGTTCGCTGAAGGTGCCGTGGGGGCCGAGAAAGCCGATCTTCAGCGGGTGCTGCTGCGCCAGGCAGGCGGACATGATCTCGCGGAACAGGCGCACCATTTCCGCATCGGACAGCGGCCCCTGGTTGCGGTCCACCACCCGGCGCAGCACCTGGGCCTCGCGTTCGGGCCGGTAGTAGTCCACCGCCGCCTTCAGCGGCCCCTTGGCCTTGCCGACCTGCTGCGCCCAGCGTGCGCGCTCGGCGATCAGCTCCTGGATGCGCAGGTCGATCTCGTCGATCTGCGCGCGCACCTGCGCCAGGTCGGGACCCTTGCCCTGCCCGCGCGCGGAGCTGCCGCGATGCCCCTTCCTGCCGGAACCTGCCGTCCTGTGCGTTCGAGCCATGTCAGATCACCCGGATGGAAAGCACGCCGTCGATGCCGGCAAGCTCCGCCTGCAATGCGGCCGGCACCTCCTCGTCGACGTCTATGAGCGTGTACGCCAGCCCCTCGCGCGAGGCGTTGCGCATCTGCGCGATGTTGATTCCCGCGCCTCCCAGCGCCTGCGTCACCCGGGCGATCAGGTTGGGCCGGTTGCTGTTGGCCACACACAGGCGCGCCCTGCCCTCCCGGGGCATGGACAGGGTGGGAAAATTCACCGCATTGACCAGGTTGCCGTTCTCCAGGAAGTCACGCACCTGGTCAACCACCATGGCGGCCGAATGCTCGGCCGCCTCGCGGGTGGCGGCTCCCAGGTTGGGCAAGGCGATCACGCCGTCGACGCCGGCCAGGCCCGGCTCGGGGAAATCGGTGACGTAGCGGCTGATGCGGCCGTCGGCGAGGCCCTCGCGCACAGCGGCGGTGGACACGACGCCGGCACGGGCGAAATTGAGCAGCACGACGCCGTTGCGGACATGGGCCAGCGACCCCGCGTTGAACAGGTCGCGCGTATCGTCGTTCAGCGGCACATGGAAGGAAACGTAGTCGGAGCCGGC
>Ga0079224_100016613_pt1 | contig 10349 bp, 4 predicted proteins | sample Stecom2015_FD_80414 | JGI IMG/M metagenome (GOLD analysis project Ga0079224, IMG submission 80414) | Agricultural soil microbial communities from Utah to study Nitrogen management - Steer compost 2015 | ecosystem: Environmental > Terrestrial > Soil > Agricultural land | place: USA: Utah...
CTGAGAAATATCCTGGACGGGATCCTGGACGAAGAACTTAAAGACAAGTTTTTAGAAAAAAGCCCGGATCGGCTCCCGGTTCCAAAGAAAAGGCCACTGCGACGTCTTGCGGTAATAGGGAGCATAGCTGCTTCCTTTCTGGCCCTTATCGTGGCGGGGATAATCATTTTGAAGCCTTCCGATATGCCCGATATCCAATACGCAACCAGCAATGGGGAAACCCTGGAAGTACTGTTACCCGATAGCAGCGTGATAAAGCTCAATGCCAATTCCAGTCTTGTATGGATCGCATCCGGGGAGGAATCACTGAGAGAAGTCAGACTTTCCGGAGAAGCTTTTTTTGATGTGCGTTCGATGCCGGAGAAGCCGTTTCGGGTGTATTCCAACGAAATGGTGATCGAAGTACTCGGGACTTCATTTAATCTGAACAACCGGGAAAACAAAGACGAGGTTTTTCTAGAGGAAGGAGCCATCCGGATCAACAATCCAAAGAATATTGAAGATACGCTTCATCTGATAGCTGGAGAGGCGGCATTTTTCAATACTGAGTCGCATAAGGTAGTAAAATCCTCGGATAGCCGCTTTGAAGATCAGGCCAAATGGAAGGATGGAATATTGAAATTCAGAAACCTGGCGGTCCGGGAGATACTCCAGGAAGTGGAGTATATATATGGAGTGGAACTCCAATTGAACGATGAAGAAATGATGGGAAATCCCATGGATTTTGCATTGCCTTATTCCAACTGGGAAGTAGTCAGTCAGGCACTCGCGCTGGCTCTGGGTACGGAATTGATTGAATACGGAGATCATTATGAATTTGTCAGGAAATAAAGTTGGTCTTATTGTAGAAAATTAAACTAAAAATTATGGTTATTATTAATTATCTTCTGAAACGCAGTTTCGGCAGACTGGGAATGGTATGTTTGATGCTCTTCCTTGTAAGTGCCAATTCTCTATCCGCAACCCGGATTATGGAGAACCAGGAAATCTCTTTGTTGGAAGCTATTGAATTGTTGAGTAAAAAATACGAAGTATATTTTACATACGACCGCACGATAGTGTCTCACGTCATGGTCAGTTACGATGATGACCATCGTAGCAATGTTAACGATGAATTGCAGAATTTGCTGAAAGAAACCGACCTCAATTTTCAAATTTTCGATACCCAGTTTGTGATTATCTATAAAAAGGATGAACAGGGATTGAAATCGCTCCGACAAATGAAAAATATGATGGAAGGCATCCTTCAGGAAGAGGACCACAAGAAGAGCGATAAAAGCATAGCACTCGAAAGGAGAAGTTCGGTTCCTCTTTTATCACGTTCGCCCGAATATTCACTGATCGACAGACGTGTTGTGATGAATATAAGCGGAGTGGTTACTGATGAACAGGGAGAACCACTGGTGGGTGTTAACGTCCAGGTTAAGGGGTCCAGTATAGGCACGGCGACTGATATAGATGGAAAATTCATAATAGAAGATGTGGAGGATCAGGCAGTATTGGTGGTGTCATACATTGGATACCAGACCCAAGAAATTAATATTTCGGGGAGTATAAGTTTATCGATAACCCTGATAGCAGATTCTCAATTGTTAGATGAGGTGGTAGTCGTGGGATATGGTACAAAAAGAAAAAGAGATATTACCTCTGCAATTTCAGTCATAGATGTTGAAAATGTGGGAGATGTCCCAGCTTCCAATGCTTCTCGTTTGTTACAGGGGCAGGCAGCTGGAGTGGTAGTTAAGCAGCTAACAGGTACTCCAGGTGAACAAATGAATGTTATCATCAGAGGGGTTGGCTCTTTAGGGGCAGGCAGTGACCCTCTTTATGTAATTGATGGATTTGCTGTAGGCACCAGTATTGGTGAGAATTTAAATCCCAATGATATTGAAAGTATTTCTATATTGAAGGATGCAGCATCCACCGCTATTTATGGAGCCAGGGGGTCAAATGGGGTTGTTCTGATTACAACAAAAAATGCAAAAAAAGGGGTAGCTGATCTTTCTTTTACATCTTATTTTGGCGTACAAAATTTGCCAAAATCAAGAAGAATTAATATGATGGACGGACCTCAGTTTGCGAGGTTTCTTCAAGAGAGTTGGATGGATAGAATCAGGTATTTTCAAAATAGAGAACCATCTCTTGATGAAGTTCCTGAGGGGATTAGGTATCCCGAACAAACTAAATATTCAACGGACTGGTTGGATGCAATTACTCAACAAAATGCACCATTTCAAAATTACAATTTGACCTTGGCTTCTGGACAGGGTAAAATAAGATCGCTTGTTTCTGCGGGCTATCTAAAACAAGAGGGTGCTTTAATAGAAACAGACTTCAACAGATATAGCTTAAGAGCAAATGTTATAGGGGATATCAACGATTTTATTTCAATGGGTGTAAATCTCAGTGGTGCGTATTCCGGTGGCAAGCTTGCGGCTACTACTGGGAGAGATGCTATAGTTGGTAAGGCTTTGTGGGCAGATCCAAGAGATCCGATTTACAACCAAGATGGCACGTTCAACCCATACATTGGAGGAAAAGATGGTGTTTTTGGTACTGCCAATCCGGTCATGGAACTACATCAACATGAACGAAAGAGATACTCCAATAACATTACCACCAATGGGTTTGTGGAAGTTTCATTTTTAAAGAATTTTAAATTCAGATCTTCCTTTAGTGCCAATATAGGTAGTTCCCAGAGAAAGGATTTCCGACCTACTACCTTAGCGGGTGGTGGATTTAATAATCCTCCGCCACAATCAGCACAATTGTGGGAATGGCATGACAAGGGAATTAATATCGCAGCGGACCAACTTCTAAGTTATTCCAGGGCGTTTAACGAACATCGGGTTGATGGTATGGTAGGATTTAGTGCGCAGGAGGATACCTGGAAGCAGATTCATGGTTACGGATTGGAATTTCCGAACAATGAAATTAGGTTTATGCAACAAGCAGAAAACATCTCATCTACTTCTGATGAATCAAGTTGGAGTTTGTTGGCTTATTTAGCCAGATTAAATTACAGTTTTGCCGATAAATATTTATTTTCTGTTTCTTTTCGCCGAGAAGGCAGTTCCAGATTTGGTGCGGATAACAAATTCGGTAATTTCCCTGCGGTATCTGTTGGTTGGAGATTATCAGAAGAAGCATTTATGTCTGAAATATCCTGGATTGATGATTTTAAAATCCGGGGTAGTTATGGGATTACCGGGAACAACAGTATTGGAAATTACAATAACTCTGCAAGCCTTTCCTCATCAGGATATATATTGGGAAATCAATATGCACCGGGTGTAGTACTCAATTCATTCGTCAACAGAAATATTGGTTGGGAAGAATCAAAGCAGCTTGATATTGGATTAGATTTGTCATCTTTCAAAAATAAATTGGTCTTTACTGCTGAATACTATAAGAAGACCACTAATAACATGTTGCTACCTGTGAGTATCCCATCCATTACAGGGTTTACCAGCACCTTCACCAATGTTGGTAAAGTACAAAATTTAGGAGCTGAATTTGCAGTAATGTATCGAACCAGAATCGTCAATAATCTGAATTTCCGAACCAATTTTAATATTGCATTTAACAGAAATAAAGTGCTTGAAATTGATGGGGAAAACGATGAATTATGGACTGGATCTTTTTACGGTGTACACAACCGTTCCTTAGTTGGTCGACCTATTGGCATGATTACTGGATATAAAGTCCTTGGACTCTTCCAGACAGAAGAAGAAATTGGGAATTCACCTACTCAAGACGGTGCTATACCGGGTAGTATGAAAATGTGGGATGCTGACGGCAATGGTGTGATTACATATGATACAAAGGATATGGTCGAAATTGGTAATCCACATCCTGCTTTCACATGGGGCTTCACTTTGGGTGCAGATTATAAACAATTTGATTTAAATATTTTGTTTACGGGTGCTCAGAATTATGATATTATGAGGGAAATTGAAAAAACGACCCTAAATGTGGATGGTGTTTTTAATGTCCTGGAAAGAGCACAAAACAGATTTCGATCAACGGATATGCCTGGTGATGGAAGATCCCCTACTGCCAACAACTGGAAGTGGGAACGAGAATCAAGCTCGTTTTATGTATATGATGCCAGTCATGCCAGGTTGAAATCATTGACTTTTGGGTATACCTTATCGCCTAAGGCCAATATTTTGAAGGGCGCTAGATTCTATTTTAATGCTGATAATCTATTGTTGTTCACTGATTACCCTGGCAGTAATCCCGATATTAATACAGGTGACAATAGAAGTCAAGGTAGAGATGATGAGGCTTATCCTGTTCCGAGAACCCTGTCCATAGGGTTAAATATCAAATTTTAATAACCATTATATCTAAGGAAATGAGAAAGATTATAATTATAGTATTTATTGGGATAGCTCTGTTATTTAATTCGTGCTCTGCAGATTTTCTTGAAAAATATAATCCAACACAATTGGATGAAGGCAATTTTTTCCTAACGGAGGATCAATTTGAACAAGCCCTCAATGGAGTTTATGGCCAATTGCAAGGTTATATTGGCAGTCAATGGCCATTTACCGAGTATATTTCTGACAATACAACTGTTCATTTCAATATTAGTGACCGGGGTCAAGGACCTAGTCTGGAGGCTATCGAATATTTTCAAATTGTACCGGGTACTGGGAATATATCGAGCTTATACAATAATATTTACAGTAGCTTAGGTAATATCAACAATACACTTAAGAAATTATCAGATAGTGGAATTGATGATGATGTTAGAGCAAACTTCGAAGGGCAGCTTAAATTTTTCAGAGCTTTTTATTATTTTGAACTTGTTCGATTCTTTGGAGATGTCATTATTGTGACAGAACCTATCAATTCTCCTGAGGAAGCTTATACGTTTTCACGTTCACCCGCATCAGAAGTGTACGATCTTATTGAAGGTGATTTGAATTTTGCGATTTCATCACTTCCTGATCCTGGAAGTATTTCGAGTAGTGAAATTGGGAGAATAAGTAAAGGAGCAGCTTTATCGTTATTGGGTAAAGTATATCTTACCAAAAAGCAATATGGAGATGCTGTTTCTACACTGAATCAGGTCCTTAATATGGGATACAGCCTGATGCCTAATTATGCTGATGTTTTTGATCCTGAAAATAAAAATAATGCTGAGTCTATCCTGGAGATACAGTACCAGGCTGACAGTGATCTGGGTGAATGGAGTGGATTTATTTATAATTTTTATCCCAGAGAATCATACGGGGCCGTCATCAATTACTCCGGTGCTAATGGGGGAGGCTGGAATATACCCACACTTGATCTGATCAATTTTTATGAAGAAGGTGATTTGCGGAAAGTAGTGTCTTTAAGTGAAGGTTATACGAATACTGACGGAGTATGGGTTCCTGTTCCTTTTATAACCAAGTATTTTCATGAAGATTCATATACTGTCCGAGGACGCCTTGGAAATAACTGGCCGGTCATAAGGTATGCTGATGTTTTACTGATGCTTGCTGAAGCAATTAATGAACAATCTGGTCCGGAGGATGCATATCGTTTTTTAAATCCATTGCGAGAAAGAGCAGCACTTGCCCCATTAGATAACTTGGATAAAGAATCTTTTCGCGAAGCTGTATTACGGGAAAGGAGGATTGAACTGGCCTTTGAAAATCACCGATGGTTTGATTTAAAGCGGACAATGAGTCCATCCGAACTTTCCACATTTTTAAATGAACACGGTGCACATGAGAGAGAAAACCCAACGACTTCCAGAGGGCCAGTACCATTTTCTCCCGGGGATTATATTTTTGAACCATACGAAGTGTTATTCCCTATTCCACATGCCCAAATTCTGATTAATGAAAACCTTACACAAAATGAGGGTTACAACTAAACATCAGTTTTCGGATAAATATGAGATATCTGAATAAGGAAAATTCAAGAATGTAATTAAAATTTGTTCATGAACTTGACAAAAAAGGATGTTATTATTCCAATATTGATATTTTGGAATATTCCATTGTGCAATGCTAACTCACTTTTACTAGAAAGCGATTGGGTCCTACATTTCCTTGGGAGACTTCATCCTATGGTTGTCCATTTTCCACTTAGCCTAATTTTGGTATCCGCATTTCTCGAGGTAATTTCGATTCGCGACTTCCACTCTAAATGGAGACAGAGTATCGAAGTGATGTTGTGGATAGGGACATTATCAGCTATCATTTCAGCAGGAATGGGCTATTTGTTAGCAGTAAAGGATGGCTATGAGGGTTCAGGTGTTCTACTTCATCAACAGTTTGGCATTCTTACAGCTATATTAAGTACTATTTGTCTTGCTCTCGCTATTCATAGTCGTCAGCGAAAAAATGCGGGCTGGACCATTGGATATCGAATCGCTTTGTTTTTAACCGTTGTTTCCCTTGTTTTGACTGGCCATTTTGGGGCATCTCTGACTCATGGGAGCGATTTTCTGACTGAAGTTCTACCCGGGAATTCCTCAAATTCTGTACCGGATCAATACGATATAGATCTTACTGCATTTCTGGTGGATACTGGTGAAATATCACAAGAAGAGGAGCTCAAATTGCTGACAGGCGTCCGGATGGTTTTTGCCCACAGCTGTTACAGATGTCACGGATCTGATAAAATAAAGGGCGAATTGCGTTTGGATAAACGGGAATTTGTGTTTGAAGGTGGAGAAAACGGTGCGATTATTGAACCTGGCAATCCGGAAGAAAGTGAATTGATCCGCAGGATTATGTTACCTGGGGGCCACGATGAGGTAATGCCTCAAAAAGGCGATCTTTTGTCCGAATATGAAACAGATCTCATTTCTCTATGGATAAAGAGAGGGGCTTACTGGCCAGAAAATGCCGACGAACTTAAGATTTTTCACAATGCTCCCCTGGCTCCTCGTTACCCGGACTGGCCCGAAGATACTACCCGCTTTGACAACAAAATTGATGTTTGGGTTAATGAGTATTTTGTTAAAAATGAAATTGACTGGCCTCAGATAGTCCATGATCGTACTTATCTCCGCCGGATATATCTGGACATTGTTGGAGTTTTGCCAACTTCTGAGCAGGTTCTGGAGTTTGTAAACGACAATAATCCGTTGAAAAGAAAGCAATGGGCCAGAAAGTTGTTGAATCAAAACGAAAACTATTCCCTTCATTGGCTTACGTTCTGGAATGATATTCTCCGAAATGATTACACCGGCACCGGATATATCACTGGAGGTAGATATAGCATTACAGACTGGCTTTACCAGGTTCTTTATGAGAATAAACCATATCATGAAATGGTTCAGGAATTGCTTGATCCCACCGACGCGTCCAAGGGTTTTATACAAGGTATCCAATGGCGGGGGGTGGTAAATTCAAGCCAGAGGATTGAGATGCAGGCGGCACAAAATGTAGCACAAGTCATGTTGGGATTGAACCTGAAGTGTGCTTCCTGCCACGATAGTTTTATCAGTGATTGGAAACTGGATGATGCATATGGTTTTGCCAATATATTTTCTGAAACCACGATGGAAATCAACCGATGTGATCAGCCTACTGGAAAAATGGCAGATACTAAACTGCTCTGGAAGGAACTTGGAACCATAGATAGTGCTGGATCCAGGGAGGAGCGTCTGGAGGAACTTGCGGTAAAATTAACTGATACAAAAAATGGACGCTTATATCGTACACTGGTGAACCGTATCTGGGCTCAATTAATGGGACGAGGAATTGTCGAACCTGTAGATGAGATGGATCAGAAACCCTGGAGTACGGATCTGCTGGATTGGTTGGCAATAAATTTTGTTGGCAATGGCTTTGATATGAAGAATCTGATTTTCAATATAGTGACTTCACAGACTTATCAGTTGCCTTCAGTGGCCCTGGATACCCCCCTGGATTTCCGGTCTGAAGATTATCAGTTCAGAGGCATGATCCTGCGAAAAATTACCGCAGAGCAGTTTTCAGATATTGTAAGTCAAACAATTAGCCCACTTTTTCAATCGGAAGACATAAAATTTTATCCGACTGAAAAAGCAGATACGTCCTTTATCCGGGCCTCCCAGGTTGCTAACAATGAATTCCTTACAGCCCTGGGAAGACCATCCAGGGAAGTGGTAGTGACCACCCGCTCAACTGAGCCAAATTTATTACAGGCATTAGAATTGACCAACGGAAGTCGCTTGATGCTTGCGTTGGAAAAAGCCGCTATTGACTGGAAAAACGAGTCCTCATCCCTACAGTCCTTTATAAACCATACGTTTGAAGAGTTGTTTGGCAGATCTCCTCTGAAGGAAGAAACGGAGGTAGCTATGCTGGTACTGGGATCTGACCCGGAGATAGAAGCAATTCAGGATTTTTATTGGGCTATGCTTATGCATCCGGATTTTCAGCTTATTTATTAGAATACGATCATCAAGACTTTATAACTTAAAATAGAAGCCCGGCGTAAATTAAAAGGGCCCACATCGTTTAAATATTTTAACTATGTCAACCACATTAAGCAGAAGAAAATTCCTTAAAAAGGCAAGTGCTGCTACGATTGCTACCATGGCGGCAGGAGCTCCGACGATTGGTTTGGTTTCTTCGTGTCAGTCGGGTAGAAAATCCCATATGCCATCAACAGCAGATTCTGTAATCCTGCTTTTTATGGCTGGAGGTATGTCACACACAGAAACCTTTGACCCCAAACGTTACACAGCTTTTAGAGATGGAATGGAAGCAAATGAAGTGTTAAGTACTTTCCCCTCAATCCCAACAGCCCTCGATGGTATTTTTTTCTCAGAAGGATTAGAATCGATGGCTGGAATTATGGATCGGGGAACGTTGATTCGGTCCTATGTGGCAGCTGATATGGGGCATATTCTTCATACCAGACATCAGTTCCATTTCCACACATGCTATGAACCTCCACAGGCTTTCAATGTTCCTCATATTGGATCCTGGATTGCACATGAACTGGGTCCTGTTAATCCTGTTATTCCGGCATTTATCAATATTGGACAACGATTTGATGTGGGGGAAGGCGAAGAATTGAAAGCATACCATACAGCTGGCTTTCTTGGAAATGAGTATGGGCCATTTCTTATTCCAGATCCGACACAAGGTTTGGACAGTGTACGACCACCAGTAGGGATGTCTGAGTCCAGGTTTGAAAGAAGACACGATTTATATAACCGACTTATTAATGAAAGTCCGATGGGCAAATATGGTAGTGGTTACCAAAAAGAATCGATGAAAGCTTCTATGGAGCAAGCCTATGGATTGCTAAAATCACCTGAAGCTTCAGCTTTTAATCTCACCAAAGAACCTCAGGAATCTTACGACATTTACAACACTGGGAAATTTGGCCTCGGATGTTTAATGGCAAAAAGGTTAGTAAATGAAGGTGCTAGATTTGTGAGTGTGACTTCAGAATATGAGCCATTCAAAGGATGGGACACTCATGAAAATGGCCATACACGTACAGTCGAAATGAAGAAGCAAATAGATGGGCCGGTGTCGCAGTTGATAAAAGACCTGGATCAGAGCGGTCATCTGGATAGGACATTAGTGATTTTAGCCAGTGAATTTAGTCGGGATATGATGGTCGAAGGACGACCGGGAGAAGAAGTAAAAGAACAAGTGGATCAACCCGATATAATCCGTGAGATGAAGCACTATGGCATGCATCGACATTTTACTGATGGTTGTTCAATCCTTATGTTTGGGGGAGGAGTCAAACGTGGACATGTATTTGGAAAGACTTCAGACGAACGACCATGCAAGACGATTGAGAAGCCTGTTCACATTGAAAATATTCATCAAACGATATACCATACTTTGGGAATTCCTCCTGATACCAAATATATGATAGAAAAACGACCATTTTATACAACACCGGAAATGATCGGAAAAGTGGAATTGGATTTATTGAGTTGATTTTTGATTGTGGCCAAACAATTTTTAAAAGGATATGCCACTCATATTACAGCTTTTTATCAAATACGGCCGTCCGGCAATATTATTTAATGGTGTTCATCCTGATTGAAGCGCCGATCCAGAAACTATTACTGGAATAGGTGTGCCCCAAATGGCCTGTGAGTAGTGTGTGAAAATCTATATAAATATCGTGTTTATCTACAGCTTTTTTGACATCTCATTGTTGCTCCTCAATTATAGAACCCCACTTAAGCTTATTCGAAGCGCCTTGACCTGACTCAAAATATCCTCGAATGATTCTTAAATCTTTGTCCTGACAGATCACTAGTGCACGAAAATCTAAATACATATCATGTTTTTCTTCATCTTTTTTGACATCTCATCGTTGCTCCTCCGTTATATAACCCCGGCTATACCGCGGTCGTCGCGCCTTGATCTGTCAAA
>Ga0079224_100016614_pt1 | contig 10349 bp, 10 predicted proteins | sample Stecom2015_FD_80414 | JGI IMG/M metagenome (GOLD analysis project Ga0079224, IMG submission 80414) | Agricultural soil microbial communities from Utah to study Nitrogen management - Steer compost 2015 | ecosystem: Environmental > Terrestrial > Soil > Agricultural land | place: USA: Utah...
TCATCGAGCAACTCCTTCGGAAACGTATTCTCCGCGTTCCTGAAATAGCCCCACTCGAACAGCACCGGCACACCCGCCATCTCCCAGTGACCGCTCGGCGTATCCTTCCCGCTGCTCAGCTCCTCTGCGTAACCGTAGGCGCCGATGACTTCGACGTCCGCTTGTACGCCGGCCGGGAACTCACCGGCGCTTTCCCATGCGGCGTGCAACAGGCCGAGGCGTGCCAGGTTCGGCACCTCGAGCGGCCGTCCCTGTTCTGCACGGTACTTCGCGATGCTCCCGAGCGTATTGGCGCCGACATCACCAAAGCGTTCGGCATCGGCGGTGGCCCCGATGCCGAAGGAGTCGAGCATGAGGATGATCGCTCTTGTCATTGGTGGGCTGTCCGCTTCGGGGGCTGCAGGGAGTGCTCAGGCCGCATGATGGTGGCGTTCGGCCTCCGCCTCCGGGAGGGCCTTTGGCGCAATGGCTTCCTTCGGTCCGCTTTATGTGCGCCAAAGGCCCTCCCGGAGACAGAGGCCTTGGGTTGTGGTTGCCCACCATTGAAGGAACAGTGACTTCTCAAGGTCGTGGTTGTTCGTGCTATGGGCCTTATCGCAGGTGGGCCAGAGCACCCGGGGTAGAGTGAGTCGCCGCCGGCTGGAGTAGCTTCCGACGGTCGGAGGCATCGGTGGGATGGGGGGTGTCTTTGGCGCAAATAAAGCGGACCGAAGGGAGCCATTCCGCCAAAGATACCCCCCATCCCGCCGATGCCGCCAGGCAGCAACCCTACAGCACACGCCACAACCACCTGCCCTTCGTTCATCGAATGCTCCGGACCAGCATGACGCGATCCCGAAAGGCTATTGCAGCAGGAAGAACAGCCCCGCGAGAGTTGCGCTCATCAGGTTGGAGAGTGTACCGCCGATGACGGCTTTGAGGCCAAGGCGTGCGATGTCGCGCCGACGACTGGGGACGATGCTGCCGAGGCCGCCCAGCAGGATGGCGATGGAGGTTAGGTTGGCGAAGCCACAGAGGGCGAAAGTGACGATGACCTGCGTGTGCGGGGTCAGGGATTCCTTGATGCCGACGAAGTTGGCGTAGGCGTAGAACTCGTTGATGACCAGCTTCTGGCCGATCAGGCTGCCCGCCTCCGCCGCCTCGCTCCACGGAACGCCGAGTGCGAAGGCAACTGGTGAGAAAACCTTGCCGAGGAGGAATTGCAGGGTCAGGTCCTCGAAACCGAACCAGCTGCCGATGCCGCCAAGCAGCCCGTTGAGCAATGCGATCATTGCGACGAACGCCAGCAGCATCGCGCCCACGTTGAGCGCCAGCGTGAGTCCGGTGGCGGCGCCGTTGCCGACGGCCTCGAAAACGTTGACTGCTCTTTCTTCGCCGCCGGTATCGCGCGGGTCGAAGGAATCGAGCTGCTTGCCGGTCTCCGGAAGAAGGATTTTCGCCATCAGGAGCCCGCCGGGCGCACCCATGAAGCTTGCAGTGATCAGGTATTCGAGCTCAACGCCCATGGTGGCGTATGCGGCCATCACGGCGCCTGCGATCGTCGCGCAGCCGCAGGTCATGACAGCGAACAGCTCCGATTCGCTCATGCGCGCGAGGTAGGGCTTTACCACCAGCGGCGCTTCCGTGTGCCCGACGAAGATGTTGGAGATCGCGGTCATGGACTCCACTTCGCTGGTACGCAACAGGCGGTGCAGGCCGCCGCCCAGGATGGAGACTACTTTTTGCATCACGCCGAGGTAATAGAGGACCGACATCAGCGCGGAGAAGAATACGATCACCGGCAGCACGTTGAGAGCGATGGTGAAGCCCAGGCTTTCGTAAGTGCGCGTGCCGAATACGAACTGGATCCCGGCGTTGCCGTAGTCGATGACATGCTGCACGGCCCGCACCACCCCGCCGAGCAGGTCCCGGCCGAACGGCACGTACAGGATCAGGGCCGCGATCCCTACCTGCAGTGCAAAAGCGAGCACGATCGTGCGCTTGTTGATGGACTTGCGGTCGTTCGACAGCAGCCAGGCGATGAGAAGCAGCAGCACGATGCCGCCGAGGCCGGTCAGGGTTTGCATTAATTCGTCAGCGGTAAAAGGGGACAGATTTATTTTTCTGCCGCGCAGGATAATAGGCTGGAAAAAGGAAGACGAAAAATAAATCTGTCCCCTTTACCAGTTTTTCGCGCCCTCGATCCTAGTGCGGGGATTGTGGCACAAAGTCGCTTTCGCCGAAGAACTCGATGCGTGTGAGGAAGGTGTAGTCGCCTTCGAGTGCCATCAGGCCGATGAGTACCAGGATGGCGACCGGCGGCGTGAGGATCGCGAGCTTCAGCGCGAGCCGCTCCCAGTGCATGTGCATGAAGATGGCGACGATGAAACCCGCCTTCAGGAACATGAAGACCAGGATCAGCGTCCAGCGCAGCGGACCCTGGAAATTCAGGTAATCGACCATGTAGGAGAAAAAGCTCACCACGAACAGCAGGCCCCAGATCCACAGGTAAATTGCGATTGGGTGTTGTTGTCCTTCTTTGTCCGCCATACCGAACTCCTGCGCCCGATTACCAGAGGTAGAAAAACGCGAAAATGAATACCCACACCAGATCGACGAAGTGCCAGTACAGCCCGGCGATCTCCACTATCTCGTAGTTACCGCCCCGTCTCTCGTAAAAACCCGACTTGACGCGGAACGCGACGACCAGCAGGTAGATGACCCCGGCTGACACGTGCATGCCATGGAAGCCCGTAATCATGAAGAAGCTGGAGCCGAACTGTGCGGCACCCATCGGGTTGCCCCAGGGACGCACGCCCTCGTCCACGATCAGCTTGGTCCATTCGAATGCCTGCATGCCGACGAACGTGGCGCCGAGGACCGCCGTTGCCACCATCAGCCAGAACGTCTTGTTGCGTTCCTTGCGATATCCCATGTTGACCGCCATGGCCATCGTGCCGCTGGACGTGATCAACACGAAGGTCATGATCGCGATCAGGATGAGCGGGATCGGGTCGCCGCCGAAGCTCAGCGCGAACACCTCGCTCGGGTACGGCCAAGGTTCCGCCGCCGACATCCGCACGGTCATGTAGGACACGAGGAAACAGCTGAAGATGAACGTGTCGCTCAGCAGGAAGATCCACATCATCGCCTTGCCCCAGGGGACGTGGAATGCCTGCTTGTCCGACGAGAAATCGGTGACGACTCCCCGCGTACCGGCGGGGAGAATGTCGCCGGGCTTGGCCAGTGCAGCTTCTGACATCAGTTCTAATCCTCGAAGGTAAGCCCTGTTAGCACCTGTTATCGGCCGCCCTGTTCCCTCATTCAGGTCGCCAGCAGCAAACCGAACAGCACCGCCCACACCAGCAGCAGGTAGTGCCAGTAGACCGCGCACAACCGGACACTCAACCGGACGCTTTCCGCTCCCGCGCCGGAGAATACCTTGACCAGCGAACGCGCCCAGACCCACAGGCCGCCCAGCAGGTGCAGGCCATGTACCGCCGTCAGCACGTAGAAGAACGCGCTGGCCGGGTTGCTTGTCATGTAATGGCCGGAGGCATTCAGCTGCATCCATGCGATCAGCTGGCCGCCTAAGAACAGGAACGTGAAAAGTCCGGCGATGGCGAGCCCGGGCTTGAGCGCGCCCGCCTGTACCTTGTCCGCTGCCCTGCGCGTCAACTCGTACGCAATACTCGCGAACACGAGGAATGCGCTGTTCAGCCACAGAAGCTGCGGTTCGCTCACCGGCCGCCAGTCGCCCATGTGCATGCGCATCGCGTACGCGCTTATGAACAGCGCGAACAGGGATGTCGCAACGGCGAGGAAACTGGCCAGGCCGAAGGTTTTCGCGGGGGTGTCGATCGAAGGTCCGGAGACGGCATTGTCCGCCGCGCGCGGCAGCCACGGCTGTGTGTTCAGTGTCTGCCGCAATAGCCAGCCGATCACGACGAACATGATGATGGCCAGCAATACGAGCGATACGGTCATACCATCAATTCTCGTTCACTAGCGGGGTTGGCCGTGGTCTCGCCCGACCGGAGCGAGTTCGGCAGGAACGTTTTGCGGGATGAAGTCCTCCGGATAACCGGGGACGCTGTAGTCGTAGGCCCAGCGGTGCACTTCCGGCAGGTCGTGTCCCCAGTTGCCGTGCTTTGGCGGCGTCTCGGGCGTCTGCCATTCGAGCGTGGTCGCGCCCCAGGGATTCGGGCCTGCCTTCTTGCCGTTCCGCAGGCTCGTGATCATGTTGTAGAAGAAAATGAGCTGCGTTAGCGCAACGAATATTGCCGAGATCGTGATGCTCGTGTTCAGCGCATGCGCGGATTCCGGCATGAAGTCGGTGCTGCCCATCGCGAAGTAGCGACGCGGCACCCCAAGGAAGCCGAGATAGTGCATCGGCAGGTAGATGGAGTACGTACCGAGAAAGGTCAGCCAGAAGTGCCAGCGGCCGAGCGTTTCGTTGTACATCTTCCCGGTCATCTTCGGGAACCAGTGATAGATGGCGCCGAAGACCACGAGAATCGGCGACACACCCATGACCATGTGGAAGTGCGCGACGACAAAATAGGTGTCGGAAAGCGGCAGGTCGACGACGACGTTCCCTAAGAAAATTCCCGTCAGGCCGCCGTGCACGAATGTAAAAATGAAGCCGATCGCGAACAGCATCGGCACGCGCAAGTGGATGTTGCCCTGCCACAGTGTCAGCACCCAGTTGTAGACCTTGAGCGCCGTCGGCACGGCGATGATCAGTGTCGTCGTGGCGAAGAAGAAACCGAAGTACGGGTTCATGCCGCTTACGTACATGTGGTGGGCCCACACGATGAAGCTCAAGCCACCGATCGCGAGAATCGCCCACACCATCATGCGATAGCCGAAAATGTTTTTGCGCGCATGTGTCGACAGGAGATCCGACACGATGCCGAACGCGGGCAGCGCGACGATGTACACCTCCGGGTGACCGAAGAACCAGAACAGGTGCTGGAAGAGAATCGGGCTGCCGCTTTCGTAACCGGTCTGAACGCCGGCTGACACGACCGCCGGCATGAAGAAGCTCGTCATCAGCGTCTTGTCGAGCAGCATCATGATTGCGCTGACCAGCAACGCGGGGAATGCCAGCAGGCCGAGCACGGTCGCCATGAAAATGCCCCACACCGACAGCGGCATGCGCATCAGCGTCATGCCGCGGCAGCGCGCCTGCAGTATGGTCGTGACGTAGTTCAGCCCGCCCATCGTGAACGCAACGATGAACACGGCGAGCGAGACCAGCATGAGAATGATGCCCCAGTCGATTCCGGGCGTGCCGCGAGCGATGGCCTGCGGCGGATACAGGGTCCAGCCGGCGCCCGTCGCGCCGCCCGGCACGAAGAAACTCGCCAGCAGGATGATCACCGAGAGCAGGTAGACCCAGTAGCTCAGCATGTTCATGTACGGGAACACCATGTCCCGCGAGCCGAGCATCAACGGGATCAGGTAGTTGCCAAAGCCGCCGAGGAACAGCGCGGTCAGCAGGTAGATCACCATGATCATGCCGTGCATGGTGACGAACTGGTAATAGCTCTCAGGGGTGATGAAGGAGAAGTTGTCGGGGAAACCGAGCTGCAGCCGCATCATCACCGACAGGCAGAGCGCTATGACTCCGACGAAGATTGCAGTGGCTGCGTACTGGATTGCGATGACCTTGTGGTCCTGGCTCCATACGTACTTGGTTATGAAGGTCTGCGGATCGTGGTGCTCTATCTCGTGATCACGATCGGCGATTGCTACGTATGCCATCAGGCGTCCCTCGGAACTAATGCTTTAATACTGGCTGCTGGGCTGGCTCATCGACTGGTCATTCTGTACGGACGCGGAAGCGGCTACGCTTTCGGACGGCGCATCCAGGGTATTGATGTAGGCGACGACGTCATTGATTGACTGGTCCGTCTGGAAAATCCTGCCCATGAAGCCCATCTGCTTCCCGTAATAATCTTCCGGGTGCTCGCCGCGGATGCCGCGCTTGAAGTTCCTGATCTGGTGCTCGAGGTACCAGTCGGAAATGCCCGCGAGGCGCGGTGCGTTCATTGCCTGGATACCCTCGCCATTCGACCCATGGCAATAGGCGCAGACGGTGAAGCGCTGGGCTCCCGCCGCGACGTTACCCTCCACCGTGGGCGTCGGAGGCGCATCAGGAAAGGTCTGGATGTGCGCCACCATGTTGTCAATGGCCTCGTCCGTAGCAAGCGTATTGGCCATCGGCGCCATTTGCTTGCCGAAGACGTCTTCTTCATGGGTGCCGCGCCGGCCGTTCTTGAAATTTTGTAACTGGCGCTTCAGGTACCACGGATCCTGGCCGGCGAGCTTCGGTGCATTGAGAGCCTGCATACCTTCACCCTGCTGGCCATGACAGGCCGCGCAGACGACATACTGCGCGGCCCCCGCCGCCGCCACTGCCTGCGTGGGCTGCTGCAGCTCGGCAAAGGTCGGGTGCGCGCTGGCCCATTCGTCGAAAGCCTGCTGCTCCTCGACCATGACCGCGCCGCGCATGGTGTGGTGTGCAATGCCGCAAAGCTCTTCGCAAAGAACCTCGTAACGTCCCGTGCGGGTGGGAGTGAGCCACATGTAAGTGACCATGCCCGGCACCAGGTCCATCTTGACCCGGAACTGTGCGACGGTGAAATTGTGCAGCACGTCCTTTGAGCGGAGCCACAGCTTGACCGGGCGGTCCACAGGAAGGTGCAGTTGCGGGTCGGAAATCAGTATATCGTCCTGCCCGGCAGGATCTTCGGCGTCCATGCCGAACGGGTTGTCGTCGGTGACCAGCTTGAGGTCGCTCTTGCCGAATTCGCCGTCCTCACCCGGCAGCCGGTAGCTCCAGTGCCACTGCTGGCCGACCGCCTCGACTTCGATCGCGTCTTCGGGCACCTCGACGAAGCTTGCCCAGACGAACAGGCCGGGTGCCAGCATGGCGGCCACGCCGATCGTCGTGAACAGCGTCAGCCAGCCTTCGAGCCGCTTGTTTTCCGGCTCGTAGTTGGCGCGCTGATCCTTCTTGTGCCGGTAACGGATGATGGCGTACGCCATGAACAGGTTGACGGCGACGAAGACGAAGCCGGTTACCCAGAAGGTGATGCCGATGGTGTCGTCGATCTGGCTCCAGTTGGAGGCGAGCGGGGTGAACGTCCAGGGGCTCACGAAGTGAAACACGATGGATCCCACCACCAACAGGATCAACACAATCGCTAAAGGCATACCTGTCGCATCCTTCTATTGTGACGTTCGCGTATTTATTGTGACGGCGGAAAGCTCGAGAACCTGCGCCGGGTCCTCCTGCTTCGCCATCTGCTTTTTGAGCGGCTCGCGGTTTTTTGGATGTGCTTTTGTCTTCGTGAGAGATCAGGCGTGCAAGCATTTGCCTGGTGCGTGTCCCCCTTTCTTACCCCCGTGCCCTGGTCTTCCGTGGCCGCCGTAAGCTTGATTGTGCCGGCGAACTCAATACGCCCGAGGATAGTGGATTCAGTTCCCGATTTCCACTATGTGACCCCATTTCAACATGTGAAGCGGTGGACCTAAGATTTTGAACGGAAAGGAGATAAAACCAGCTGGCCGAGTGGCCGAAGCGGCGGACAAAGAACTATTTTTACCCTGGAAGAAAAAAATTGAGCCGTCGCCTTTTCGTGCTTCCCTTTTGTGCCGCTTAGAAAGTGAATTCGAGGTCCCGTTCTAACCTTTCGCGCGCGCGCTCGAGATCCGATCGAAGGTTTTTCATTTCTTCCTCGAGAGGCGCGGTGAGATCGGCGGTAGTCGCCCGCAGCGGAAGCTCGTGACGCAATTCGTTCACGTACTGCGGAACGGAATAAGGCGCGCTGTCGGCAGCTTCAGGGGGTTTGCCGATATCGCCAACGTTTACCAGGATAATGACCGCCAGTGCTGCCGCAGCGCCGGTGACGCTCGCAGCCAGCCACAGCGGCAAGCTGAACTCGCGGCGAGCCTGCGGCATCGGACGGGCGCTTCGTAGCGATTCCTGAATGCGCACCGCAAGGTCCGGCGACACGTCGGCGCGGATCTGCAAAGCGTCGTCCCGCAGTCGTCGTTCGAGTTTATCCATACGCCTTGCTCTCTTTTCCACTGGCGCCCTCGTCCGTCAATTCGGCGCCAATGCGCTTCCTCGCTCGCAGCAGCGACACCCTGGTCCAGGTTTGCGGGCGCCCGAGCGCTCTCGAGATTTCCTTCACCGACATGTCCTCCGCGTAGCGAAACCACATCGCCGCGTACACCTCGTCGGACAACAACCGCTTCGCGGTGAGCCACAGGTTCTCGCGCTCTGACTCACGTATGCACTCCTGCAGGAGTCCCGGCGCCTCGTCCGCGACTTCTGTATCGACAACTGCATCCCGCATCTGGTTCCGGGACGCGCTGTTCGCCGCGTTACGCAGAGCGATCCGGTAAAGCCAGGTGCTGAACTGCCAGCGCGGATTGTAGGTATCGAGGTAACGGAAAGCCTTGACCAACGTGTCCTGCAGCGCGTCCTCGGCATCCGCCCGCGTGGCGCAGCGGGTGAGGAGGAACCGAAGAAGCCGCTCCTGGTAACGCTCCACCAGCCGTACGAACGCCGAGGCAGAGCCTTCCTGAGCGCGACTGACAAGTTCGGCATCGGTGGGCACTGCCGTCAATCGTTGAGCAAATCGACAACCATCTGCGGATTGATAACAGCGTTGATGGAAAGAATCTTGTCCTTGACGTCGACCCTGGTGTTCTGGATGAGAGACAGGACCTGCGGGTCGAGGTCGGGATTCAGTGACTGCAGGCTGACCAGCCCGTTGATGATGCCGGCGAGCGACTGCGCCATGGTGGGCTCGTGCGAAACCAGCTGCGCCTCGACAGCGATCAGCCCGTCCCGGTCCGACACCAGCAACGCCACCAGCTCGGTGTTGCGCAGGATGTTGGAGTTCCAGCTTTCCTCGTCTTCATCGGCGAACTTCGCAGTGCGCGCGCCCGCCTGCAGGAAACTCTTGTCCGCCGTCAACACGAGCAGCGCGCCGCGATGATCCTGGTTACCGGCCATGCGGCCACCGCTCTCGAGCAGCGCCTTTATCTGGTTGGGATCCGAGGCGATCAGGAGCTTGTTCCTGACGTCGAAGCTGAAGTACGCGGACTTTTCCAGATCATCGAACGAGCGGCCGTTTCCCGACCGCCCTTCACTGCGTTCCGCATGGTAGTAAGTCTTGCCATCGTGCTTCAGGGTCTCGAGCTTCGAATCGATCGCCGCCAGCTCAAGCAGCTTGTCGCGCGTCGACTCCGCAATGGCTCCATCGACGACGATGACCGTGCCGAGCGAGGCGTCGGAAAACGCGGTGAGCGACCTTGCCTCCTTGCCGAGGTCGATACCCAAATCGTCCCGGATGTCGGTGAATACTTCCCCCTCCAGCCATTGATAGATGTGCTTGCCGGAACTCGCGTTGCGCAGCTCCTCGAGGTCGGCGTGCAGGTACCACTCCGCGCCCCCGGGGAGGGTGGCGGGCGTCACCTGCGCCAGGGCGGTGGCCGGGAGGGCGAAAATGGCAATGACAAGGCGTAACAGGGGCATGTTCGTTTCCTTAAGAGCGATGGCGAGGCGGTTGTTACCTCTTATAGCGCCCGGCGAAGGAAAACGTTACACCCCCGAAGAAAAGAGGGAAAAGGGGACAGATTTATTTTCCCCCGTTTCTCCCGCTCCCGGAGCGATCGGCCGGGAGAAAAATAAATCTGTCCCCTTTTGGCGGATCTAGAGGCCGGAGCCGTCTTCGGAGTAGATCACCCAGATTTTCGTGTAGCCGTCGGTGTCCCACACTCCGGTCCATTCCTTCGGGATGGTGACGGCTTCGCCGGCGTTGATCACCTGTACCGAGCCGTCGGCGGAGGTCAGCTTGACGCCGCCTTCCAGGAAGTACATGAACTCGTCTACCCCGTATGGCTCCGTCGCCTCGAACCGGACCTTGCCGGACTTGTACATGCCGGAGGCAAACTTCTTGTCGCTGCTCAGCAGGGATGTGACGTCCTGGATCGTGTTGCCGCCGCTGGTGCGGGTAATTGTATCCGGACGCTCGAAGATTGTGCCGGTCATGTCTTCCTTGCTTATTTTCGCCGGCAGCACGACATCGTGTTCGGGACTGTGATGCGCGGCGAGGACGGCGCCGATACCCATTCCGGCCCCGAGTAAGGCAACTGACAGTAGAACTTTTTTCACATTCCTCTCCTGGGAAAACCAACAACTTTGATCATGCGTAGCCGAGTAGGAGGAAGCCGACAAAGGCAATTACGGCGGCAATCAGGGCGTACGGGATCTGCGTCAGCGCATGCTGCATGGCAGTGCAGCCGGTGGCCTGCGCCGTTAGCACCGTCGCGTCCGAGTAAAAGCA
>Ga0079224_100016615_pt1 | contig 10348 bp, 6 predicted proteins | sample Stecom2015_FD_80414 | JGI IMG/M metagenome (GOLD analysis project Ga0079224, IMG submission 80414) | Agricultural soil microbial communities from Utah to study Nitrogen management - Steer compost 2015 | ecosystem: Environmental > Terrestrial > Soil > Agricultural land | place: USA: Utah...
CCTTCGGCACGACGAAGATCGAGCGCCCGCCCAGCCCGTCGAGGGGCTTCAGCACGATCTTCCCTTGCTCGTCGAGGAACTCGAGGAGGTCCGTGTGCGAGCGCGTGATCAGCGTCGGCGGCGTGCAGTGCGGGAACCAGGCTGTATAGGCCTTCTCGTTGATTTCCCGCAGGCTCGCCGGCTTGTTGACGACGAGCACGCCGCGCTCCTCGGCGAGCTGCAGGATGTACGTCGTATAGACGTACTCCATGTCGAACGGCGGGTCCTTCCGCATCAAGAGGACGTCGAGCCCCTCGAGGGGGCCTGCCCACTCGTCGCCGTACGTGAACCACCGCCCCGCGTCGTCCTCGACGGTGAGCAGTCGTCCCCGGCCGAACGGCCCGCCGTAGCGCACCGACAGACCGTTCTGGGTGAAGTACGCGATGCGCCAGCCGCGGCGTTGCGCTGCGAGCAGCATCGCAAGCGTCGAGTCCTTCTGCGGCTTGATCGACTCGATCGGGTCCATGACGACGCCGAGCAGTCGTGACGAGCTGTCCATTGGTCCTCGCTTTTTGAGTGCAGGTTCGCAGTTTCGTCGGAAACGGCAACGCTACCATACCCCGCGGAACGCGGTGCTCCGGTGCCGCGACGAGGCGCGTTCGGGGCGTTGTCGAGAGCTCGCTGTCGACAGCTCTCCGACCGACGGACGGAGTCGTTGGAAGCGCTTCATCAATATGTTAAAAGGCGCGTTGAGCTCGCGCGGTGCCGCTGTGGAACAACCGGGGAGCGGCGGCCGCCGAAAGCGCAGGGAGAAGTGCGTGTCGACCGGTAATGCGGTAAGTCCGAGGCCGAGCCTCCAGGGCCTCAAGATCCTTGTGATCGACGACAGCAAGACCATCCGTCGCACCGCCGAGACGTTGCTGGCGAAAGAAGGGTGCACGGTCTACACGGCAGTCGACGGCTTCGACGCCCTGTCGAAGATCGCCGACCACCAGCCGGACATCATCTTCGTCGACATCATGATGCCGCGTCTCGACGGCTACCAGACGTGCTCCCTGATCAAGCACAACAAGCTTTTCAAGGACACTCCGGTGATCATGCTGTCCAGCAAGGACGGGCTGTTCGATCGGGCGAGGGGCCGGCTCGTCGGCTCCGAGCAATACCTGACGAAGCCTTTCACGAAGGACGAGCTCTTAAGTGCGATTTCGAGTCACGTCGGACGCTGAGACCGTTCGACGTCCGGGGGGCTGGCCATGGCGCTGATCATGATCGTCGACGATTCGCCGACCGATGTGCACGTGATGAAGACCGTGCTCGAGAAGCACGGCTTCGACACCGTCTCCGCCGCGGACGGCTCGGAATGCATCTCTCTCGCACGGGAGATGCGCCCGGACTTGATCCTGATGGACGTCGTGATGCCGGGCGTGAACGGCTATCAGGCGACGCGCACGTTGACGCGCGACCCGCTGACGAAGTCGATCCCGGTCGTGATGATCACGACGAAGAGCCAGGAATCCGACCGGATCTGGGGCATGCGGCAGGGCGCGGTCGACTATCTCGTTAAGCCCGTCAGCGAAGCGGTGCTCGTCGCGAAGGCGAACGAGGTCCTCGAGCGGCGCAACGAGGGGCCGCGCGCTTGAGCCTCGCGAGCTTTCGGGAGCGGCCGTTCGAGCTGTTGCTCGAGCTCGAACGTCTCGCGCGTGCGGCGAGCGCGGCGCGGGAAGGCGGCGCGGCGGCGGCCGACGAGTGGGTCGGCATCGGGTTTCGCATCGGCAGCGAGCATTTCGTGACCGGCCGGGGCGACGTCCGCGAGGTGCTGCCGGTGCCGGACCCGATGACCCGCGTGCCCGGCGCGAAATTCTGGCTGCGCGGCATCGCGAACGTGCGCGGGCAGCTGTTGACCGTCGTCGACCTGAAAGCATTCCTCGGCGCCGGCAGCACCGGGTCGGACCGGCGCTGCCGGATCCTCGTCGCGGCGAGCCGCGACGTGCCGACGGCGCTGATCGTCGACGAGGTCGTCGGGATCCGTCGGTTCGCGCACGACGACTTCAGGCAGCAGGTGCCCGAGACGATCGTTCGCTGCGACCGCTACCTCGATGGCGGATTCGTGCACGGTTCGGAAGTCTGGCCGCGTTTCAGCCTGCAAAAGCTGCTCGCCGACGAGCAGTTCCTCAACGCTGGCGAAACGACCCCGAGGAAATGAGCTCACGATGATCAAGTCGAGCCCTTGGATCAAGCTCTTGCCTCCGCTCGCGTTCGCGTCGGCGGCGTTCATGGTCGGTGCCGCCGTGCTGCTTCTCACGCGCGAAGGCGGCGGCCTTCCGCTGCTGCTCGTCGGCGCCGCGCTGCTCCTGCTCCTCACGATGATGCTCGCGTATCAGCGGGCGGGCGACCTGCGCCGCATCGCCGAGGCGCAGGCGGCGCAGAACGAGCGCAACCAGCAGGCGATCCTCCGGCTGCTCGACGAGCTGTCGAATCTCGCGGACGGCGACCTCACCGTCCAGGCGACGGTCACGGAGGACATCACGGGCGCGATCGCCGACTCGATCAACTACGCGATCGAGCAGCTGCGCGACCTCGTCGCGACGATCCACGACACGTCGATCCTCGTCGACGCCGCCGCGAAGCAGAGCGAGGCGACCGTCCGGCACCTGGTCCGCTCGGCCGAGACGCAGGCGAAGCAAACGGCCGCGGCGTCCGAGGCCGTGGCCCGGATGGCCCAGTCGATCGAGGAGGTGTCCGGCAACGCCGAGCGCTGCTCGGACGTCGCGCGCCACGCCGTCGACGTCGCGCACAAGGGCGGCGAAGCCGTGCGCCGCACGATCGACGGCATGAATACGATCCGCGAGACGATTCAGGATACGTCGAAGCGGATCAAGCGTCTCGGCGAAAGCTCGCAGGAGATCGGCAACATCGTCGAGCTGATCGAGGAGATCGCGGAGCAGACGAACATCCTGGCGCTGAACGCGTCGATCGAGGCGTCGCGCGCGGGCGAAGGCAGCCGCGGTTTCGCCGTCGTCGCGGACGAGGTCCAGAAGCTTGCTGAACGCTCGACGGCCGCGACGCGCAAGATCGAGGTGCTCGTGCGCACGATCCAGTCGGACACGAACGAGGCGGTCGTGTCGATGGAGCGCAGCACGACGGACGTCGTCGGCGGCGCGCTCCTCGCCGAGAACGCCGGCGCCGCGCTCGACGAGATCGAGCAGGTGTCGCACCAGATCGCGAGCCTCGTGCAGAACATCTCGAGCTCGGCGCGCGAGCAGACGCGCGCGACCGCCGCGATCACCGAGTCGATGCGGGTCTTGCGCGAGATCAGCGCGAAGGCGACCGAGTCGACGAACGCGGCCTCCGCCGCGATCAGCAAGCTGTCCGAGCTCGCGTCTCAGCTTCGCGAGAGCGTCAGCGGGTTCACGCTGCCCGACGACACGACCGGCACGAGCGTTCTGAGCCAGGCGCGGATCGCGGCCGCGCTCGAGGCCGCTCGGGCGCCTCGCGTCGAGGATCCCGTGCCCGCGGCCGCCGGTGCCGCGGCCGCGCGGGCTGCTTCCACCGCCCGGACCGAGCCGCGCAGGCGATCGGGATGAGCGCATCGATGTCCACCGAAGCCGAGTCGAGGAACGATCTCGCGGCGCATTCGCTCGATCTCGTCAGCCGCGAGATCGGCAATACGCTCGAGACGGCACGCCGGGAGCTCGAGGACTTCGTCGAGGGCAACGCCGGGCGCGACGCGCTCGACCGCGCCGCGGACCTGCTCCACCTCGCGCAGGGCGCGTTGAAGATCATCGAGCTCAATGGCGCGGGCATGCTCGCCGAGGAGATGGAGCGGACGTGCCGCCACGTGCGCGCATGCAAGGAGCAGGAGCAGGTCGACGCCGGTCTCGAGGCGCTGACCCGGGCGATGGTGCAGCTGCCCGCGTACCTCGAACGCGTGACGGGCGGCGGGCGCGACATCGCACTCGTGCTGCTGCCGCTCTTGAACGATCTCCGCCAGGTGCGCGGCGAGCCGGTCCTGTCGGAGGGCTCGCTGCTGCTCCTGAACGCGGGTCCGTTCGAGCGTCACCTCGCGTCGAAGCCGCAGGCCGCGGTCGACGTCGAGTCGAGCCGTCGGTTCCAGATGACGGCGCGGAGATTGAGACCCGCGTTCCAATCGGCGCTGCTCCAGTGGATCCGCGGCCATGAGGCGCCGCAGCACCTCGAGCGGCTGATCCAGATCAGCGGCGCGCTCGAGAACGCCGCGTCGACCGAGGCGGTTCGCCAGCTCTGGTTCGTGCTGACCGGCGTGCTCGGCGCGCTCAGAGGCGGTCAGCTCGAGCCGACCGTGAACCTGAAGCGTCTCGTCGGGCAGGCGGACAGGCAGCTCAAACGGTTGATCGACGGCGGCGAGGCCGCCTTCGTCGAGTCGCCTCCGGTCGAGCTGCTGAACAGCCTCCTCTATTACGTCGCGCGGGCCGGCGACGGCGATGAGCGGCTCCGGCAGATCCGCGAGCTTTATCGGCTCGACGAGGCGGTGCCGCCCGAGTCGCAGCTCGCCGAGGCCCGCGAGAGCCTCGCGGGGCCGAGCGTCAAGCTGATGCGCACGGTCGCGAAGGCGATCAAGGAGGATCTGTCGTCCGTGAAGGACGCGCTCGACATCTTCGTGCGCACCGGCATGGAGGACGTCGAGCAGCTGAAGCCGCAGCTCGACATGCTGAAGAAGATCGCCGATACGCTCGGCGTGCTCGGGCTCGAGCGGGCGAGGGCGGAGATTCAGCGCGAGGCGCGCGAGCTGAACGCGCTCGTCGGGAGCCGCAAGATCGAGAGTCCGCTCGCGCTCGAGAAGATCGCGGCAACGCTCCTCGACGTCGAGGATACGCTCGATCGCGAGCTGATCCGCGCGATCGTGCCGGGCGGCGATGCCCCGGGAGCGGCCGAGAGCGACGCCGAGTTGCAGTACCGCCATGTCACGCAGGCGGTGATCGGCGAGTGTCTCGTCAACCTGACGAAGGTCAAGGAAGCGGTCACGCAGTTCGTCGAGAAGCCGGACGACCGCCGCGTGCTCGAGCCGGTGAAGCCGCAGCTCAGGGGGATCATGGCGGGGCTCTTGATGCTCAGCAAGACCCGTGCCGTGACGATCGTCGAGCGCATCGGTGCAGTGATCGAGACGCGGCTCGGTCCGGGCAGCAAGGCGTTGAAGCCCGAGTACCTCGAGCGGCTGGCGGATGCCGTCGTCGCCGTCGAGTACTACATGGAGACGATCAGCCGCGGGCGGAGCGACCCGTGGTACATGCTCGACAACGCGAGCCGCTGCCTCGATCTCCTCGAGGCGCTGCCGACCGCGAAGGCCGCGGCGCCGGCGCCGGCCGCCGTGGAGTCTCCGCCGAAGAAGGCGCCGAAGGCCCCACCGCCCGTGATGGAGGTCGACGAGGAGCGGTCCGATCCCGATCTCCTCGAGCTCTTCATCGAGGAAGCGAAGGAGGAGATCGCGAGCATCGCGCGGTTCCTGCCGATCTGGGCCGAGCGGCCGGAAGACTCCGATGCGCTGATCTCGGTGCGCAGGTCGTTCCACACGCTGAAGGGCAGCGGCCGGATGGTCGGTGCGCAGATGATCGGCGAGTTCGCGTGGAGCATCGAGAACCTGCTGAACCGCGTGATCAATCAGACGCTCGAGCCGACTCCGGCGATGATCGCGTTCATCCAGGAAGCGGCCGACGTGTTCCCTCAGCTGATCGAGCAGCTCGAGGTCGGCATCCCGCCGCGTGCGGACATTCAGCTCCTGATGAAGCGCGCGGAGGCGTTCGCGCAGGGCGATCCGGACGCGGAGCGCCTCTCCGGCGACTCGCTCAGGCTTCCCGGACCGGACGAGACCGAAGCGCCGGCGGCGGCCGCCGCCGACGACGCCGCCCCCGTCGAGCCCGAAATGGATCCGGTGCTCGCGGATATCTTCGTCAAGGAGACGCTGGGACATCTCGAGACGCTCAGGTCGTTCGTCGAGTCCGCGCGGAGCGGCACGGCGCCGCACACGGTCAGCGAGCCCCTCTATCGCGCGTGCCACACGCTGCACGGCAGCGCGAAGATGGCCGCGTACGCGCCCGCGGTCGCGCTCGTCGAGCCGCTTTCCGATCACATCGGCCGGCTGTATCACGCAGGACGCGGGCTGCTCGACGAAGGCATCGCGACGCTCGCCGCGGCGGCCGACGAGATCGCGCGGATGACCGATGCGCTGACGAACCGCACGGCGTTCGCGCCCGATCCCGACGTCGTCGCACGGCTCGAGCGGCTCGAGCAGTCGGCGGCACCCGAGCAGCGGGCGGCTCAGGCAGACACCTCTTCTCCCGAGCTCGAGCAGAGCTTCGATCCGGAGATCGCCGCGATCTTCATGGAGGAGGCGGCGGAGATCCTCGAGAACGCCGAGCGCGCGCTCGACTCATTGCGACGCGAGGGCGAGGGCTCGGCGTCGATCGTCGAGCTCCAGCGGCTCCTGCACACGTTGAAGGGCGGCGCGCGAATGGCCGGCATCACGACGATGGGCAACTTGAGCCACGCGCTCGAGACGTTGCTCGCCGGTATGGCGGAGCGGCGCGTCGTGCCCACGGCCGAGACGCTCGACCTGCTGCAGCAGTGCCTCGACACGTTGCACACGATGCGGGATTGCGTCGAAGGCGGCCGTCCGCTGCCGGCTTCGGGCGATCTCGTTGCGCGGATCGACGCGCTGTCGTCGTCGGGCGCAAAGGCTGCCGAGTCATCGGCGCAGCCGACCGCTGCGGGCACCGTCTCCGAGGCGGCGGTCCCCGAGGGCGCCGACGCTCCGCCCGACCTCGGGACGACGGCTCGGCAGCTGCGACCGGTCCCTAGCGAGGACGTGACGCGGGGCGAGCCGCGCGAGGATGCGGCGGCCGCGACGGATCGCATCGAGCAGGACGTCGGCGGCGAACCGTCGTCGGCCTTGCGTGACGGCGCCGAGGTCGGGTCCGACGACGAAGCGGCCGGGCCGTCCGACACGGACGTCCCCGCGGCCGACAAAGGGTTTCGCCGAACCGTGCCCGGCCTCGACGAGCTTGCGCGCCGGCTGTCGAGATTCAAGCGTGCGCCGCAGAAGCCGGCCGAGCCCGAGGCCCCTGCAGCTGCCGAAGCGACCGACGAAGCGGGCGCCGGTCCGGACAAGGTTGTGCTCGAAGGCGCCCCGGCCGCCGAGGCCCGCGGTGCGGCCCCGACCGCGGACGCAGAGGGGGCAGCCCCGGCCGCGGACGGTCACAGCGTCGCACCGGCGGAGCCCGCGGAAGCGGCGGCTCCTCCATCGCGTGACGTCCCGCCGCGGGCCGTGCAGCCCGACGGACGCGCCGCGGAGCGGGCGGAGACGGCCCGCGTCGACGCGGCGCTCCTCGACGCGCTGCTGAACAGCGCCGGCGAGATCAACATCTTCCAGTCGCGGCTGAACCAGCAGCTCCATTCGATCGATTTCCATCTCGGCGAGCTCGGTCAGACGGTGACGCGGCTGCGGGAGCAGCTGCGCAAGCTCGAGGCCGAGACCGAGGCGCAGATCCTCTACCGACATCAGGACGACGTGAGCGCGGGCGGGCAGGGCTTCGACCCGCTCGAGCTCGACCGCTACTCGACGATCCAGCAGCTGTCGCGCGCGCTCGCCGAGACCGCGAACGACGTCGCGAGCATCAACGAGCTGCTGCAGGGGCTCGCGAACGAGGCCGAGACGTTGCTGAGTCAGCAGGCCCGCGTGACGAGCGAGCTGCAGGAAGGGCTGATGCAGACGCGGATGGTGCCGTTCCAGCGGCATTCGTCGAGGCTCGCGCGCATCGTCCGTCAGGCGGCGTCGGACACGAGCAAGCTCGCGGAGCTCGTGGTCCATGGCGGCGGCAGCGAGGTCGACCGTCAGGTCCTCGACACGATGCTTGCACCGTTCGAGCACCTGTTGCGCAACGCGGTCGTGCACGGCATCGAGCCGCCGGCCGAGCGGCGCAAGGCCGGCAAACCCGAGACGGGCCGAATCGAGCTGTCGCTGCGCAGGGAAGGCTCCGAGGTGCTGATCGAGGTCGCGGACGACGGACGCGGGCTCGATCTCGACGCGATCCGCCGCAAGGCGATCGAGCAGGGGCTGATCTCCGACACGCAGAAGATCTCCGACGACGAGGCGGTCGAGCTGATCCTGCGTCCCGGGTTCAGCACGGCGCACGAGCTGACGCAGGCCGCGGGCCGAGGCGTCGGCATGGACGTCGTCGACAACGAGATCAAGAAGCTCGGCGGCTCGATGCGGATCGAGTCCCAGCAAGGCCGCGGAACGCGCTTCTTCATTCGCTTGCCGTACACGCTCGCCGTGACGCACGCGCTGATCGTCAACGCGGGCGAGGAGACGTTCGCGCTGCCGCTGCCGACGATCGAAGGGGTGACGCGCGTGCCGCGCGAGACGCTGCTCGACCTCTTGACGCGCGACGAGCCGAAGCTCGAGTACGGCGGCGTGAGCTACCGGATCCAGCATCTTGGCAGCCTCGTCGGCGGGATGCCGTCCGCGTTGCCGGCCGAGGAAGGCGCGGTGTCGCTCGTGCTCGTCCGCGCCGGCGAGCATTCGACGGCGCTGCTCACGGATACGCTCGAGGGCAGCCGCGAGATCGTCGTGAAGACGCTCGGGCCGCACCTCGGCAGCGTCGCGGGCGTGACCGGGGCCACGATCCTCGGCGACGGCCGAGTCATCGTGATCCTCGACGTCGGCACGCTCGTGCGTCAGCAGCACGGTGCGGCGCAGATGCCGGTGCACGCGGCGCCTGCCGCACGTCAGCCGTTGGCGCTCGTCGTCGACGACTCGATCACGATGCGGCGCGTCACGCAGCGGCTCCTCGAGCGGCGCGGCGTGCGCGTCGTCACGGCCCGTGACGGTCTCGACGCGATCACGGCGCTGCAGGAGCACGAGCCGGACATCATCCTGCTCGACATCGAGATGCCGCGCATGGACGGGTACCAGTTCGCGTCTCACGTGAGGAACGACGAGAAGCTGAAGGACGTGCCTATCGTGATGATCACGTCGCGGTCCGGCGAGAAGCACCGCGCGAAGGCGATTGAGCTCGGCGTCAATGATTACCTGAGCAAGCCGTATCAGGAATCGCAGCTGATCGCGTCGGTCGAGGCGTTGCTCGGGAGGACGCTGTGAGCGCGATGCCGGCCGAGCAGCGCGAGCTCTACAGCCTCCTGATCCCGCTGCGCGAGGAGCGGCTGCTCGTGCCGCGGATGTGCGTCGCGGAGGTGATCGCGTTCGTCGAGACGCAGATGCCGGCCGGCGACGACGTGCCGGACTGGTATCTCGGCACGATCGACTGGAACGGCCGCGCGCTGCCGGTGATCTCTTTCGACGGCAGCCGACCGGGCGATGCGTCGGCGAAGAAGCGCGGGCGTACGCGAGTCGTCGTGTTCCATGCGATCACCGGCGCGCTGAAGGGCTACTACGGGATCCTGACGCAGGGCTTCCCACAGCTCGTCCGCGTGAATTCCGACGTCCTGATGCTCGACACCGAGCGGCCGATCCCCGAAGGCCACCCGGCGCTCTGCCGCGTGCGGATGATCCACGAGTTCCCGCTGATCCCCGACGTCGAGCGGCTCGAGTCGATGGTCGCGGATCTGCAAAAGCAGCTGCGCGCTGCGACCTAGGCCCGGCCGCGCGGGTGCGGCCTGTCACACATTGCTCATGAACGTTTTGCGTCGGCGGTGGTCGGGCGCGGCGTGATATGCGCGTCTTGGGGACCGCCGTGAACACGTCCGTGTGGGCTGCGGGCGCGCCATCCATGGCGCGCACGCTCCCCAAGACGCGCATATCACACCACGCCCTCCTTTGACGGCGTGCCGTTCATGAGCAATGTGTGACAGGCCGCAAGGTTCGAGCGGAGCCGTGGGTTCAACGCAGGTCGCCCCAGAGGGCCTGCACGAGGCCGGCCGCGACGATTGCGGCGGTCTCGGCGCGCAGCGTACGGGGACCGAGGCGGACTCGAGTCGCACCGTGTCTCTCGATCCGCTCGAGATCCGCTTCGCTGAAGCCGCCCTCGGGGCCGATCATCAGGAACAGATCGCCCGTAGGCGGCTCCGTGCTCGCAAGCGGCAGCATGGCGCGCGGATCGAGGACGATCCGCGTGCTCTCGGGCGGCATCTGCTCGAGGCTCGCCGCGAGCGGCTGCACGGCTCTGATCTCCGGCGGCCGATGCCGGCCGCACTGCTCGCACGCGCTCTGCGCGACGCGTTGCCAGTGCACGACTCTGCGCTCGGCCCGCTCCGCGTCGAGCCTGACGACGCTGAAGTCCGATGTGACCGGCCACAACGCACGCACGCCGAGCTCCGTCGCCTTCTGCACGACGAGATCCATCGCTTCGGTCTTGGGCAGCGCCTGCACCAACGTGAG
>Ga0079224_100016616_pt1 | contig 10348 bp, 8 predicted proteins | sample Stecom2015_FD_80414 | JGI IMG/M metagenome (GOLD analysis project Ga0079224, IMG submission 80414) | Agricultural soil microbial communities from Utah to study Nitrogen management - Steer compost 2015 | ecosystem: Environmental > Terrestrial > Soil > Agricultural land | place: USA: Utah...
AGCATTGATTTCTACGGGACCTGCATCTACTACTTTTTCCTTTTTTGTATAACTGAAACCTGTCCAGATCAACATCACAGCCCCCACAATTATAAGTATAATACCTAGTACCTTCATCCGTCTTCGTTTTGATGTAGTTAAACAACAAAGCAATCGACATATAGTTTTTACGAAGGGTAGGCGGTCGCAAATCTTTTTCGTTTTTTGCATAAAAAAATTATCTTTAGCTTTATGTTTCCTACCTTATCTCATCTGATCGCATATCTTTTCGGGATATATATTCCATTGCCAATTCAGACATTTGGCTTATTTGTTGGCTTTGCCTTTCTGTCTGCATACTACATTTTTAAGGTTGAGCTTATACGTAAAGAACAACTGGGATTAATTATGCCTGTTAAGCAGGAGGTAAGGGTAGGAGAACCCGCACATCCGGTTGAGATACTGATGAACGCATTGGTCGGGTTCATCATTGGTTATAAGCTAATACATGCTATTTTCAACTATGCCGATTTAGTTGATAACCCTCAAGCTTTCTTACTATCCACTAAAGGTTCCTTAACAGGTGGTGTGCTGCTGGGTATTCTATTTGGTTATTTGCTCTATAAAGATAAGAAGAAGCAAGAGCTTGCAGAAGATAAAATAGAAATACAACAGATACATCCCTATGAACTGATGAGCAAAATTTTAGTTTGGGCAGCCATTTGGGGCCTACTGGGGGCGAAGCTTTTCCATAACTTAGAGTATTGGGACGATTTTATACATAATCCGGTAGAAAGTCTCTTATCTTTTAGCGGACTTACTTTTTATGGTGGTATCCTGTTCGGTGGTGCAGCAGTTATTTATTACACCAAAAAACAGGGCATACATCCATTACATATGCTTGATGTGGGTGCTCCCGGCATGATGTTAGGTTACGCCGTTGGTCGTTTAGGTTGTCAGTTATCAGGGGATGGCGATTGGGGCATTGAGAATTTAGCTACTAAACCGTCGAGCCTTCAATGGATTCCCGATTGGGCTTGGGCATTTAAATTTCCTCATAACGTGATTAACGAAGGTGTGCCTATTGTAGGCTGTGAGGGTAAATTTTGCCATGAGCTACCGGTTGCCGTGTTTCCCACATCTTTTTACGAATTTTTGATGTGTCTTATCCTTTTTGCCTTACTTTGGTTTTTAAGGCAAAAAATACATACTGCCGGGATGCTCTTTTCTATTTATCTTATGTTAAATGGTGTCGAACGTTTTTCGATAGAACTAATCAGGGTAAATGCAAAATATCACCTTTTAGGAATATCATTTACGCAAGCTGAATTGATTTCCCTCGCCATGGTCATGGTCGGACTTATCGGCGTTTTTTACACCCGGTCAAGAGCACAAAAAACTGCTTATTCCATTACGCAAAAATATGCTTAATTTATCTCAACTCACGCAACAAGTACGATCCATAGCGATCGAAGCGGCTAACTTTATCAGGCAGGAACGGTTAAGCTTTGATAAAAGTAAAATAGAGCAAAAGGGCCTTCACGACTTGGTTTCATATGTAGATAAAGGCGCTGAATTTATTATTGTAGAACGGCTCAAAGACTTATTACCGGAAGCAGGCTTTATCACTGAAGAAAAAACGATCGTGAAGAAGGGCGACGTCTATAATTGGATCATAGACCCACTTGACGGAACTACCAATTTCATTCATGATATTCCCGCCTATTGTGTTAGCATTGCGCTTGCTCGTAATCGTCAACCTATTATAGGGGTTGTTTATGAAGTGACCAGCAAAGAATGTTATTATGCCTTTGAACAAGGAGGCGCATTTTTGAACGATCGCCGGATAAAAGTCTCTGCATCGACGACTTTATCCGACTCATTGCTCGCTACCGGTTTTCCTTTTTATAAATTTGAGTATCAAAATCAATACATCAATCTACTTAAACATTTAATGCAGCAATGCCGTGGCATTAGGAGAATCGGTTCAGCCGCCCTGGACTTGGCTTACGCTGCCGCAGGAAGATTCGATTGCTTCTTTGAATATAATCTGAATGACTACGATATGGCTGCCGGCGTATTGTTGGTTAAAGAAGCGGGTGGTATCGCTTATGATTTTGAGGGAAGTCAAGAGATGCTGGATAAAAGATCTGTTATTGCAGGCAATTTTGATATTACTAACCTCGTACTATCCGCAGTAAAAATGCACTTTAAATAAGAAGAGCCCGGTTTCTACCGGGCTCTTCTCTTGAATTTCTATTTATTATTATATTACATAGCTTCCGCCACAACCTCTTGAACCTCAGGAACCATTCGCTTTAACAACCCTTCTATACCTGCTTTTAGCGTAATTGTTGAAGACGGGCACCCACTACATGAACCGCGTAATTCAACTGTTACCACGCCTTCATCAAAAGATTTATAAGCAATAGCACCACCATCTTGTTCAACAGCAGGACGGACATAATCGTGTAATACTTGCTGAATTTTCTTTTCAGTTTCACTGCCTTCGAAAGCCACATTCTCATCACGCTCTACCTCATGTATTAGCAATTCAGATTCTACCGCGCCCTTTACGAAATCTTTCAATATGGGCAGGATGTCTTCCCATTCACTATCTTCGGATTTTGTAATAGTAACAAAATTACTGGCAAAGAAAACACCATTAACAAAATTAAATTTAAAGAGCTCCCGTGCGAAGGGAGAACTTTGGGCTTTCTCCTTATCAGGAAAATCTAAACTCCCATTATACAACAACTTATTTACCAGAAACTTCATAGTTGCCGGATTGGGGGTACTTTCTGTATATACGTTGATCGTGGCCATTTTTATTTATATTAATTACACAAAGCTAACAAAAATATAACGGACAAGAAGTCAACTGCACGTCATAGTTAATATAGCGATGCGATACCTCTCCCTAAACCCCGGTATAGTTCCAGGGTGTAATGGCCTTGAGCTCCTCTTTAAGCGGATCAGCGATATTCAGATTATTGATAAAAGCGGCTATTGATTCCTGATTAATTGCTTCGTTTGTCCGCGTTAAATCCTTCAATGCTTCATAGGGCTTGGGGTATCCTTCTCTTCTCAATATTGTTTGTATAGCCTCCGCTACAACAGCCCAATTTTTTTCCAGATCGGCCCGAAGTGCGTCTTCGTTCAATATGAGTTTTTTGAGTCCTCGCATAATGGACTTGAAGGCAATGAGTGTATGGCCAAAAGGAACACCTATGTTTCTCAACACAGTCGAATCTGTTAAATCGCGCTGCAACCTGGAAATAGGCAGCTTAGCAGCTAAATGCTCAAACAAGGCGTTGGCTAGACCTAAGTTACCTTCTGCATTTTCGAAATCTATAGGATTGACTTTATGTGGCATAGCGGAAGATCCGATCTGTCCGGCAATAATCTGCTGTTTAAAGTAATCCATGGAAATGTAAGTCCAGATATCTCTACACAAATCAATTAAAATATTGTTTACCCGCTTTAAAGCGTCACAATGTGCCGCAAAGTTATCATAATGTTCAATTTGGGTTGTTTTTTGCGACCTATGGAGACCTAAAATATCGTTTACCAGGTGATTACCAAAGGCAACCCAGTCAATGTCTGGATAAGCGATATGATGTGCATTGAAATTTCCGGTAGCCCCCCCAAATTTAGCTGAGAAGGGAATCGCCTTAAGTTGATTTAGCTGTCCCTCTAATCGTTCAACAAATACGGCTAGCTCTTTACCTAAACGAGTCGGTGAAGCGGGCTGCCCATGTGTCTTTGCCAGCATAGGTATGGCTTTCCATTGCTTGGCCATAGCGTCAAGTTCGCTGATAAGTACGTGAATACCCGGATAATATACTTTGTTTAAGGCTTCCTTCCAGGAATAGGGAATGGCTGTGTTGTTAATGTCCTGTGACGTCAATCCAAAATGAATAAATTCTTTCGAATCTGTCAACCCGATTGCCTCAAACTTTTCTTTGATGAAATACTCAACGGCTTTCACATCATGATTAGTTGTCTTCTCCAGATCCTTAATACGTTGTGCGTCGTTCTCAGAAAAGTCCTCATATATGGCCCGCAGAGCCGCTTTATTCGGTAAAGCACTTAATTGGGATATACCGGTTTCAGCAAGTGCGATAAAATATTCAATTTCTACAAATACACGATATTTTATTAAAGCGGCCTCCGAAAAAAAAGAAGCTAAATCTTTTGTTGCACTGTGATAACGACCATCTATCGGTGAAACTGCTGTAAGTGGAGATAAACTCATGTCAATGAAATATGTCGGGTTAAAAGCGCAAAGTTAAAAAAATATTGCATTTGTCCATTTTCTCCCATCAGAGAATGAGATCAATTTTAGAAACAATGCCACGGAGGGGACCCGTACCATTTTGCAAAAAAAAAGCGTTTCCGCTCATGAACGGAAACGCTTTTTACTATTTCAGTTTTAATTACTGAGCTTCTTTAACTGTAGTATCAGCAGTTACAGTAGTATCTGTAGTGATAACAGTTGTATCTGGCTCGCTAGGAGTAACAACAGTAGTAGTATCAGTTGTTTCTTCAGTAGCAGATCCTTCGCCAGAGTTTGAGTTACAAGCAGCAACAGTTAAAGTTAAAGCTAAACCTAAAAAACCGAATTTGAATAAATTTTTCATTGTTAATTTTCTTTTCTGATTAAATAAAAATTGTTTATTTACCTCTTTATACCGCATATGTTGAAAGGTAACCCAACATTTTTAAAAAAAATTTTTCGTTCTTTTTTGCGGCTGCAAAGATGGAGATATTTTAGAAAAATACAAATAGAATTTGCTGACTGATCAAACTTCATTTACTGTTTACTTTTATTTCCCTAGTTTCTGTACTTTTGCCTCTTTGCAACTGAAACAAACAGGCGATAATAAAATCGTCGGGGGAACAGTTATAAAAAAGACAGACCTTATTTAAGCACCGTTTTTTATTTCAAAACGTGCTAAAAAAAACACGAATGGGTGGGTTACTATTTGCATTTTAACGTATTAACTAGTGAGTAAAGAAAGAAAACATACACCATCTGACGATAACGAAATACTTGCAGGGGTTTTAGAAGGGGACACCAACATTTTGGATAGTTTATATAAGGCTAATTTCCCGATGATTGCTCGATTGATTATCAATAACGGTGGTGATATTGACGACGCAAAGGACATATTCCAAGAAAGCATTATTATTTTATATGATAAACTCTGTGGCGGCGACTTTGCACTTAATAGCAAACTCAAAACGTTTTTGTATTCTGTCTGCAGAAATCTTTGGCTTAAAAAGCTAACAAAAAAAGGGATTTATACCCGCATCGACGATTTTGAAGAAAAGATTCTTGTAGAAGACGACATCGACACACATAAAGAACGAGACCGGCAATTTTCCATGATGGAAGATGCCTTGAAAAAGCTGGGCGAGCCCTGCAAAACAATAATAGAAGATTTTTATATACGAAATTTAACAATGCAAGATATCTGTGAAAAGTTTGGTTACACGAATACGGATAATGCAAAGAATCAAAAATATAAATGTCTGCAACGTTTAAAGAAACTTTATTTTGGTTAACATTTTACAACAATGAAAAGTGAACGAGATTTTCTAGACCAGTCGGAAGCCTACTTAAGAGGTGAAATGAATGCCCTGGAAAAAAAGGTATTCGAAGACCATCTTGTGAATGATCCTGAAGCTCGTAGAAAATTTGACGAGCACGAAATATTTATTGGAAACATGAAGAGTTACGGAGCTAGGACCGATTTACGACATAAGCTCGAGGCCATTCATGAAACAATTAATATAGAAGAAGTGGTTCCAAAAAAGCCACTCATTGTACGCTTATGGGATAAATATAAGATCAATTCCCTTGTGGCCGCGTCGGTTGCACTTCTTGCTGTTTTTACTACCTTATGGCTTACTGGCTTTTATTCAAAAGACAACACATCCCAATATATTGCTTTGCGACGCGATATGAATAGCATTCGACAAAATGTTAAAGCCCAAAATGCACTGATTAAGGATATTAACAAAGGCAAGAACGACGCTGGTACTCCCAGTCATTATGGAGCCACCGGTTTTGCTCTTTCTTCCAATGGCTACGTTATGACAACGTATCACGTAATTAAAGATGCTGATTCTGTTTACTTGCAGAATTATACAGGCAACTCATACAAAGCAAAGGTCATATATACGGATCCCACATACGATATTGCAGTGCTGGAAATTATAGACAAAGACTTTAAAGAAGTAGGGAATTTACCCTATACTTTTAAACAAAACGCAGCTGATATAGGAGAGGACGTTTATACGATTGGTTTTCCGAGAGAAGAAGCAGTATACGGAAGGGGTTATTTAAGCAGTAATACGGGATATAGTGGCGATACCATTGCTTATCAGGTTTCCATTCCCGTTAATCCCGGTAACAGCGGGGGACCTGTATTGGATAATCGGGGCAATATAATCGGCGTTATTAACAGTAAACAAACGGAGACTGATGGAGCCGCTTTTGCCATCAAATCGAACTATGTTTTGGAAGCGTTGGCGTCAATTCCCGAGGATAGTCTGGAGAAAAAGTTGACATTAAATAAAAAGAACACCCTCGCCAATTTGAGCCGCACGGAACAGATCAAAAAGGTACAGGAATATATCTATATGATTAAAGTATATTAATAGAAGACACCGAATAAAACAAAAATGGCTTCCCCCTGTGGTGGGGAAGCCATTTTTGTTTTATTTTCAGTATATTAGGGACCTAGATCAAAATCATATGACTCAAGCGCATCGGAATATTGACCGTTTTAACTTTCGAGCCGATAACTATGATAAATATCGTCCAGGCTATCCGCAAGGTCTTCTGGATTTCATATATAAACATAATTCCCTAAATGAACAAAGTGTTATTGCTGAGTTGGGAGCAGGAACCGGCATCTTAACAGAAGAACTAGTAAAATGGCCTTGTAGCATCATTGCGATTGAACCTAATGATGAAATGCGCGAAAAAGCGATCCAAACTTTACAAAGAGTTAAAAATTGTGTAATAAAGGACGCAACCGCCGAAGAAACCGGTCTGGCAGACCATAGTGTTGACCTCATAATCTGTGCGCAATCATTTCATTGGTTCGACGCAATGAAAGCAAAAAGAGAATTTGAGCGAATATTAAAAAATCAGGGAAAAGCAGCAATTATATGGAATATCCGTAGCGCAGAAACGGCTTTTGAAAAAGAATATGAGGAATTCATTTTGGAGTTTTCAATAGATTATAAAGAGGTGAAGAATAGAGAAACACGAGGAAACAACCTTAAAAATTTCTTTCTGTCTAATAGCATGGAAGAGCATCTATTTATATACGATACCTACCTGACATTCGAACAGTTATTGGGCAGAACACTTTCTTACTCCTATATGCCTAATGAAGGCCATAAAAGAACACCTGAAATGAAGACTCGATTACGGGTCTTGTTTGACAAATATGCTACCAATCAAATTATAAGCCTCTCGTACAAAACTAAATTGTTTATGGGTATGCTTTAATTTTACATCAAAAACGTTACAAAGTTGCGTTTTTACCGTTCGATGTTTTGACAATTTTCTCTAAGTTTGTGATATTATTAATCAATAAAAAATCACATGAAGAAACGTTTAATCAATCTAAAATTTCTATTAGCCGTATTTTTTTTCCTGAGCTATTCATATCAAAGCCAGGCCCAATCAGAGGCCTTATGGCTCCGGTACCCAGCCATATCACCGGACGGCAAAACTATTGTTTTTGGATATCAAGGTAATTTATACCGTGTAAGCGCCAGTGGGGGAGCAGCCACCGCCCTTACTGTCGGAAGCTCACACAGTATGATGCCCGTATGGAGTCGTGATGGTCAGTTTATAGCTTTCGCAAATGACCGAAATGGTAATTTCGACGTCTATGTAATGCCGGCAAGCGGCGGAAAGTCAACACGACTTACCTATAATAGCGCAAATGATTACCCATACGACTTTAGTATCGATAATAAAGAGGTGATATTCGGAAGTGCCAGGCAAGCACCCGCCGAAAGTACGCGTTTTCCAAGCTTGCGACTGTTTCAAAATCTATACCGGGTGACTATCAATGGGGGCCGACCGCTACTTGTGAGTGCTGCCGGCATCGAAAATGCCCACTTTAATCAAGATGGCAGCTTATTGGTTTTCCAAGACAGAAAGGGTTACGAAGACCCGTGGAGAAAACATCACACTTCTTCCGTAACGCGCGATATATGGCTTTATAATTTAAAAACCAATACATACGAGGCCTTAACCAATGAGGAAATCGAACACCGCGAACCGGTTTTCAGCCATGACGGACAATTTGTTTATTATCTAAATGAGAAGGATGGAACCCTAAATCTCTATAAGAAGGGAATTCGATTACGTATTGCGGATCAACAACTAACGCATTTCACAAAAAACCCGGTTCGCCATTTGAGTATTTCAAATGACAATACGCTAGCCTTTACACAGGAGGGCTCTATCTATACACTAAAGGAAGGGGGTGAACCAAAAAAGCTAACCGTAGTCATCGCAGTTGATAATGGAAATGCTTTAGCGAGCAATGTGCCATTAAACGGGCAAATTAGTCAGTTTGAGTTAAGTCCTGACGGTAAACAAATCGCTTATGTGAGTAGAGGAGAGCTATTTGTTACAAGTGTTGAAGGCGACTTTACAAAACGAATTACTAATACGGCCGATCAAGAACGAATGGTAAAATGGTCGCCGGATGGAAAAACGTTAATCTACGCCGCTGAACGAGGCAGAAATGGTTGGGGTATTTATCAAAGCTCCATTCTCAATCAAGAAGAATCCTATTTCTTTAATGCAACCGTTTTGAAAGAAGAGCCTCTTATTACCGGAAAAACAGACAATTTTGCTCCTAAGTTCTCACCTGACGGTAAGTCTGTGGCTTATATCGAAGAAAGAAACGTATTGAAGGTATATAATATCAATACTAAAAAAACGGTCGAGTTGCTCCCGAAGGGACACAACCATTCTTATGCCGATGGCGATTGGGGCTTCGAATGGAGTCCAGACAGCAAGTGGTTATTGGTCGATGATCAAAGAGGATACTTTTTTAATTCTAATGTAGCCTTGATAAAAGCGGATGGAACTGCTGAAATAAGACATCCGCTTCTTACTGGTTTTGGTGAAGAGGGGGCGCGTTGGCAGATGGAAGGAAAAATGCTCACCTGGCTAAGCAGTCGCTATGGAAGAAAATCCTTAGCCCTACAGGGCAGTCGCGAACTAGACGTTTTTGGTGTTTTCTTTAATCAAGAAGATTACGATCGATTTAAGTTAACTAAAGATGAATTCGACCTGTTGAAAGAAAAGGAAGAAAAGGCAAAAAAAGACGAGGCGACAAAAAACAATGACCAAAATACGTCCAAAAAGAAAAAAAATGAAAAGGGTGAAAAAGAGGAGGAAAAAACGCTAAAGATAAATTTTGATAATTTACGTGATCGAGAAGTTAGGTTAACCATCAACAGCTCATCCATCAGTGATTACGCATTAACCAAAGATGGAAGTAAATTATTCTATCTGGCATCTTTTGAAAAGGGCTACGATTTGTGGTTAACGGAACCGAGGACAAATCAAACAAAAATTTTGGCTAAATTATCAGGTTCCCCCAGCGGCATTGAAATGAGCAAGGATGAAAAAACCTTATTCGTAGTAAATCGTGGCGCACTGGTAAAAGTTGATGCCGCAAGCGGCAAGATTACACCACTCAACAGTAAAGGGGAGCTTGAACTGAATGCCGCTGCCGAACGTGAGTACATCTTCAATCATGCTTGGCTGCAAGTGAAAAAGAAGTTTTATGACCCTAATTTGCATGGAATCGATTGGGATGGCTATTATCAAACCTATGCTAGATTTTTACCGCATATAAATAACAATTTTGATTTCCAGGAACTTTTAAGCGAATTATTAGGAGAACTTAACGCATCCCACACGGGAGGGCGCTTTTCTCCTCGATATACCAATCCGGATATTACGGCATCTTTAGGTTTACTCTATGATGAAACCTATACCGGTAAAGGGTTGAAAGTGGCAGACGTAATCCCGGGTGGTCCGGTAGCCAACGCCAAGTCGAAAATTGAAAAAGGAACGATTATACTGGAAATAGATGGCAATACCATTGATGATAACGTCGACTGGGCAAAGTTCTTAAATCGTAAAGTTGGCCAATATGTAAGCATTCGCGGTAAGAATGGAGCAGGTGGTGTATTCAACGAAACGATTAAACCAATAAGCACAGCTGATGAAATTCCACTTATGTATAAACGCTGGGTTAACGGACGAAAAGCGTATGTTAACAAAATAAGTAACGGAAAGATTGGTTATGTA
>Ga0079224_100016617_pt1 | contig 10348 bp, 13 predicted proteins | sample Stecom2015_FD_80414 | JGI IMG/M metagenome (GOLD analysis project Ga0079224, IMG submission 80414) | Agricultural soil microbial communities from Utah to study Nitrogen management - Steer compost 2015 | ecosystem: Environmental > Terrestrial > Soil > Agricultural land | place: USA: Utah...
CTACTTGGTTATTTCTTTGGTGGCTTAGAAATTGTTCAAAGAAACTTTGAAACAGTAATTTTTGGAATCATCTTTATTTCTGTAATTCCGATCATCATTGAATTCATCAAGGGTAAAAGAAGCAATAAATAATTCGTATGAAAAAATATGGCTTAATAGGTAAAACCTTAAAGCATTCTTTCTCAAAATCTTTCTTCACCGAGTATTTTCAATCAAATAGCATTAATTCTGTTTATGAAAATATCGAATTAGATACAATTGCTGATTTCCGTTCATTGCTGTCACAAGAGTACTGTGGATTTAATGTTACTATTCCATACAAAGAAACTATCATTCCTTATCTAGATAATTTATCTGAGGAAGCAAAAACTATCGGTGCTGTTAACTGTATCAAAGTTTTAAATGGAAAAACGACTGGATACAACACAGATGCTTTCGGATTTCATCAATCCATAAAACCGTTTCTTACAAACAAACACGAACGTGCTATAATCATTGGGACAGGTGGAGCATCAAAAGCCATTTTCTACGTTTTAAAAAACTTAGGAATCGACTGTATTTTTATTTCAAGAACACCATCACAAGAAAATCAATTTGGATATGATGATATCAATAATCACATGTTGAATGCGTGTAAATTAATTGTCAATTGTACTCCAATTGGAATGTATCCAAATAATAACGAAGTTATTCAACTACCATTTGAATTTCTTACTCCTGATCACCTCGTTGTTGATTTAATTTACAATCCCGAAAAAACGAAATTATTAGAATTTGCCCAACAGCATGGAGCACAGATTTTAAATGGTGAAAGTATGTTGAAGCAACAAGCTTTAAAGGCTTGGGAAATTTGGAATCAATAAATATCATTTTTTAACAAAGTTTCACTACTAGGCTATAGCTTTCTATCAAGCTATTCCGTAAATTAGCAATTCAAACACGTAGTGATGATTCATAACTTTTCTATTACTAATTCAATCTTCAATAATTTCCTTACTGAGATGCGAGATATTCACACTCAGAAGGATTCAATGCGTTTCCGAAGAAACTTGGAACGTATAGCGGAAATCATGGCATATGAAGTTTCTAAGAAATTGGAGTTTGAAAGTTGCACTACAACAACACCTTTAGGAGAAGATGTTTCACAGATTATCGTTGACCAACCTGTGGTAGCAACAATCTTACGTGCTGGATTGGGGATGCATAATGGCATTTTAAATTATTTTGACAAAGCAGAAAGTGCATTCGTCAGTGCATACAGAAAGCATTCAAGTCACAAAGATTTTCAAATTAACGTTGAATACATTGCCTGTCCAAATATTGCCAATAAGACATTGATTATATCTGATCCCATGTTAGCTACAGGCAATTCAATGGTAACAGTTTACAAAACTTTACTCCAATATGGAAAGCCAAGTAAGATACACATTTTATCAGCAATAGCACATCCAGACGCTATCGAATTTGTTCAGCAACACTTACCTCCACATACAGTGATTTGGGTTGGAGCAATTGACAAAGAGCTTACGGCACAATCTTACATCGTTCCTGGCATGGGAGATGCAGGAGATTTAGCTTACGGTAATAAAATCTAAGAAGGGTATGCAGTGGATTGGAATGAGTACGGTATTTTTTACCGCAATGGTAAAATTTATGTTTAGTCCAGCATTGGGACCGGCTTTAAACTTAAGTTATACAGAAACATTTATTGCAAATTTGGCTGGAGCATTTGTTGCTACAACCATCTTTTATTTTGGTGCCGAATTTTTTCTAAAAGCTAGTCACAAAAGAAAGATTAAAAAACTCAAAGAAGCGCAAGAAAAAGGCATTGAATTGAAACGCAAAAAGATTTTTACAAGAAAAAATAAACTAATCATTAAGATTAAAAATAAAATTGGAATTATCCCATTTGCTTTTTGGGTTCCATTTTTCTTGTCAATTCCTATTGGCTCAATTATCACAGCTAAATTTTTTGGTAAACACAAAATCACCTACCCACTCATACTTATTGGTATTGTATTAAATAACTGTATTACAGTTAGCATTGTTTATTTATTTTAAATGATTCACAACATATTTTTTGATTTAGATCGTACTCTTTGGGATTTCGAAAAAAATTCTGAGGCAACCCTTTTACAGCTTTTTGAACAAACAAAATCAGTTCATCAGATACCTAGTTTTCATAAATTTCATTTGACTTACAAAGAGATCAACTCATCACTTTGGAAAAAATATGGAAAAGGAAAAATCAGTAAAGATGAATTGAGAGATACTCGCTTCAAGAATACTTTCCTCAAATTTGGAATTAACAATCCTGAGTTAAACGAGTTTTTCAATGAGGAATATATCCGCATTTCACCTTTACAAAAACAGCTATTTCCAAATACAAAAGAAACGCTCCAATCATTAAAAGAGGAAGGCTATAAAATGCATGTCATCACTAATGGCTTTAAAGAAGTACAATTTACCAAACTTGAAAACTGTGGTTTAATCGATTTCTTTGAAGTAATTGTTAGTTCTGAGGAAGTTGGATTTAACAAGCCAGATATTCGCATATTTAATTACGCGATTGAACAAGCTAAAGCCATAAATGATAAATCGCTGATGATTGGTGATGACTACGAGGTAGATGTTATTGGTGCGGAAAAATGTGGAATGAAAGCAGTTCACTTTGCACCTCATTTAAAAGTTAGAAATGCCGCACAAGAAGGTAGAATTAATGATCTAATTCAATTGCCAGAAATCATTCCTTTTCTCTAAGACTATTTAAATTAATACTAAATAATAACAACAAATCCAATCTAAATTGCTAAATTTAGGAATCTAGAATCATATAATATGATGAATACAGCCATCAGTGAAGGGGTTGAAATTAGTGTAAAAGTAAACTTCAGAAAAGACTTATCTCAAGTTGAGGAAGGTTCTTTTTTCTTCAATTATGAGATAAAAATCAGTAATAAAAATTCATTTCCGATTCAGCTTTTGCTTCGTCATTGGTACATCTTTGATTCGCTTCACGATGTCAACTTTGTTAGTGGAGAAGGTGTTGTTGGAGAACAACCAATTCTCAAACCAGACGAAAGTTATTCATACATGAGTGGTTGTGAATTACATAGTGAGTTTGGATATATGAAAGGTTTTTATATTTTCAGAAATCTAATCAACCAAAAAGATTTGCAGGTATTCATCCCAAAATTCAATTTGGAATACAACCCTCGTTTAAACTAAAAAAGCCCACAGAAGTGAGCTTTTTATCATTTTTTCAAAGAATTAGATTGTCATAATATCTTTTTCTTTCAATTCTAATTGTTCATCAACTTTCTTCACGTAAGCATCTGTAATATTTTGAATTTGTGCTTCAGCGTCTTTAGCAAGGTCTTCTGACATTCCTTCATTTTTCAACTCTTTAACCAAATCCAGTGCATCTTTACGGTTATTTCGGATACCAACTTTAGCGTGTTCTCCTTCAGCTTTAGCTTTCTTAACCAATTCACGACGTCTCTCCTCAGTCAATGCTGGCACGTTAATCAAGATTGTTTCACCATTATTTTGAGGATTTAACCCCAAATTAGAGTTAATGATTCCTTTTGCAATCTCGTTTAACATAGATTTTTCCCAAGGTTGGACAGTGATTGTTCTAGCGTCCATTGTACCAATGTTAGCAACTTGCTGAATTGGAGTAGGTGATCCGTAATAATCAACTAATACACCATGCAACATGGAAGGTGTAGCCCTACCTGCACGAACTTTAACTAATTCGTTTTCCAAATGAGTTAACGTTTTATTATTAGAATTTCTTAACTCACTATAAATTTCTTCTAATTCCTCTGTCATTGCTTAATAATTGGTAAACAAATATAACTATTTTATTATCTGATTAATTGTGTACGATTGTACCAACTTTTTCACCGTTAATTAGTTTTTTCAAGTTACCTACTGTATCCATATCAAAAACAATAATTGGTAACTCATTTTCCATACACAATGTAAAAGCAGTCATATCCATAACTTTTAATCCTTTAGAGTATGCCTCATCAAATGTCAACGCATCGTATTTTGTTGCATTTGGGTCTTTTTCTGGATCAGCAGTATAAATTCCATCAACGCGAGTGCCTTTTAATATTACATCCGCCTCTATTTCGATTGCTCTCAAAGAAGCTGCTGAATCAGTTGTAAAATAAGGGTTACCTGTTCCAGCTCCAAAGATTACTACACGACCTCTCTCCAAATGACGTACAGCACGTCTACGAATGTATGGTTCAGCAATTTCTTTCATTTCAATAGCAGACTGTAATCGAGTCTCCAAACCTTTTGCTTCAAGAGCAGCTTGCAAAGCCATTGAATTGATCATTGTAGCAAGCATTCCCATGTAATCACCGTGAGTTCGGTCCATTCCACCTTCTTCTGCTTGCACACCACGAAATATGTTACCTCCTCCAATTACAATTGCCACTTCGATACCCATATCACAAATCTCTTTAATCTCAGTTGCATAATCACTTAAGCGATTATTATCAATTCCAAATTGCTTATCACCCATTAGTGATTCACCGCTTAATTTCAGGAGGATTCTTTTATATTTCATAGTTACTTTTCACTTTGCTGACAAAGATAAATAAAAGTATTTAATAGAGAATAGTTATTCGAGCAGTATAACAAAAAAGCCCATTACAACAGAGTAATGGGCTTTTAAAACTACTTAACTTTTTTATTAACTAAGTGAAGTACGTTTGAAATCTGTAACTGTCAAACCTTTTACCGTTGAATCCAAGAATTGTTCAACTGACAACTTGTTGTCACGGATGAATTCTTGGCTTAACAATGTATTTTCTTTAAAGAATTTGTTCAAGCGACCTTGAGCAATTTTCTCAGCCATATCAGCTGGTTTTCCTTCTTGAATTGCTAATTCTTTACCAACTTCGATTTCACGTTCGATTGTACGTGCATCAACACCTTCTTTGTTCAAAGCGATTGGGTTCATCGCAGCAACTTGCATTGCAACTTGACGACCAGCTTCAATAGCTTCGTTAGAATCCATGTTGATAGCAACTAAAGTTGCCAATTGGTTTCCTGGGTGGTTGTATGCAGCAACAGCTTCAGAGTTGATCAAAGCATAACCAGTGATTTCTAATTTCTCACCAATAACACCAATTTGTTCAGTAATCTTCTCAGCAACTGTCAATTTATCATCAAACTTCATTGCTAATAATTCTTCAGCAGATGTAGCTTTATTTTTCATTGCAACATCCATCAAAGACTCAACCAATGTTTTGTATCCTTCATTTTTAGCTACGAAGTCTGTTTCACAATTCAATGCGAAAACGATACCTGTTTTGTTGTCAGCAGATACTTGTGCCAAAACGAATCCTTCTTTAGTTTCGTTGTCACCTCTTTTCGCTACTACTTTTTGACCTTTTTTACGTAAGATATCGATTGCTGTTTCGAAATCTCCATTTGCTTCAACCAACGCATTTTTGCAGTCCATCATTCCTGCTCCAGTTTGTTGACGCAATTTATTTACATCAGCTGCTGTAATTGCCATTTTAATTAAAATATTATCGATTATTAATCTTCTTTACTTTCTTGAGCTACTTCAACTTTTTTAGCTTCAGTTTTTGCTTCTTCCTCAGTTCCTTTATCTTTTAATGCTTTTCTATCTTCAAGACCTTCTTTGATAGCACCTGCGATAGCATCTAAGATAATAGCAATTGATTTTGTAGCATCGTCGTTTGCTGGGATTGGGAAATCAACCAATTTAGGGTTAGAGTTTGTATCTACCATTGCGATGATTGGAATACCCAATTTTTTAGCTTCAGCAACTGCGATGTGTTCTTTCAAGATATCAACTACGAAAATAGCGGCTGGTTGACGAGTCATATCAGCGATAGATCCGAAGTTTTTCTCTAATTTTTCACGTTGACGATCTTTGAACAAACGCTCTCTTTTGTTTAACGTGTTCCAAGTTCCGTCAGTTTTCACTTTATCAATGTTAGCCATTTTACGGATAGACTTACGTGTAGTTTGGAAGTTTGTTAACATACCTCCAGTCCAACGCTCAGTTACGTATGGCATATTGATTGCACCTACTTTATCAGCAATAATTTCTTTTGCTTGTTTTTTAGTAGCAACAAAAAGAATCTTTTTACCCGACTTTGCTATTTGTTTAGCAGCTGCTGCAGCAATCTCTAATTGAGCAATTGTCTTATTAAGGTCGATGATGTGGATACCTTTTTTCTCTTCAAAGATATACTGAGCCATCGCCGGATTCCACTTTCTTTTCATGTGTCCAAAATGAACACCTGCTTCTAATAAACTTTCAAAACTTACTTTTGACATTTTTTTAATTTTTTAGTGTTTACTTTCCGTTAGTAGTTCAACCAAAAAGGGTTCATTCCTTGAAAGGTACTCTTTGGTTTGGATACTAAACAACTTATTTCCTTTATCCAAGTCTCCAATCGAAATTGAAAACAAATATTAACGTTTAGAGAATTGGAATTTCTTACGAGCTTTCGGTTGCCCTGGCTTCTTACGTTCAACCATACGTGGGTCACGTGTAGTCAAACCTTCTTCTTTCAATAACGGTTTGTTTTCAGCGCTAACCTCGATCAAAGCACGAGAGATACCCAAACGGATAGCCTCAGCTTGACCGTTGATTCCACCACCTACTACATTAACAGTTACATCATATTGACCTAATGTATCAGTTAATTTAAAAGGTTGTTCAACTTTATATTGAAGAACTTCTACAGGGAAAAACTCCTTGTAATCCTTCTTATTTACAGTCACGTTACCTTTACCTGGTGTCATATAAACACGAGCAACGGCTGTTTTTCTTCTTCCTAATGTGTTAATTACTTCCATGCGATTATTTGAATGTATCAAGGTTTAATACTTCTGGCTTTTGAGCTTCTTGTTTGTGCTCAGAACCAACGTAAACTTTCAAATTTCTGTATAAAGCACGTCCTAAAGTATTCTTAGGCAACATTCCTTTTACAGCTTTCTCGATTAAACGAGCTGGATTTTTCTCCAATTGCTCTTGAGCAGAAAGGATTCTTTGTCCACCCGGATAACCAGTGTAACGGATATACTCCTTATCAACTAATTTAGTACCTGAAAAAGATACTTTCTCTGCGTTGATAATGATTACGTTATCACCACAATCAGCATGAGGTGTGTAATTCGATTTGTGTTTCCCACGAATCACCTTCGCCACCTTACTCGCTAAGCGACCAACTGTTTGGCCCTCAGCATCCACTACGTACCACTTCTTATCAGCAGTCTCCTTGTTAGCGGAAATAGTTTTGTAACTTAATGTATCCACAATTTTTAATTTTATAATAAGACAATTTACCCCTCCCAATATGGAAAGGGGGTGCAAAGATAATAAATTGAATTTTATTAACAAATGAAATGTCAATAAAATCTTTATTCAACTCGAATTAGATTGAAAAATAAATAGTTTTCTTTCTCAGGAATTCAAAACAAAGGAGATATATCAAAAGTATATAAAATTTCGATTTATCTTAAAAAAAGTGAACCAGAAATAAACTAATCCATATATTTGAACCTTATACAAAGAACTACTCTTATGGCGTCTTTAAATCCGATAACAGGAGTCTTAGGTCAACAAAAAGCAGCTCACTTATTGAGAAGAGCAACCTTCGGTCCCAACATAAATGCCATCAATCAATATGCAGCAATGGATATTGACGATGCAATAGAAAATTTATTTATAAGTGATCCAGAACCCAATTTACCTTTGGATCCGCTAACAGGTACAGATTGGATTCATCCCAATACAACACACCCAGATGTTTTTATAAGCACCTATTCTGACAAAACGTGTGCATGGTGGATAGATACAATTGTCAATTCTGGAATGAACCTATCAGAAAGAATGACGTGGTTTTGTTATACACATTTCCCAATGATTCTTTCGCGAATTGAAAATGTCCCTCAATTTCCAGTTGATTACCTTAGATTACTTAGATTTTATGCTTTAGGGAATTATAAAGAGTTAACAAAAGCGCTTTGTATTAATAATGGAATGCTCATCCACTTAGATGGTCATTTGAATGTGAAAGGTGTACCTCAAGAGAACTTTGCCAGAGAATTCTTAGAATTGTTTACCGTAGGAAAAGGAGCTGACCAGGGTGCGGGTAACTATACAACATTTACTGAGGATGACATGCGTATGGCAACCAAAGTTTTTACTGGATGGAACTATGATTATACATTTTCGACAATAGACCCAATAACTGGAATTCCAACTGGTAAGGTAAAGGCAACTGGTACTACAGCAACGCAACACGACGTTTCTAGTAAGCAATTTTCAAGTGCCTTCAATAACACATTGATTGTGACTACGAATGTCAGTGGAGGAAATACTACTGTACAGGCAGTGTACGATGAATTAGATGAATTCATTGACATGATTTTTAACTCTGAACACACGGCAAGAAACATTTGTCGCCGACTATACAGAACTTTCGTTTATTACAACATAACTGAAGAAATTGAAAATGACATCATCGCGCCGCTTGCGTCAGTTCTAATGTCAAACAATTATGAAATTAAACCTGTATTGGAAGTACTTTTAAAGAGTGAGCATTTTTATGATTTAGACACCCCTCCAACTTCAGATGATAACATTGGTGCAATTATCAAATCACCAATGGATATGGTTGCAGGAACTATTCGTTTATTTGAACTCACAACACCAACACAGGAAGAAGATTACAATAAAAACTTACAGATTTTTAGAACATTGTATCACAATTTGAGTTTACAAGGACTTGAATTATTTGAACCATATGATGTTGCTGGTCACGATGCATACTTTCAATTCCAAGACTTTCAACGTTAGTGCATTTCATCTAACTATCTAGCAAATCGCTATAAGTTCACATCGGATCTAATCGATGGATTCATGGATGAATTTGGAACTACTTTACTCAAATTAGATATTGTAGAATTCGTAAAAAACAACTGTTCAAATCCAGGCAATGCGACAACACTCCTAGAAGAAATGGTAAGTTGGTTACTTCCTATTGAATTGCCAACTAATCGCTTTAATTACTTCAAAACAAATGTGCTCCTTGACCAATTATCAGAAATAAACTGGTCGAATGAATGGAATAATTTCATCAATTCGTCGGATGACACAAACGTGCGAATTCAGCTAGAGAAATTAGCAATTGCATTAATGCAATCACCAGAGTACCAACTTTATTAATCGCAATTGTATGAAAAGAAGAGATTTTTTAAGACTTAGTGCATTAGCCGGTTCTGGAGTTTTACTTAACCTTAACGGAATTAAGTTGCATGCAATGGAGCAAAATCATTTTCTCAAAGACATTGCTAAATCAAGTACAAATGACAAAATCCTTGTCTTGATTCAGCTGCATGGTGGAAATGATGGATTGAACATGGTAATGCCTATCAATCAATACGGACTATATTACAACCTCAGACCAAATATTGCAATTCCACAGACTGGAACACGTAAGTATATCACGTTAGACAATAGTTTACCCGACAACAAACAGGTTGGTCTACATCCAGACATGGCAGCTGCTAAGGCAATGTATGACAATGGAAATATGGCAATTGTCCAAAACGTGTCGTATGAAAATTTGAACCAATCACACTTTAGAAGTAGAGACATTTGGTACATGGGTGGTAATTATGACGATTACTATAGTTCAGGCTGGATGGGCCGTTATTTGGAGCATTATTACCCAGGCTATCCAGATGGATATCCTAGTGCGCAACATCCAGATCCGTTAGCCCTCGAAATTGGAACGGGTGTTTCACTTGCATTCCATCGCAATGAAGGAATCCCAATGGGACTTTCGATTGAAAACCCAAATGCATTCTACAACTTGATCAACAATGTAGGAGGAGATTTACCAATCGACATTCCTGACACGCACGCTGGCGACGAGATTGAATACATCATGCAAATCGAAAAGCAATCCAACAATTATGCTGAAAGATTACGTAATGTCTACAACGCTGGAACAAACTCAGGAACAGTTTATCCAGAATTGTATCCACATATCGCACCAAGTGCAGCTTTGAGAAATCCATTAGCTCCACAATTAAAAATTGTTTCAAGATTAATTAGTGGTGGAATTGGTACAAAAATATTTATGTGTCGAATCGGTGGATTTGACTTGCACGCCAACCAAGTTGTAAATAACAATACTTCAATGGGGGCACATGCTGCATTATTGTATCATATTTCAACTGCAGTTAAAGCATTTTATGACGACTTAGCAAATCTTGGATTAGCGGATCGTGTACTTGCAATGACTTTCTCAGAATTCGGTCGTAGAGCTGCTTC
>Ga0079224_100016618_pt1 | contig 10348 bp, 9 predicted proteins | sample Stecom2015_FD_80414 | JGI IMG/M metagenome (GOLD analysis project Ga0079224, IMG submission 80414) | Agricultural soil microbial communities from Utah to study Nitrogen management - Steer compost 2015 | ecosystem: Environmental > Terrestrial > Soil > Agricultural land | place: USA: Utah...
CGGCGCCGAGGCCGCGGCAACCGCCGCCGAGGCCCATGTCGCGGACGTGAGGGGCGAGCCGTGAGACTCGCGCCGATCCTCACGGTCGTCCTCGCGGTCGTGCTCGCGGCGATGCCGCTGCCGGCGGCGATCGCGCCCTTCAAGCCGGACTGGGTGGCGGTGACGATGATCTACTGGTCGCTCGCGGCGCCGCCGGCGTTCGGCCTCGCGAGCGCCCTCATCGTCGGTCTCGCGCTCGACGTGCTGTCCGGCGCGCTGCTCGGGCAGCACGGGCTCGGCCTCATGCTCATCGTCTACCTGAGCCGCAAGTTCCGGCTGCGCCTCCGCGCGTTTCCGGCGATGCAGTCGATGCTCGCCGTCTCCGTGCTGCTCGCGCTCAACGAGTTCCTGCTGCTCTGGATCGACGGAGTGGCCGGCCGGACCGTGCCGATCGGCGAGCGCTGGCCGCCGATCGCGAGCGGCACGCTGCTTTGGCTCCTCGTCTGGTCGACGTTCGATCACGGCCGCGAGCAGGCCCCGGCGAGGCTCTGACGAACGATGCCGAAGCGATCCCCTACGCTGAAGGACCACTGGCGCGAGCAGCGCCTGTTCTTCTCGCGCATCATCGCGTCGGCGACCGTCGTGCTGCTGCTGACGGCCGTGCTCGTCGGTCGCCTCGTGCAGCTTCAGATCTTCGACTATCAGCGTTTCAGCGAGCTTTCGCAGGACAACCGCCTGCGTATCGAGCCGCTTCCGCCGACCCGCGGGCTGATCTTCGATCGCAACGGCCTCGTGATCGCCGAGAACCTGCCCACGTGGCAGCTCGTTGCGGTTCCCGAGCAGATCGCCGATCTCGAAGGGCTGTTGCAGGGGCTCACCGCGCTCGGGCTCGTCGATGCCGCGGAGCACCAGACGCTCGCCGATCTGATCCGCTCGCACCGCGGCTTCGAGCGCGTCAAGCTGCGCAACCTGACCGAGGCGGAGGCCGCGCGCTTCGCCGTCCGCCGGCATCGTTTCCCCGGCATCGACATTCAGGAAGGCCTGATCCGCTACTACCCGTTCGGCCCCGCGAGCGCGCACGCGGTCGGATACGTCGGCAGCATCAGCAGCGCCGATCTCGAGCGCATCGACCGGCGCAACTATGCCGCGACGTCGCATATCGGCAAGACGGGCATCGAGCGCGCCTACGAGGACGTGCTGCACGGCCAGGTCGGCTATCGGCAGCAGGTCGTCAATGCGCGCGGCCGCGTGCTCCTCGATCCGGCCGAGGAGGGCGGCGAGGTGGCGAGCGCCGGGCTCGAGACGAGATGGCCGGTGCCCGGCCGCAACGTCGTGCTGTCGCTCGACATGCGTCTTCAGCTCGCGACTTACGAGGCGCTCGCGGGATCGCGAGGCGCGGCCGTCGCGATCGATCCGCGCAACGGCGACGTGCTCGCGCTCGTCAGCGCCCCGGCGTTCGACCCGAACCGGCTCGCGGCCGGCCTCTCCCGCTCGGACTTCGCGGCGCTCCAGGCCGACAACGACAACCCGCTGTTCAATCGCGCGCTGGCCGGCCGCTATCCGCCGGGCTCGACGATCAAGCCGTTCCTCGGGCTCGCCGCGCTGCATCACGAGAAGAAGACGCCGCACGATCACACGTATTGTCCCGGGTTCTTTCGTCTGCCGGGCAACACGCACCGTTATCGCGACTGGAGGCCGCAGGGGCACGGCAACATCGACCTGTACGGCGCGATCGTCCAGTCCTGCGACGTCTATTTCTATCAGCTCGCCGTCGACCTCGGCATCGAGCGCATGGCGGCCGCTCTCACGTCGTTCGGATTCGGACCGGCGACTGGAATCGACATCAACGGCGAGATCGGCGGCGTCATCCCTTCGCCCGAGTGGAAACGCGCGCAACCGCAGTTCAAGCGTCCGGAGGACAAGGTCTGGTTCCCCGGCGAGACCGTGATCGCCGGCATCGGCCAAGGCTACATGCTCGTGACGCCGCTGCAGCTCGCGCATGCGACCGCGACGTTCGCGGCGCGCGGCGCGCGTTTCCGGCCGCGGCTGATGATCGGCACGGAGGACACCTTCGAGGGCCGCTTGGCCTATATCGAGCCCGAGGCGCTGCCGCCGGTCGAGATGGACGAGGCCGATTGGCAGGTCGTGCACGACGCGATGGTCGGCGTGACGCGCGACCAGCGCGGATCCGCGCGCGCGCCGCTCGCCGGCACGGAGTACGTGGTCGCCGGCAAGACCGGCACGGCGCAGGTGTTCACCGTCGCGCAGGAAGAGAAATACAACGAGGAGGAGATCGAGGAGCGCCTGCGGGACCACGGTCTCTTCATCGCGTACGCGCCGGCGGAATCGCCGCGGATCGCCGTCGCGGTCGTCGTCGAGAACGGCGGCGGCGGCAGCCGGGCCGCCGCGCCCGTCGCGCGCAAGATCCTGGACGTGTACTTCGCGACGCAAGCCGGTATCGTCGAGGACTATGTCGCTCTCCAGTATTGAGTGGGGCGCGAAGCCGCGAAAGGCGCTCGGTGCGCCCGTCGTCGGCAAGCTCGTCGTCGATCTGCCGTTGCTGTTGACGCTGGTCGCCGTCACCGGGTTCGGGCTCGTCGTGCTCTATAGCGCCGCGGGCGAGGACGCGGGGCGGGTCGCACGCCAAGGCGTGCGCGCCGCGCTCGGCTTCGCCGCGTTCTTCGTGATGGCGCAGATTCAGCCGCGCTATCTCAGGATCTGGTCGCCGTGGCTCTACTGCGCGGTGCTCGGCCTGCTGCTCGCCGTCGCCGTCGAGGGGGAGATCAGCCAGGGCGCGCAGCGCTGGCTCGATCTCGGCATCGTCCGCTTCCAGCCTTCCGAGCTCATGAAGCTCGCGGCGCCGATGATGGTCGCGTGGTTCCTGCACGACCGCACGCTGCCGCCGAGCTTGCCGCAGCTTCTCGTCGTCTCGCTGATCATCGCGGTGCCTGCGGTCCTGATCGCGCGTCAGCCCGATCTCGGCACGGCGCTGCTCGTCGTTGCGGCCGGCGGCCTCGCCGTCCTGCTCGCCGGCATCAGCGTGCGGCTGATCCTCGTAAGCGGCGGGCTCTCGCTCGCGCTCGCGCCCGTGCTGTGGATCTCGATGCTCGACTACCAGCGCGCGCGCGTGCTGACGTTCCTGAACCCGGAATCGGATCCGCTCGGCGCCGGCTACAACATCATTCAGTCGAAGATCGCGATCGGCTCGGGCCATCTGTTCGGCAAAGGCTGGCTGAACGGATCGCAGGCGCATCTCGAGTTCCTGCCCGAGCGCTCCACGGACTTCATCTTTGCCGTGCTGGCGGAGGAGTTCGGTCTCTTCGGCGTCGTGCTGCTGTTGATTCTCTATCTCGTGCTCGTCGGCCGAGGGCTGTACATCGCGATTCAGGCGCAGGACACGTTCACGCGCTTGCTCGCCGGGTCGTTGAGCCTCACGTTCTTCGTCTACGTGTTCGTCAACGCAGGCATGGTGTCGGGAATCCTGCCCGTCGTCGGCGTGCCGTTGCCGCTCGTCAGCGCCGGCGGCACCTCGATGGTGACCCTGATGGGGTGTTTCGGTATCCTCGCGGCAATTCACGGCCACAGGAAGTTGCTGCCGGCATGAAGAAACTTTCCCGGCCTCGTCGGCGTCTGCTGCTGGCCCTAGGCGGCGCGCTCGTCGCGGCGAGCGGGCATGCGGAGATCGACGCGGAAGCCGTCGAGCGAGCGAAACGCGATTTCGTCGCACGCATGGTCTCGAAGCACGGCTTCGACGCGAGCGACGTCGAGCAAACGCTCGCCAGCGCCGAGATTCAAGACAAGATTCTCGAGACGATCGCGCGGCCCGCGGAGCGCGTGCTGCCGTGGCACGAGTACCGCGCGATCTTCCTCACGCCGGAGCGCATCGCGGCGGGCGTCGAGTTCTGGAGCGCGCACGCCGACGAGATCGCCGCCGCGAGCGAACGCTACGGCGTTGCGCCCGAGATCGTCGTCGCGATTCTCGGCATCGAAACGTATTTCGGTCAGCGCATGGGCAGCTGGCGCGTGCTCGACGCGCTCGCGACGCTCGCGTTCGCGTATCCGCCGCGCGCAAGCTTCTTCGCGTCCGAGCTCGAGTCGTTTCTGCTGCTCGCGCGCGAGGAGGGCATCGAGCTTTTCGATCAGCTCGGCTCGTACGCCGGCGCAATGGGCGCCGGCCAGTTCATTCCCTCGAGCTTTCGCGCGTATGCCGTCGACGGCAACGGTGACGGGCGGCGCGACCTTTGGAACGACCGCGAGGACATCCTCGCGAGCGTCTCGAATTACTTCAAGGTGCACGGCTGGCGGGACGGCGGCCTCGTCGCGGAACGGGTCGACGTCGGCGAGAGCTGGTCCGGGCACGTGCCCGAGAATCAGATGGACCTGAACCATACCGTCGGCTCGTTGCGCCGGCTCGGCTACGTCTTGCCGCCGGAACGCGACGACGATACGAAGGCGACCATTCTCGGTCTCGAGGGACCGGGCGGCGAGACCGAGTACTGGGTCGGCTATCACAACTTTCGAGTGATCACGCGCTACAACCGGAGCGTGATGTATGCGCTCGCGGCTCACCAGCTGAGCCGCGCGATCGCCGACGAGTACCGCGGAGCGGGCGCCGCCGAGTAGCGCACGCGCTCCGCGTCGACGAGGGGAGAGCGGGAGCTTGAACGAAACGACGCGACGACTCGGGACGATTGCCCTGTGCTCGCTGCTTGCCGCGCTTCAGTTCGGATGCGCTTCCACGCCGAAGGGCGGGGCCGCGGCGGGCGGGGCCTCCGAGCGCAGCGCGCGCGGCAATCCGCCGTTCTACGAGGTCTTCGGTCGCCGCTATTACGTGCTCGACTCGGCCGAGGGCTACGTCGAGCGCGGTATCGCGTCGTGGTACGGACGCGAGTTCCACCGCCGGGCGACGTCGAGCGGCGAGACCTACGACATGCACGCGATGACCGCGGCGCACAAGACGCTGCCGCTGCCGACGTGGGTCGAGGTCACGAACCTCGAGAACGGCCGGCGAGTGATCGTCAAGGTGAACGACCGCGGTCCGTTCGTCGGCGACCGAATCATCGATCTTTCCTATGCCGCGGCCAACGCCCTCGACATGGTGCGCGCGGGCACGGCGCGCGTCGAGGTGCGCGCGATCGGCACGCCGGCCGAAGCCGAGGCCGGCGGGCGCCGGGCGGCCCGAGCCGAACGCCGCGGCGCGGTGAGCCGCGTCGCCAGCACGGCGAACGCGGGCGCGGGCCGGGCCGACACGCTGTTCATCCAGGTCGGCGCGTTCTCCGAGCACGACAACGCCGAGCGGCTCGTCGAGCGCTTGCGGCGCAGCGGCTTCGACAACGTCTTCGTCGTCTCGGACGACTCGTTGCATCGCGTTCGGGTCGGTCCGTTCCACGACGTCGCCGACTACGACCGCGCAACCGACGGCTTGCGCCGTTCGGGCATCGCTGACGCACGGCTCGTCATCGAGCCTTGACGAGCGCGGCCGGAAGACGCTCCGTGCGGAGGCTAATCTCGGCGGCCGCGGTGCTCGTTGCGGCGCTCACCGCGTGGCCCGCATGCGCGTCGGTCGTCGCGACCCCAGAGCCGCCTCAAGTCCCCGCGGACTCGTTCATCCTGCTCGACCACGTCACGGGCACAGTCCTCGCCGAGCACGACGCGGACACCCCGCGCCCGCCGGCGAGCCTGACGAAGCTGATGACGGCCTATCTTGCGTTCGACGCCGTCCGGAGCGGCGAGATCGCGCTCGACGAGCACGTCGTCGTCAGCGAGAAGGCGTGGCGGATGCGCGGCTCGCGCATGTTCATCGAGGTCGGCAACGAGGTCGCGGTCGAGGACCTGTTGCGCGGCCTGATCGTGCAGTCCGGCAACGACGCCGCGGTCGCGCTCGCCGAGCGGATCGCGGGCTCGGAGGAGGCGTTCGTCGCGCTGATGAACGAGCGGGCGGCGTCGCTCGGCATGACGGGCACGACCTTCCGCAACAGCACCGGGCTGCCCGCCGCGGGTCACGTCAGCACCGCGCGCGATCTCGCGGTGCTTTCGAGGGCGATCCTCGACGAGTTCCCGGAGCTCAAGTCGCTCTTCTCGGAGACGGAGTTCACGTATAACGGGATCCGCCAGTACAACCGCAACCGGCTGCTGCGCTACGACGACTCGGTCGACGGCCTCAAGACCGGCTACACGTCGACCGCGGGCTACTGCCTCGCGGTCACGGCGGAGCGCGACGAGATGCGCCTGATCGCGGTCGTGCTCGGCGCGGACACGGCCCGTGCGCGTCAGGCGGCCGGCCGGGCATTGCTCGACTACGGGTTCGGCGCCTTCGAGACCCGCAAGCTGTTCGCGAAAGGGGAACCGATTCGGACGGTGAAGGTCTGGATGGGTAAGGTCGACAGCGCGCTGCTCGGTCCCGCCCGCGATCTGCACGTGACGATTCCGCGCGGCGCTTACGATGCGCTCTCGGCGGTCCTGAGCTTTCGCGACGGGCTCGTCGCGCCGCTCGATGCGAACGTCGAGATCGGCACCGTCAGCGTGATGCTCGGCGATCAGCCGCTGTCGGCCGCGCCCGTCGTCGTGCTCGAGCCGGTTTCGCTCGGCGGAGCATGGACGCGGTTCAAGCATATGCTTCTGATGCGGTACGGCGGCCATGAGTGATTCGGATTCCCTGCTGACCTTTCCCTGCGACCTGCCGGTCAAGGTATTCGGACGCAACGGCGAGGCCTTTCGCCGCACGGCGATCGCGATCGTCGAACGGCATTTCGGCGAGGTCGGATCGGAGCGCGTCTCCGAGCAGCTGAGCCGGCAAGAGAGCTACGCGAGCCTGACGATCGTCGTGCGCGCCGAGAGCCGGGCGCAGATGGACGCGCTCTATCGGGATCTGACCGCGAGCCCCGATATACTCATGGCATTGTGAGCGCCGCGACGCCTGCTCCGACCTCCGAGCCTTCGCGGATCGTCGTCCGCGATCTCGGCCGCCGTCCGCTCGAGGAAGTCTGGGCAAAGATGCGCGAGTTCACCGATCGGCGCACCCCTAGCACGGCCGACGAGATCTGGTTCGTCGAGCATCCGCCCGTGTTCACGCTCGGCCTCAAGGCCGACCGCACGCACGTGCTCGCGCCCGGCGATATCCCCGTCGTCCAGATCGACCGCGGCGGCCAGGTGACCTATCACGGCCCCGGGCAGGTCGTCGCTTATCCGCTGCTCGATATCCGCCGGCTCGGTCTCGACGTGCGGCGCCTCGTGATCGCGCTCGAGAACGCGGTGATCCGCACCGTCGCGGAGTACGGCGTCGACGCGCACGGGCGCCGGGACGCGCCCGGCGTATACGTCGGCGCGAAGAAGCTCGCGGCGATCGGGCTTCGAGTGCGGCGGTATTGCTCGTATCACGGCATCGCGATCAACGTCGCGATGGATCTCGAGCCGTTCCGGCGCATCAACCCGTGCGGGTTCGCAGGGCTCGAAGTCACGCAGCTGGCGGAGCTTTGCGGGGTCGACGATCCGCGCCGCTTCCGGCGCGATCTCACGCCGAAGCTGCTCGAGGCCCTCGCCGGGGAGCCGGAAGGCTGACGCGCCGCTATTTCTCCACGGCCGAGCGATAGGCGCTCGGCGAGTCGGCGGTCATGAACTCGTACTTGCGCCGCCAGCCGTCCACGGCCTCGTTGAGACGCGCGATCGTTGCCTCCTGCTCCTCGATCTTCTGCTTGAGACGCATCGTCTCGGATTCCGTGCTGCGCAGCTTCGCGATCTTGCGCTGCTGCTCGTCCGAGTCGTTCTCGAGCTTCGCGACGAGCTGGTTTTTCGTCTCGAGCTCCTTGCGCAGCTGCTCGACCTCGCCGCGCAGCTTCTCGATCTCGGAGCTCGCCTCCGCGCGCGCTTGCTGGAGGGCCTTCGCGGTCTTGAGCTCCTCCTCGAGCGTCTGAATGACGTGGATCTGATCCTCGATGCGCCGCTCGAGCTCGGCGACCCGGAGCCGGGAGGCTTCGAGCTGCGCCTCGGTCAGCGTCGCGCCCTGATGACGCGCGATCGTCTCTTCCTGCTCTTTGATCCTCGCCTTCATGCGGTCGATGCGAGCCAGCAGCTCGTGCTGCTTCGCCTCGGCCGTCGCTTTGTACTTGCGCAGGCCGTCGAGCCCGGCCTTCAATGCCGTGTTCGCCTTGTTCTTCGCGCGGATCCGCTCGATCAGCGCCTTGATCAGCCGCTTGCGCCGGATCACGAGGCGCTCGAAGTGCTGTGCCTTGCCGAGGCGCCAACGGGCTTCCTCGTAGCGTTCCTCGGCCTCGGCGAGCCGGTCCTCGAGCTGCGTGATGATCTCGCGCCGCTCGTTCGCGACCTCGCTCAGGTTGTCCGTGCATTCCTTCTCGTCGCGAAGCTCCTGCTCGAGGCCCGCGATCTGCTCGCGCGCCGACTCGAGCTCCTCGGCCAGCGATTGGCGTGCGCGCTCGCGTTCGTCGAGCTCGGTCGCGAGCGACTGTCTTGCGCGCTCGGCCTGCTCGAGCTCCGCGGCGAGCCGCTCGCGCTGCTCGACGGCCCCCGCGAGCTCGGCGGCGATACGCTCGCGTTGCTCGACGGCCCCCGCGAGCTCGGCCTTGACGCTCTCGAGCTCCGCGGACAGCTGCGTGATTCGGGTTTCCCGCTCGGCGAGCGTCTCGCGAAGCCGATCGCTCTCCGCGCGCGCTTCCGCGGTCTCCCGCGTGAAGCGCTCTTCGGCCTCGAGCCGCGCTCCGGCGTCCTGCTCCAGCGATTCGATCCGGCGCTCGGCCTCGTCGAGACGCGAGCGCAGCTTGCCGTTCTCGGCCTCGAGGTCGTCGGCGCGTCGGCGTGCCGAGACCTCGGCCTCGATCGCGCGGCGCTCGCTTTCCGTCAGCGCTTCGAGCTTCTCGTCACGCTCCTGAAGCTCGCGCCGGAGCTCCGCGAGCCGGGTCTTCTGCTCGCGGCTCGCACGGTCGAGGTCGTCGATCTTGCCGCGCCAGTAGTTGATCTCCTTCGTCGTCAGCTTGTCGGGGCCGGACTCCGCGACCTCGAGCTTAGCCTTCAGCTGCTCGGCCTTCGCGCGTTCCTCGGCGAGAACGTCCTCGAGCCTGCCGATCTCGCGGACGAGCCGCGTCCGTTCCTGCTCGGCCTCGTCGAGCCGTTGCCTCAGCTGGTCGATCTGCTCGCCGACGCTGCCCTCCGGCGAGCGCCGGCGCTCGAGCTCCTCGTGAAGCTCCGCGACGCGCGCCTCGGACTCGCGCAGCGCATCCTGAAGCAAAGCAAAAGCCTGGTCGGCCAATTCCCGCGGGTCAGCCATTGCCGATACTGTGTCCCCTCCAACAGCCGCCGAGGGTAACAGGCTTTGGTCCAAATCGAGACGGTACTCAGTCACGTTTTGACATAAAGGTTCATGGCATACTTCGTTCGCCATGGTCGGAGCATCGCGTTGACTGCGGAGAAGACGATTGCACGAGCGCTGCTCGACGGCGATGCGCGCGTCGCCGAGCGCATCGCGACCGGGCTGCTCAAGACGTCGCCGTGCAACTTCGTCGAGCGGCCGTGGGGCGGGATGCGCATTCGCGCGTACAAGGGCGTTTGCCCGCTTCCGGATCAGCCCGCGTTGACGGGCGCCGGGCTCGGCGAAGCGTTCGAGATCTCGGCCTACGATGCCGACGACGAAGCGCGCGAGCATCCGAGCCGCGTGCGCTTCGAGGACGGCTCGGAAGCGGCGCTTCCCGCGCTGCTGCGCCGCCACGCCGAGCGCTGGCTCGGGCCCGAGCTCGCCGACCGGCACGGCGGCGCGTTTCCGCTGCTGCCGAAGACGCTCGACGTGCGCGAGCTGTTGTCGGTGCAAGGCCATCCGGACGGCCATACCGAAGCGTACGTGATCATCGACGCGGAGCCAGGCGCAACGCTGCGCGTCGGCTTCAATCGCGACATCGATCCGGCGGAGCTCGAGGCGTCGCTGACGCAGGGCCGCGCGTGGCAGCAGCGCGTGCTCGAGCTCGTCGCGGACCGCCTGCCGCCGGCGCGTATTCAGGCGCTCGTCGCGCCGTGGCTCGCGGATCGGCGAGCCGGGCCGGCGGACGTCCCGGACGAGCTTTGGGCCGCGTTCGCAAGCGCGGATCGCGCACAGGCCGAGTCGCTGCTAGGCCGGCTGAAATCGCTTTACTGGAACGTGCTCGACTCGATGAACGCGATCCCGGCCGAGCCCGGCACCGTCATCCATAATGCGAACCCGCCGCGCATCGCCGCCGCCCGCGGCCGGCCCGCGGCCGCGGAGGTCCACGCGCTCGGCAACCCGGAGGGGCTCGAGATTCTCGCGCTCGAGATCCGGCGGCCCGGGCCGACCTTTCGCGCGTGGGACAACGTGCGCTTCCCGCTGCGGCGGATCGACGTCTCGGCGGCA
>Ga0079224_100016619_pt1 | contig 10348 bp, 7 predicted proteins | sample Stecom2015_FD_80414 | JGI IMG/M metagenome (GOLD analysis project Ga0079224, IMG submission 80414) | Agricultural soil microbial communities from Utah to study Nitrogen management - Steer compost 2015 | ecosystem: Environmental > Terrestrial > Soil > Agricultural land | place: USA: Utah...
AGCCGGACCTCCAAGCGCAAAAAAAAGAGAAGGGAAAAACCGAAGGACACAAAGCTGAAAGCCTGTATGAACTTGTGGTAGGCATTGGAAACAATCAAATACTTATAGGCCTCCACCCCGTATTTGATAAAATTGTAGCCCACGATCACACTGAAAAATATAAATCCCAAAAGCTTGATATCCGGGATGGTCCCCATCAAAAGGAAGCTGACCCCGGCCAGGGACAGTACGGCCATGGCCACGTGGATGCTGGCATCCAGGTAAAAATCAAAAACGGATTTCAAGACTTTCATCCTTTGCTGCTTATATGGGTCCCCAAGACCTGATAAACAGTTGACAAGTTTGGGTCCGCACCCTCCAAAATTGACCATTTTCAATGAATAAATCCGTAATTTTGTCCACTTTATTGGAAGGTATATGAACACAGAACTATTCGCCAACAGGCATATTGGAATTAGGGAAAAGGACTTGCCCCATATGCTGGGCACCATCGGGGTGGACAGCTTGGACCAACTCATCGACCAGACAATTCCAAAGGACATCAGATTGGGTCAAAAATTGGACCTCCCCCAGGGAATCGATGAAAACAGCTATTTGGCCCATCTCGAGGAATTGGCCCAAAAGAACAAACAGTTCAAAACCTATATAGGACTGGGGTACCACCAGTCCATTACCCCTTCGCCAATCAAGAGGAACATATTGGAGAACCCGGGTTGGTACACCGCTTACACCCCCTACCAGGCCGAGATTTCCCAAGGCCGGTTGGAGGCCCTGCTCAATTTCCAGACCATGGTCAGTGACCTAACGGGAATGGAGATCGCCAATGCCTCCCTTTTGGACGAAAGCACCGCGGCCGCGGAGGCCATGTGCATGCTCTTTGAACTTCGAAGCAGACAGCAAAAAAAGGAGGGGGCCAACAAATTTCTGGTCTCTGAGGAGGTGCTCCCCCAAACCTTGGCCCTTTTGCGGACCCGGGCCATCCCCCTGGGAATAGAACTCCATATTGCGGATTGTGAACATTTTGAATTTACCCCAGAATTCTTTGGGGTGCTTTTGCAATATCCCGGAAAAAACGGTCAATTGCTTGATTACGCCTCCTTTGTCGAAAAGGCCAAGGCCCATGAAGTCAAAGTGGCCGTGGCCGCCGATATCATGAGCCTTGTGGTCCTGACCCCTCCCGGTGCCTGGGGCGTGGACGTGGTGGTGGGAACCACCCAACGATTTGGGATCCCCTTGGGTTATGGGGGCCCCCATGCCGCTTTTTTTGCCACTAAGGACGAATACAAAAGAAGCATTCCCGGTAGGATCATCGGGGTAAGCAAGGATACCGATGGAAATTTCGCCCTTCGGATGGCCCTACAGACCCGGGAACAGCACATCAAAAGGGACAAGGCCACTTCCAATATATGTACGGCCCAGGTCCTCTTGGCGGTCATGGCCGGCATGTATGCCGTATACCACGGTCCCGAAGGATTGAAGTTCATCGCCAATAAAATACACCGTCAGACTCTGGCTTTGGCCCAGGCACTTGGAACCCTAGGGTTGAAACAGACCAATACTGCTTTTTTTGACACCCTGCAGGTCGAGGTCGGGGATACCGCCAAACTCAGGGAACTTGCGCTTGCCCGGGAAATCAACCTCAATTATATCGATGGGGGGAAGGTTTCCATTTCCCTTAACGAGGCCACCACGGAGGCCGATCTCAACCAGTTGGTTGACGTTTTTGCCCGGTTTGTGGGCCACGGGGACAAAGTCCAGGTCCAAACCTTTGGGGATGGATCGGCAATCCCATCGACCCTGGAAAGACAGCTCCCCTTTATGGAACACCCGGTGTTCAACTCCCATCATTCCGAGACCCAGCTCATGCGGTATATCAAGAAATTGGAACGCAAGGATTTGGCCCTCAACCACTCCATGATTTCCCTGGGCAGTTGTACCATGAAATTGAACGCGGCCTCGGAAATGTTTCCCCTGAGCTGGGCCCAATGGGCCAACATCCATCCCTTCGTGCCTTTGGATCAAGCCGGGGGCTATCAGGAAATGTTGAAATCCCTGGAACGGCAATTGAGTATCATCACAGGCTTTTCCGCAACTTCCCTCCAACCCAATTCAGGGGCCCAAGGGGAATACGCCGGATTGATGGTCATCCGTGCCTATCACGAATCCCGGGGGGAAGGCCATAGGGACATCTGTCTTATCCCTGCCTCTGCCCATGGGACCAATCCCGCTTCCGCCGTCATGGCCGGAATGAAGGTGGTGGTGACCGCAACGGATGAGCACGGGAACATCGATGTCACGGATCTGGAGGAGAAGGCAAAGTTGCACGCCGACAATCTTGCGGCCCTGATGGTCACCTATCCATCCACCCATGGGGTCTTTGAATCCTCGATCATGCACATTACCAAGGTAATTCACCAATACGGGGGCCAGGTGTATATGGACGGCGCCAATATGAACGCCCAGGTCGGCCTGACCAATCCGGCGACCATTGGGGCCGATGTCTGTCACCTAAACCTGCACAAGACCTTTGCCATTCCCCACGGCGGGGGTGGACCCGGGGTGGGACCCATCTGCGTGGCCCCGCAATTGAAGCCATTTTTACCCTCCAACCCGGTGGTGCCCACCGGTGGCGATCAAGCGATCACGCCCATTTCGGCCGCCCCTTGGGGAAGCGCCCTGGTATGTTTGATCTCCTATGGTTACATTACTATGCTCGGCCTGGAAGGCCTAACCGATTCCACCAAGGCCGCCATCCTGAACGCCAATTACCTCAAAGATAGGCTCAAGGGCAAATTTGAGGTCCTCTACACCGGGGAAAAAGGGAGGGCCGCCCATGAGATGATCATAGATTGCCGGCCTTTCAAGGCACAGGGTATTGAGGTCACCGATATCGCCAAAAGGCTGATGGACTACGGGTTCCACGCCCCGACGGTATCCTTTCCGGTTGCGGGCACCCTGATGATCGAACCTACCGAGAGCGAGGGCCTGGACGAATTGGACCGATTCTGTGACGCCCTATTGTCGATCAGGGAGGAAATCGATCAGTGCAAGGCCGGGGAACCCGACAATGTGCTGAAGAATGCACCACATACCCTGTCCATGGTCGCCTCCGATGTCTGGGAGTACCCCTATAGCAGGCAAAAAGCGGCCTTTCCGTTGCCCTATGTGGCCGAAAACAAGTTCTGGCCGAGCATCAGAAGGACGGACGAGGCATTTGGGGATCGTAATTTGATTTGTACCTGTCCCCCCCTGGAAGCTTATTTGGAGGTCTAAAAACCATTGTAAACACTGATGAAAAAGCCTTGACCCAAAAATAAGTCAGGGCTTTTTTGTATTTCATCACAAAAAACACCAATTTGGACATAGTAGGGTTTATTATGCATGCATAACAATCAATTTACAAAATCCTACCTTTCAGTACCAAAGACCAAAACATGAAAATCGGTATCAAAGGAACGGGCAGCTATATCCCCGCCGTAATCACCAAGAACGAGGCCTTCCTGGGCCATGAGTTCCTGGGCACGGATGGGGGCAAGTTCGAACACGACAATGCAACGATCATTGAAAAGTTCAAGGCAATAACGGGAATTGAGGAAAGAAGATATGCGGAGGCCGGACTAAAGACTTCAGATCTCGGATATTTGGCCGCGGAAAAGGCCATAGAGGATGCCAAAATAGACAAGGAGGAACTGGATTATATCATCTTTGCCCAAAACTTTGGGGATATGACCCCGGGGAAGATTCAAGGGGATACCCTGCCAAGTCTGGCGACCCGGGTTAAACACTTGTTGCAGATCAAAAACCCGAAATGTGTGGCCTATGATCTGATATTTGGATGTCCGGGCTGGATCGAAGGGGTCATACAGGCCACGGCCTTCATCAAGAGTGGGATGGCCAAAAATTGTCTGGTCATCGGAGGGGAGACCCTTTCCCGGGTGATCGATCCCCACGACCGTGACAGCATGATCTTTTCCGATGGGGCCGGTGCGGCCGTAATAGGCCGGACCGAGGAATCGGATGGCATTTTGTCCCACTGCTCCCTTACCTTTGCCGGAGAGGAAGCCTATTACCTCTATTTTGACAGGACCAACAGTCCCGAGGGTTGCAAGGATACCCGATACATCAAGATGTTGGGGCGCAAAATCTATGAGTTCGCCTGCATCAATGTCCCCAAGGCAATGGCTTCCTGTCTGGAAGAAAGTGGAGTGGACATCGACCAGGTCAAAAAAATATTCATCCATCAGGCCAATGAAAAGATGGACGAGGCGATCGTACAGCGTTTTTATCGCATCCATAACCGACAGATTCCGGAAAATGTCATGCCCATGAGCATCCATAAACTGGGCAACAGTTCCGTGGCTACCATTCCAACCCTCTATGATCTGGTCCTGCGAGGGGAACTACCGGGACATCAGCTGAGCAAAGGGGATGTATTGCTCTTTGCCAGTGTGGGGGCCGGTATGAACATCAACGCCTTTGTGTACCGGTACTGATAAGGTGCCCCGATCTCAGGTCCGGACTCCCTTCGGGGAGGGCATGGATGACCCCAAAAACTAATTTGGGAATTCTGCTTTGTTTTTTGGAATTTTGGCCCATGTACGAAAACAACTTTCCCAACAAGCGATACAGGCATACGCTGTCTTTTTTGCAGAAACACATCAGCCGTTCGGAACCCATCCTGGACCTGGGGGTCGAAAACCCCTTTACCGAGATCATGAGGTCCAATGGATATCAAGTGGAAAACACCAAGGGAGAGGATCTGGATGTGGATTTTATGGGCGTGGCCCGATCCACGGCCCAAGTGGTGACCTCATTCGAGCTCTTCGAACACTTGGTGGCACCCTTCAATGTCCTAAAAGAAATCAAGGCCAATAAATTGGTGGCCAGTATTCCCCTGCGGCTATGGTTCTCCCCTGCCTATCGGAGTGGGACAGATCCCTGGGACCGCCATTACCACGAATTTGAACCCTGGCAGTTCGATTGGCTTCTGGAAAAAGCCGGTTGGACCATCATGGATTCCGCCAAGTGGACCAATCCGGTCAAGAAAATAGGGGTCAGGCCGCTCTTGCGGCTGTTTGTCAACAGGTATTATATAGTTTACGCGGAACGAATGCCCCAAGACCGGTCCCATTGAGACCCAATATTGGCCTGGACTTAAGTAATTTGGGATTTGTGATTTGATTTTTGGATTTTTGACCTATGTGGATCAGTATTGTCATTCCCGCACACAACGAAGCAGCCTATATAAGGGAATGTCTGGATTCCATTGTGGCCCAGACCCTTCATCCCAATGAACTCATTGTGGTAGATGACAATTCCTCCGATACCACCCATGAAATTGCATTGGAATATGCCGGGCAACACCCCTGGATCAAGGTTTTTCAACGCCAATCCTCCAATGAGCACATCCCCGGAAAGAAAGTCGTGGACAGCTTTAATTTCGGCCTTGCCCATTGTTCCCCATACGATCTTATTGGAAAATTCGATGCAGATATCGTACTCCCATCAAATTATTTTGAGACCGTGGTGAACCAGTTCCAGGCCAATTGGCTCCTGGGCATGTGCTCCGGCCTGCTGTACGTAAAAAAAGGGGACTCCTGGGAATACGAAAACATTGCGGACAAATCCCATATCCGGGGACCCATAAAACTCTACCACAGGGCATGTTTTGATAAAATTGGGGGGTTAAGGCCGGGAACGGGTTGGGATACAGTGGATGTGCTGTTGGCCAAATACCACAATTTTGAGACTCTGACCCTCCCCCGGCTACAGGTGCGCCACCTCCGACCCACGGGCCACGGCTATAGCGCCAAAAACCACAGAAACAAGGGCATAGCCCTTTACCGGATGCGCTATGGGTTTTCCTTGGCCTGCCTGGCCTCATTTAAAATGGCCCGGCAGGCCAAGGACCCCATGCTGTTCCCTCGAACCCTTCTTGGATTCCTCGCCGCATTTTTTGGACAACGACCCTTCTATGTCACCATGGAAGAAGGTCGGTTCATCAGGGAATACCGGTGGAAGGGCATCCGTTCAAAACTCCGCTTTTCTATTTGAATTCCAAGGCTTCCCCTATGGGTTCCCCAGTCGTACCGTTTGGAAAGGCGATTCCCAAAAGGGTCGCGATTGTCGATGCAATATCCGGAATCTCGGTCCGATTGACCGTACTTCCCTTCTTGATTCCCTTGCCGTACATCAACAGCGGCACATGGGTGTCATAGCTCTGTGGGGAACCATGGGTCGAACCGGTCCTCCCTGAGGTGACATGGCCCGGCTCAAGTACGATCAGCACATCCCCGGACCGTTTTTGGTTGTAGGCGTTCTGCATCAAATGGGGAACTCCATGGGTATATTCGTTCGTCCACATTTGATGGGCCGTAAAGGTCCTGCCGATACCCGGATATTTCAAAAGTTCCCGGGCCATGTCCTCCTGGGCCTGCTCCAGGTCGATATCCAGATTGTTCAGGATGGTATAATCGAGAAACAATTGGCCGTTTGAAAACTTCCGGACCACGTCCGTGGTACCGTATTTGTACTGAAGGTATTCCCCGAAATTTTCGTTTATGCCCTTCATGTCCAGGTAGCCTGCAGGAATTCGGGAGTCCTTCAAATACGCAGGGACGTCCAAAGCTGCATGGTCTGCGGTCAGGAACACCGTATATTCCCCTTCACCCACCTTCTCATCAAGGGTGGTCAACAGTCTTGCCAGATCCAGATCCAGCCTGATATAGGTGTCCTGGACCTCTTTGGAGTTCACCCCGAAGAAATGTCCAACATAGTCCGTGCTCGAAAAGCTTATGGCCAAGAAATCGGTAATGGTGTCGACTCCCAATCCTTCCGCTTCCAGGGCAGCCAGGGCAAAATCCAAGGTTAGGCTGTTCCCGAAGGGAGTGGTCGTCAAGATGCTGTATTGGCGATTCTCCTCCCAGAGTTGTGGAAGGTCATGGGGAAAAGCCGAGCTGGTCTCCCCTTTGAACTTGCCTTCATAGGTGTTGGCATCCGTACCGCTTTCCAAATAAGTATTGATCGGCCTGAGGGTATTCCATGTTTTTTTATAGGAATCCACTATGCCGGAGTTGTTGAATTCCTCCACCCATTTGGGCAGGGCATCCATATAGTAGGAACTCGTGATCCATTTGCCCAGGGAACCCCCTTCGAACCAATAGGCCGCATTGGCGGTATGACCGGCCGGCAGTACGGCACCCCGGTCCTTTATGGCCACCCCAATGACCTTGCCCCGTTTTTGGGTATGCATCCTCAATTCGTCGGTGATGGTCGTGGTCAACATGCGGTGGGGGGACATATGTCCCGCATCGGAATCGCTTCCTATGGTGAGGTAGGCATCATCCCCGGCGCAATAGACATCCTCTCCGGTTTCCTTGTCAAACCAATTATTGCCGATGATGCCATGGGTGGCCGGAGTGGTCCCCGTATACACGGAGGCATGGCCTGGACCCGTAATGGTGGGTGCGTAATTGTAATGGTGGTTCTTTCCGATGAATCCTTCGCCAATCATTCTTTTGAAGCCACCATCCCCATAATGGTTCCAAAAACGGCTGATATAATCGTAGCGCATTTGGTCCACTATGATGCCCACGACCAACTTGGGGGCCACGGCCAGGGGTTCGGGCCGCTCCATGGACGCTTCTTTATTTTTTCGTTGACCATAGGAGAACCCCCCGATCAACAGGATCAACAATAAAACTAGGTAATTGGTCTTTTTCATTTGATTAATTTAGATTGAACAGTCACAAAGCTATTGAATTCTATTTTTTAAAGTATCAATTCAAGGTTAAATGCCCCACAATATTCTTATTTTTACCCCTTCAAGCCCGCATCCACTACATGAAGCATATAGAAGCGATTGGAAAATACTTCATCATGGTCTGGGAAGTATTCAAAAAACCGACCAAATGGCCCATCATGAGATCCTTGATCCTTAAGGAGATCGATGAGTTGATCTACGGTTCCATGGGCATCATCATTTTTGTTTCGTTCTTCATCGGGGGGGTGGTCACCATACAGACTGCCCTGAACCTCACCAATCCCCTCTTGCCAAAAAGTCTTATCGCCTTTGCAACGAGACAATCCGTGATCTTGGAATTTGCACCAACCTTTACCTCCATCATCATGGCAGGTAAGGTGGGATCCTATATCACCTCGAGCATCGGCACCATGAGGGTGACCGAACAGATCGATGCCTTGGAGGTCATGGGGGTCAATGCACTGAACTACCTGGTCTTCCCAAAGATCATAGCCACACTCTTGTTTCCCTTTGCCGTGGCAGTTTCCATTTTCGTCGGCATATTTGGGGGGTGGGTGGCAGCTGTTTTCGGAGGTTATGCCCCCACAGGGGAATTTATAAAGGGCCTTCAATTGGACTTCAACGCTTTTCACGTCACCTATGCCCTGATCAAATCCGTGGTCTTTGCATTTATCATTGCCACGGTCCCCTCCTACCATGGGTTTTTTATGAAAGGGGGTGCCCTGGATGTGGGCAAGGCCAGTACCACCTCCTTTGTGTGGACCTCTGTGGTGATTATTGTCACAAACTATGTTCTAACCCAATTATTGCTAGGCTGATGATAGAAGTGACCGACTTACATAAATCGTTCGGGGAACATCATGTCCTCAAAGGGGTGTCGACCACATTTGAACAGGGAAAGACCAATTTGATCATAGGCCAGAGTGGATCGGGAAAGACCGTGTTCATGAAATGCCTGTTGGGCCTGATCGAACCCGATGAGGGACAAATATGTTACAATGGCATCTATTATTCGGACCTGTCCACAAAACAGCGGCGTGATTTGAGGCAGGAGATGGGCATGGTGTTCCAGGGCAGCGCCCTTTTTGATTCCATGACCGTGGAAGGCAACGTGATGTTTCCCTTGGATATGTTCACCAAACAGTCAAAATCGGAAATGCAGGATCGGGTGGACTTTGTGCTCAATCGGGTCAACCTGATCGATGCCCATGACAAGTTCCCTTCTGAAATTTCCGGTGGAATGCAAAAACGGGTGGCCATCGCACGTGCCATTGTCATGAATCCGAAATACCTGTTCTGTGATGAGCCCAATTCGGGCCTAGATCCCAAAACGGCCATCCTGATCGACAATCTCATTCAGGAAATCACCCAAGAATACAATATCACCACGATCATCAACACCCACGACATGAACTCGGTGATGGAGATCGGGGAAAAGATCATCTTCCTCAAAAATGGATACAAGGAATGGGAGGGCACCAAGAACGAGATCTTTAGGACGGACAACCAGGCCGTGACCGATTTTGTATACTCTTCCGAGCTGTTCAAAAAGGTACGTCAGATGTATATCGAGGAACGGAATTGAACCACCCTTTATTCCACCCTGGCCGTTGATCAGGCAAACTCCGGCCCAAACCCATCCTTTACCTTTTCGAGTACCTTTTTGATATCCTGCTGCTTGGCCATGGGGTAGATCAACAGCACGTCATTATGGTCAACGATTATATAATCCTTAAGTCCGTCCACCACCACGATCTTACCCTTCTGGCTGCGGATCATATTGCCTTTGGCATCTTCCAGGACGGTCTTGGCCTGGACGACGGCATTTCCGGAAGCATCCTTATCCAATTTATCGTATAGGGCGCCCCAGGTCCCCAGATCGTTCCAATCAAAGGTTGCCGGGAGGGTATGGATGGAATCGGATTGCTCCAGGATGGCGTAATCAATGGAAATATTGTCCGCTTTGGCGTAGTGTTCCTGGATGAAATCCGACTCAGTTGCAGTATCGTAATGGGAAATACCCTTTTCAAAAAGCTCGTATTGAATGGGTTGGTATTTTTTGAAGGCGTCCACTATGGTCCCCACACTCCACATAAAGATTCCGGCATTCCACAGGAAATTGCCCTGGGCCAAAAATTGTTTGGCCGTTTCATAATCCGGTTTTTCCCTGAACCGGAAAACCTTCTTGATGGGGGACCCGGCCCCCTTTTCATATTCTATATAGCCAAATCCGGTATTGGGAAAAGTGGGTTGTATGCCCAAAGTGCAGAGGGCGGTTTCCCTGCTGCATTTGTCAAAACACTGGATCACATCCCGTTCAAAGGCTCCCTCATCCTCGATCCAATGGTCGCTGGGAGCCACGATCATAACGGCATCGGGGTTCCTTTTTTGAATCTTCAGGGAAGCGTACAGGATACAGGGCGCCGTGTTGCGCATGGCCGGCTCCAAAAGCAATTGTTCAGGTTTTAATTGGGGCAATTGCTCCAAAACCAAATCGTCATAGCGTTCATTGGTTAGGATCAAGATGTTTTCCGTGGGGATGAACTTGCTCAACCGGTCAAAGGTCTTTTGGATCAAGGTCCTCCC
>Ga0079224_100016620_pt1 | contig 10347 bp, 7 predicted proteins | sample Stecom2015_FD_80414 | JGI IMG/M metagenome (GOLD analysis project Ga0079224, IMG submission 80414) | Agricultural soil microbial communities from Utah to study Nitrogen management - Steer compost 2015 | ecosystem: Environmental > Terrestrial > Soil > Agricultural land | place: USA: Utah...
GCGCCGCCGAGCGCGCCCGCGCCGGCTGCCGACGCGCTGCCCGCTTGGCCGCTCATGCCTCCCGACGCGCTCGCGTCGGGAGAGGCCGCGAGGCGCGCCCCGCGGCAGAACCCACCGTCGCAGCGGTGCTCAGGCCCCAGAACCGTGCAGTCGGCGCTCGTGCCGCAGGGGAGATCGCAGTAGCCCTCGTCCACCGCGCACGACGGCTCGACGCACACCGCGCGGGTCGTCGCGGCGCGGGCGTGGCACACGTTGGCCGTCGCGCAGCGTTCGGTGCACACGCCGCAGACGCACTCGAGCGCGCCGGTGCCGCAGTCGGGCGAGCGCTCGCAGGCGCGCAGGAAGTGGGTCTCACTGCCGGCGTTTGGCCCGGGAGAGGACTGTCCCCCGCACTGGACGAAGGCGAAGAGCAGCGCGATGACCCCCAGGGGGAGCACACGCCGGAGTGCGGAGCCGCTGCGGCCGATATCCATCTAAACTCCGTCAAGCAACCTCGGACGCTCACTGGGGCGACCTTTGCGGTGTACCATTCGCTCGCGATTTCGTATAGAGCGCGGGCGCGGCCCCTCACCCCCGCCGCTGCTCGCGGTCAGCGGAGTTGCTACGGGGAAACCCCCGCCTCCGCTCACGGTGCTGGGGCGTCGTGGTGTGGGTCGGACCGCGGTCGTGTCGCTCTTGCAGCGGCCCGCACACGGCCGGGCGGGGCGGCGCCTCGGGAATAGAAGAGCAGGACCCCTTCAGCCCGCGCAGTCTGGGCTGCGGACGTGAGGCCTGAGGCACACCGAGCCGCAGCCCCCGACGGGCGCACGGCCGCGGATCCCATATTGCAAGGGGGCTCGATAGGGCGAGCGGCAAGGGTCGATCTCCCCACGTTGGTTGGCAGGCCGTCGAGTGTGTCATCCCTAACTCGCGTGCGCGGGCGACGTCGCCGTGCGCGCGTGAGCGTCCTCCTCGGCTGGCGGCGGTCGCGACCACGTGGGGTGCCGACCTACCGCCGCCCGACTTCGTCGGGGCGTTGGGTGGCGGCCCGTGTCTCGTGCTCGATCCGCACCATCGGGGGCGGCGCCAGCCGTGGATCCTCGCGCGCCCAACAAAAAAAGAAAACCCGCCGAGCGGCGGGCTTCTTCATCTCATGCGTCCGGCGTGGAGCTTCGAGTGGAGCCGAGGGGGATCGAACCCCTGACCTCATGACTGCCAGTCATGCGCTCTCCCAGCTGAGCTACGGCCCCGAACAAGGGGAGGCGGAGCCTGACACGACTTTCGCGAACAGGCGAGCCCAAATTATAGCCTTCAGTGCGCCTCGTGCCCCGGGTGCGGCGGGTGATCGCCTCCAGGGGCCTCGGCCGCGTCGCCGTCGGCGGCGCCTTCCGCTGCCGCGGGGGCTCCTTGGAGGCCCGGAGCGGCGGATTCCTCGACCTGCCCGGCGACCATCACGCCTACAGCCAGCGCGAACAGGGCCAGGCCGACCAGCGGCAGCCACATCGGCGTCCGGGGCTCGTCCGGGGCAAGCTCGTCATCGGAAGCGTCGTGGTGCGCGGGGCCGTGGCCGTGTTCGCCCATGGGCGGCTTATGCTCGGACCGCGGCCGCGGGTCAAGTCGCGCCCGCCTGTGGGGGGGGGCAGGGGCCTTCCGGATCGGTTAGCATCGAAAGGACATGGCGCAGGCACAGCAGCAACGGTACCGGGTTCTCGAAAAGATCGCCTCCGGAGGGATGGCCGAGGTCTTTCGAGCAGAGAGCGCCGGCCTCGAGGGTTTCAAAAAAACCGTCGCCATCAAGCGGGTGCTGCCGCACCTCTCGGAGAAAAAGCAGTTCATCGGGATGTTCCTCGACGAGGCCCGAGTGAGCGCGCACCTGTCGCACTCCAACTGCGTCCAGGTCTTCGACATCGGCGTCGGCGACAACACCTATTTCATCGTGATGGAGTTCGTCGACGGCGCCGATTTGAAGGCCGTCATCGAGCATCGCAAGAAGATCAACCAGCCCATCGGCGTCGAGGAAGCGTGCCTGATTTGCGTGCGCATCTGCGAGGGGCTGGCCTATGCCCACGAGCTCACCGATCACAAGGGAGACAACCTCGGGATCGTGCACCGCGACATGTCGCCGCCCAACGTCCTCATCACGCGCCACGGCGAGGTGAAGATCGTGGATTTCGGTCTGGCCAAGGCCAATAGCCAGCTCGAGCGCAGCGAACCGGGCATCATCAAGGGCAAGTTCAGCTACCTGTCGCCGGAGGCGGCGCTCGGTCAGCCGATCGACGCGCGCACCGACATCTTCGCCGTCGGCATCATCCTCTGGGAGCTCTTGGCGGGTCGCCGGCTGTTCTTGGGAGACACCGATCTGGAGACGGTCCGGCAAGTGCAGGCGGCGAAGGTGCCCTCGCTCCGGCAGTTCAATCCGAACGTCACGCCCGAGCTCGAGCAGGTCGTCGCCCGAGCCCTGGCCGGCGATCCGAGCCAGCGGTACCAAAGCGCGCGCGACCTCGGCTGCGATCTCAATCGGATGCTGTTTCGCGGTGCCCACGCCGTCTCCTCGTTCGACATCGCCAAGCTGGTCGAGCCCATCTGGCGCGAGCGCCAGCGCAAGAAGGCAGCCAAGCTCGACAAGGGATCGATCATCGGTTCGTTGATCGACGAGGCGCTGTTCAGCTTCACGTCGCTGCAAGAGGACGAGGAGAAGGGCAGCGGCGCGGGGGCCGCACCGTTGATGCTGGGCTCGTTCGAGAACGTGCAGGACTGGGCGGGCGACCTCGGGGACATGGGCATCGACGACGGCGCCGATCGGCTCGATGCCGGCGATCTGCGCTATCAAGCCGGCAACCTGGCGGCGTTGGAAGACGACGCGCCCGGGCGTCCGCTGCGCGCGGTCCCGGTCGCTCCGCACTCGGGCGACGCCGCGGTCCCCGATCTGTCGTCGGCGCCGCCCCACCCCGGCGCGGCCAAATCAGCCGGCAAGGGCGGCATCGTCGCCGTGATGGTCGTGCTGCTCTTGATCGCCGGAGCGGCGGGGGCCTATTTCGGCGGCCTCTTGCCTCCCGGCCTGCTGCGCTGAGCCCGAGACGACCCGCGACCTGACCTCGGGGCCGCGGGTCCCCCTCGCGTCGCTCACATGGCTTCGGCTTCGGCAGATCCCTCTTCTACCGAATCGTCGTCATCATCGTCGTCGTCGTCGAGATCCGGCTCCTCCGCGCCGTCCTCAGGGCGCTTCGCTTGCCGATCCCGCTGCGCCTTTTCGTTCTGGATGCGCTGCATGACCTGCGGCTTGGGGGCGAGCAAGAGCGCCATCGTCCGCGCCTCCATGGTGGGGCGCTGCTCCACGTTGGCCACGTCCTCGACCCCCTGGACGATCAGCTCGAGCTGCTGCGTCGCGATTTCGGGGTGGGTGATCTCACGCCCGCGGAAGCGGCAGACGACCTTCACCTTGTTGCCCGACTCGATGAACTTGCGCGCGTGCTTGATCTTGACGTTGATGTCGTGATCGTCCGTCTTCGGACGGAGCTTGATTTCCTTGACCTCGACCACCGTTTGCTTGCGCTTCGCTTCGCGCTGCTTCTTCTTCTCCTCGTATTTGTACTTGCCAAAATCGAGGATCTTGCAGACGGGTGGAGATGCCTTGGGGTTCACCTCGACCAGGTCGAGACCGTGTTCCTGGGCCCTGCGCAAGGCATCCTCGGTAGGAAGCACGCCCAGATTGGACCCGTCCTCCGCGACGACGCGGACTTCAGGGACCCGGATGCGGTGATTGACGCGGACCTGCGGTCCGCGCGGTTCCCGGCTGAATCGTCGACCCATTGCCATGTGTGGTTGTTCTCTTTCCCTCTCCCCGGGGCCTGGCCCGGATGGTGTCAGTTCATACGGTGATTCGGTCCGATGCGCGGTGGACGCGCCTCGTTCGCGATGCGCTCCGCCAGCGCCAAGATGGCCATGCTCCCGAGCTCCGTCTCGTGGGCGCGGACGCTGACCGACTGCGACGCCGCTTCCTGCTCCCCGATGACGCCAATGTAGGGGACGCGCATCAAGCGCGCCGCTCGGATTTTGGCCCCCAGCTTGTCTGGACCGGCGTCCAGGGCCGCTCGAATGCCGCGCTCGGCGAGCGCGGCTTGCACCTGCTGGCCGTATTCGGCTTGACGTTCGCTGACGGTGACGAGCGTGATCTGCTCGGGCGCCAGCCAAACCGGGAATTTCCCCGATACATGCTCGATGTACACGCCGAAGAAGCGCTCGATCGAGCCGAGGATGGCGCGGTGCAGCATGACCGGCCGGTGCTCCGCGCCGTCCTTGCCGATGTAGACGAGATCGAACCGCTCCGGCAGCGCGTAATCTAGCTGGATCGTCCCGAGCTGCCAGCTTCGGCCGAGCGCGTCGACCACGTGGTATTCGAGCTTCGGTCCGTAGAAGGCGCCCTCGCCCTCCAGCTTCTCGTAGCTGATGCCGGCGCCCGAGACGACCCGCTCGAGCGCTGCTTCGGCCTCATCCCAGAGCGCGTCCGAGCCCATGCGCTTTTCCGGGCGCAGCGCGAGCTTCACGGCCACGTCACGGAACTCGAAGGCGTTGTACACCTCGAACAACAGGCGGTTGAAGCTGACGAGCTCCTCTTCCATCTGCTCCGGGGTGCAGAAGATGTGCGCGTCGTCTTGCGAAAACGTGCGCACCCGGGTGAGGCCGTGCACGACGCCTCCGCGCTCGTAGCGGTGCAGGCGCCCGAAGTCCGCCACCCGCCAGGGCAGCTCCCGGTAGCTGCGGCGGCGCTGCCCGAAGATCAGACAGTGGCTCGGACAGTTCATCGGCTTTTGCGCCGAGAACTCCAGCGCCGCCTCGCCGCCGTCGCCGTCCCCGTGCGGCTCGAGCGCCTCGGCGGTCACGGGCAGGTACATGTTCTCCCGGAAGTTTTGCATGTGCCCGCTGGTCTCGAACAAACGCTTGTCGAAGATCTGCGGGGTGATCACTTCCTCGTAGCCGTACTCCCGGTAGAGCCCTCGGATGTAGTCGATGAGCGCGTTGTAGACGAACGCGCCGCGCGGCAAAAAGAACGGCATCGCCGGCGCGTAGTCGTGAAACATGAAAAGCTCGAGCTCCTTGCCGAGCTTTCGATGATCGCGAGCGCGGGCCTCTTCGAGCCGCTTCAGGTGCGCGTCGAGCTCCTCCTGCGACGGGAACGCCGTGCCGTAGATCCGCTGCAGCATCGGGCGTTTCTCGTCACCGCGCCAGTAGGCCCCGGCCACGCTCATGAGCTTGACCGCGCCGATGTGAGCGGTCGTCGGCACGTGCGGGCCCTCGCACAGGTCGACCCAGGTGGTGCCCGGCTTGCCGGGGCCGCCGTGTCGATAAAGCGAGATGGTCTCACCCGCCGGGATCGAGCTCAGGATCTCGAGCTTGTACTGTTCCCCCATGCCCTCGAAGAGGCGAGCGGCTTCGTCGCGGGTCACCTCTTCACGCACGAACGGACGGCCCATCTTGATGATGCGCCGCATTTCCTTTTCGATGCGCTCGAGATCCTTGTCGGTGAAGGGCCCTTCGGGTCGGTGAAAATCGTAATAAAAGCCGGTGTCGATGGCGGGGCCGATCGTCACCTGCGTGCCGGGGAACAGCCGCTGCACCGCATCGGCCATGACGTGCGCCGCCGAGTGCCGGATGACGTCGAGCGCCTCTTTTTGATCCACCCGCACCGGCTCGAGCTCCGCCGACGCCGCGATCGGGGTGTGCAGATCCACCAGGCGACCACCGACCCGCGCGGCGACCACGTCGTCGGAGAGCTGGCCGCGCTGCTCGAGGAGCTCACGCGGGGTGCGCAGAGCGTCGGACATGATCACGAGGACCGACAGCGCTGGCAAACGGACACGACGGCACCACGAACGGCGAGAGTAGGCGCGGGCAGGATTGAACTGCCGACCCCTACCGTGTCAAGGTAGTGCTCTACCACTGAGCTACGCGCCTCTGGACGCCCGCCGGCCGTGACCGCCGGGCTGGAGATCGATCCGAGATCTGTTCGTGAAAACCGCAGGGGAGCGAACAGGTACAACTCGCTTCGAGGGGTGTCAAGGAGGATTCGGGCAACGGGTCGGTGGGGCGTCTTCCACCTGGGGTTCGCCTCGGCGGCCGGGCGACCCACGGGGCCAACGCCCGGGGTTTCGATCGATCCACGGTGAGGGGCGGGGGCTCAGGGGAGGCAGGTCCGAGCCGGCCGCCTTGCGTGGGGATGGGAAGCTCGCTATAGCGCCGGCCCGTTTCCAGCGATCTCGCTGGTCAAAATTCTCCCCGTTCCGCTGGGAGGCCGAAGCGCCTCCTTGGCCCCCGGAGACGCCCCGTGGCTTCGACAGCATTCGCATTTCAGCAGGTGCCCCCCGCTCCAGGTCGCGGCGAGGGTGCGCCGCCCGCCAGCGTGGAGCAGGTCCCCTCGCAAGCCCCCGCGGAAGGGGCCCAACCCGCGCAACCCGGCGTCTTGGGAATGCTGTTTCCCTTGCTGCTGTTCGTGCCGCTGTTGTTGCTCTTGTTTTGGTCGTCGCGGTCGCAGCAGAAAAAGCAGCAAGCCGCGCTCGCCGAGCTCAAAAAGGGTGACCGCGTGCTGACGCAGAGTGGTCTCATCGGCAAGCTCGTCGAGCTGAGCGACCGCTACGCCAAGATCGAGATCGCGCCGGGCGTGAAGGTCGACGTGCTCAAGTCGGGGCTCGTCGGCAAGGACACCGGCGACGCCGTGGCCGAGAAAAAGAAGTAAGCCGCGCACCCGCGCCATTCGAGAGTTCACGTGACCACCACCCTCCTCCTCACCTACGTGTTCGCCGGGCTCAGCGCGCTGACGCTGGGCCTCGGCTACTTCCTCCGCGCGCGCCGGGTCGCGCTGTGGTTTGCAGCGTTGTTCGCGGCCAGTGCCGCCGCCAGCGCCTACAACGACGCCTTTTGGCCGCTCGTTTGCTTCGGGATCCTGATGCTGTGGGCGCTGATCGCGGCCACTTCGCTGGTTGACCTGAACTGGCGCATGCGATTCGGCCTCGTCACTTCGGTCGGCCTGCTCGGCTTCGTCGCGCTGTGGCCAACCCTCGATGCGATGAGCGGTGGGCGCGTCCCGTGTCCGGCATGGGTCGAGGAGCGCATCGATTTCCGCCTGGTCGCCGGTCTCGATCTGCGCGGTGGTCTCCGGCTCGTCTATACCGTCGACGTGGATGAGGCGATCAAGGACAAGCGCGATCGCTACTACGAAGACATACGGACGGAGCTCGCCAAGGTCTACGGCTTGCTCGAGGGCGACGAGCGCCCGAGCGAAGAGGTGCTGGAGAAGCTGCGCGAAAAGGTGGAGGTCGTGGCGCCTCGCCAGAACGTCAACGCCGTCACCGTCAGCGTCAAGCCGGGGGCGGATCCGAGCAAGATCGACGCGCGCTTCTTCGAGCAGTTCAGCGGCGATCTGAGCTACTCGCGCTCGGCGGATCAGCGAGAAATCAGCTTCGAGATCCGCGAGGCGACCGAGAGCTCGATCCGCGAGCGCGCGGTGGCGCAGGCGCGCGAAATCATCCTGCGCCGCGTGGACGAGCTCGGCTTGCGGGAGGCTTCCGTCTCCACCCGCGACGAAGACATCATCGTCGAGGTCCCTGGCGAGGACGAAGCGAGCTTCGCGACCATTCGCGAGATCATCAGCCAGACCGCGCGCCTGGAGTTCAAGCTCCTCGACGATGAGAACGACTACTTGACCCAGGTCGCTCGCAGCGCCACCCCCGAGAGCCTGCCCGATGGGCTGGAGTTCAAGCAGGAGGTGGCGCCGGTGGGCGTTGACGAGTCCGGCGACATCAAGACGAAGCCGGTCACCTTCGCGCTGCTCACCAAGAAGGACGGGGAGACCACCCAGCAGGCGCTCGCTCGCATGCGGGAGTGGGTCGCGACGCTCGAGCCGCCGCCCGATCGAGAGATCGGTCTCGGCCTCGAGCGAGAATCCGATCCCGTGACGAGCCAGGAGCGAGAGGTGGGTTGGCGCACCTACCTGCTGCGCAGTCGCGCGGAGATCACCGGCGACATGATCCGCGACGCGACGGCGATGCCCGACCAAAGCCAGGGCGGCCTCGGCGGCTGGCATGTGGGCCTCGCGTTCACCGATCAGGGCGGGCGTATCTTCGAGCGCATCACCGGCGCGAACATTCGCAAGCGCTTCGCCATCATCCTGGACGAAAAGGTGGAGAGCGCGCCGGTCATCTTGGGGCGCATCGCCGGCGGCAACGCGCAGATCACCATGGGCTCTCAGGACCCGGAGGTGCAGCTGCGCGAGGCCCGGCAGCTCGAGCTCGTGCTGCGCTCGGGCGCGTTGCCGGCGCCGATCTCACCGACCAACGAGCAGCGCATCGGGCCGTCGCTCGGCCGCGACGCGATCGAGCGCGGGGTCGAAGGCGCGCTCGGCGGCGGCCTCTTGGTGCTGGCGTTCATGGTCCTGTACTACCGGCGCGCGGGGCTGGTGGCCGACACCGCCGTCTTGATGAACCTGTTCTTGCAGATCGCTATCCTGGCGTCGTTCGGGGCGTCGATGACCTTGCCCGGGATCGCGGGCTTGGCCTTGACGATCGGCATGAGCGTTGACGCCAACGTGCTCATCAACGAACGCATCCGTGAGGAGCTTCGGGCCGGCAAGAGCCCGCGCGCCGCGGTGGAAGTGGGGTTCAGTCGAGCCTTGAGCGCCATCGTCGACGGCCACCTGACCACGCTGATCTCGGGTGTGATCCTGGCGCAATACGGCACCGGGCCGATCAAAGAATTCGCGGTCACGCTGATCGTCGGCGTGCTCTGCAGCATCTTCACCGGCGTGGTCGTCAGTCGCGTGCTGTTCGACCTCTGGGTCAGGAACCTCGGCCGCACCGCGAAACTGGACGTGGGCTGAACCATGCAATTTTTCCCTGTCGGCAAAGTTTACGACTTCATGGGCCAGCGCCGGCTTTTCGTCGGCGTCAGCGTGGTCATGGTGGTCCTCTCGGTCATCGGCCTGTTCTTTCCCGGGCCGAAGCTCGGCACGGACTTCCGTGGCGGCACGGAGATCGAGGTGGCCTTCAAAAAGCCCGTCTCCTCGCAGCAGATCCGCGACGCCGTCACCTCGGCCGGGTTCTCCCGCCCGGACGTGATCCGCGTTGATGATCCGAACAACCCGAACCGCTACCTCGTCCGCGTCGAGGAGGTGACCACCTTCGATGAGCCGACGCGACAGGCGGTGCAGCGGGCGGTCTGCTACGGCGACAACCTGCCCGCCGACGCTTGCCCCGAGGAGCGGCAGGCCACCGAGGTGAAGTTCAGCCCCGGCGGCGACAAGATCACGCTGCGCTTTCGCGGCGAGCCCGACCTGCAGTGGCTGCGCGAGCAAGTGTCCGCCGTGCCGGGCGTGGAGCTCCGAGCGGGAGAGAACAACCCCTCGGTGCAGAACGCCCGGGACCACAAGGTGGAGGTGCAGCTCAAGAGCCGCGGTGACCAGCTGATCGACGGCCTGCGTGCCGCGATGGGGCCGGACACGGTCCCCGCCGCGCCGCTGCGGGTCGAGTGGATCGGTCCCAAGGCTGGGGCGCAGCTGCGGGACGCGGCGCTCAGCGCCGTGGCGATCTCCCTCGTCTTCATCATGGCCTACATCGCGTTCCGCTTCGACCTGCGGTTCGCGCCCGGCGCGGTGCTGGCGCTCGCGCACGACGCCATCGTCACCATCGGGATTTTGATCCTGGTCGGCAAAGAGCTGAACCTGACCACGGTCGCCGCCATCCTCACCATCGTCGGCTATTCAGTGAACGACACCGTCGTCGTCTACGACCGGGTGCGCGAAAATTTCGGCCGCGTGCGCGGCGCGACCTTCTTGTCGCTCATCAACACCAGCCTCTCGGAGATGCTGAGCCGCACCCTCCTGACCAGCGCGACCACCATCATCAGCTTGCTCGCGTTCTTCGTCTGGGGCACCGGCACCCTCAAGGACTTCGCCTTCACGCTCATCGTCGGCATGATCCTCGGCATCTACTCCTCCATGTTCGTCGCCCTCCCCATCACCCACTGGCTCGACCGCCGCTTCTTCTCCAAAATCGGCCCCAGCCAAAAACAAAAAGCCGCCGCCCGCCGCAAAAAAGTCGAAGCCGCCGTCTAGCCACCCCCGGTGGCTCGCGGGCGCGGGCGCGAGGCGCACGCGCCGGCTACGGTGCTCGCGCTGGTCGCGCGCCGGCTACGGTGCTCGCGCTGGTCGCGCGCCGGCTACGGTGCTCGCGCTGGTCGCGCGCCGGCTACGGTGCTCGCGCTGGTCACGCGCCGGCTACGGTGCTCGCGCTGGTCACGCGCCGGCTACGGTGCTCGCGCTGGCTGCGAGGCGCCCGCGGTCGCGAGCTGCACGCGGCGGCTACGGTGCTCGCGCTGGCC
>Ga0079224_100016621_pt1 | contig 10347 bp, 11 predicted proteins | sample Stecom2015_FD_80414 | JGI IMG/M metagenome (GOLD analysis project Ga0079224, IMG submission 80414) | Agricultural soil microbial communities from Utah to study Nitrogen management - Steer compost 2015 | ecosystem: Environmental > Terrestrial > Soil > Agricultural land | place: USA: Utah...
GCCGCTGCAGGCGGCCAGCGCGACCAGCCCGACGCCGGCGGACAGAAGAAACGGGATGCGGGTCATCAGCGAAGGTCCGGGAACTGGCAACTGCGGTCCTGCTCGACCAGGGTGCTGAAGCGATTGTTGTCGGGCGACTGCTCGACCCGTCGCGGCACGAGCCTCAGGGTGGTGTTGCCCCACCGGCCGTAGAGGGCGTCGCCGGGGCGTACGCAGGTGCCGGAATAGAGCGCCTGGACGCAGGCGTTCAGGCTCATGTTCGACGAGATGGCGCGCCAGTCGGAGCCCGTATGGCGCAGGCACTGGGCGCCCGCCGCCTGTACGGCCGGACGCTCGGGCTGGCTCATGGCCGGTCCCGGCTGGGGCTCGACCATGGCGAGGTCGGCCGGCGGCTCGATCACCGGAGCGGCCGGCAGGGCGACCAGGGCGCCGGTTTCATCGACGCCGACGTCGAGGGCGTCCGTGGCCACCCCGTTGCGACGCGCGCAATCCGCCAGCGTGGCCATGCCTGCGAACTGTCCGTCGACATAGCAGCGCAGTTCGCGTGTGGTGTTCAGCTCCGGCGCGTCGGCGACATTGACCGTCAGTCCGCCCTGGGCCGCGGGCGGCGGGGCGGGGTTCCGCTCACGACCGGCCGAGAACCACAGAGCGATCACCACCGCGGCTACGACGGCGAGGCCGGCGCCGAGGGCGATGAGGATGCGGTTGTCTCGTGGCATGAAAGGCTCGCGCGGCTGGAGAGTCCAATAACCCCGCCCGGGCGTGCCGCGTCAACGGCCTTCGTCGGCGATCATCCTAACCGCCGAGCCGCGCCAGGGCCGCCTGATAGTTGGCCAGCTGGCTGGTCAGATAGGCCGGGACCGGGCCGCTGGCCGCGGCTGTCGCAGTGGTGGCGGGATCGAGGGCGCGGTAGGCGTCGCGAACCGCCTTCATCGCGGCCTGGATACGGTCCCCTGCGATCCTGGACGCCTCGGGGTCGCTGAGCCGAAGGCCGGCGGGCAGATCGAGGCCGAAGGTCCGGCGCTCGTCATCACCGCTCGAAGCCCCGATGTACCCCGACGACAGACCCAGGCCAGCCAGGGCGTCGCGGCCTGTCTCGCCGGACGTCAGCACGGCCCCCGACCGGCCGTCGCGGGCCATGATCGACAACCTCTGGAACCCGCCCGTGGTGGTGGCGACCTCGCCGTCCTTTCCGGTCGTCGTCGCGCCTTCGGAGGCCACGGTGACCTTGAGCCGGCCGTTGGAGGCGATCTCGATCTTCCTCGCCAGGGTGGCCAGGGTGTCCTTGGCGGCGATGGTCACCGCCACCGACCGGCCGCCGTCGGCGGGGCTGACGTAGAACCGGTCGCCGACCCGCAGGGAAGTGGCGTCGATCAGCCGTTTCGAATCGCTCTGGGCGATTTCACCCTTCGGCAGGCCCAGACGATCAAGCACGCTGGCCCCGCCCGAGGCGACGGCCAGGGTCAGGGGGCGGGCCTGATCGCCATCGCCCGACCAGGTCTTCTCGTACTCGACGGCGCCCGTCAGGGGATCGAGGCGGACCAGGTAGCCCCGGGTCGGATCCTCCTCGTCGGCGGCGGACGCCCGGTCGGCGACGCCGGTGATCCAGACCTTGCCGTCGTGAATCTTGACGTCGGCGGCGGTGTCGTCGCCGGCCCCGCCGTACCAGGTCATCCGGTCGGCGCCCGACGCCGTCAGGTCGGCGGCCATGGCCGCGACGAAGACGTCCTGGCCCCCGGAATGCGCGCGGGTCACGGTCCCGGCCGAGAGGCCGCTGTCGCGGCTGGCGCCGGTCAGGACGACCTGCCCGCCCGAGACCGACAGGCCGCTGATTTCCCCGTTGATGGTTCCGAGATCGCGGGTCGAGGCGAGCGTCGGGACGCCTTCGGCGTCGAGGGTGAAGCGGCGCACGACGGCGCGACCGTCCTCGATCCCGGCGGTGTAGAGACTGGATCCGTCGACCACCATCGCATCCACGCTGTCGTCGGCGCTGGAGCCGAACTGGCGGGTCGCCGTGGCCTGGGAGACGATGCCCGCTGTCGGATAGGGCTCGCCGGCCTTGAAGGCCTGGACGTAGCCGTCCCATCCGCCCACCGCGGCCGCCCCGGTCACCGCAGAGCGGGCCCGGCCGGCGATATAGACTGTTCCATCCGCGCCGAAACTGACCGAGGTCGCCTCGTCGGCGGCGCGAGCGCCCCGGCGCTGGGTCCACAGTTCCTGGCCCTGCTTGTCGAAAACGGTGACGAAGCTGTCCGCCACATCGGCCACATCGCCCGGCTTGCCGGCGTCCGTCGTCCTGGTGTTCAGCGCGCCTGTGACGGAGCCGGCCACGGCGACGTCCCCGTTGGCGTCGATCGCGATAGCGTAGCCGCTGGCGGTGGAGGCGGCGCCGAGGGTGCGGGTCGCCACCAGACGCCCGGCGGTGTCGAACTTCATCAGGGCGACGTCCTGGGTGCCCTTGATCGGCTGGGTGTCAGGGCCGGCGGTGACGTCGGCGACGATCCACAGCGAACCGTCCGGGCCGACGGCGCTGGCGCGGACCGTCTCGACGCCCGGCGGAAGCGCATCCTGGGCCAGGCGGCCCTCGACCCAGTGGGTCTCGCCCAGCCCGCCGCCGGTCGGATCGGGGGCGGCCCCGCCATCGCTCCGGAATTTCAGCAACTGGGCCGCGCCGTCGGCGCCCGCCGACTGGACGACATAGACGGCGTCAGAGGTCTCGGCCGCTTCGAATCCGACCGTCTCGGTGGAGGCGCCGCGGATGGCCAGGGCCCAGCGGTCCGGACCCGCCGGCAGGGTGATGGTCTTGCCGTTGACCTGCAGGGTCTTGGGCTCGGCCTTGATCTGCTCGCGCCCCATCCGGGTCTCGACCCCGGCGGCTTCGAGCTTGCCGTTGATATGGGCCAGCACGTTATCGAGGGTGCGCGGGGCGGCCCCCATGTCGGCCAGGTCAATCGCGACGGCCGTGGTCTGGGACCCGTCGACCCCGACCGGAACCTTGATGGTGATGCTGAAGCGGGTGTCGCCCTGGAAGGCGGCGACGGGCGTGTCGATCGAGCCTTCGTGGATCGGACCAGTGATGGACCGGGCGCTGTCGCGCGGCACGGCGGCCGTGGTCTTGCTGGTCGTCCTGGAGGTGCCCTGGACCATGCGAAGGGCGTCGAACTCGGCATTGGACAGCCACGATCCGATCTCGGCCAGGCCAGCCGAGAAGCGCTTGTCCAGCTGCGTGAGCTCGAGGGCCCCCACACCCGTCGTCCGCGACCGGTTGACCAGGGCGTTGAGCGTGTCCAGCCCCTGATAGAGGGCGAACAGCTTGCGATAGTCGGCCGAGGCGTTCTTGACGTCGAGCTGGGCGGCGCCTTCGTTGATGAATTTCCGACCACCGAGAGCGGCGCGAACCAGGGCGTCGGCCTTTGGCGGCTCGGCGCTGCTGGACCACGGGGGGGTCGGCTGCTTCCGGGCGGCCTTGTTCAGGGCGGCGGCCGTGGACGCGCCCATCGACATGGGCGCCGCGCCCCCGAACAATCCCAGAAGATAGCTGTTGTCGATCACGGCGCGCTCCCGGCCATCAGTGTGACGGCGCGGGCGTAATGAGGTCTTAACATCCGGCGACGGAGCGACTCCGAACGCGACTCAGGGAACAATGGCTGGCGGCGAGGGTTCAGCCGTCGCCGTGGAAGCTGGAGACGTGCCTCATGTCTGCCTTCGTCGAAGCCCTGAGATCGCTGCTCGCCCTTTACGGATTCGGCTCCCGGATTCAGCGGCGGCGGCCCGCCCCTGTCTATATCGGACGGTCCGGCGCAGGCGGGCCCCGGCTCTAGCCGCCGCGGAACAGCGACAGGATGATCTGCGGCGCCTGGTTGGCGATCGACAGCGATTGCGCCCCGAGCTGCTGCTGCACCTGCAGGGCCTGAAGCCGGGCGCTCTCCTTGGCCAGATCGGCGTCGACGAGGTTGCCGATCCCTGATTCAAGGGTGTCGACCAGCTTGGTGACGAAGGTGTTGTGCGCCTCGACCTGCTTGGCCTGGGAGCCCAGCTCGCCGAGCGCCGCGTTCAGCTGGGTGATCGAAGCGTCCAGACGACCCAGGGCCTGGGTTGCGCCGGTCAGGGTCATCAAACTGTCCGACAGGGCCAGTTCGATGATGGAGCCGCCGAGGTTGAGGTTCTTGGCCGACAGGGTCACGAACGAACTGGCGTCGGCGTTGGCCAGGAAGCGGATGCCGGTGGAAAGCGACCCGTCGAGGATGTTGCCGCCGTCGAAATTCGCGTTCTCCACCGCCGAGGCGATGGCCCGCAGCAGCGCCTGGAAGTCGCCGTTGAGAAGCTGGCGGGACTGGGTCTTCAGCGAGGAGTCCTTGGCCGCGACCACCTTCTCCTTCAGCTGGTTCAGCAGGTCGGAGATGGATTCGCCGGCGGACAGGGCCACGTCGGCGATCGAGGTCGCCCGGTCGAGGCTCTGCTTCACCGCGCTGAGGGCGCCGACATCCGCGCGCTGCTGCTGGGCGATGGCCCAGATGGCGGCGTTGTCCTTGGCGCCCTGCACCTTCAGGCCGGTCGAAATGCGGCTCTGAACGTCGCCGAGACGCTCGTTCGTGCGCGCCAGGTTCTGCAGCGCGATGGCGGCGGAAGTGTTGGTGTGGACGCTGTTCGTCATCCGACTCGGCCTTTCAGGTTTGGCCAAGGCTAGAAGGCGAACGGTGCACACATGGTTAACGGTCGTTCACCACGCGTCTTAACCGCGCGGATCGCTCCTGCGCGGCGGGGTCTTGCGGATACGCTGTGGCGTCAGGCCTTGGTGTCGATCACCGCGCCGGCGCTGTACTGAACCGCCTGCATAAGATCGACGACCTGTTCGCGCGGCAGTTGCTTGACGACCTCGCCGGTGATCCGGTCGAGGGTCTTGTAGATGAAGGACCCCGACTGCGGTCCTTCCTCGATCACCAGGCGATAGCGGGCAGCGCGTTCGGCTTCCTGCGCAAACCTGGAATCGTGGAAATCGCCGCTCGCGGTCGACGCGGCGGCGGGCTGGACGGCGATGGCGCCGATCGGGATTATCCTGTCATTGCTCTGCATCTCTCCCTTCGCCGCCGGTCAGGACGGCGTCTCCGTGATGCGGCCCGGATCGGTCGGGCGGGGCGCGAGGCCCCGCCCTTCCGGTCGATCCTTAGCGGAACAGTCCGAGCAGGATGGAGGTCGAGGAGTTGGCGATCGACAGCGCCTGCACACCCAGCTGTTGCTTGGTTTGCAGAGCCTGGAGTCGGGCGCTTTCCTTGGCCAGATCGGCGTCCACCAGGTTGCCGACGCCGGCTTCCAGGGCGTCCTGGAGCTTGCTGACGAAGGTCAGGTGGGTGCCGAACGACTTGGAGCCGGTGCCCAGGCGAGCCAGGGAGGCCGACACGTTGTCGATCGAGGCGTTGACCAGACCCAGGGCGGTATTGGCGAGGGTCGCCGTACCGATGGTGGTGGTCGCGGCCACGGTGACCTTGCCGCCGCCCAGGGTCAGGTTTTCACCGTCCACCTTGATGGTGGTGCCGGCCGTGTTGGCCAGCGCCTGGTAGCCCGCCGTCCCGGTCGAATTGTCGAGCAGGTTGACGCCATTGAACTTGGCGTTCGTGACGACCGTGGCGATCTGGTCGCGGATGGCGGTGAAGTCCTCGTTGAGGGCCGCGCGCGCCGAAGTGGTCAGGCTGGTGTCCTTGGCGGCGAGCGCCTTCTCCTTGAGCTGGAGAAGCAGGTCGGAGACCGACTCACCAGCCGCGAGAGCGACGTCCACGGCCGACTGGCCACGGTTCAGACTGTCCTTGACGGCGTTCAGGGCGCCCATTTCGGCGCGTTGGCCCTGGGCGATGGCCCAGATGGCGCCGTTGTCCTTGGCGGACGAGATCGCCTTGCCGGTGTTGATCCGGTTTTGAACCGTTTGCAGTTCCTTGTTCGTGACCGACAGGTTCTGCAGGGCGATCATTGCGCCCACGTTCGTGTTAACGCTGTTCAGCGCCATGGCACGTAGTCCTTCTTTCAAGGTGTCCGACGCCATTTTGGCTGCCGGGAGCATTTTGCTCGACAGGGTCCGCAGCAAGGACGGGACCAGTCGCCCCGCGGCCGTGCCAGATCACCTGCCCTTGTTTTCGCTGCGTTAGTTCCTGTTAAGCACGCCGCCCGAACGGACGTTTCTGCCGGGCCCACGGCAAGTTTTGCCGGGCGGTCGGCACAATTTGCCGCGTCCAGGGGCGACAGTCGTCAGCGGCGCTCATCGCCAGCGGTCCTGCAGGGCGCGTTCGGCGCGCAGGGTCTCGACGGCCAGGCGACGCGCCGCGTCGCATTCTGCGAGGGCCAGGCCTCGCGCCATATAGGAGGTCTCAAGGTCGGCCAGCGTCGCCGCCTCCGGCAGTCGATCCAGGCGGCACGGCGTCACCGCTTCTCTCGGCAGGGTCAGGCGCGGCGGCGTCACAGACGGCGGGGGCGAGGCGGCACAGCTCGCGATCATGAGCGCGCAGGCGAGCGGCGCGAGCGGGGTCGAGCGGGTGATCGGCGTCATCGGCGTTCCTGGCTTGGGCGTCGGCGGCCGCGGTCGTCCGGGCCAGTTCGACGGATTGTCGGTGTTGATGGTCGAGCCGGCGGGCCAGATCGGCGGCGCCTTCCGCCTCGAGGCGACGGGCGCGCGCGTCATCGACGGCGGCCCCGGCGCGGCGCTCGGCGGACTCCAGCCGCCGCTCGCCGATCCCGAACGGGTCCCAGTGCAGACCCAGCCCGCGACCTAGGAGCGCGAGGACGGCGGCCAGGGCGGCGGCGCACAGCAGCCAGCCCAGCGGGGTCAACGCCCTGAGAATCAGGCGCGGGCTCACGGGAACGCCTTCCGATCGAGTTCGATGTGCGGCCCGTCGCGCAGCGTCGGCCAGTCGCCGCCCCAGACGATGGCGGTCCCCTGCCGCACGGCGGCGGCCTTGAAAGCCGCGGCGATGCGCGGATACAGCGGCCAGTCCCAGCGCACCTGGCCGTCGACCACGGCCGCGACGTCGATGGCGTGGCCGGTCAGGTGACGCGAGCGCCAGGTCCGGCTGGCCCCGGCGCGGACCAGCAGGGCCTGGCGCGCCCTGGTCCGCAGCCCCTCAGTGATCATGAAGTCGACCGGGCTGAGGGCGATGGCCTCGCGGGCCAGGGCGGCGAGCCGGGGGTGGACGCCCTCGAGCCGCTTCAGCGACCGGCTGGAAAGTGCGTAGCCCATCAGCGCCCCTCCCCGTCCAGCGGCCGGCGCAGGGAGCGCAGACCGGCGATCAGTTGCTGCGCCGTCGGGGCCACGAGGTAGAGGATCATGGTCAGGGCCAGCAGCGCCATCAGCGCCCGCGCCAGCGACAGCGCCGCCTCGGGCGGGGTCAGGGCGATCAGCCGGTCGAGCAGCAGCCAGGCCGCGCCGGTGCTGGCGAAGACATAGAGCCGGCGCCACAGCCAGCGGCCCTCCGCCAGCGGCGACGGCGCCGGCGGCGGAGACGGATCGGCAGGGCGGGTCATCGGTCGTCCTCCTGTTGTTCGAAAGGCCAGTCCCCGGCGCGCCACTGGCCGGCCGTTTCGAGGATGAAGTCCTGATCGGTCAGCCGGTCCGGCGTCTCGAGGACGTCGCGGTCGAGCATCGCGGTTTCGGTCGGACAGCGTCGGCGGGTCATGGCGCTCACCCCTGCGCGATCAGCCAGACGCAGCCGGCCGCGCCGGCTCCGCCCGCGCCGCCTGCGGTTTCGCCAGCGCCACCGCCGCCGCCTCCACCGCCCGCATTTCCGCCGACGCCGCCGTCGCGCCCCGGGCCGGTCGCCGAGGCCGAGCCGCCCCCGCCTCCGCCGCCCGCCCAGTGGAGACCCGGTTGGGGCGACGCCGCGCCGGACAGACCGGCGGCGCCGGACCCGCCGGCCCCGCCGACCGCCTTCACGGCCAGAACGCCGCCGTCTCCGCCCGCACCGCCGGAACGCATCGCGCCCCCCGCGTCCAGGCCGCCGCCTCCGCCGCCGCCGCCGGGCCCGTCAGGCCGGTCGAGGCTACGTCCGGATCCGGCCGTCGCCGCAAGGCTGGAGTCGCCGCCGCCGTTGGCGACCGGCGCACCTGCGCCGCCAGGGCCTCCGAGGCCGCTGCTCGCATCGCCCAGATCGCCGCCTCCGCCGCCGGCGGCGATCAGCAGGACAGTGGAGCCGAGTGAGACGACGGAGTCCCCGCCGTCCCCGCCGGCGGCGGCGGCGCCGGCCGCGCCGCCTTCGCCGACCGTCACGGTCAGGCCCGCCGACAGCAGGTCCGCCGGCCAGACGCCGCGGCCGAGTCCGCCGGCGCCGCCGCCGCCTCCGCCAAAGCGGGCGCCCGAGGCGCCGAACGCCCCGGCCCCGCCGCCCCCGCCGCCGCCGACGGCGACCGCCTCGACGGTCCGCGCCCACGATGGCGCGGCGTAGTCGCCGTCGGCGGTCAGGACCGTCACCGTGCGGCGGGCGGCGCCCTGGTCAAAGACGATCCGGCCGGACGCCCGGTCCACCGACCAGACATCGCGCCAGATCGCCCCGTCTGCGCTGACCTTCAGGCGCAGGTCGTCATCGCCGATCAGGCCCAGTTCGGCCCGCCCGCCCCAAGCGCTCTGGAACAGCAGCGACAGGACGTCCGTCGCCCCTTCCTTGTTGAGGGTCAGACGCAGGTCGCCATCGCCGCCCTCGCCGACGCCCAGCGCCGTCCAAAGCGCCTTGTTCAGCCGCGCCGCGAACGGATTGACGGCGTCCGCGGTCGTCCCCAGTCCGAGCCGGTCCAGCCCCTGGATCGCCTCCAGCCGCTCGCCGAGCGGGACCCAGCCGCCGGCGTGGCGGACCACCAGTTCGGCGGCGTCGGTCACCAGGGCGATCAGCCCGTCAGCCGCCTCGACCATGCTCCAGCCGCCGGCCTCGGCGCGCAGCAGCGCGCCCTCGGGGCGGCCCTCCCAGGCGGGCCCGGTCGCCCCGTCCGGCAGAATGTACAGCGCCCCGTCCGGCGGTGCGGCGGGCTGGGTCGGCTCGGTGCGGCTGACGACGGCGGTCTGGACCACGGCGTCGAGCCGGGTCAGGGCCTCGTTCAGCGTCACATGCTTCTGCATCTGGCCGGCCGCCAGATAGGGCAGGCCGAGGCGGGCGGTTTGGTCGTCGCTCATCAGAAAGGTCTCCGAAAACTGTCGAAGACCAGTCTGGGGCCGCCCGCTCCTCAGGCGCGTTCAGGACGCTGACTCGAGACCCATCTTGTGGAATATCAATGGGTAAGACTCGAAAAGTATGATGACAGTCGGCGAAATGCCAGCACTCGATACCGCCGTTAGTCGTGCAGGTAGACGACCCGCCGAAGCCCGCCCTTGGCCCGCATCTCGGCGAGGTGACGCTCGTGCTCGCCCGAGGCGCGCGCCTCGCGTTCGTTGGCCTCGACCCAGTGGGTGGTCTCGATGTCCTTCTGCAGCGCCCTGGCCGCCATCAGGTGGCCGGGAAACAGCACGTCGACGACATTGGGCACGAAATCGAGGAAGGGCACCTCGCCGATGGCCGTGGTCACGCTGTCCAGTCCGAGATAGGCCGCCATCCGCGCCACGGTGGCCGGCGAGGCCTTGACCCGGGCGGCCTGGACCAGCAGCCAGCCGGCCGCGCCGAGGCTGTAGGCTGTGCCCACCACCGGCACCCAGGTCAGCAGGCCATCGAGGCCGATGCCGAAGGGTCCGATCCCAATGGCGCGGTCGGAGAGCTTCTTCACGCCCTCGACATTGGTCCAGATTTTCTCGATATCGACGATGGTGCGTCTGGCCATTCCAACCTCCGAAGCGGGACCGTAACGCGCCATGACGACGCCTGTTCACCGCGGCCTGCAAGCCCTGCGTCGACGGCGACCGCATCGGAGCGGAACGTCCCGACCGCTCGCAGGCCTCGTCCGTCTGGCGATGACCATCCCGCTTGGCCTGGCCCTGATCGCCCTGTCGGGGATCGGCCACCGCGGGTTCGACATTCTGGCCCAGTTCACCGCGCCGGCGCTGGCGGGGACGGCGATCCTGAGCCTCCTGCTGGCGCTGTTCCGGCTGCGGACGGCGGCGCTGATCGGCCTCGTTTCCTGTTTGGCCCTGCTGGCGGCCGTCGGCCCGCAGTGGTTTCCGGGCGGACCGCGGCCCGACGAGGGCGCCCCGTTGCTGCGGCTGTATTCAGCCAACCTGTGGGCCCGGAACACAGACGTCGAGGCGATCGCCGCCTCGGTCCGGGCCGCCGACGCCGATGTGGTGGTGCTGATCGAACTGGGCGACGCGCCGGCGGCGCGGCTGGACGAGGTTCTGGCCGGCTATCCGCACCGGATAGCGACGCGACGCCTTGATCGCGCCTCCGGCCC
>Ga0079224_100016622_pt1 | contig 10347 bp, 4 predicted proteins | sample Stecom2015_FD_80414 | JGI IMG/M metagenome (GOLD analysis project Ga0079224, IMG submission 80414) | Agricultural soil microbial communities from Utah to study Nitrogen management - Steer compost 2015 | ecosystem: Environmental > Terrestrial > Soil > Agricultural land | place: USA: Utah...
AAGAACCGCAACTCACCCCGTTCGTCGATCGTGGCCGTCAGATAGACGAGGTGAACCGGGGTCGACTGCGCCAGGTGATGGACGGACGTATTCGGAGCACGCATCATCCGCTCGATGTCTCCTTCCCAAGTCGGATCTTGCTCCAGGAGATATCGCGCGAGATCTGCCGGCCGCTCGACGCGGATGCAGCCGTGGCTGAGCGCGCGCATCGATCGATCGAACAGCTTGCGGCTCGGCGTGTCGTGCAAGTAGATCCCCCGGTTGTTGGTTAGGGAGAATCTGATCAGACCGAGCGCGTTACCGGGCCCGGGACGCTGGCGGAACACGTAGGATCTGCTCGACGCACCGTGCCAGTTCACGGAGTGCGGGCTGACCTCGCCCCCGCTACGATCGAGAACTCGGATGTTGCTTCGACCGAGATAGCCAGGATCCCGCCGGACCTTCGGCAGCGTTTCGTCCTCGACGATACTTACGGGGATGGTCCAGTCGGGGGCGAATTTTAGGTCGACGATGTAATCGCTCATGATCGGCGTCTCCCAATCGGGTTCGCCGACGATGACCTTCATTCGATCGACGAGCGCACCTCCGTCATAAGCGGTGAGCTCGTAGCCGGGGATGTTCACCATCACATACCGGTCGCCCGGATTGTCGGAGAGCCAGCGCAGCCGCTCGAGATTGAGGTCGATTTCCCGTAGCCGTTCACGAGGGGAGATATTCAGAGCGGCCCTCGTGCCGGCTCCGATCAGCCCGTCGGCCACCAGACCGTGCCGCTCCTGAAAGCGCCGGACAGCGGCTTCCAGGCCGGAATCGTAGAGTTCCGCCTCACCCTGCCTCTCTCCTTCCGACGAGCGGATAGCGCTGTCCCCAACGCCCCCCTCATACGAGACGAGCTGGAAGACAGGGGACGCCGCCGCTTTCGTTTGTCGCTGCACGGTGCGCAGATGCTCCGGATCTGTGCGGAGCTGCTCAAGCATGTGCAATTGCCGTCTCGCCACTGCGACGCGTGGGCCCCGATCGCCCGGCTTCAGCGTCGGCCCCTCCGGGAGGACAGGCCATTCGGTCGCTGCGATTTGGGCGTACCGCTGTCGCGCCTTGCGTAGAAGCCGGTACTGCTCACTGACCGGCCCCACGCTGGCGAACCAACCTGCGAAGTCGCCTCCGTTGAGGCTCCGCTGCAGCGCGGACGGCGGATCGATGCGCCGGGTGCGATAGGCCTCCCAGCCAATCTCGCTCGGGTCGATCCGGCCGTTAGCGACATCTTCGAGATAGCCGAGGACTGCGCGCGTGAGTAGCAACTCGGCTTGGGCGACGCCCTTTGGTACCTCGGTGCTCGAAGCGCTTCCGAGGACCGCCTGTTGCAACCGTGAGAAATGGTAATCGCCCGGGCGCAGGCCGTGTTCCTCGGCGGCGCCGATCCGCTGAATTGCCGCGCTTGCGGCAGCCGACCAACCGTCATTGGTCCACCATGCGGGCGCACCCTGCCGCATGGCATAGAAGCGGTCGACGAAGCGGTCTACGGTGTTGACCCTGCCGAAGGATGCTGAGCGACCTTCCAAAAGGTAGTGTAGCTCGAAGGCGACTGCCGTATCGCCCACGGGCGCGGCCTGTGCGCCGATCGGAAACGCCACGGCTGCAGCCACGGCCGCAGTTCTTAAGCTGAACACATCCATTCCCCACCATGGAATATCATCCCGGGAAAACTCGGGAACGCCCGCAAGGTTCCGCCAAGGTCGGGGCGGCGGCCTGGCGACCCCGCTCAGCGGGCGTCGGCGAGACGGGCGCGGGAGGCGCCAGCATGCTCCAGGATGGCGTCGGAGATTTTCTCTGCCGTCATGATGGTCGGAATGTTGGTGTTCGCACAAGGCACCACCGGGAAGATCGAAGCGTCCACCACTCGAAGCCCCTCGACGCCGCGGACCCGCCCCTGATTGTCGGTCACGGCCATCGGATCGTCCGCTCGCCCCATGCGGCACGAGCATGAGGCGTGCCAAACGCCGATGGCGGCCTTCCGTACGAATTCCTCCAGCAGGTCCTCGTCGTCGAGCATCGCCTGCAAAGTCGCGCCTTCGGTGATGACTTTGCCGATGATGAAGCGTCGAAGCGCGTCGGGCCCGTCGAGCAGACGACCGAGTGCCGCGGTCAGCATGCGGTTCCGCGGCGTGACCGCCGCGATCGAGCGCACACGCTCCGTATAGGAGGAAGCGAAAGCATCGGCCGCCGCTTCCAGCATGGTGGAGTGACGGAACAACCTCGCAGCGAGACGGACACCGTCCATCAGCCGCCTCAGGTCGCGTTGATCCGACAGTAGGTTGAACTCGACATCCGGTTCATCGGTCCAGGCGGGGCTGGCCAGCCTCACCTGCCCCCGCGAATAGGACTTGTTGACGAAGAACAGGAGAGAACCGAGCCGCTTGCCGATGTCGTGCCAGGCCGACTTGCTGACCGACACCAGCATCATGTCGCCGGCCGGGATATCGTCAATCCCCGACGAATAGCGCAGACCGACATGCATGTGCCGCCGCATGTCCTCGGCGAGGCGGTAAGGCGTCCGCACGAAGGCCGACACCGCGACGGAGGGATGATCCATCAACCCCTGCCCGACGCCAGGGACGTCGGCGCGAACCTCGATCCCCATATCCCTAAGGTGACCGGCAGGGCCGATGCCGGCGCGGAGCAGCATTGCCGGTGAATGGGTCGCCCCGCAGCTGACGATGATTTCATGTCCGTGGAAGGTTTCGGTCTTTCCGTGCCGCTCGGCGACGACTCCAATGGCACGCCGCCCATCGAACAGGAGCTCGCGAACCTGCGTCTCCGCCTGGACCGTCAGGTTCTCCCGGAGCCTGGTGCCGGGATCGAGATAGCCGATGGCGGCGGAAACTCGTCGGTCGAATGCGTTCGAGATAGTGAGCGGGAAATAGCCGTCACGCCACTCGCCGTTCTGATCGAGGATGTATTCGAAGCCGAGCTCGGCGAAGGCTTCGGCGCTCGCCCTGGCGAAGCCGGGCCACAGCTCGGGGAAGATCCGGCGCACCGGAATACGGCCCTGATTGCCGTGCCAGTCGTTCTCGAAGTCCATGTCCCGCTCGAGCTTGCGAAAGTACGGCAGGACATTCCTCCAGCCCCAACCTTCTGCGCCGAGCGCTTCCCATTCGTTGTAATCGGTAGGCGCGCCGCGGTTGGCAAGTTGACCGTTGATGCTGGAGCCGCCACCCATTACCCGCGCCTGCTCGTACTTCCGCGGCACCGGCCGCACGTCGGGCCGATTGTGCGATACCGCCTCGACTCGAACCTTGAGCGCTGTCCAGTGGAAACGTGGATCGAAGTAGGCGACGCCCGGATAGCTGTCGCTTATCTCCGCCGGGACCTTGCCGTGTGGCGTGTCCGGTCCCGCTTCCAGCAGCAGGACGTGATTGTTGCTGCGCGCCGACAGGCGGTTGGCCAGCACCGACCCGGCCGAACCGCCCCCGACGATGATGTAGTCGAATTCCATCGTACGTCCTCCCCTTTGGGTCCCGTCTTTTTCGCAGCATTGTAGCCGGCCCGGCTTGCGGCGGTACGGTCAATCACGACCGGGGATCAATCCTGTCCGAGCGAAGTTAACTTGGTAGTCCGGGAGAATACGAATGAATGCATCACCGCCAGGCCACCATGTCCTCGACCCTAAGCGCTATGACGCCGTCATCTTCGACATGGATGGAGTTGTCACGCGGACCGCGCGCGTTCACGCCGACGCCTGGCGGCGGGTCTTCGATGCCTTCCTGGATAAGTGGAGAAGGGAGACCGGCGGTGAAGCGGCACCGTTCGATCCCGGGACCGACTACCGCCGCTATGTCGACGGGAAGCCCCGATATGACGGTGTCGCCAGCTTCCTCGAATCTCGGGGCATCCGTCTCCCGTTCGGCGCCCCGTCGGACTCGCCGGAGCGGGATACGATCTGCGGTATCGGCAACGCCAAGAACGAGCAGTTTCAGGCCTCCCTCCGCGAGCGTGGGGTCGAGGTCTTCGAGTCGACGATCGCCCTCATCGATGCGCTGAAGCGGGCCGGCATTCGCGTTGCCCTGATCTCCGCCAGCAAGAATGCCGAAGCGGTCCTGCGGGCGGGCGGCTGCCTCGAACTGTTTGATGTCAGGATCGACGGGGTCGTCGCCGAGCAGAGAGGCTTGAAGGGGAAGCCGGCTCCGGACGTGTTTCTCGCGGCCGCGGCGGAGCTAGGCGTGCAGCCGCGGCGAGCGGTCGTGGTGGAGGATGCGCTTGCCGGCGTCAGGGCAGGCCGCGCAGGCGGATTCGGTCTCGTCATCGGCGTGGACCGGACCGGCAATCCGGAAGATCTGCGCCAGCATGGAGCCGACATCGTCGTGCAGGACCTGTCTCAACTCTCCGTCGGCGGTGAGCCGCTGCCGCATGCTACCGATCACATTGCCGAAATCGTGGCTACCGCCGGAGGGCGGCGCATCGCCGTGTTCCTCGACTATGACGGAACCCTCAGTCCCATCGCCGACCGGCCACAGGACGCGATTCTTTCAGACGCGATGCGAACGGCTGTCGCCCGACTGGCACAGGCGTGCACCGTGGGCATCATCAGCGGTCGGGACCTGGACGATGTACGGGAGCGGGTCGGCCTCGACGAGCTGTACTACGCCGGCAGCCACGGTTTCGACATCAAGGGTCCGGGTATCGAACGACAGCTCGGCACCGAGGCGCAACCGGCACTGCGGCGAGCGACGGAGACGCTGCGACATCGGCTGGCGGATGTCGAAGGAGTGATCATCGAGCCGAAGCGCTTCAGCCTCGCTGTGCATTATCGCCTCGTGCAACCCGATCACGTCGATCTCGTGAGCGCGGCTGCGGACGCCGCACTCGAGCCGGAGCTCAAGCGTTTCGACGGCAAGAAAGTGATCGAGATCCAGCCGAACATGGACTGGCACAAGGGCAAGGCTCTCATGACCTTGCTCAACACACTGGGTCTCGACGAGCGAAGCGCGCTTCCAATCTATGTCGGCGATGACACCACCGACGAGAACGCATTCCGGGCGATCAGGGATTTCGGAATCGGGGTCGTCGTACGGCACGAGGTCTACGAGACGGCGGCCGCCTATGCCCTCGCCGACCCGGCGGAGGTCGAGGAATTCCTCCTGCTCCTGGCAGACACCATCGAGAAGGAACAGCGGTGAGCTGGACGCTGCGCTACGGCTCGTTCATCCCCGAGAAGGAAGGCCTGCGGGAAGCCCTTTGCACGCTCGGCAACGGCTACTTCGCCACCCGCGGAGCGGGCGAGGAAGCTGATGCCGACGACATCCATTATCCGGGCACTTACCTGACCGGCGGTTACAACCGGCTCACAACGGAAGTCGCCGGGCACCTGGTCGAAAACGAGGACCTCGTCAATTTCCCGAATTGGCTCAAGCTGCGATTTCGCCCCGCGGGAGGCGCATGGTTCAACCTGAGGGGAGTGGACATTCTCGACTTCGAGCAGACGCTCGACATAAAGACCGCCGTGCTGAAGCGCCGGATCCGCTTCCGTGACCGGGAGAACCGGATCACCTCGATCGAAAGCGGCCGGCTTGTGCACATGCGCGATCCGCACCTGGCGGCTATCGAGCTGAAGATCACGCCCGAAGACTGGTCGGGCCCGATCGAGATCTGTTCGGAGTTGGACGGCACCATCGTCAATGCCGGCGTCCAGCGTTACCGGGAGCTGAATTCGAAGCACCTGCACCCGATCGGCTTGGGCGAGGCGAACGATGAGAGCCTGTGGCTCCACGTCGAAACCGTCCAGTCCCGGCTCGAGATGGCACAGGCTGCCAGGACGCGACTGTTCACGACAGAAGGCCCCTGCAGCGCTGCCCGCGAACTGCTTCAGGGGGATGAATGGGTCGCGCATCGCATCACTACGGACGTGAGCGCGGGCAAACCGCTGCGGATCGAGAAGGTCGTGGCCGTGCATACGTCGCGCGATCGGGCGATGTCAGAGCCGGGTTTGGCCGCACGCGAGGCGCTCAGCGAGGCTCCCGACTTCGATGAGCTGCTGGCCACGCACTCCAAGCTGTGGGAGTGGCTCTGGCGACTGTTCGACATGCAGCTCATCGACAGTGGCGACGCTGAACAGGTCGAGGCGCAACGCATCCTGCGTCTACACATTCTCCACCTTCTGCAAACGGTCTCGGCGCATACGATAGACATGGACGCCGGTGTTCCTGCGCGCGGCCTCCACGGAGAGGCCTACCGCGGACACATCTTCTGGGACGAGCTTTTCATCTTCCCGTTCCTGAACTTCCGGGCCCCGGAAATCACGCGGGCGCTCCTTCTCTATCGCTACCGCCGCCTGCCGGCCGCTCGTCGTCTCGCCAAGGAGGCGGGGTTCGAGGGTGCGATGTACCCCTGGCAGAGCGGCAGCGACGGGCGTGAGGAAACGCAGAAGCTCCACCTCAACCCGAAGTCGGGTCGGTGGCTGCCGGACAACAGCCATCTGCAGCGCCACGTCAATCTGGCGATCGCCTATAACATCCACTCGTACATGAAGGTGACGGACGACCGGCAGTTTCTCGCCTTCTACGGCGCCGAGATGATGATCGAGATCGCGCGCCTGTTCGCCAGCCTCGCCACGTGGAACGCCGAGCACGAACGCTACGAAATCCGCGGCGTCATGGGGCCGGACGAGTACCACGATTCCTATCCGGATGCCGAACAGCCGGGGCTCGACAACAACGCGTACACCAACGTGATGGCCGCATGGCTCTTCACGCGGACGATCGAGCTGCTCGACCTGCTGGACGACGCCTGGCGTCACATGATCGCCGACAGCGTCCAGCTCACCGAGGAGGAGATCGAGCGGTGGCGCCGGATCGCGAGCAAGATCCGCGTTTGCTTCCACGACAATGGCATCATCAGCCAGTTCGAGGGCTACGACCTCTTGCTCGAGTTCGATTGGGCGGGCTACCGAGCCCGTTACGGCGACATCCAGCGCCTGGACAGGATCCTGGAAGCGGAAGGGGACGACCCGAACCGCTACAAGCTTTCCAAGCAGGCCGACGTGCTCATGCTCTTCCACCTTTTCACGGCGGATGAGCTGACCCGGCTGTTCGGGATCATGGGCTATGAGTTCGACCACGCGATGATCCCCCGCAACATCGCATACTATCTCGCGCGAACCTCCCACGGCTCTACCCTGAGCCGCATCGTCCATTCCTGGGTGCTGGCGCGCTCCGATCGAGCGGAGTCGTGGAAATTGTTCGGGCAGGCGCTGCGCAGCGATGTCGACGACATCCAGGGCGGGACGACGCACGAGGGTGTCCATCTTGGAGCGATGGCCGGAACAGTGGACATCGTCCAGCGCGGTTACAGCGGGCTCGAGGTGGAAGATGGAGGGCTCAGGTTCGATCCATGCTTGCCGACCGAGCTACGGCACCTCCGGATGAACATCCGCTTCCGCAACCACATCCTGATGCTCGATATGAACCATGAACGCCTGATCGTGCGATCGGCCGAGGGATCGGCGGCACCTTTGCGGCTCGCCCGCGGCGAGGCGGTCGAGCAGATCCGCTGCGGTGAAAAGAAGACCTTCGCTCTGCCTCCTACTTGACCGCGGCCGCAACCGCGCGGGGACGGAAGACTCGCTCGACGAAGATAGCGGACCGCGACATCACAACATCAATCAGATTTGTGGGGCTCATCCCCAACGGGGAAAGTCAGAACTTCTTCGTGTACTTGCGCGCCCCCAAAGAAGAGTCAATGCTAAATGCAAGTCGGAGACCAAGACATCAACTTAAAAGAAGCGATATCGTCCGGCGACAACTTTGGGAGGAGACTGGAAGATGGCGTTTCCGCTAGGCTTGGCACAATGGTTGGGTGTCGGCGCGGCCGCAGGCTTCGTGTTCGCGCCGGTGATGGATGTGCGGGCAGAACCGGCACCCGGCCTGCCCCAAACACTTGTCTGGAGCGCATACGACCTCGGCAGCAGTGGCTATACCGATGCATCCGCGATCGCCAACGCATTGCAGAAGCACTATGACATCCGCATCCGGATAGTGCCTGCCGGCACCTCGATCGGGCGGCTCTTGCCGATGACCACGGGAAAGGTCGGATACGGCTTCCTCGGGAACGAAGCCTTCTTCGCGTCTGAAGGCGCGTTTGATTTCGCGGTGAAGCAGTGGGGTCCACAGGACCTGCGGATCCTGATGGGCCGGCCGTCTGCCATCGGAATCGCGATGACGCGCTGCGATGGCGGGAAATACAAGACCTACTACGACCTGAAGGGCGCCAAGGTCGGGTACGTCACCGGCAGCCCGACGGTGAACGTGAAGAACGACGCTTTCCTGGCGTTCGGCAATCTCACGCGCGAGGACATCGAGCCCGTCTGGTTCGGCGGATGGAATCAGCAGGTAGCGGCCGCGATCGCGGGGCAGATCGACGGTATGAACAACGTGCCGACCTCGAGTCAGGTACGGGAGATCGAAGCCTCTCCCGGCGGACTATGCTGGCCGGAGATGCCGCCGGACGACAAAGAGGGTTGGGCACGGGCGCAGAAGGTGGCGAGCTTCCTGAGCCCGATGCGCGCCACCGCAGGTGCCGGCCTCTCGGAAGAAAACCCGAAGGATATGGCCGGCTATCGATATCCGCTGCTGACCACCTACGCTCGAACTTCGGCCGACGAGGTGTATGCCTTGTTGGCCGTGATGCACAAGCACTTTGACGATTACAAGGAGACTACACCCGCATCCAAGGGATGGGCCATCGACGTGGGTGGCCGCCCTCCCTACGACGCCCCGGCCCACGATGGCGCCGTCCGGTTCATGAAGGACCACAATGTGTGGCAGCCCGAGGATCAGGCCTGGAACGAGGAGCGCCTCGCCCGCCTGGAGAAGGCGCAGGCGGCCTGGGACGAGGCGGTCGCGTCCTTCGACGAATGGCGCGCCGAACAGGAGAAGAAAGGCGAGAAGGTGAGCGAGGACGACGCCTGGCTCGACTATTGGGAGAAGTACAGGGCTGAGCACCTCTGAAGCCCGGCGGAGGCATCCCGGGCCGGCGACGACAGCTCGACCAACTCGTCGCGCTCACACGGCGTTGGCGTGCCGCGCCTCTCCCACGCTCAGCCATGCATCGAAGGCGGCGGCGACCACTCGCGCGAGCGGCCGGAAGCTTTCTTCTACGACGATGCGTGACCCCTCGCGCCGGACGATGCCGTCACGTTCCAAACGCGAGAGATCCGGCTCCAGCTCGGGCAGGTCGTGGGCCGCCGCTATGGCCGCGATGTCGGCGGAGAGTTCGCACATCAGGCGACTGATGATCTCTCCCCGCATGCGATCCTCGGGCCTGAGCGCATAGCCTCGGCTGACGGGAAGCCGCCCGCTCCGGATCGCGGCCTCCCAATTGCCGGTCGCGGGCGTGTTCTGCACGTATCCCGCGGCCAGGCTGCCGATCGCCGACACTCCGAAACCGATGAGAACGGGCGCCGTGTCCGTCGTATAGCCCTGAAAGTTGCGGTGAAGCTGGCCGGTGCGGAGAGCGACCGCGAGCCGATCATCCGGCCGGGCGAAATGATCCAGGCCCACCGCCGTGTATCCCGCGGCCGCGAGGGTATCAGCGATGCAATCAACCTGCGCAAGCCGCTCCCACGGGCCCGGAAGTGCCGCCTCGTCTATGAGCCGCTGGTGCTTCTTCATATGCGGGACGTGGGCGTAGCCGAATACCGAGACCCGCTCGGGGGCGAGTTCGAGCAGCTGCACCACGGTCTCTTCGGCAGATCGCACGGTTTGGTGAGGCAGGCCGTATAGGAGGTCCGCGTTCATTCCTCCTATTCCCGCTTGGCGAAGGCGGGTGGCCGCCTTCGCCACCAGGGCGTAGGTCTGCGGACGGTTGATCGCCTTCTGAACCTGCGCGTCGAATGTCTGAACGCCGATGCTCGCTCGATTGACGCCCGAGGCGGCCATTGCTTCGACCAGATCGTCGCGAAGCGTGCGCGGGTCGACTTCGACCGCGATCTCGGCGTCCTCACGAACCTCGAACCGACTCCGGATGCGCTCCATGATCCGGACGAACCGCTTCCCCCTGACGAGCGTCGGACTGCCGCCGCCCCAGTGGATATGCACTACCGGAAGCCGCCCGCCGATCGCGGCTGCCACCAGATCTATCTCCAGCTCGAGCGCGTCGAGATACCGTTCGACCGGCTCCGACTGGAGGGTGGCGCGCGTATGGCATCCGCAGTACCAGCACATGGTTCGGCAAAACGGAACGTGCAGATAGAGCGATGCCGCCATGCCCGGCGGCACCGCCGCCAACCACGAGCGGTAGACGTCGGCATCCACCTCGGATGTGAAGTGCGGCGCGGTCGGATAGCTGGTGTAACGCGGT
>Ga0079224_100016623_pt1 | contig 10347 bp, 18 predicted proteins | sample Stecom2015_FD_80414 | JGI IMG/M metagenome (GOLD analysis project Ga0079224, IMG submission 80414) | Agricultural soil microbial communities from Utah to study Nitrogen management - Steer compost 2015 | ecosystem: Environmental > Terrestrial > Soil > Agricultural land | place: USA: Utah...
ATCTGCGCCGCGATCCCGCCCAGGATCAGGCCGGAGAGCTCCGCCTGCGGCGCGGTCGCGACGGCGCGCGCGATCATCGACCCCCAGCTGTGGCCGAAGAGCACATAGGGAAGTCCGGGCAGGATCTCACGGGTGCGGGCCTGGAGCATGAGCTCGTCCTCGACGACCACCCGTGCCGCCTCGTCCCCGGCGTCGGCCCAGATGCCGGAGCGCATCGCCGTTGCCCCGTGCCCGGCGTGATCTCCCGCCACGACCGCGAAGCCCGCGTCGACGAGGGCGCTGATCACGTGCAGGTAGCGGCGGGAATGCTCGCCGAGGCCGTGGACGATGTGGACGACCCCGCGCGGAGGGGAGGCCGGGACCTGCAGCCAGGCCTGGATCTCGTCGCGACCGTTCGCGGAAGGGAAGGGAAGCTCATACAGGGCCATCGGGTCTCCTCGTGCCGGGGATGCCGCACCTCGCTGCACGGTCGCGGCCAGCCTAGCGGCGCAGGTGCACCGCGCCCTGCCCGTCCGCCCACGCCGAGGCCTCCTGCTCGTCACAGTGGTCATCGGGCGCTCTTCGCGGGGAGGATCCGTCAGTAGACGATCTCGATGCGGGGACTGATCCGGATCTCGCTGCGCAGGGAGTTCGCGATGAAGCAGTTGCGGTGCGCCTGCTCGATGAGCTCCTGCACTCTCGCCTCGTCGGCTCCGCGCACCCGGATCCGGGGACGCAGCTCGATCTGCGTGATCGACATCGGGGTGGAGTCTGCGGGCATGCCGCCTGCGGCATCGTCCTCGTAGTCGAGGACGTCCACCCCGGCGCGGGAGGCCGCACCTAGGAAGGACAGCAGCTGGCAGGAGCTCGCGGCGACGACCGGGAGCTGCTCGGGATTCGGCAGGTCGGGGTCGCCGCGGAAGGCGGGATCGGCGGTGAGGGCGAGGCTCGTGCCGGGAGACAGCTCAGCGGAGTGCTCCCGGGAGCAGGCGCGTATGCCCTCCCCGGTGCTGCCGGTCCAGGTGAGGCGGGCGCTGTATTCGTGGGTGCCCATCTGCCCACCTGAGGACCGCTGCATACATCCCAGCTCCGCGCCGTGAGCGACTAGCGTGGTGCGGAGGGAGGAGGAGAGCGATGAACACCCTGTTCGGTGATGACCTGCTGGGACGGCCCGTGCCGGAGCTGCCCGTGGGCGCCCATCTCGTGCCCGGCTGGCTGACCCTGGAGCAGCAGCGCTGGATCGTGGACCGCTTCCACGAGTGGGCCGACGGCCCGGTCCCGCTGCGCGGCGCGACGGTGCGCGGGCATGAGATGAGCGTGCGCACGGTATGTCTGGGCTGGCACTGGCGGCCCTACCAGTACAGCCGCGACGCCGTGGACGTCAACGGCAACCGGGTGCTCGACATGCCCGACTGGATGGTGCGCATGGGCCGCAAGGCACTGGTCGCCGCGACCGGGGACCCGCACGCCGGGGACGAGTACACCCCGGACACGGCGCTCGTGAACTACTACGACGAGGCGGCGCGGATGGGCATGCACCAGGACCGCGATGAGCGCTCCCGCGCCCCGGTGGTGTCCCTCTCGATCGGGGACACGTGCCGTTTCCGTTTCGGGAACACCGAGACCCGGAACCGCCCTTACCAGGACTTCGACCTCGTCTCCGGGGATCTGTTCGTGTTCGGCGGCCCGTCCCGCCTCGCCTATCACGGGGTGACGAAGGTGCTGCCGGGCACCGCCCCCGAGGGCTGCGGGCTCGAGACCGGACGGATCAACATCACCCTGCGCGTCACCGGGCTCAGCGACTGAACCGCCTGCGTCCGCACCTTGGCCGGCCGGTCGCGGCAGGCGTAGCGTCGCAGAATGGACCTCGAGGACGTGGACTCGTATCTCACCGGGCTCGACGGCATTCGCCGTAGGCGGGCCGACGGACGCACCACCTGGTCCGTGGACGGACTGCTCGTCGCGCGCACGGACGCGCCCGGCACTCTCGTGGTGCGAGCGGCGCGCTCTCAGCGCGGCCCGCTGCTCACGGCATATCCGGACACCTCCGGTGTCCCGCCCCGTTGGGAAGCGCACGACAAGATTCAGGCCGATCTCGACGGAGACGCGGAGGCGATCCGCAGGGCACTGCACCTCGACTGGGACGTCAGCGCCACGCCCGACGAGGCTGAGCTCCGCTCCTCAGCGCAGGGCCTCGCACACCCAGCCGTCCGGCAGGGTGCCCTCCTCCAGCAGGGTCCTCACCCGCCCCTGCTCGGCGGGGTCGAGGTCCGCTTCGAGGTGCGCGTAGATGATCGGCTCCTCCTCGGAGTTGTGATCATCGAGCAGGGAGAGCAGCTCCTGGCAGGCGGCCGCCAGGCCGTCCTCCGGGCTGTCGCCGCTGAGCGCCTCGGCGAGCGCGTCCATGCGCTGCCACAGCTCGCCGTGCTCGCGCCGCATCACCATCAGCGGCATCATGAGCGGGCCCTTCGGCAGGTGCGGGAAGACGATCTCCTCCTCGAGGTAGATGTGCCGGCGCAGCGCCTCCATCGCGCTCAGCAGCAACGCCTCTCCCGGCAAAGTCCCGTGCCGTATGTCCCGTCGGCCCCGGCGCAGCACGCACGGCCGCTGCGTTCCGCTCCGACCGGGCCGCCGACAGGACGATGCGCTGGCTGCTGGGGATCCGCGAGCCCGCGCCACGCTCGGGCACCGGGGCGCACCGAGCCTTCCGCGTCGCCGTCGGGATCTCCGCACTGCGGTGCACGATCACCTATGTGACGCTCCCCGTCCTCATCCCGCTCCTGAGCCTCGCCGGGTGGATCGCCGGACCCGTGGGCCTGGCGCTGTGCGCGATCGCCGCCGTCAACGGCGTGGTCAGCGTGCGGCGGTTCTGGCGGGCTGACCATGCCCGACGGTGGACGTACACGGCGTTCATCGTGGTCGTCTTCGTCATCCTGACCATCTCGACCTGGACCGAAGCAATCAGATTGGTGGCAGCACTATGAGCACGACACATCATCACGTCGAGAACGAGATCGCGACGACGGCGCCGACGGTCGAGGGCTGGACCCCGGAGGATCGGGAGCCGAGCTCCGCCGAGAACAACTTCATGAGCATCGCGCTGTTCGCGTTCCTCATCCTCTTCGGGCTCGGCTGCCTCATCGTCTTCTGAGACCGGGCACGCGCCGGTCCGGGGCCGACGGGTCAGTCGGTCGCAGGCTCCGGCGCCTCCGAGGCGGGATCGGCGCGCAGCAGATCCGCGATCTCCTCCTCGGGGCGCGGCGCGACGGTCTCATCCGCCTCGAGCTCCGGGAGCGGCGTCTCCTCCCCCGGTCCCGGCGCGTGGTCATGAACGGGCTTGTGGTGCGGTGCGCTCATCACGATCCCTCCGATGTCGTGTGAGCCAGGATACGTCCCGGGGCGCGCTGACTGCAGCTGCGTGACGCGACGGTGGCGCAGCGGCCCACGCGCTCAGCCACCTGAGTGCAGAGGCAGGGCGTCGAACGCCGGAGCCGGGTCGGTGCGCAGCCGGCCGTAGGTGTCGACGTCGATCCTCTGCCCGTCGATGAGGAACTTGCCGCGCTCGGTGCCCTCCTTGATGAAGCCTGCCGCTCGCGCGACGGCGCCTGAGGCCGGGTTGTTCACGCGGTGCCCGAGCTCGAGCCGTTCGAGGCCTCGCTCGGTGAGGGCCCACTCAGCAATGGTCGCCGCGGCGCGGGCGGTGAGCCCGCGTCCGCGCGCCCAGTGCGTCATCCAGTACCAGAACCAGCCGCTGAGGTTCTCCGCGTCGACGCTGACGGCCACGAGCCCGATCAGCTCGTCGTCCTCGGCGATCACCCAGGGCTCGTGCGGCGAGTCCTCCGCGAGCAATCGCGCGACGTACCGCTCGGCTTCTGCCAGCGTGGTGACGTCTCCCTGGCGGGCCATGTCGTCGGCCGAGGCGAACGCGGCGTGCACCGCCGGGGCGTCCGACTGGCGAAGCCGGCGCAGCACTGTCTCGGGCAGCGTCGTCCCGGGCACGGCCATGAGGCGGACTCCGTTCGTTCGACCGGTTGAAGCGAGGCCCCAGCCTATGCCCCGGTCTCGCTAGGCTGGAGGGATGGCGACAGTTCTCCTCGTGCGGCACGGTCGCACCACGGCCAATGCGACGGGCCTCCTGGCAGGCCGGACCCCTGGCGTGAGCCTGGACGATGTGGGACGCGAGCAGGCCGCGCGGACCGGGGACCGGGTCGCAGCCGTGCCCGTGGCCTCGGTGGTCTCGAGCCCGCTGGATCGCTGCCTGGAGACTGCCCGGGCGATCGCCGAGCGGCAGCCGGCGGCTCCGCCCTTCTCGGTCGCTCCCGAGATCACAGAGTGCGACTACGGGCAGTGGCAGGGCCGCCAGCTCACGGAGCTCGCCAACGAGGCACTGTGGCAGACGGTGCAGTCGCAGCCGTCGGCCGTCACCTTCCCCGGCGGGGAATCCATGGCAGGGATGCAGGCCAGGGCGGTCGCAGCCATTCGGCGCCACGATGCCGCGGTCGAGGCCGAGCACGGCCCGGGGGCGGTGTGGGTGGCGGTGAGCCACGGCGACATCATCAAGTCGGTCCTGGCCGATGCGCTCGGCATGCACCTGGACATGTTCCAGCGGATCGAGGTGGGGCCGGCGTCGGTGTCGATCGTGTCCTTCGGCGCGGGCAGGCCCAGGGTCCTTGCGACGAACACCGACTGCGGAGACCTGTCCTGGCTCGCGAGGAGCGCCCCTTCCGGCGATGCCGCGGTGGGCGGCGGGGCAGGCAACTCCGCCACCGACAGCTCGGACGCCTAGGATCAGATCATGACCGACATGCCCGCACATGTTCATGAGTTCGACTGGCCTGACCGGGTCGTCATCGGGACGGTCGGGCAACCGGGATCCCGCACGTTCTACCTCCAGGCCCGCACCGGGGCGCGGATCGTGAGCATCGCCCTCGAGAAGGAGCAGTCGGCCCTGCTCGCGCTGAAGATCGATGAGATCCTCGACCGGCTCCGCGAGGTCGAAGGGAACCGCTACAGCGTCCCCACCAGCACGCCCGTCGAGCTCGTCGACAACGATCCGCTCGATCACGTCGAGGAGCAGTTCCGCGCGGGCACGCTCGGCATCGGCTGGGATCCCACCACCGCGCAGGTGATCATCGAGGCCCAGCCGCTGCCGGCCGAGGACGAGGAGTTCGACGACGCAGCTGCGGAGGACTCCGAGATGCTGCGAGTGAAGATGCCCGTCGGCACCGCACGGGCGTTCACCCAGCGCACCCGCGAGGTCGTGGAGGCCGGGCGGCCGCTGTGCACGCTGTGCGGCTATCCCATCGACCCCGACGGCCACACCTGCATCATCCCCGACTTCTGATGCCCGAGGTGGATCTGGAGGCCGACGAGCTGGTGCTCACCGGTCGCCTCACGACGGCGTCCAACGCGACGTTCCTGGGCAGCATCGGTGACGCCGCGGTCGTCTACAAGCCTGTCGCGGGCGAGGCGCCGCTGTGGGACTTCCCCGGCGGCACCCTGGCCCGCAGGGAGCTGGCCGCCTACCTGGTCTCCGAGGCCCTGGGCTGGGACGTCGTGCCACGCACCTGGCTGCGCGAGGGACAGTTCGGCGAGGGGATGGTCCAGCTCTGGCAGGAGCAGGATCGCGCCCAGCACGTTGTGTCGTTGGTTGCGGCGGACGACGTGCCTGACACCGGTTGGCGGGCTGTTCTCGAGGGCCTCGACCAGGACGGGCAGACGATCGTCCTCGTCCACGAGGACACGCGCACGCTGCGCCGCATGGCGGTGTTCGACGTGATCGTCAACAACGCCGACCGCAAGGGCGACCACATCCTCCCGATGGCGGGCGGGCACCGCTTCGGCGTGGACCACGGGCTCACCTTCCATCACGAGGACAAGCTGCGCACCGTCCTGTGGGGGTGGCTGGGCGAGCCGCTGAATGCTGAGGAGCTGGAGGGCGTCGCCCGTGTCCTCGACGTGCTGGACGGCGAGCTCGGACGGCGGCTTCAGGACCTGCTCAGCGCCGAGGAGCTCGCTGCGCTCGCCGAGCGGTGCGACCGTCTGCGGGCCGACGGGCGCTTCCCCGCCCCGAGCGGCGACATGCCGGCGGTGCCATGGCCGCTGTTCTGACGGCCTGCGCTGCGACGACCGGGAGCAGGCCAGTCGTAGGACCGGAACTCCAGCGAGTCCCTGCACCGCCGGACCTCATGGCCGGAAGTACCGGGTGTTCTCCTCCTCCTCCGGGGAGAGGAGCATGCTCTCGTGTGTCACGGTTGCCCCGAGCATCGCGCCGCGCCGGTCGAGGACGATGACGTCGACGTCCCCCAGCCCCGTCCACTGCTCGCCGCTCTCCGGGTCGGGGAAGAAGCAGCCGAGGCTCTCGATCGCACGGATGATGTCCCGGTCGTACGCATAGCTGCGTTTCACCACGTCGGGGCGGGACCGCACGTAGTACCCGTTGCCGGGCCCGACGCCGACCGTCCTGACCGACTGAAGGTGGGACAGGAGCTCGAGCAGCGGGTGCTGGTCGTCGCCATTGCTGACGACGAACTCGATGCGCGCAGTCCTCGGTCGCACCGCCTGCATCCACGCTGACTGTTCTGCGAAAGAGGGAGTGGTCACCGGCTCAGTCCAGCGAGGACGAAGGGCAGGGCATCGAGGCGCCGCACCCGATTGGCTGATCCCGCGACACCGGCCGACGAGGCACCACCTGCAGGCTTGCTCCATGCAAGCCAGGAACTCGATCGAGGACAGCCTCGCTGGCACATGGACGCTCGGTGCGTACGAGACCGAAGACGTGGAGAGCGGCGATGTGGCCCACCCGCTCGTTCGCAGCGCGACCGGCCCGATCATGCACGCCGCGGACGGATACATGTCGGTGCAGATCAGCGCCGGCGGCCGCGCCCTCAAGGTGACGACCACCGCGTGGGTCCGGCCCTCCAGCGCCGACAGGACGCCGGTCCCCCTGGCGCCGTAGGGGCGCGGCACGTCATCCAGAGCCGAGCCGCGTGACGAGAAGATCCGCGACGTCATCGGCAGTCCGCCCGCCCGTGTCGATCTCCACCACGGCATCGGACCACACGGCATAGTCCGCGCGGCTCTGCTGCACGTCTGACCAGGTCGGTTCACCGACATGCTCGAGGCCTCGTCCTCTGCCCCGGAGTCTCCGCCGATGCTCCTGCTCCTCCGCGAGCACGAGGTGCACGAACTGGAGGTCAGCGCCTGTCCGCTGTGCGGCGGTGCGCCAGGTCTGCCGGACCTCATCGCTGTCGTTCACTGCATTCACGATGACATCGTGGCCCCGCCGAAGATTCAGCTCAGCCATCGCACGGGTCGCCTCGTAGGCAGCGACCTCGACCTCCCCCCCCTCGCGGCAGGCCGCAGGCAAGGAGCGAGTCCTCGACCGGGTCGACAGAGAGGTGGACCGACGCTGTGCGCGCAGCGATGATCTCGGCGATGCTCGTCTTCCCGCCCCGGGAAGACCGGAAAGCACGATGAGCGGACCGGTCACGCGACCACCAGTGGAGTGATTCACGCTAGACAATCGAGCCAGACTCCCCGGCGAGGGTCGCGATCCCTGTGAGGACGGCGTCGGCGACGACTCCGCTCGAGGCGGGATTGTCAGGTTCCGGGGCGTTCTGGATCGAGAATCGGTACTCGCCGGCCGCTCCGGACGCGGCGATCTCGTGATGGGTGAGAGCAGCGCCCGGATCCGCGATGAACCGCACTGTCGTGTACTCCCATAGTCCGGTCGCGGCCGCGAGCGCGACGGCCACGTTGAGGGAGGCCGGGAACTGCTCGATCGCGTCGTGCACGGTGCCTTCGAACACTGTCATCGGCCCCTCTGTGCGGAGGATCCTGCGCTGGGCGGACTCCTCCAGCCACGGCCCGATGATGGCGCTGGGCGTCTTCGTCGTCGTGAGCGAGGCCGTATCGATCCCGCCCGCACGGGCGGCGGCTGCGAGGACATCAAGCCCGCCGATGGCCCCGCTCGTGAGGAAGGTGCGCCCCGGCCCCTCCCCCAGGAGGGAGCGCCGAACGCACGGGTCCGCAAGCGCGCCGACGGACGTGAGAAGAAGGTCCTTGCCTGCCGAGATCACGCGTGGGCCGATCATCGTGGCGGCCTCGACTCCGGCCGCCTCCACGACGAGATCTGCCCGGGAGAGGAGGTCTGCTTCGGAGAGCTCCTCGAGACCGTTCCTGCGCGGTGCCCCGGGCGTGCGGGTATGCACGCCGACGAGCTGGGCACCGGGCACCGCGCCGTCTGCGAGTTCGCGGGCAACCCGCGCACCGATCGCGCCGAATCCCAGGACTCCTACTTTCATGCCCTGTCCCCTCTGTGAGTTCGCGGGTGATCATGAACAGTCCGCGGAGTTCGTCGATCCGTCTCCCCGTGCCGAACCGAGGATTCTGCCCGGCCATCACTCGCGTCGGCACGTGGGACGCAACGTGTCCGCATCACGGTACTTCGTCAATGACTCCGCGGGAATGTGGCAGGAATCCCCAGGAAAGCGCGCGAGCCGATCCTGGTGCTCGTCGGCGCTTCGCACGTAGTTGGACAGTGGGTGAACCTCCACGGCGATTCGGTCCGCGTCCTCTCTCGCCGCGATGAACGCACGCGCCGCCTCGAGGTGGGCCGGAGTGGTGGAGTAGATACCAGTGCGGTACTTCTCGCCGACGTCCGGTCCTTGCTGGTTGATGCTGCAGGGATCGATGATCTCGAAGAGATAGGCCATGAGCTGCTCGACCCCGACGACCGTCGGATCGAATCGAGTTCGCACGCATTCCGCGTACCCGTCGTACGCGCTGTCGAGGCGCTGACTGGTGCCGTTCGCCCTCCCGGCCTCGGTGGACGTCACTCCGGGCAACGTCTTGAGGAAGGCCTGCACTCCCCACAGGCAGCCGCCGGCCAGATAGATCTCCTCGCCCACCCTCTCCGTGTCCTCACCCCTCGAACGCGGTTTTGAGGCATCGCATCGCGGCCAGGGTCTTCGGCACGCCGATATACGGCATCAGGTGCACGAAGCACTCGGCGACTTCCTGCTTCGTCATCCCAGCAACGTCGACCGCGGTCTTGATATGGCCCGTCAGCTGGGGCTCGGTGCCGCCGAATGCTGCGAGCGCCGCCATGTTCAACATCTGCCGGTCACGCAGCTGCAGACCGTCACGCTGGTAGGTACCGCCGAAGACCGCGCCAACGACCCAGTCAGAGGCGCCGGGTGCGAATTCGTCGAGCTGTGCCTTCCAGGCCGCCGCGCCTTCAGGTGTTTGGGTGTCAGCCACGAACTGGCGACCCTTTTCCATGCTCAGCTCCAAGACACTCTCCTCTATATTCAGTCGATCATTCACTCGACATCAGGGTAGCAGCGCGCAATGACAACACCTTGGCACCCCCTGAACAGACGGCACACGAAATGCGCATCTGAGCCGATTCGAGATGAATTCACGATTCAGGGAACGCCCGGCCCATAGGGGCCGCTCGGTCCGTGTTGCGACGGGTCAGAGCACCGCGACCGTCTCCACTGGCTGGCCGGTAATCTCCGCGATGAGGTCGAAATCTTTGTCGACGGCGAGGGCCGTCAACCCAGCCTTCTCTGCGGTCGCTGCGATGAGCAGGTCCGGGATGGATGAGGCACGGTGCTGGCCACGATCGACGAGGAGCATCTGCACCTCGACGGCACGGTCTTCCATCGCGGGGGTGAGATGCTCGATCGGCATGAGCGACAGTGGCGGCAGGCCGAACGCCTCTCGAGCCGCGTCACCCGAGGGGGCGGAGAAGCCGAGCTCAAGCCAGGTCACGGTCGAGAGGCGCACCAATCCACGCGCGATGCGGGCATTCCACTCGGCAAGGTTCGCCGCCTGCCCGGCCTGCATCTGAAGCGCCCTGGGTTTCGTTCCGAGTCTCAGCAAGGAGAATCGGAGTATGCCCAAGAAGTTCAGTCCAGAGCTGCGTGACCGCGCCGTGCGCATGGTTCACGACCGTCAAGCCCTCGAGGGAGGTCCCAGAGCGCAGTCGATCCGTGCCGTCGCACCACAGCTCGGTGTCGGGGAGGAGACCCTGCGGATCTGGTGCAACCGCTACGGCCCCACCGAGCCGACCGGCCCGGGCGAGCCGCTCGAGGAGGAGAACCGGCGTCTTCGACGGGAACTCGCCGAGGCACGGCGCGCGAATGAGATCCTGAAGGCCGCCTCAGCGTTTTTCGCAGCGGAACTCGACCGCTCCACGACGAAATGATCGCGTTCATCGACATGCATCGCGAACAGTTCGGGGTCGAGGCCATCTGCCGCATCCTCGGTGCGACAGAATGTGGGTTCATCACCTCCCGCGGATACCGTGCCGCAAAGAGCAGGCCAGCCTGCGCTCGTAGCATTCGGGACGAGATGCTC
>Ga0079224_100016624_pt1 | contig 10346 bp, 10 predicted proteins | sample Stecom2015_FD_80414 | JGI IMG/M metagenome (GOLD analysis project Ga0079224, IMG submission 80414) | Agricultural soil microbial communities from Utah to study Nitrogen management - Steer compost 2015 | ecosystem: Environmental > Terrestrial > Soil > Agricultural land | place: USA: Utah...
GGGCGATCCTGCTGCTCGTCCTGCTGCTGCTGGGGTTCGTGGGCGTGCGGGAGATGCGTCGCATCGCGGCCCTGGAGGCCCGCGGCCGACGCACCGAAGGGCGCGTGATCTCCTCGAGGCTCCGCTCGAGCGGCTCGGGCGACACTCGCTCGTCACGGCTCGTGGAGACCATCGAGTTCGTGGCCGAGGGTGGGCGGTCCGTGCGCGGGAACCCGTCGATCAACGACACGCGCTCGGTGGACCGCAGCGGGATGCTCGTGCCGGTGATCTACGACCAGGAGGAGCCGGAGGTCTTCGTCGCCCCGCACGACGGGCAGCGCGTCAGCCGGTGGGGCCCGGTGATCAAGGTGGTCATCGCGGTCGTGGGCGTGCTGTTCGTCGGCCTGATCTTCGTCCTCCCCACGCTGTTCGCCCTCCTGGCCCTGTAGACGGGCCCGGTCTTCACCGGTTCGCGGCGCTTCAGCTGCGCGGGGTGCGGCTGACCTGTACCCTGCTGGGGGCAGGGCGTCGGGGTGGGCCGACGTCCCCCAGACACCGGGGTGGGCCCGGGGACCAGGTGGTGGAGCATGCAGATGGGGTCGCCGGTCTTCGGGTTGTTCGGGCTCCTAGTCATCGCGCCGATGGCGTGGATGGTGTTCACGTTCGTTCGCGACCTGTGGTTCTGGCATCGACTGTCGACCACGGGGCACGAGGCGAGCGGTTTGGTCGTCGAGGTCGAGGAGCGCCGTACGAGGGGCAAGAACGGCAGTTCCACGCGCTTGATCGAGACGATCGAGTTCCTCACGGCCGACGGGGTCGCGGTGCGGGGCACTCCGGTCGCGGCCGCACCCGGCGATCCGAAGAACGACCGGATCGGTCAGAGCGTCCCGCTGCGCTATGACCCGACCCTGCCCACGCGGTTCATCGCCCCGCTCGGCGATCCCACGAAGCCTCCGCTGCTCGTCGTGATGAAGGCGGTGATGGGCGTGATCGTCCTGCTCATCGGTTGGAACATCATCAAGCCGCTGCAGTCCGTCCTCGCGCTGTTCGGCGGCTGACAGGGGCAGACGTCGTCGCCGGTTCAGCGGCTGAGATGCGGCGACCCAGCAGGCATCGCAGGCGCGGATCTCGTACCGTGCCGGGCATGCGACTTCTCCTCCTGCGTCATGGTCAGACCCCCAGCAATGTCGAGGGCATCCTCGATGCCGCCTATCCCGGCCCGGGCCTCACCGCGCTCGGCCACGAGCAGGCCGCCGCGGTCCCGGCCGCGCTCGAGGGCGAGGACATCACCGCCATCCACGTCTCCCGCCTGCTGCGCACCCACGAGACCGCGGCCCCGCTCGCCGCAGCACTGGGCCTGAACCCCCTGCTCGCCGAAGGGATCGAGGAGATCCGCGCCGGGGACCTGCAGGGCAAGCAGGACGCCGCCTCCGTCGAGGCGTACCAGGGCATGCACCACCGCTGGAGCGCCGGCGAGCGCGACGCGGGCGTCCCCGGCGGGGAGAGCGCCGACGAGTTCTGGGCGCGCTGGAACGGCGCGATCGCCCGTATCGCCGCCCAGCACGCGCCTGATGCGACCGTCGTGGTGGTCAGCCACGGCGCGGCGATCCGCGTGTTCGCCTCGGTGGTGGGCGGCCTCGGTGCGGCCTCCCTCGCCGAGCGGCCGCTGTTCAACACGGGCCTGGTCACCCTCGAGGGCAGTCCCGAGACCGGCTGGTCCGTCGAGGACTGGCACAGCGATCCCCTCGGCGGGAAGCACCTGCTGCGCGGCGCCGCGCACGACGTCACCGCGGATGACGACGCGACCGCGAAGGCCTGAGCTCTACCGCTCCCGTCGCGCGGTCGGCCACTCCAGGCGGGGCGTGTCCGGGCCCTCGTAGGGGGCATCCCCGTACTCGGCCTGCAGCTGCGCGGTGAGCTGCTGCATCTCGGCGAGCTGCTGCGCGTGGGCGGGGTCGGCGGCGAGGTTCGTCATCTCGCGCGGATCAGCGACGAGGTCGTAGAGCTCCTCCTCCGCGGGCATGATCCGATCCGAGGCGCCGGGGGTGCCGAGCCCGTCGTTGTAGTAGTGGATGTACTTCAGCTCCGGGGTGCGCACGCCGTAGTGGGCGGGGGCGTGGTGCTCGGGGTCGTCGTGCTCCCAGTAGCGGTAGTAGACGGCCTGTCGCCAGCCCGGCACCTCCTCGCCGCGCAGCTGCGGCAGGAAGCTGCGGCCCTGCTGGTCGGGGAGCTCGCTGAGCGATTCCCCTGCCGCATCGAGCAGCGTCGCGGCGAAGTCCACGTTGGAGATCGTGTCGGTGACGCGCAGCCCGGCCGGGATCGTGGCGGGCCAGCGGATCAGCATGGGCATGGTGAGGGATTCGTCCAGCATGAGCCGCTTGTCGAACCAGCCGTGGTCGCCGAGGAAGAAGCCCTGGTCGGAGGTGTAGATGACCAGAGTGTTCTCGGCGATGCCCTCCTGCTCGAGATAGTCGAGTATCTCGCCGATCGAGTCATCGACCGCCTGGACGCAGCGGAGGTAGTCGCGCATGTAGCGCTGGTACTTCCACGCCGAGCGCTCGCGGCGCGTCGCCTCGTCCTCGCCCTCGAGCTCAGCGGGCAGATCATCCTTGTAATCGCCCGGGCGCAGGTCGTCGAGCTGCATCTTGACGTCCTTGACCACCTGGGCGCGGGTGGCGTGATCGTCCTGCATCGTCTCCGGCTCGGGGATGGTGCCTGCCTCGTACATCCCGTCATAGCGGGGGTGCGGGATCCAGGGCCGGTGCGGCGCCTTGTGGTGCACGAGCAGGCAGAACGGCTCGTCCTTGTCGCGAGCTTCGAGGAAGTCGAGGCTCTGGCGGGTGACGATGTCCGTCGCGTAGCCGGTGATCTGCTCGCGCCCGGCGGGGCCGATCATGACGGGGTCCACGTAGTCGCCCTGATCGGGGAAGATCCGCCAGTCGTCGATGCCGTGCGGCAGGGACCGCTCGGAGGTGCCGAGGTGCCATTTGCCGTACAGCGCGGTCTGGTAGCCGCTGCTCTTCAGGACCTCGGGGAAGGTGCGCACGCGGTGGTCGAACTCGGAGTAGATCGAGCAGGCGCGGTTGATGTGGCTGTAGGTGCCGGTCAGGATCGAGGCACGCGACGGGGTGCAGATGGAGTTGGTGCAGTACACGGCGTCCATCCGGGCGCCCTCGCGCGCGAGGCGGTCCATGTGCGGGGTGGTGTTCACGCGGCTGCCGTAGGCGGAGATCGAGTGCGCGGCGTGGTCGTCGGAGAGGATGAACACGATGTTCGGGCGGGTCATGCGTGGGGCTCCTGGTGCGACGTTGCGGTCCGGGGGTGCGGGGCAGTGACGGGTGCGCGGTGGCGTTCACCAGCGCGGGTGGATCGCCTCCCGCAGCAGCTCGTCATAGGTGGCGCGCACAGCCTCGTCGAAGTCCGCGAGGACCTCCTGCTGCGCGGCCGACGGGGCATGGCCGGACTCGGCGTTCCGACGGGCCTGCTCGGCGCTCGAGGCGCCGGGGATCGCGGCAGTCACGCCGTCCTGCGCGAGGATCCAGCGCAGGCTCGCCTCCGCGAGCGGCATCGCCCCGTCGAGCGCCTGCTCGAGCCGGGCCACGGCGGCAAGGCCGGTCTCGTAGTCCACGCCGGAGAAGGTCTCGCCCTGGTCGAAGGCCTCACCGTGACGGTTGAAGCTGCGATGGTCGTTCTCGGCGAAGCGGCTGGACGGGGAGAACTTTCCGGTCAGCAGACCGGAGGCGAGCGGCACGCGGGCGATGACCGCCACGCCCTTGGCCTCCGCGGCGGGCAGCACCGCATCCAGAGGCTTCAGGCGGAAGGGGTTCAGGATGATCTGGATCGAGGCGAGGTGCTCGCGCTCGAGGCTGATCAGCGCCTCCTCGCAGGTCTCGACGCTGACGCCCCAGGCCGCGATCTTCCCCTCCGCGGCGAGTGCGTCGAGCACGTCGAAGGTGCGGTCGTCGCGGTAGATCGCGGGCGGCGGGCAGTGCAGCTGCACCAGGTCCAGGGTGTCCATGGCGAGGTTGCTGCGCGAGCGCTCCACCCAGGCGCGGAGGTTCTCCTCGGTGAAGCTCTCCGGCGCGAAGGGGTCCGCGCGGCGGGACGCCTTGGTGGCCAGGAACGGCAGCTTCACGCCGTCCGCGGCGAGGCGGGTGCGCATCGCACCCAGGAGCTGCTCGCTGCGGCCGTCGCCGTAGACGTCGGCGGTGTCGAAGAAGGTCACCCCGGCTTCGAGCGCGGCGTCGAGCACGCCCCGGGCGGAGTCGTCGGTGACGTCTCCCCAGTCGGCGCCGATCTGCCAGCAGCCCTGCCCGATCACGGACAGGGGGCGGCGCAGGCGGCCAGGGGTGCGGTACTGCATGGGCATCATCGACCTCATGTTCTCGGGGTGCGTGCGGCCGGTGCGCCGGACGCTCGTGCCAGTCTTCCAGACGTCCCGCGGAGTGGCTCGGTGCATCCGCCGGTCAGCGCGTGCCGTGCCGTCCTCCTGGCGGCTGTCGTGCCTGACCACCCCGGTATCAGCCCAGGATGCCCGCTTCGTAGGCGGCGGCGACGGCGGCCGCCCTGTCCGTGACCCCGAGCTTGTCGAAGATGTGGCTCACGTGGGTCTTGACGGTGGCTTCGCTGATGAAGAGCTCCTTGGCGATCTGCTTGTTGGGGGTGCCGCGTGCCACGTGGAGCAGCACCTCCCGCTCGCGGACGCTCAGAGCGGTCGTGCGGGAAGGGCTGCGGACGTGCGAGGTCAGGCGTGCGGCGATCGCCGGGGAGAGCACCGTCTCGCCTGCGGCGGTCGCGCGGATCGCCTGGACGACCCTGCTGGCGGAGGAGTCCTTGAGCAGATAGCCGGTCGCTCCCGCCTCGATGGCCGCGACCGTCTCCGAATCGGTGTCGTAGGTGGTCAGCACCAGTACGGAGGCCCCGATCCCTCGGGCCTTCATCTCGCGAACAGCCTCCACACCGCCTCCGCGGGGCATGCGGAGGTCCATCACCACCACATCGGGCCGCGTGGCGGCGGCGACCTGGACGGCCTCGGGGCCGCTCTCGGCCTGCCCCACGACCTCCAGGTCGGGTGCAGCGGAGAGGGTCGCGACGATGCCGTCGCGGACCACGGGATGGTCGTCGACCACGACGACTCGGATCATGCCGTTGCCTCCCTCGGCAGAGCCGGCAGGTGCAGGGAGAGGGCGGTGCCCTGGCCGGCTGAGGTCTCGATCTCCACGGTACCGGCGAGGCGGGCGGCCCGCTGCCGCATTCCTCGCAGCCCGAAGGAGGCTCCGTCAACCACCGCCTTGGGATCGAAGCCGATGCCGTCATCGCGGACGTCCAGAGCGATCTGCTCCTCGTCATAGGTGAGGGTGATGCCCACCCGTGTCGCGTCTGCGTGCTTGCCGACGTTGCACAGCGCCTCCTGCGCGATCCGCAGCACCGTCGCCTCGATCTCCGGGTGGAGGGGACGGACCTCCCCGACCACTGTCACCTCGGTCCGGACGGATCGCTCCTGCGCCCAGTCCCGGCCCAGGTCGGTCACCACGTCCGCCAGTCCGGTGGAGGTCAGCGGCCCGGGGGAGAGATCCATGACGGACCGTCGGGCCTCGCCGAGCGTATCGCGCACCAGATCGGCGGTCCGGGCCATCCGGGCCCGGGGGTCCGGGTCGTGCTGGGCGGCCTGCAGCTGCACGAGGGTCGCCGCCAGACTCTGGGCGATCGTGTCGTGGATCTCCCGCGCCAGGCGCTGGCGCTCGTCCTGCACGCCGGCTCGTCGAGCCTGCGCGATCACCGTGTCGTGCAGGGCGGCGTTCTCGCGGGCGCTGCGCTCCAGATCAGCGTTGACGCGCCCGAGCTCGGCGATCATGGCCCTCTGCTCCTCCGTCCGGCGGGTGGCGAGCCGCTGCAGACGGCCCAGCAGGACGGCGAGACCGACGTTGATCACCAGCAGGACCGCGAAGAGCAGCCACCGGATGGCTCCGGTCGGCGGGAAGCCTCCGGACTGGGACCCGGCGAGCGTGACCGCGAGGGCGGCGATGCCCACACGCCGCACCCAGGGGTGTCGCAACTCCCCCAGATCCAGGTATCCGACCCAGGCATAGATGCCGAAGAACGGGTTGATCCAGGTCAGAGCGAAAGCGATCACGGTGCGGCCGAGGAAGTGGATGTCCGGGGCGGCGGAATCCGCGGGGCGGCGACGGCGCCTCAGCGCCCACCACCCGCTCCAGATCAGGCTCGCGAGGACGAGGCATCCCTGCGTCAGGAGCCATCCCGGGGTGTCGACGGCGAAGAGGCCGGCGGTGGGGGCCGCCACCGCGGAGGCGAGCAGGAGCATCGCGGGTGCCACGGCGGAGGTCCACCGTCCCCCTCCGGTCACCTCTCGGGGCGTGTCCATCACCTCAGCGTCTCATTCCCACCGGAAGAAGCGCACCGAGACGAGGGAGAGCACCGCCGCCCACGTCGCGACCACGAGCAGGTCCCGCACCTCGGGGAGCGCGCCGAGCATCGCGGCGTTCAGCGCCTCCGAGGCGGCTCCCAGCGGGGTGAGCTCGACGATGCGGCGGAGCAGACCGTCCATCGCCTGGACCGGCAGGTAGACGCCGGCGGTGAACATCGAGCCGAAGAAGGCGAGCGAGCCGAGGACGGCGGCGATGCGTGCGCTGGGCGAGACGGCGGTGATCGCGGCGCCGAGGGAGAACGACGCGACCAGGGCCAGGACGTAGGCGCCGAGGTAGCCCGGCCATGACTCGGGCAGCGGCGTGCCGAACACGAGGCGTCCGACGGTGAGCAGCAGCAGCGAGGAGCCCGCCACTGTCAGTGCATGCAGCAGCATCTGGACCACCAGGATGGAGGCGGGGCGGATGGGCGTGGTCCTGAGTCGACGCAGCACTCCGGCCTCCCGGTAGGCGAGCACGGTGGAGGGCATCGTCATCAGAGCCGCCATGATCATCGACAGCAGGATCGTGACCGGGACGTACAGATCGACCACGGACAGGCCGCCGAGGTCGGGGCTGTCCTCCCGGAACGAGGGGATCGCGCCGAGGATGCTCAGCAGGACCACCGGGAAGAGCAGGATGTAGAACAGCGCACCGAGCTCCCTGGTGAACAGCCGGGTCTCGGCCCGGAGGATGGCCAGGGTGGCGCGGCCCTTCGGTGCGAAGGGGGCAGTGGGCGTGTGAGCGGTCATCGGACGGTCTCCTGGGTGAGGTGCGGGCTGCGGGCGGCGGGATCGGCCGTGGTCGCGAGCAGGGTCAGATAGGCGGTGTCCAGGGACCCCTCCTGCACACGCAGCGTGCGCGGAGCGACTCCTTGGCTCTCGAGACAGCTGAGGACGAGGAGGGGGACGTCGTCGTTCCCTTCCACGACGAGGCGACCGCCGTCGCGGCGGACCTCGTGGACGCCGGGGATCTCTCGCAGGGCCTCCAGATCGACGGCGGAGGTGGTCGCGAAGGAGGTGACCGTCGCCGCTGCAGCGGATCGGATCAGGCCATCGGGGGTGTCCACCACCTTGACCTGTCCGTCGTTGATGAGCGCGACGCGGTCGCAGAGCCCCTGGGCCTCCTCCATCGCGTGCGTGACCAGCAGAACGGTGACTCCCCGTTCGCGCACATGGCGGATCAGGTCCCAGACCTCCCGGCGCGCCTGCGGATCGAGACCGGTGGTGAGCTCGTCCAGGATGGCCACCCGGGGGCGGCCGACGAGCGCGAGGGCGATCGAGAGGCGCTGCTGCTGGCCGCCGCTGAGCGTGCGGAACTGCTGATCGAGGAGATCGGCCAGTCCGAGACGTTCGGCCAGCTCCGGCCAGGGCTCGGGATCGTCGTAGAAGGCCGACCACAGCCGCAGGGCCTCACCGGCGGTGATCTTCGGCTGCAGACGGCTCTCCTGCAGCTGGATGCCGACGAGGCGGGTGATCCGCTCTCGGTCCGCGAGCGGGTCGAGGCCGTGCACTCGCACTCGCCCGCTGTCCGGGGTGCGGAGCCCGGCGATCATCTCCACAGTGGTGGTCTTCCCGGCACCGTTCGGGCCGAGGATCCCGAAGATCTCTCCCCGGTCCACGGTGAGGCTGACATCGTCGACGGCGCGGGCTTCGCCGTAGGACTTGCGCAGATGCTGCGCTTCGACTGCTGTGTTCTTCATGCCTGAAGCCTTCCGGGGACCGCCCCGGTGCACATCGGGCACCTGGCGGCGGCCGGCATCATCCGTTCGGCGGAGGGAGGGGTCACCCTCGCCTCCGCGTCGCCACCTCCTCAGGTCAGCAGGCGCTGGTACGGGATCATCTCGAGGAGCTCGCCGGACGGGGCGGTGCTGCGAGCCTGCTCGCCCGGGACGAAGCCGGCGCGTCCCAGCACGTGCCGGGACGCATGGTTCTCGACGAGGGTCCGCGCGGTGAGCGTGCGCAGGCCGCTGCGCCGGGCGAAGCGTGCGGCGAGCCCCAGGGCGGCGCCGGCCAGTCCGGCGCCCCGGGCTTCCGGGCGCATCCAGAAGCCGACCTCGGCCGCGTCATCGCTCACGTCGAAGAGCACCAGGCTTCCCATGAAGCGATCGGTGGCGGCGTCCGCCACGGTCAGCACGGCGAGATCTCCTCGCGCCAGGCCCTCGGCGAGAGAGCTGTCGATCATCCGCCGGACGGACTGCGGGGTGTAGCGGGCCGCCGGGAGGTGCGCGTACTTCCGCACAGCGGCGTCCTCCGTGCCGTCGGCGTAGAGGGTCGCATCGGCGTGGGTCATGGATCGCAGGCGGGCGCGGCCGTCGGTCAGGGGCAGGTGGTTCGCATCGAGCATCCCCTTAACCTAACAACGTTCGCTTTAGAGGTACAGTGCTCCCATGAGCTACTGGGACCGCCCCAAACCTGTGCGCCGTCTCCGGGCGGTGACGCTCGAGCAGCTGACGCAGCACTCCGCCGCCCTGCTGGATGACGGGGGACTGCCCGCCTTGACCATCAGGGCGCTCGCCGCACGGCTGGACGTGGCGCCGCCCAGTCTCTATTCGCGGATCGAGTCCGTCGACGACCTCCTGGACCTGGCGCTCGACCACGTCCTGGACCGGGACGATCGGGTCTGGTCGACATCCTCGGAGGATCCTCGCGATCTGCTCCTGGACCTCTACGACCACCTGCTGCGCCACCCCTGGGCACCCCTGGTGATCGGGCGGAGGCCCCCACGAGGACCGGCCTACATCCGGTACTCCGAACGGCTGCTCGAGATCCTTCTCGAGCAGGGGATCCCGGATCCGCTGACCGTCGCGTACGCGATGACGAACTTCGTGATCGGGAGCGTCACCACGGCCTCCAGCGCAGCGCAGGAACCGCATGTGCTCGTCGATCCGGAGCGCGCCCCCACCTACGCAGCGCTGCACTCCTCGCACGAGGCGGACCCACGGGCGATCGTCGAGGCGGGGCTGGGAGCACTGTGCGGCCTCAGCATCGCCCGCACCCCCTGACGCCGCACGGTCACGAAGACGCCGGGGGGCGATCAGCGCCTCCGGCCCCGACGGCGGGACCTGCGGTCCCGCAGGGTGGAGCCGACGGTCGAGGCCGGGAAGAGAAACGGTGCCGTGGGCGTTGCTCCCTCAGGTGCTGTGCGTCCGGCGCCGCCTCCTGACGAAAGGTGCTCCATGCCCGTCCCGCTCTCGATCCTCGACCTCGCCACCGCCGCTCGCGGCCAGACGCCCGTGGAGGCGCTCGAGGGCACGGTCGCCCTGGCCCGCACTGCGGAGGAGACCGGGTACGAGCGGGTCTGGTACGCCGAGCACCACAACATGGCGTCGATCGCGTCCTCGGCCACCTCGGTGCTGATCGCGCATGTCGCCGCGCACACGAGCTCGATCCGGCTCGGTGCGGGCGGAGTCATGCTGCCCAATCACTCGCCGCTCGTGATCGCCGAGCAGTTCGGCACCCTGGAGACGCTCCACCCCGGCCGGATCGATCTGGGGCTGGGCCGCGCGCCGGGCACAGACCAGAACACGATGCGTGCCCTGCGGCGCACCGCGGCCTCGGCCGACTCGTTCCCTCAGGACGTCCTGGAGCTGCAGGGCTATCTGCAGGGTCAGTCACGGATCCAGGGCGTGGACGCCTACCCCGGCAAGGGCACCGATGTCCCGCTGTACATCCTCGGCTCGTCGCTGTTCGGCGCGGGCCTCGCCGCCACCCTCGGCCTGCCCTACGCCTTCGCCTCGCACTTCTCCCCCGGCGCGCTGCACGAGGCGATCGCGCTGTACCGCAGCGAGTTCTCCCCGTCCGAGCAGCTCGAGAAGCCGCACGTGATCGCTGGGTTCAATGTGATCGCGGCCGACGACCAGGCGGATGCCGAACGCCAGCAGCACGAGATGATGCGCAGCCGGGTAGCGCTGCTGCTGCGCCCGGGCACCGAGTACACCGACGA
>Ga0079224_100016626_pt1 | contig 10345 bp, 10 predicted proteins | sample Stecom2015_FD_80414 | JGI IMG/M metagenome (GOLD analysis project Ga0079224, IMG submission 80414) | Agricultural soil microbial communities from Utah to study Nitrogen management - Steer compost 2015 | ecosystem: Environmental > Terrestrial > Soil > Agricultural land | place: USA: Utah...
GGCTCCTTCGGGGGCGGCGGCCGCATCGATGACGAACCGCCGTTCTGATCCCGGCTCCCGAGCCCGGTCGATCGGCATCACTCGGCCCGCATCCGTGCGGGCCACACATAAGAAGGTAGAAGACCATGCCTAAGGCGCCCGCGCGCGAAAAGGTGCTGAAGAAGAAGGCTTGCACGTTCTGCAAGGAGAGCAAGTCCGGCAACGTTGCCATCGACTACAAGGACACGGCGCTGCTGCGCAAGTACGTCAGTGACCGCGGCAAGATCCGCGCTCGCCGGGTGACCGGCAACTGCGTGCAGCACCAGCGCGACATCGCCGTCGCGGTGAAGAACTCGCGTGAGGTGGCCCTGCTGCCCTACGTGTCGACGGCTCGCTGAGAAAGGGAGGCACGCAAATGAAGTTGATTCTGACCGCTGACGTGGACAACCTCGGTGCCCCCGGCGATACCGTCGAGGTCAAGGACGGTTACGGCCGCAACTACCTGCTGCCCCGCGGCCTGGCCATCGTCGCCACCCGCGGCGCGCAGAAGCAGGTCGAGGGCATCCGCCGCTCGCAGGAGGCCCGCCGGGTGCGCGACCTCGACCACGCCAACGAGCTGAAGCAGGCCATCGAGGGTCTGGAGTCGGTCTCGCTGAGCGTGAAGACCGCGGGCACCGGCAAGCTGTTCGGCTCGGTCACCCAGGCCGACGTCGCCGCGGCGATCAAGACCGCGGGCGGCCCCGTGCTCGACAAGCGCAGCATCGAGCTGCCGAAGTCGCACATCAAGTCGACCGGCAAGCACAACATCCTGGTGCACCTGCACCCCGATGTGACCGCGAAGTTCGCTCTCCAGGTCGAAGCCGCTTCCTGATCGAAGCGCTCCACCCGGCTACGTAGTCACCCCCGCCCTCGACGCGGCGGGGGTGACTACGGCTGCGCCGCGAATCGGTTGCACAGCGTTTGCCCCGATTCACGCGGCCCCACGTCGATACCCGCTGCACATCACCGCAGGCGGGCCGCCCTCCGATACCTTCGCGTCCGGCGTGTCCTGTGGATCACCGGTGGATGAAGACGAAAACCGACCGCCTGTACTGTGATCTGGTTCATATCGAACACCCGTTCCGTTCACCTGACACGCCCGGTTGTTCACCTGAGGCGACACGCCGCAAAAATATCTATCCACACCTGTATAGATGCAGAAACAAGCATCTATCAGCAGCTTCGACGTGCCTGAGGGTGGTTTTCCCCAAGTTGTCCACAGGGGGTGCACATCCCCTGGGTAAACAGTCCACAAGTTATCCACAGGTCTGTCCACAGCTGTATTTGGCGTCGGCGTGTCGGGTGGTTAGTGTCCACACATCGTCCCCAACGGAATCCCGATCGGACGCCGTCGACCGCCCCTGTGCGCCGGGGTTGCTGAGCCGCCACGCGACCCGGGTGCCGCAAGAGCGCGAAACTGTCGGTGCCGGAGAGTAGAACACAGTCATCCACAGGCGGCGGACCCGATCGTGGATCTGGCCTGATCGTCGAGGAGAGAGGACGTCGAGCAGGTGACGACCACCGATGACCGCGGGCACCGTGGCGATTTCCCGCCCGAGCCCCCCGGCGAGGACTTCGGCCGTCAGCCGCCCCACGACCTGGCCGCAGAACAGTCCGTGCTCGGCGGCATGCTGCTCAGCAAGGACGCCATCGCCGACGTGGTCGAGGTGCTGCGCCCCGGCGACTTCTACCGCCCCGCGCACCAGGCCGTCTACGACACCATCCTCGACCTCTACGGCCGCGGCGAGCCCGCCGACCCGGTCACCGTCGCTGCCGGCCTGGAACGCCGCGGCGAGCTCAAGCGCATCGGCGGCGCCCCCTACCTGGTCACCCTGACCCAGACCGTCCCCACCGCGGCCAACGCCGGCTACTACGCCGAGATCGTCGCCGAGAAGGCCATCCTGCGCCGCCTGGTCGAGGCGGGCACCCGCATCGTCCAGTACGGCTACGCCGGCGCCGACGGCCAGGACATCGCCGAGGTCGTCGACCGCGCCCAGGCCGAGGTCTACGAGGTCACCGAACGCCGCACCAGCGAGGATTTCCTCCCCCTCGAAGACCTCCTCCAGCCCACGATGGACGAGATCGACTCCATCGCCTCCCGCGGCGGCATCTCCCTCGGTGTCCCCACGGGATTCACCGAATTGGACGAGATCACCAATGGTCTGCACCCCGGACAGATGATCATCGTCGCCGCCCGCCCCGGCGTCGGCAAGGCCCTGGCGTTGGACACACCGCTGCCCACTCCCACGGGATGGACCACGATGGGTGAGGTGTCCGTCGGGGACGACCTGCTGGGCGCAGACGGCAGGCCCACCCGCGTTGTCGCCGCCACAGAAGTGCTCGTCGACCGGCCTTGCTACGAGGTCGAGTTCTCGGACGGCACGGTGCTCGTCGCGGACGAACACCACCAGTGGCTGACGGATACGCGAGCCTCCCGCCGATCCCCTCGCATACCTGCCGCGATCAGGACGACGGGGGAGATCGCCGCCACCCTTCGGTGCGATACCGCGGATCGACGCCTCGAGCACTCCGTCACCAACACCGAAGCACTGCAACTACCCGAGCAGGAACTGCTTGTTCCTCCTTATACGCTCGGCGCCTGGCTGGGCGACGGCACGTCGGATACCGCTGCCATCACTTCCGCCGATCCGGAGATCATCGCCCGGATCGAGGGCGAAGGGATCGTCGCATCGCAGTCCCGCAACGCAGTCGGCACACTCCAGGCACGGCTTCGCACCCTCGGCGTGCTCGGCAACAAGCACATACCGATGCACTATCTGCGCGCTTCGGAGACGCAGCGCCGGGCGCTGCTCGCCGGACTGCTGGACACCGACGGCACGGTGACACATGGCGGCTCGGTCCAGTTCTCGGTCACCGACAAGCGGTTGTTCGACGACGTCTACGAACTCGTGGTCGGTCTCGGCTACCGCTGCGGCGTCTCCACCGAACAGGTTCGGAGGCGTGGGCCCGAAGGGTCGACCGCATATACCCTCACCTTCGCCACGGACGACGAGGTCTTCGGCCTGTACCGAAAGTCCGCACTGCACAAGGAACGTCGAGCGGCAACCAATACCGCACGTTCCCGAGCGCGCTACATCGTCGATGTGCGACGCATCGAGTCCGTGCCGGTGCGTTGCGTCGAGGTCGGCAACAGTGCGCACATGTACCTGGCCGGGCGTTCCATGGTGCCGACCCACAATTCAACGCTGGGTATGGATTTCATGCGGAGTTGCTCGATCAAACACGGTTTGGCGAGCGTCATCTTCTCCCTGGAGATGAGCCGCACGGAAATCGTCATGCGTCTTCTCTCGGCCGAAGCGAAGATCAAACTCGGCGATATGCGTTCGGGTCGGATGAGCGACGACGACTGGACCAAACTGGCCCGCCGGATGAGCGAGATCAGCGAGGCGCCGCTGTTCGTCGACGATTCTCCGAACCTCACCATGATGGAGATCCGCGCCAAGGCCCGCCGGCTCAAACAGCGCCACGATCTCAAGCTCGTCGTGGTCGACTACCTGCAGCTGATGACCTCCGGCAAGAAGGTCGAATCCCGCCAGCAGGAAGTCTCGGATTTCTCCCGGAATCTGAAACTGCTCGCCAAGGAATTGGAAGTCCCCGTCGTCGCGATCAGTCAGCTGAATCGCGGTCCGGAACAGCGCACCGATAAAAGGCCGATGGTCTCCGACCTTCGCGAGTCGGGCTGCCTTCCCGCGTCTACTCGGATTCTGCGGGCCGACAATGGTGCGGAGACGACGCTCGGGGATCTGCTCGCCAGCGGAGAACAGCCGTTGGTGTGGTCGCTGGACGACCGGATGCGGATGGTCGCGCGCCCGATGGTCAAGGTATTCCCCAGCGGACGCAAAGAAGTGTTCCGCCTTCGACTGGCCTCGGGACGAGAGGTCGAGGCCACCGGCAACCATCCGTTCCTGACCGTCGACGGATGGATTCCGCTGGAGAAGCTGAAGATCGACGACCGGCTCGCCACTCCTCGTCTGGTGCCCGAGCCGGTGCACACCGAACGCATGGCCGAGGCCGAGATCGTACTGCTCGCCCACATGATCGGCGACGGCTCCTGTGTGCGCAGACAGCCGATCCGCTACGCGAGCATCGACGAGGCGAACCTGTCGGCCGTTTCCGCCGCCGCCGGACATTTCGGCGTGACGCCCGTCCGCGACGAGTACGCGGCCGCCCGAGTCACCACAATGCGCCTGCCAGCCCCGTACAGACTCACTCGTGGCAAGCGCAACCCGATCGCCGCGTGGTTGGACGAACTGGGCCTGTTCGGCCTGCGCAGCTACGAGAAGTTCGTACCCGCCAGAGTCTTCGGATTGCCGAACGACCAGGTAGCGCTGTTCGTGCGACACCTGTGGGCCACCGACGGATCGGTGCGCTGGGATGCCGAGGGCCGCCAGGCCAGGATCTATTACGCGTCCACCAGCCGTCGTCTCGTCGACGACCTGGCTCAACTGCTGCTGCGGCTGGGCATACACGCTCGCATCGAGCCGGTGCGGAAGACCGGATATCGCGACTGCTGGCACCTCACCGTCGACGGCACGGACAATCAGACCGTATTCCTGCGGGACATCGGCGTTCACGGCGCACGCGGCGCCGCAGCCGAGGCAGCACTGGCCGAACTGGAGCCGCTCACCCGCGACACGAACGTCGACACCGTCCCGAAGGAAGTCTGGAACCAGATCCGCACCCTGCTCGCCGCCAAGCGGATGACCCACCGCGAGTTCTCCGCGGCGATGGGCTCACGTTTCTGCGGCTCCACGATGTGGAAGCGCTCGCCGAGCCGCTCCCGCCTGGCTCGCGTCGCCACGATCCTCGACGATGCCGACATCGAGATGTTCGCGACCAACGATGTGTTCTGGGACAGGATCGTCGAGATCACCTCGCTCGGTGAGCAGGATGTCTACGACGGCACGGTGCCGGGCACGCACAACTTCGTCGCCCAAGGCATTTCGGTGCACAACAGTCTCGAGCAGGACGCCGACATGGTCATCCTCTTGCACCGGCCCGACGCCTTCGAACGCGACGATCCGCGTGGCGGCGAAGCGGACCTCATTCTCGGCAAGCACCGAAACGGACCAACGGCGACGATCACCGTCGCCCACCAGTTGCATCTGAGCCGTTTCGTGGACATGGCCCGGGGCTGATTCCGCGCAGCGGATGCGGAAAGCGCCCCGGCCACAGCGAGCCTTCCAGGTCATCCCGATCGGTAACCGTAGCCGACGAACGGGTTCAGGATCTGTCGCCGCCATAGGAAGTTTCGCTGCCCTCGGGTGAGCGATACCCACCCTGCGAGCGAGTTCGAAGGCCAAGGCTTCCGCGTCAACCACCGGATAGTGGTCGGACGACCTCCGATAAAACGTAAGTAAATGTCAGATACTTCCCTTTTATCGTAGAACCCGTGCTCGGCGGCGAGCCCAGACGGACGAAGTCGATCTGCTGTCAGCCCGTGGGGGGTGCTGTCGCTGGACGGTCCGAGTGCGCTGGTGCGCCGAGGAGATGGTCCAGGTGGGTGCGTGACCAGCCGCAGAGGGTGTGGATGGCGGTCACGAGCCGTGTGCCCGCTTCGGTGAGGGTGTAGTCGACGCGGGGATTCGCGGTGGCGTGGTCGTGTCGGTCGACGAGGCCGTGGTTTTCGAGGTCGCGCAGGGTCTGGGTGAGCATCTTGTAGCTGATGCCGTCCACGGGGATCACCGCTCACCTTCGAGTGCGTACTGCTGCCGTCGGTCTCTTCACCGTAGCGTTCGGGGCATGCAGATCCTGAAGACGTACGCCCGGCTGCTCGTCGCCGACCTCGACACCGCCCTGCCGTTCTACGAGAGCATCGTCGGCGCTCCCGCGGACCTGCGATTCGGCTTCGAGCAGGCCGAACTGGCGGCGGTCGGCGATTTTCTGCTCATCGCGGGCGAGCCCGAACAGATCGATCGTTATCGCTCGACAGTCGGGCCGGTGGTGGTCGACGATCTCGGCCAGTTGATCAGTCGTGTCACGGCTCGGGGAGCCGAGGTGACCGGCGGACCGTTCACGAGCGAGACCGGACAGTTCGTCTATCTCCGCCATCCCGACGGGACGACTGTCGAATACGTGGAATGGTCGGCGGAAGTTCGGACCGGCGTGCTCGGTTCACCCTTGCCGTAGACACCGCAGGTCAGCGTGACCACGCCGCTCGCGGAGGTATGCACGGCGGGGCGCCGAAACGGCCCCACTACGCCGATCACTGTGACGCGCCAGTTGCACCTCAGCGGGTTCGTGGATATGGCCCGCCGTTGATCTCACCCCGGGCTGCGCACCGGGTGGGCCGCTGGAGAGTTCGAAGCTTGGTGCCCTCGCTGACCTCACCGATCACTGTGGTGAAGCACTGCGCGGCAGCGGAGCGGGTGGGGTTCAAGCGGACGGTCGGCGGGCTCGCCGAGGCGGAGTGCGACGGGTACGCGCGAGAGACGACGGCGGGTGGGTCGTGCCGGAGGGGCAGACGCTCGCCATGGCGGTCTCGGGGTTCGAGGCGGCTTGCGCGCGGTCGCGGGAGAACGCGCGGACGGCGGCGTAGGACGAGATGTTCGTGCACTACCCAGGTGACTTCGGTGACCTGCATCGAGCGACAGACCTCGGCCACGTCCTTGCCGTTGGCCAGCAGTCGGTCCGTCTGGTCCGGTCGTATCTTCCGATCACCGATGAGATGGATGGTGGCCAGCCCGTTTCCAGCGCACGACGACGGTGCCACCCGCTGACTCCAGTCCGCCGCTTGCGATCTGGATGCTGCAAGACTGCAACATCCAGCTTGACAATGTAGAGGAGATACAACAAAGGTGTTTCCGTCGGTTCGAGGTCAGGGGGAACGTACCTATGCGCTCGCGGGTAGCCAGCAGGGTTCGGTGGTGACATGAGTACGACAGGCTGGTTCAACCACTATGACGATCCCGATGAGTACTGGGATGAAGAGCCGCTCGCACCTACCAGGCAGAAGCCGGTGGTCGCTGGCCCAGCGTGGAGCCCGCCCGAAACACCATCACTTCGGCCGACAAGCGAGTTCTCCCAGCCCTTCCCATCATCTCCTCAGCCGTCGGCGAGTCCGCTACGTGTATCCATGGCGACGATGCGCCTTGATGTAGGCCTGCTACCGGTCGGCATCGAGTTGAGTAAGCAATGGGACCGCTATGTCGAACCGCACCAGTGCGCGCATGAACTCATGCTCGCTTACAACCGTGCGCTGAACGAACATTTCGCCCGGGCCTTCTCCTCTGACCGGTGGCCATCAAAGTTGACCATAGCCGCGTATGCCACGCCACCACGTCGCACGATGTGGATGCTGTTGCTCGAGACCCGCACCTGGGAGGAGTACCACGCCACCTGCAGCAGAATTGTGGCCCGTGGAGATTTCAGAGTCAATGGTGATGCACTAATCCACGGCTATCCGGCTGTGGCTATCCAAGCAGACCGGATTCGGCTGCGGTCTATTCAAGTCAGTCCCGATTGGGTTGCGCGAGTCGAGCCGAGACGCATCGCCGACGAAGTTCTGATCTGCACTGACCGCGTCCGCAGCCTTCGCCCGAACCTGACGGTTCATGGCGACTACACACGATACTCGGACGAGGATCTCGAATTCATGCTAAATCGCCATTATCAACGCTTGTTGGACGAGAGGATGCACTGATGGCTGTCCCCAGTAACGATCAGATCCACGCAGCTCTGGATCAGATGCGGAAAACCGCAGACGACTGGGAGACCGCAGCCGAGCACCTCGACAAGGCGCTCCAACTCACTGCAGACGTGAAACTCAATCGAGTGGAGGCCGGCGTTTTCCAAGCGGCATACCATAAATATGAACCGTCTCCCGGCTATACCGGAGACAGAGCCCGCGAAGGCGCGGCTGTCTGTCGCGAAATTGCAAGTACCCTTCGCAATATTGCCAAGGTATACGAAGAAGAAGACAAGCGCGGCGAGCACGCGTTGAGACAGCTCTACTAGGTAGCGAAGGGGGGCGAAGTGGGACTTCCGGAAGGCACCAAAGAGGATCTCCAAACCAACATCGATACGATTCTGCAGGATAAGAACGAAATCGATGGCCTTCCACCCAAGGTGGAAAGCGCTTACGGAGAACTTGTGAGATGGATACGGATCGGCGGCCATCTGGGCGCAGGCCTCAATCCGTTCGCCCACTGGGGTGTCGAAGAACTCGTGGATACGCTGTGGGATAACAGGACAGCGGTCGTCGCGTCGCTGAAGAAGATCATTGACACCTTGACGGATCTCATCGAAGGCATCGCGATGCCGATCACTTTCATCCAATACGCGGACACCTGGAGAAATATAGGCGGCGAATTCACGCATGCAGGTAACACATTCCTGAAGACGGATCTGAAATCGGATTGGCAGGGCGTCGCGGCAGATCGTTATCGCGACATGCGCGATATTCAAAATCGAGCATTCCAGTCGATGCCGAAGTTGTGCGAACAGGTTGCGGTAAGCTTGGAAAATGTGGCCGTCGACACTCTGGAACTTTATATTCAAATAGCGAAAAACACGCAAGAAGTAGTACACAACACCAAACAGGCCATCGCGGACATCGCCGAAAAGGGTCCACTCGCGCTACTCGAAGCCGGCAACTTGGTAGATATTGTCCAGGGCTTGGAGAAATTTATCTTGGATAATGTCACGGCGGTTATCCAGACGGCCCAGAAACAGATGATCGAAGGGAACCGGATCGCTCAAGCGACCTCGGTCCAGGACGGGCTTCCGGACAACAAATGGCCTCCAGCCGTGACCGGTCGGGTAGTCGAAGATGGTGTCGTCGTGGAATCGGGCGAAGATTACAGTGATGGAACAGTGACGGATGGAAACAACAAGTGGTCGGTCAAATCGGATGTGGTCACTCAGTGAAATTCTCAAAGACACTCGCACTGGCCGCAGTTCTGCTGCTCGGCGGCGCCGGATGTTCTGAATCGGAACATCCGGACACCGCCGATATCGCAATCGCCCCAACCAGCACCCGAGCGCAGGCCACGAAAATGCGAGACCTGTGCGAGCCGATGCTTAACTTCTTCGCCGAAGAACTGAACGACACATCTGTGCGCATCAACTCTCCGCGTGATCTGGACTCCACGCTAGGCGGCAGTGGCTACTGTCATGTCGACGGAAAGGCGTCCTGGCGGGGGTTCGTGCGAGCATACCGGGCGCCCTCCGATACCGATCCCACCGGCGGACGAGACGGGTTCGTTGCCTTTCCCGGTGTGGAGGGGGTGTTGGTGTCGGACGACCCACCGGGAGCGATCATCGAATTCGCGACACGCGTCGAGGACTGGAACGGCAACTTTCAGATCAGCCTCAACGACAGCGAATCGGCCATTCGCGATTTCGATTTGACGGGCGACCAGCAGAAGGCGGCGGCCGATTTCATCGTGGAATTGGTGCGCGCTCTCCAGAGCAGAGATGCTTGAAGGCCACGGGATCAGGTATTTGGGGCGCGCAGCGCGGATTCGAGGACGTCGAGCGCCTCGGTCAGCAGGTCGTCGCCGATGACCAGCGGGGGCAGCAGGCGGATGACGTTGCCGTAGGTGCCGCAGGTCAGGGTCATCACGCCCGCGGCGAATGCCCGGGCGACAACAGTTTTGGCCGCGTCGGGGTCGGGCTCGGCGGTGCCGGGTCGGACCAGTTCGAGGCCGAGCATGGCGCCGCGGCCGCGGACTTCGCCGATCACGTCGAGGTCGTCGGCCAGCTTGCGCAGGCGGGGCAGGACCAGAGCCTCGATCCGGCGGGCGCGGGCGGGGAGGTCGTGCTCGCGCATGACGGCGATGGTGGCCAGGGCGGCGGCGCAGGCGATGGGGTTGCCGCCGTAGGTGCCGCCGAGGCCGCCGGGGTGGACGGCGTCGAGGAGGCCGGCGCGGCCGGTGACGGCGCCCAGGGGGAGGCCGTCGGCGATGCCTTTGGCCATGGTGATCATGTCGGGGACCACGCCTTCGTGTTCGCAGGCGAACCAGTCGCCGGTGCGGGCGAAGCCGGTCTGGACTTCGTCGGCGATGAACACCACCTCGTTCGCCTTCGCCCAGGCGGCGAGCGCGGGCACGAATCCGGGTGCGGGAACGATGAACCCGCCTTCGCCCTGGATGGGTTCGTAGACGAGGGCGGCGAGGGAGTCGGCGCCGATCTGTTTCTCGATCCGGGTGATCGCGCGGTGCGCGGCCTGCTCGCCGGTGAGGCCGTCACGGTAGGGATAGGAGGCGGGCATGCGGTAGATCTCGGGGGCGAACGGGCCGAAGTGCGCTTTGTAGGGCATCGATTTCGCGGTGAGCGCCATGGTGAGGTTGGTGCGGCCGTGGTA
>Ga0079224_100016627_pt1 | contig 10345 bp, 6 predicted proteins | sample Stecom2015_FD_80414 | JGI IMG/M metagenome (GOLD analysis project Ga0079224, IMG submission 80414) | Agricultural soil microbial communities from Utah to study Nitrogen management - Steer compost 2015 | ecosystem: Environmental > Terrestrial > Soil > Agricultural land | place: USA: Utah...
GAACGGCAAGATCGGCGAGGCGGAATGGAAGCGCCGCCTGAGCGCCGGGAAGATCGCCGCACAGCAGGCCCTGGCCAACGGCAACACCCCGGCGCTGCTCGGCGTCGTGTTCAACCGCATCTACACCCTGCGCAACCAGCTCATCCACGGCGGCGCCACCTGGGACAGCTCCATCAACCGCGAGCAGCTGCGGGACTGCGTGCGGCTGATGGGGAAACTGGTGCCGCTGGTTATCGAGCTGATGATGGAGAATCCGGGGACGTTGTGGGGGGATGCGTGTTATCCGGTAATCAAGGATTAGGCCGCTTAGCTTTATTTGGAATGGCCGACAGAGAGCTTCATAAACTGCGGTGTATCGGTTAGTAATCCGATACACCGCAGTCCTAAAGTGCTACTACTCCAATGCCAAGCGTACCTCCCCCGTAGCCCCGGATTCCGGCACGTTGACACCCGCGACCAACTCGATCACATGGGGTTGCGAAGCCTTTGCAAAGACCCGCGATCCCGGATCGGCTCCCATGAAACTCAGGCGATGCATGATGAGCTCAGGATCGCCCTCCGAAAGCCCGGAACGCGCGCGTGGGCTGGTGGCTGCGTAGAGATAGAACACGCCGTCTTGAAGTGGCCCCAGCGTTTTCCACTCGCCATATGCGGTGTCCGGGGTCAACTCGGGAACCAGTTTGCCGCGACGCAGGCGGCCTACAAACCAGGCGAACGGTGCCTGTCCATCGTGCTTTTCGTGTACATGATTCTTTAGCAGCACGCTTTTGCCGGGCACGAGCCGCAACAACCCCAGGGCCACGCCGGTCTTGCCGGTTGGTGCGTGAGGATTTTTCTCGTCCATGGGTAGCGGTGCATGCACGATTATGTCTGGCTCAGTTTCACCGAAGACTTGCCGCAACAGCTCTGGCCACGCTTGCCCATCGGAGTCAAAAAGCGCTCTGACATAACGCGAGCGACAGCCATTGCCGGCCAGAAGCACATGGATGGGTGTGTTGGCGGGAAATTCCAGATGTATCCGTGCCAGCTCGGTCAAGAAGGCTTCCACCCCCTTGCGGATCTTCCCGGCCAGGATGTCATCCAGAGTCTCGGTATCGAGCAGCAATTCGCAGGGCTGTTTATTGCCATTGGCATCGATCAGATCGAGCTTGATCTGTGTGGGTAGGTCGGGCGCGTCATCCTCCATGAATGGTCGCAACCTGGCAGCCAACATGACGCTATTGGTTTGTGCGGCCTGGGTGTTGGCCAGGAACGCCTCGCTGCCCGCAAAGGGTTGTGCATCCAGCGGCTGGGTGAACTGGATACGGTGTTGACGCAACGTATCCAGGTTGTGCCGAAAGCTTTCGAAGACCAGGTGTTCCAGCAGGTTCTCACCGCCAAGGTAGTTGTCGCCGCTGCTAGCCAGGTGCTCGAAGACACGCTCGTAACCCTGGTCATCCTCGTCGTCAGTGGCCCAGCGCAGCAAACCGAAATCGAAATCGGTAGTGCCGCCGCCGAAGTCGAACACCGCGTAGGGCACGCCTTCGTCGTTGGGTTCAATGTGCAGGTGCGGCAGCGCGGCCGCCACATAAGCAGCCGGTTCGCTAGCCAGGTCGCGGACTTCGAACTGGTTGAGCAGATGCGGGTGGTGCGTAATGAGCGAATGCGGCAGGCTGCGCTGCAGCCCGCGGCGGAAGCTAGCCAGAATCCGGTCCTTGATGGTCCGCTCGTATTTGACTGGAAAGGACAAGTAGTACTTGAGGAACAGGCCGCGGCCACGCCAGTTGATGGCCATGCCCAGATACCAGGCATACAGCTCGATGGGGTCGAACGGATCCTCGGGGCTGGTGGGCAGCGGCTGGCCGCGCACCGGGTTGCGCTCGGTCAGCGGCGGCAGGTCCACCTCGTTACCCAGGCGGTCGCTGAAGCGGACGCGGTTGCGTTCAGAGCGCAGCGCCCACTGCTTGAGGCGCGGCAGGATACTGGCTAGCACCTGAGTGTCGCCTGGGTTGTCGCGAAAGCTGGCCTGGGCCTCATGGGCGGCGCGCATCCAGCCCCAGTCCAGTTCCGGGCGGTAGGCCTCAGCGGTCCAAGCGGCATGAAAAGCCGGATAATCGATGCACTCGAGTACGGTGGGGTTTTCAAAGTGCTGAGGTTGCACGGCCTGGTAGAAGTCGCGCACGCCGATGCGCAAAAGCTCCCGGCCGCCATTGGCGGTCTCGCTTGCCACCACGGTGCTGCTGGTGCCGAAATCGATGGCGATTGCGCGCTGCTGGATATCCTGGCCGGGATCGCGGGCGACCAGATCATGCTCCTTGAGCAGCGCGTTCTCTTCTCCCCACAGTTCCCACAGACCTTTTTCAGGGTCCGTCAGTTGTGTCTCATCGAGTATGGGCAGCCGGCAGGGGGTGTAGTCGAGCCTGAGGAGTATGTCCTGAAGGCCATGATTTGAAAGATCGATGGGCGCGCCCCCCCCCTCCGTGCTCGTGCTGCCGATGGGGAAAGCACTAAGGCCCATTGTTATCCAAGTTTTCAGAATTTCAGGGAGTGATAGGCCCCGAAAAGTTGTATCTGGTGCGACAGTAAAGCTTTCTCCTTGGGGGGCAACCAATTCCCAACCGTGCTTCACAAGGTCGAGCAGCATTTGGGGATCGTCAGCAGTCCGCCAGAGGTGATGGCAGGCGAAAATATGACCATCAGCATGGGGGGTCGTGCTCCAGCAACCCTCATCAACATCGCAGCGCCCCTGAAGGGTTAGCCATGAATAGACACCCTCCCTTTTGCCGAAAGGGGTGAGTCGAAATTTCGAGTCACTGCGATATGGATTATGGGTGGCCGTGGCGAAACCATGAAGTTCTTCCTTGCTGGGTAGCCGCCAACCTTGGATTCCAGCCCAGTTTTTTTCACTGAGCACTACTTCTACATCTGCTAAATCATATTCTCTGTTACTGGCTTCGTTGTTCCACAACAAGCGAGTCGCACTATGAAGGGTGGCCAGATTGGTTGTACTGTTCTGACGGCGCAAATAGGTAAACGGATGCTGCTCAAGAAATAAACCCAAACGATGTGGTGTTGGCAGAAGCAGTTGGGTTTGTGAGTCGAAAGCATGCTCATCAGTCCCATGTGAGTCCGATAAAAGCCAGAATCGGCTTTGGTTCAGCATTTCGAGGGCTTTGGCTTCGAGCGTTTGATTAAGAGCCATCAGGCCCTGTGAGCGTAGTGAGATCATAAGAATCGATTTCGTGAAGTGTCCTGTAATACCCAGCAGAAGGGGATTAACGGGTGGTTACAAGAGCCTTGCAGCGTGGTTTGCCACTCCCATCCGCAAAGCCGGGCAGGCGTAGTTCAATCACGGCCTCGCCCGAGGGCGTATGGTGGCTGCGCAGGTTCTGCTCGTAATCGAAAGGGGTATTTGTCCTTGTCTCGATAAGCCGATAAGGCTTGCTCCGCCAGTTGTGGTTGTACCAGCCCAAGGCATTGGTGAGCAGTGCACGCTCCGCTGGACTCGCTGCGCGGTTTTCTACTTCGCAGCGGTCTTTGAGCAGGCTCCACAGACGATCAAGGTTTTCACGCTGGGCGAGTACGGCAACCGCCTGTATGAGCGCTTGGCTACTGTCGTCGGGCAGGTTGCCGAGCTCCAACTGCTTGGCGAGTTCGGCGTCCTCGCGCAGTATCGAGAGTTCGGCTGGTGGGCAGGCAGCGCGGGCCAGATCTGAGCGAGTGCTTTCCAATGCGGTACGCTCTTCCTGCAGGAGTTTTTTAAGCTGTTGGATTTCTTGCTGCTGTGCAGCGCTTTCTTGCACATATCTGTGCTGGGTGGCGGCCAGCTCTTTTTCCAGTTCCGTATATCTGCGGTGCAGATCCTCCAGCTCCTGTCGGGCTACGTTGAGCGCAGTATGTGTGGCGTTGAGCGTTTGTGCCTCGGCAAGTGGCCTGGCCGGTGCCTCTCCGGGTGCGGCCGGCGCGTTGACAATACTGCGGATCAGCTCCTGCAGCGGCGGGTGCCGCTCAAGAAGGAGACGCAGATCAGGGAGGCTGAGCCTGTCAACAAAGGTCTGCTTGTTGGTTTCCCATTGCGAAGACAGTTTTTCCAGCCGTTTACGGCTGTCCTTGTCCAAGGTGTCGGTCAGATTGTTTTCTCCCATCGCTTTAGCCTCTTTCCAGATCTTGTACGAGTTCGCGCATTTCCGGTCGTAACTGGAGCTGCTGTCGGTGGGGTAATCCGGTGATCAACTGAACGATCTGTGCCTGGGTGTGATGCGGCAGGCTGCGAAATTTCCTTTGTAGGGCGCGCAAGGTTTCGCCGCTGGGCTCCGGGTAGGGATTGGGGATAGCCAGGGGCTCTACGCGACCACAGAGCAGCGCAAGGTCGCTTGCACCGAGCACGGTGAATACGCGGGGGAAGAGCGCGGGCAGGAAGCGCAGCAGATTTTCTGCGTCCACCTGTTGCAGGGCATTGTTCTGTGCACGCAATTGCTCGTTTTCCTGCTGCAATCTTCGGCGCTCGTTCGCCAGGCGTTCGGCTTCGCTCTGATGTTCGCGAGCTAGGGTTTCCTGTAGCTGCTGATATTCGGCGTCATGGTTGCTGGCGATGAGCCAGGGGAATACCAAGTCTTGCAGAGTGCCGTCACCATCTTGCAGTGGGTTCCCCAGCAGACCGAAGCGCCTGGTGACCCATTCCCAGCTGAGGACTTGCCAGGCAGGACGTTGGTCGGTGGCCTTGCAGATTTGGAGCGAATCGTAGGGCAACAGGTCACGGCTGGCATGATCGATCAACCAATGGATGGCATCGGGAACGAAGCCCTCACCGCGCATGCGCTCCGCAAGATCAGTGCAGCTTTCGCTCAGCGTGTTTTGCGCCAGGACCTTTAGAACACTCTGCCCAAGTAGGGGCTGACGTATTGCCGCGCCGGCCGATTGGCACGTCCAAGCCGCGAGTTCTTTGTTGATAAACAAGATAACGACAAATGATTTCATGCCAGATAGTCGGTTTGCTAAGTCTGCCCGTCCTTGCCCAACGGGTCGGGAAAGAACGGGAATGATGGAATGAACCTTGGGCTGGGTTCAGGAGGTGGGCTGGTTCTTGGCTTCGGCTTGTTTGGTCAAGTCGTCCCAGTTTTCCTTGGCCTTGTCGAGGCCTTCATACAATTCATCTAGTTCGTGTCCGGACAGGTCGAGCTCCAAGCGTTTTTCAAAGCTGCGCGCTTCCCCACCGGAAAGGCGCTTCTCCAGATAAGCAAAGATATCGCCGCTCAGCTTGCCGGCCATCACGAGGTTCTGCATGCGCTCCGGAGTAAAGTACGCAGCGTTGGCGATGGGCAGCAGCCATAGGCCGTTGAGGCTGCCGCGCTCGACGTTGCACTTGTCTTCCACGCCGACTGTTCCGACGCCCAGTCCGGCTACCAGTTTTTCTGCTGGGTTGCGCTTTTCACTGACCTCAGGGTCGACCTCGAACTCCCTCAGCTCGGCCATGTAGTCATCGAATTTTTCAAACTTTTCCGGGGTAATTCCTTGCTCAGCTGCTTGAAGAGCACGCTCGCCAAGGTCGGAAGCGGTTTCGTTGGGTTTGAGGATGCCCAGCCCTTGCAAAAAGCTATTAGCGAATTTGCCGACGGCCTCTGCGACTGGAGACAGGGCGGTAATAAGCGTACCCAGCGCGGCGGCGACGCCCGTGGCGAAGGACGAGAGTGCGCTGCCAATAGCGGAGACGGCGCTTGAAATGGCGCTGCCGACGCTGCTAAAAAAACTACCGACGGCACTGAAAAAACTCATAGTTATGCTCCTGTTCTCGACTCGATGGATTTGACTTGCGCTGAGATTTCCATCCAGCACTCCCGGCTGGCATCCAAGGCTTCATAAAGCGCCGCAGGGGCATTCGTTTTCGGCGATTGAGCCATTGCTGACTCAAGCGATTTTTCAAAGCTGCGTGCGTCGCCTCCAGAGAGGTTTTTGTTCAGGTAGGCGAGCACATCGCCTCCCAGTTGAACCGCCGCCACCAGGCCCTGCATACGCTCTGCTGTGAAGTACTGGGGATTGGTCATGGGCAGTAACCACAGCCCATTGAGACTGCCGTGTTCGGCGTTGAAGGTGCGCTCAATGCCCACTGTGCTGAGGGCCAGCCCCGCCAGCAATCGCTCTTGGGAAGTGCGCTTTTGGCTGACATCCGGGTCAAGCTCCACTGAGCGTAGTTTTTCCAGGTAATCGTCAAAGTTGTCGGAACTTTCCAGTGTTACACCCTGCGCCGCCGCCTGAAGGGCGCGCTCGCCCATCTCTTCAACGGTTTCGGTTGGCTTGAGAATGGACAGACTTTGTAGAAAGGCGGTGGCGAATCGGCTGATTGCCTCGGCAATGGGCTTGATCGCCTCGAGGGTGGTGGCAATGGTCGGGCCTACGGTGGCCATGAAGGATGACACAGCCCCGCCGACAGTGGCTGCAGCCGCGGAGATGGCAGTGCCGAGGGAGGACAGGGTGCCAATAATGGCGGGCAACATAATTATGCTCCTGAAGACTGGAATCAGATCTTCTTGAAATTCCCGAGATGGTTGATATGGGCCTCCAAGTCGCGCTTGCCCCTCAGAGCTTCCCTGAAGGCGTTCAGGGTTTCGCTGGCTAGGCATTCGAACAGCTGGGTGGTCGCATCGTTGAGTGTTTCTCTTTCCGATATCGGAAACAGAGCGGGAACCTCCTTTGCCGTGGGCAGCGGCTGTGGATTGGCGTCAACCATGAGCAGTACCCAAGCTGCGTGCAGCAGATCCTGAGGACAGCCCTGCTCATTCGTGTCTTGCAGCCATTGCTCGTGACGTGCTTGTGCTTTCTTCGCCTCTGGCAGCCACCGCGAATACCATTGCTTGAGTCGCCGGTAGGCTTGTTCCTGACGATTTTTAAGCCGTATGTCGGTAGAGAGCAGAACTAGGAGCTGGTTCTGGGTCTGCCGTGTTTCGCGCACGAAGTCGGCGAAGGCCTTCTCGCCTTGGGGCCAGTCCAGGCGGGAGAATGCCGGGTAATAGCGGGTTCGCTCGTGCCAAAGTTGCAGGACGCATTTGTCCGCGAGATCGAAAGTGCTGTGGTTCGTGTCGGTCTGGGCGCGGTCATTACGAATTGCCGCATGGGCGGGGCCATGCCAGCCGCCGCAGAAGATGACCGCCTCTCCCGTACCCAGATTGGGCAAGAAGCCGCGCTGTTCGTCGTCCATCATCATGGCTTCACCCATGGCGCGCCGATCGTCTTCGGCAAACAGACGATGAACGATCTTGGTGTGGGTGTTCTTGATGACGTCGGGGATGAGCTTGGCGGGAATCTGATCGGCGATGATCAGGCCGGCGCCATACTTGCGTACTTCGGCCAGCATGTCGGCGAAGGATTCAACGGCCATCGCAGCCGCCTTGTCACCGGGTTCGGGGCGGGAAAGCAGGCGGTGAGCCTCTTCGACCAGGGTGAGGTGGCGGAAGTCGGGGTCTTCCTGGTGAAGCTCGCGAATGGCCTCGTTCAATCCCCCCAGTACGAGGGCCATAAGCAAAGCCTTTTCTTCGCCGCTTTGTAGTTCTTCCAGCTCGATGACGGCGCGGCGGCAAAGGAGCTTTTGGAAATCGATGGACTGTGGCACATCCAGTACTCTGCCCAGTGTGCCATCAGTAAGGCTACGCAGGCGTGAGACCAGAGAGCCCCGATATTTTTCCTCGAACTCCTTGCCTAGGCCGTAAGTGGGGATGAGTCGATCAAGCTGGCCGATCATGTCGCTCATGGTCGGCCAGGCCCTGGAAATGGGATCGAAGGGGCAGCCTCCCGGAAGGAATTCGTTCTCGTCGATATCCCAACCTTTGTCTTCGTAGGCGGCGAGAATGGCAGCCTCGACCATCATTGGCATGGAAGCTTCCATGGGAAAGACGGCGGCAAACACGTTCTTCAGGAAGCCCGCGTGGCTCTTGATGCGCTGACCCTTGCGCAGCAAGGCAAAGGGATTTAGGCGCAGGCTTTGATGATCATCTCCGTTCGGGCGGTAGTAATCGATGCTGGGTAGTCGCTGGGCAAGCTCCCGGTATTCAGTCTTGGCCGGCTCGATAACCAAGAAAGGCAGTTGGGACTCAAGCAGCAGATTGAGGCAGGTGGTGGTCTTGCCGGCGCCGGTTACACCCGTAATGAAGGTGTGCTTGTTGAGGTCTTTCTTGACCAGATGCACGCGATTGTTGGGGTAGCGGCGGCCACGGTCGATTATTTCGCCAACATCAAGCGCGTCTTCCAAAGTGGTGTCCGGTAGATCGACGATGAAATCAACCGTCTTGCGGCGTCGAATGCCTTGAATCTCCCGCTGTGGAAGGCTGGCCACGATCGCCAGTTCGTCAGCGGTAAGCAGGCTGCCGAGGCCTTGGCGCGCATCGGCATGCAAGCTGTGGAAAAGCAGCTCCTCCGATCGCCGCTCGGTCAGGGTGGGCAAGCGTAGGAGCTGGCCGCGAGCGGCGTCCGGTAGGTCGTGGATTTCGAGCGGGCTGAGGGTGCTTTCCGTTCCCTGGAATGTGGCGCGCACGGTGTTCTTGAGGCGTTGATAGGTGGAGCTATTCTCGGCCGTAAGATAAATGGCGCTAAGGAACAGGCCTTTGGTCAGACCTTTCTGCAGGCGAGCGATAAGCTGCTTGTCCAGATAATCCGCCAGATGTTGGGCACGCTTATTGGCAATTTCCTGGGTGATGCCAAGTGTTTTTCCCTCAGTATCGGATAGGCTGTGGTTATCCGATTGGGTGCTGGTTTTCGAAGTGCCAGTGGTGGAGCTCCAGCCCTCGCTGGTGCCGGCAGTCTTGGTTTGCGATCCACCGGAGTTCTTGCCGCTGTTGGCGGACTCTGAGTTTTTTCCTGAAGACGAGCCCCAGTTTTTGGCATCCGAGGCGCTTTCATTCTTGCCTTTGTTCAGGCTGCGACTGTCGTTGGTGCCAAGGGCCTCGCTGGTGCCATGGGAAAGACTCTTTTGCCGGCTGGTATTGCCACTGGCCTGTACGCTGGTGCGTACCAGGGCAGCGATATCCGAGGAAAGCGCGTAGGCGGCATCCAATTGCTGGCGGATATGCTCGCGAGCGAGGGGCTGGCTGATGACGGCGAACTGCCAATGGCTGGCGTTCACACTGTCCATGCGTGTGCCGGATTGGAGGGCGCGAACCAGGCGATCGATGCCCTGGAAACTTTGCTCTTCGTTTGGCTGACCCTCCGCCTGTCCGGTGGGAGCACCCAGCACGACCCCTTGATGCGAGGAGCGCTGCCAGCGATCCAGCAAGCCATTGACATCGTCGTGGCTGACCTCGCCGCCGAAATTGATACCTGGCAGGTGCCCTTCCAGAGCGCCGCGCAGATTCTTCAGGGCTTCGTGCAGGTCGGCGCCGTTAGCATCCGATGTCACGCCGAAATAGAGATTTACTCCGGCGGGGCTGCCATCAAGCAGATACACCATGCGAACGGGAACGTCTGGGTCGAAGCTGGCATACACGTTGGCCAAGGCTTGGCGATAGGCGTGGTGGCCTTCTTCATTAATCTCATCAAGGCGGATCAGGCGTGTTCTCGAGGAGCTTATGGCCTGCGCTGCAAAGTCCAGTGGGGGCGGCTGCAGAAGCGAAAGGAGCGTATCGCTTGTCTGCCTTGACATAACGGGAAGGGGGATTTCTGTAGTCACGCGAATTCTCTTTGTAGTCGGAAGATGCTTTCAGCACTCAGGAAAAGGCCACCTATAAAGGCCCTGCAACCTGGCAGCTTTGGTTGTGATGTCTCGAGCCCAGCTACCCGGCTCATAAACCCGCACGCTCTCTCCTAACCCAAAAAGCCACCACAACGTCTCCTGATCCATCGGCACCCAGGCATGCAGCCGCTCCCAATCCGTGTCGGGCAACGGCTCGACCCGCTGCCGGGCGCTGATGGGCGTCTCCTTGAGCAACCAGGCAATTTGCGGCGAAACATCCGCCACTAGCTCCACTTCACCTTCCGACCTGCCTCCACCAAAGGCGCCGCCGGTGATGTAGTCGTCGATGTTGAAGTCCTGATGCTCGCGTGCCGGTTGTTCCAGCAATTCGGCGCGCTGTATGCGGTGCAGGGCGAACTGCCGCAGGTCGTCGTAGTCGTTGGCGGTGCCGATCAGGTAGGTAATGGAGTGACGCGAGACGATGCCGGCCGGGTGCAGACGCAGGGTTTTGACTTCTGCCTTGCTGCGGCTCAGGTAGTTCACTTGCAGCTGGCGGCGCTCCATCAGGGCGGTGGAGACCCGCTGCCAAACGTCAGGGTCGACCTCGGCGGGCAGCAGCGCCTTGCCGTTGGGCAGCGCGCGCACGCGCCGCGCCCAGTGGGCGAGGCCGTTCTGTTGCAGGCCATCGAGGTGACGGCGCGCGTTGGCAAA
>Ga0079224_100016628_pt1 | contig 10345 bp, 10 predicted proteins | sample Stecom2015_FD_80414 | JGI IMG/M metagenome (GOLD analysis project Ga0079224, IMG submission 80414) | Agricultural soil microbial communities from Utah to study Nitrogen management - Steer compost 2015 | ecosystem: Environmental > Terrestrial > Soil > Agricultural land | place: USA: Utah...
CTTACAAAAGACAACCGCTATATTCCTAATCAGGCCCTTTTATGAAAAATGTTTATATTGCTTTTGCTAAACGCACTCCCGTTGGAAGCTTTGCCGGAAAACTCTCAGGAGTTCGGGCCGATGATCTTCTGGCCCATATTTTAAAAGCTCACGCTGATTGGGCCCCCTACTCCCTCACTGAGATTGATGACGTTATCATTGGCTGTGCCAATCAAGCTGGTGAAGATAATAGAAACGTTGCCCGTATGGGAGTTATCTTAGCGGACTATCCCCATGAAGTACCGGCCACAACACTCAACCGCTTATGTGGCTCTTCTCTTGATGCTGTTATGGATGCATTCGCACGTATTCAAGCAGGTTTTGGAGATTGCTTCCTTGCAGGTGGTGTTGAATCCATGAGCCGTGCTCCCTATGTGATGAGTAAAGGCCAAGGGGCCTTCGCTAGAGACCAAAAAATTTGGGATACTTCTATTGGTTGGCGTTTTGAAAACCCTGAAATGGAAAAAAGATTTCCTCTTCTCTCTATGGGACAAACGGCCGAAGAAGTTCGCCGTAAACACAATATCCCTCGTGAAGAACAAGATAAGTGGGCCTTCGAATCTCATCAAAAAGCCTCAGCTGCTCAAAAACTTGGTAAGTTCAACGATGAGATCCATCCTATAACTATCAAAACTCGAAAAAGCGAAGAGATTGTATCTGCCGATGAAGGTCCAAGACCTGATTCAACTTTAGAAAAGCTCTCTACTCTTCGTGCAGTATTTGAAAAAGATGGAACAGTAACAGCAGGTAACAGTTCATCCATTAACGATGGTGCAAGTCTTGTAATGGTTTGCTCGGAAGAGTTTCTTAAACGCCATAACCTTACTCCACTCGTTCGAATTATTGGCGGCGCCGTTCATGGTCTTCATCCTAATGTTATGGGACTAGGTCCAGTAGGTGCTGTTGAGAAAGTTTTAACTCGCTACCAATTAAAGAAAAATCAAATTGATGTTTTTGAACTCAATGAAGCCTTCGCAGCTCAAGTTCTGGGTTGCATGAAAGAATTAGAACTTGATCCTTCTAAGGTAAATCCCCTTGGAGGTTCGATCGCTATTGGACACCCACTAGGGGCCAGCGGAACGAGAGTTCTTTCGACTCTTGTTCATCAAATGCAAAGACAACCTGAACTCAAAACCGGTATGGCCACAATGTGTATTGGTGTTGGACAAGGGATTGCTCTGGCAGTTGAGAATTGTAGATGAAGAAATACTTTGCATTTCTTTTTCTTCTTTTCTCTAGTTATTCTTGGGGATGCATCCTTATTAAAGGTGAAGTAAAAATTAATTCTGACTCTTTAAAAGTTCATCAGAAGTTTAACCTGAATGAGGATTATCCCTATCGAACAGAAAACTATATTGTTCATATAAGATTAAGAAGTGCAGAACACCTTACTCGCATTACTGTTAAACATCCTAAGACTCTAAAAACTCTTCTTGAGAGCGATATTCAACTAAAAGCGGACAAAGAGACCAACTCTCACTTCTCCCACAAAGAAATTGAATTAACATCCAGATTAACTTTAAAAAACATATAAGGAATATTTATGAAAGACATCAAGCTATTTATTGATGGAGAATTCATAACTTCTAACCATACAGTTGATTCTATAAATCCGGCCACCGGTGAAGCTATTGCTAGAATCCATCTTCCTACCAATGAACTGATTGATACTGCTGTAGAAGCGGCCCATAAAGCTTTCTATCAAAGTGAGTGGAAAAACTTTGATAAAAATCAACGGGCAGATATTTTATTAAAAATTGCAGAAAAGATTAAAGAAAGAAAAGATGAACTCATAGAATGGGAAATTAAGGATTCTGGCTCTGTACTAAGAAAGGCGAAGGCCGACATCCATAATGCTGCCTCTTATTTTAAAGTTCTTGCAGGACAATGCCGGGCCTTTGAATTTGAAGTCAAAGACGAGCGAGCTTCTCGAGATGGCTTCTCCCACAACTATCGTACTTATCTTCCGGTAGGTGTTTGTGCTCAGATTATTCCATGGAATTTTCCGCTGGTCATGGCCGCTTGGAAAATTGGACCTGTTATTGCTTCAGGATCTACTGCCGTTCTTAAAACAGCTCTTGAGACACCTATCACCGCTTCTATCTTAGCTGAGATACTTAGTGATTCGGGCCTTCCTCCAGGTGTGATCAATATTATTACCGGTGATGCAGATGTTGGTCAGCAACTTATTGCCCACCCTAAAATTAGAAAGATTGCTTTTACAGGATCAACTCAAGTTGGGAAATCTATTATGGAAAAAGCATCTCAGAGAATTCAAAATATCTCTTTAGAGCTTGGTGGGAAGTCGGCCAATATTATTCTCAAAGATGCTGATCTAAATCTTGCCGTAGATGGTGCCCTCTATGCATTCCTTTATCACCAAGGACAGGCCTGTGACTCGGGAACAAGACTTTTAGTTGATGAGAGTATTTACCCTCAATTTAAAGAAGCTCTCGTAAAGAGAATCAAAGATATTAAAATTGGTGAACCTCATGATCCGAATGTGGGTTTCGGTCCAGTTATCAACAGTAAACAATCAAAGACCATTATGAATTATATTCAATCTTCACTTCGTGAAGGTGGAAATTTACTCTATGGTGGTAGAAAGCTCGAGGACGCACCATTTAATAAAGGTGAATTCATTGAACCCACTCTTATTGAAGTGGATAGAAATAATATTATTTTTAAGGAAGAAATTTTTGGCCCAGTACTGGCCATCACCACTTTTAGAACAGAAGAAGAGGCCATTGATCTTGCTAATGATTCAATCTACGGGTTAGCAGGAGCTGTGTGGTCAAAAGATCTTAGTCGTGCCAAAAATATCGCTTCAAGACTTGAGACTGGAACCGTTTGGATTAATGAGTACCATCTCTTAAATCCAGGTATGCCCTTTGGTGGATTTAAACAATCTGGCCTTGGAAGAGAAATGGGTGAAGAAGGGATGAAGGCCTATCTGGAAGTTCAGCACCTTTGGATTTCTGATTGTAATGAGCGAGAAAAGAAAGTTTGGTTTGATGCTTTATTCTAAGAAAAAAAGGGGCGCCTAAGCGCCCCTTCTACTTTAAGTAGGTATGAGAGAATTAACCAATAAGTTTGAGAGCGTTCTGACCGGCCATGTTTGCCTGAGCAAGAACCGAAGTACCAGCAGCGTTAAGAATGTCATTCTTCGCTTTAGTAGCAGTTGCATCAGCATAATCCACGTCACGGATACGAGAGTTAGCAGCAGAGAGGTTTTCAACACTAACTTGTAAGTTATTAGATGTTGATACTAGTCTGTTCTGAATCGCACCCAGGAAAGCTCTCTGACCAGACACAGTCTCGATGGCTTTATCTAGTGAAGCTAGAGACTCTTGTGAACCTGTTTTTGTAGAAACATCTAGTTCAGCTACTCCTAGGCCATCAAGACCTGCATTCACTCTTGAAGCATCATAAGAAATTCTATCTTGGAAAGCGTCGTTGTTGATACCAACTTGGAAATCATACTGACCGCCGTTACCATCAAGAAGTTTCTTACCGTTAAACTCTGTCACTTGAGAAATACGATCAAGCTCAAGCTTAAGGTTTTGATACTCCATATTTGTCATTTCTCTTTCAACATCACCAACTGTATCAGAAGCTGTCTGTACAGCAAGCTCTCTCATACGTGTTAGGATAGAAGAAACTTCGTTTAGACCACCTTCAGCGATTTGTACCATCGAGATACCATCGTTAGCGTTACGGTCAGCTTGTTTCATTGAACGGATACCAGCTTTCATCTTTTCAGAGATTGCTAGACCTGCAGCATCGTCAGCTGCTTTTGTGATACGTGTACCACTTGATAGTTTTGCAAGATTGCTCTCCGTTTCGCGATTATTCACAGAAAGTGAACGTTGAGCAGCGATCGAAGAAACGTTTGTGTTAATACGGAAACCCATTAAATCCTCCTTGGTTAATTCCCTCATCAAATCCGTGATGATCAGTTCCCAACCTTGAGAGACTAGATAAGCTTCCTGCTTAAAGTATTTTTTTTCTCATTCGTTTGGCTCAAGTGCCAGACAAACAGCTTTTCGGAGCCGATTTATTAAACTTAAGAGGGAATTAATTTTTTTTTACATTTTTTCACTGGAGTATTTTTGTCCAATTTTCTATCTCATTGATTCCCTTTATCAAATGCATTAAAATGGCCAAATGAAACAACTCCCTCCTATCCTTATTTATCACTCAAATGATGAGTTTCGATCCATGCTTAAAGACATGTTAATTAAGCACGGCTTCTTTTATCTTCTTGATACAGCTCGTGAAGAAGTCTTCTATGAGCTAAGAGAGAAGAATAAGCAGCACTTTATTCTCATTGAGAATGATCGAGTGAATACAAAGTTAATCGAGATGTTTAGTTCAAGATCGGGAGGGTTTCTTATACTTGGACAAACAGATGAAAAAAGAACTCATCAACTCAGTACACTCTTTGGAGCAAGTGCTATTATGAGTTTTCCTTTTCCCTCTGATAAACTTGGAAAAAAAATTATTGAACGATCTTAGTGATATTCAGAGTAAGGAAGGTTATTGATTCCCATCCACGTCATAAGATCCACTTCTACCGAGTTTTCAAAGTCTGAGATTTCATACTCTTCATTCTTAACAACGACTTTAGCATAGGTCAGAGCTGACCCTTGATTCCACTGCCCCAGATCAAGATTAATCATTCTTGTCCAGGTCCCAGTGTTAATAAATGTGGTTCCATCACTATAAAGTCTAAGTGTTGGTGCGTGAGTGTGTCCTACAATAAGGACTTTAGAATCTTGATTCTTCTCAAAAAACTGGCGAGTTAATGTTTCATAATCTTGAAAAAGTTCAAGCTCACGTAATATGTCATCAAAAACTTCACGCAGAGATTTCTTCTGCATATAGAAGTGCCAAAATCTTACCATCACAAAATAGTAAAAGTTAGAAAGCATAAATCTCAGAGTGAAGAAAGTATCAAAAAGGATTCCATGAATAAGGAAGTGCTTAATAGGCCTTACCTCATTAATGTAACTTCTTTCTTGCTTATATTTATTAATGACATTGGTAACATAGTAGGACCCCCAAGGAGGGATGAAGTACTTCTCCCCGCTCAGAGTTTCGATGATTGATTTTTGTGGATCAAATTCATGGGCCCTTTCATATTGGTGCCCGTGTTGGATACATACGCCTTTAGCTGGAATATAAGTACTAATATCATTGGAAAGAGTAATCTTACTTTTCTCTTCACCAAAATAATTGCAGAACTCCTCTTTCAAAGAATCAAAAACAAATTCTGCATCATGGTTCCCAATAATATAAACAATGCTTTTGCCAGGTGCTCTTAGAAAACTCTTCATTGCATCAAGAACCCCTCGATGAGCATTCATGATCATTCGAAGTTTTTCCAGAGCAGCTTTCTCACTCCAAAACTCATCGTCGTAGAACTCGACATAGGGAACTGCTAAGAAGTCTAAGAAGTCTCCATTGATAACGAGTTCTACTTTAGTGTTAGTATATTCTCCACTTGAGTAGTACTTTAAAAAATCAATGAGTTCATTATCGTAATGGAAATCTTCAAGAAGATTTCTTTTACCCTTAAGCATCTTCCCTGCACCTAAATGCAAATCCGATATAACTAGAATAAGTTTTGCAATTTTATCGTTTTGGAGGGACTTCATAGGTTTTCTTACCAAACTTTAATTCAACTTCCTGAAAAGATGGACTCATCGGCACAAAAAAAACTGGCTGAGTTCCTTTATTTTCTATTTCAATTGTCTGAGATTTACCGGCCTCTATTGTCACAAATTTTAAGTTATCCGTACCTGACACAAACTTTGCCACCTGATCAGACAACGATTTGTTTTCAATGATAACAGAAAAAAGTTTCATTTTCTTCTCGGGGGAACTGACGCTGATTCCGCTATCACTTAACTTTAGGATAAAAGAAGGATTATGTCCTTGCCCCCAAAGAGATCCACTTAAAATAAATGTAAGAACTAACCATAATTTCAAAGCATAAACCTTAATTCTGTTAATCTCTTGATTTCGTCTCTAAGCTTCGCTGCTTCTTCAAATTCTAAGGCACTGGAAGCTTGCTTCATCTCTTGCTTAAGTTCTTTTATCTTATCATCAATTGCCTGGGCCGAAAGCTTTTGCTCTACTTTTTCCCCTTTTTTCCTCTTCTCATTCTTCTTGGTACCGCGAAGGACTTCAATGACACCTCCACTTACCTTTTTAAGAATCGTTTTTGGAGTCGTATTATGAAGTTGATTAAATCGGTCCTGTTTCTCGCGCCTTTCCTTAGTGACATGCATGGCGGCTTTAATAGAAGGAGTCTCCTTAAAACCATAAAGAAGAACTCTTCCCTCATCATTTCTAGCGGCCCTACCAATAATTTGAATAAGTGAGCGAGTCGAACGAAGAAATCCCTCTTTATCTGCATCAAGAACACCAACAAGAGAGACTTCCGGAATATCCAGTCCCTCTCTTAAGAGGTTAATCCCCACAAGAATATCAAATTCTCCAAGTCTTAAATCCCTAATAATCTCAATACGCTCAATAGTGTCAATCTCCGAATGAAGATAGCGAATCCTCATTCCTACCCCACGATAAAAAGTAGTGAGCTCTTCGGCGAGCTTTTTAGTCAAAGTTGTAATAAGAACCCGCTGTCCCTTGGCAATCACTTTTCTTGCTTCAACAAGCATATCATCCACTTGATTAGTAGCATCTCTTAACTCAACGATAGGATCAAGTAACCCTGTTGGACGAATAATTTGTTCAACATATTCTCCTCCGGATTTTTCGAGTTCATAATCAGCAGGGGTTGCTGAAACAAATAAAACTTGATCCAGTTTAGACTCAAATTCTTGGAAATTAAGAGGACGGTTATCGAGAGCACTAGGAAGACGAAAACCATAATCTACCAGGTTTTGTTTTCTAGCGCGATCTCCTTTATACATTCCTCCAACTTGAGGAATAGTAATATGAGACTCATCAACCATTAACACGAAATCTTTTTTAAAATAATCCAGAAGTGTATAAGGAGGGTCACCAGGTTTACCTCCAGCGAGATGGCGGGAGTAGTTTTCAATCCCTGAGCAAAATCCCATTTCTTCCATCATTTCTAAATCAAGAAGAGTTCTTTGACTCAAGCGCTGTTCTTCCACGAGTTTATTTTGAGATTGAAGTTCATTGATTCTCTCACGAAGTTCAATTTTTATATTCTCAATTGCGGCCTTCATCTTATCCTTACCAACCACATAGTGACTTTTAGGATAAATATCAATCCTATTTAAAGAATGAAGCACTCTTCCTCTCAGAGGATCGACAATGGAGATACTATCAATAACGTCGTCGAAAAACTCAATACGAACGACCTGACTTTCTTCATAAGCAGGAAAGACTTCAACCACATCCCCTCTCACTCTAAAAGTCCCTCGGTGAAAATCCATATCATTTCTCATGTACTGATTTTCAATGAGTTTTTTCAGAAGATCATCTCGCTCCATTTGGTCCCCCGTAAAGAGCATCACCCGTTGATTGAAATATTCTTCGGGAGAACCTATACCGTAGATACAACTTACGGATGCCACCACAATAACGTCTTCACGTGACATGAGTGATCGAGTCGCCGAGTGTCTCAACTTTTCTATCTCATCATTAATGGCCGAATCTTTTTCAATATAAGTGTCACTCCCCGGAACATAAGCTTCGGGTTGATAGTAGTCGTAATAAGAAACGAAATATTCAACAGCATTTTCAGGGAAAAATTCTTTAAACTCGGCAAAAAGCTGGGCCGCGAGTGTTTTATTAGGAGCAAGAATAAGAGTTTTCTTACCAAGCTTTTGGATAATATTGGCCATGGTAAAAGTTTTACCAGAACCTGTAACTCCTAGAAGTGTTTGAAATTTCTCTTTATTTTGAAACCTTGTTGAGATGGATTTAATAGCTTCTGGTTGATCCCCCATCGGCTTAAAAGCAGAGTGTAGTTTAAAAACGCTACTCATCTAAAATCTCCTTGCCAAACACCCAAAGGATGAAGCACATTTATATAAACATACCTTTGAGGTTTTTATCATGGTGATGCCTTTCTGCATCAAATTTAATTTTTACGCCATATTATCTCACACCTCTCCTATTCTCAAAAATCATTCTGCATATAAGTTTTCTTTGGAGGACAATGATCAAGCATTTTCTAGCGCTAGCTAATTTCTCTCCCTCTGAAATAGGTGCCTTTGTTGATCGCGCCTACTCCTTTTCCCTTTTAAAAAAATCTCCAGACAAAATAAATCACCTTTTAAAGAACAAAATCTTCTCCAATGCTTTTTTTGAGGCTTCTACCCGTACTCGTTCATCTTTTGAGATTGCGGCCAAAAGATTAGGAGCAGAAATTGTGAACTTCTCACCAGAGAATTCCAGTACAAAAAAAGGGGAGACTGTTTTTGACACTTTGAGGTGTTTAGAAAACCTGGGAGTTGATGGGATTATTCTTCGTCATAGCGATAATACTCTTATCAATGAACTTGCCCCTAAACTCTCTACTACTCTCATTAATGCCGGAGCAGGAAAGTTTGAACATCCCTCTCAAGGTCTTCTCGATTTACTCACTCTCAAAAAAGAGTTCGGGGAAATAAAAGGACTTCGAGTAGGAATCTGTGGAGATATTCTCCATTCAAGGGTAGCAGGTTCCATGATGGTTGCGGCAAAGAAATTAGGGTTCGAAGTGATATTAATGGGACCAGAAAATCTGATTCCCAAAAATGATTTCAAATATCAAGACTTCGATAAAACACTTCCTAGTTTGGATGCTGTCATGATGCTTCGAATTCAGCATGAAAGACATGAAGGCATTTTTTTAAGCCAGAGTGATTATCGTCAAGCTTTTGGAATGACTAAAGAGCGAGTAGAAAAACTCGCCGACCACACTATCATTATGCATCCCGGTCCTTTTAACCGCGGAGTAGAGATTGATGATGAGGCCATTGAGCATAAACAGTCTCGCATCTGGCAGCAAATGGAAAATGGAGTATATGCACGCATGAGTATCTTAGAATGGGCCTCGGGAGTATAAATGAAACTTCAATTGATTCTTGAAAATGGAAAACGATTTATTGGAGATTCATTTGGTCACGAACTTAAAAATAATTTTGAATTAGCCGAAATTGTTTTTAATACGGCCATGACGGGTTACCAAGAAATTATCTCAGACCCATCTTACTGCGACCAATTCATTACTCTTACTTATCCCCTCATCGGAAACTATGGGATTTGTAAGGATGACTTTGAAAGTCTTATTCCTTATTCAAAAGGGCTCATCGTTCACGATATTTGTGAATCACCAAGTAACTATCGAAGTGAGAACTCTCTATCGAATTACTTAAAAAAACATAAAATACCAGGGATTTCAGGAATAGATACGCGAGAACTCACACGTATCATTAGAGACTCTCGAGTTCTTAACGCCATCATTGCTCCCCTTGATTACCCTGAACATAATCTTGAGATTATTTTTAAGAGTCCCATGCCTCAAGATCAAATTGAGCGCACTTCAGTAAATCGTCCGATTCACTTTCCTGGGAATGGGAAAAGAATTGTGATGCTTGATTTCGGACATAAGAAAAACATTCTTAAATCCCTTCTTAATAAAGACTCTGATGTTATCATTCTTCCTTGGAATAGTAGTTTTGAAGTCATTAAAGAATATGCTCCCCAAGGTGTTATCCTCTCTAATGGGCCAGGGGACCCGAAAAGTGTGAGTGACCAAATCTCTGGAACCATTCGAAAGATTCAAGAGAACTATCCTCTCTTTTGTATCTGTATGGGGCATCAGCTTTTCGCTCTTGCTAACGGGGCCCAAACCGAAAAGATGAAGTTTGGTCATCGTGGGGCCAATCACCCAGTAAAAGATCTCCTTAAAGATCGGGTTTATATGACTTCCCAAAATCATGGATACCACGTCATCAGAGACAGTGTTACCAACACAGAACTTGAGGTCACTCAAGTAAACTTAAACGATGGCTCCGTTGAGGGATTAAAGCATAAAAGATATCCCGCCTTCTCTGTTCAATATCATCCTGAAGCATCCCCAGGTCCAGAAGACACTCACTTTTTATTCGATGAATTTTTAAACAATATTAGGAATTAGTAATGGCAAAGAGACATGATATTAAAAAAGTTTTAGTCATCGGATCGGGCCCCATCGTTATCGGTCAAGCCGCGGAATTTGATTATTCTGGAACTCAAGCCGTGAGGTCATTGATTGAGGAAGGAATTGAAGTAGTGCTGATCAATTCGAACCCCGCCACCATTATGACTGATAAAGAAA
>Ga0079224_100016629_pt1 | contig 10345 bp, 6 predicted proteins | sample Stecom2015_FD_80414 | JGI IMG/M metagenome (GOLD analysis project Ga0079224, IMG submission 80414) | Agricultural soil microbial communities from Utah to study Nitrogen management - Steer compost 2015 | ecosystem: Environmental > Terrestrial > Soil > Agricultural land | place: USA: Utah...
AACGGCCGCGACCCGATCCTCAACATGCTCGAGCGCATCGTCCCGGACGAGCAGTGCCGCATCCGGGTGATGGAGAACCGCTTCAAGTACCGACGGATCGCGCTGGCCTACAAGCTCGCGGCGCTGAACAACGGCGGCTGCCGTGTCTCGCTCGTGGCGTTCAAGGACGACTGGATCAAGAACTACCGCGAACATTGCTGGCAGCTGCTGCGGGTCTGCAAGCCGATCCTGGACGTCCTCAAGACCGCCCGCACCGAGGTCGACGCGGCCTACGCCCAGATCCACGACAAGACGATCCTGGTCGACGCCAAGCTCAAGCCGAACAAGCTCAACCCCGAGGAGCGGCTCCCGAACGGGAAGAAGTGGCCGGCCTCGGGCGCGCGGGTGAAGGTGACCCTCGCCGGCTCGGCGAACGTGACGAGATCGAACCTCGTCGCCAGTGACGAGATCACCACGATCACGACGGACCCGGACATCTACGACGCCTACGTCGAGCACTGGCGGGCCGTCACCCAGACGAAGGCCTACGGCATCTTCAAGTACTGAGCGGACGAACCTCCGACCGGACGCGAGAGGCCGGCCCGAGCCGGGCCGGCCTGCGTCACGTCGGTGATCACCTCGCGGGCGGAGTGCTCAGACGGAGAGTCGGTCGCTCTCGTCCTGGTACGTCACGGCGATCTCGCGCAGCCGCGTCTCGTGCTGGCGCGCATGGTGACCGCAGAACATCAGGTCGGCGCCCGACTGGAGCTCGACACGCACGAACGCCTGGGCGCCGCAGCGATCACAGCGATCGGCGGTGGTGAGGGCGGGGATCTCGGCGGTTGCCGTCATGGTGTCCTCATTTCGTCGGGGTCGAACAACTCCATGAATACTCTCTCATCCGGTCAAAATCCGCCGAATGCGACGCCGCAGCGTGTCTCGACGATTCCACGAGGACCCGCTCGATACCGTGGAGTCTCAGGGTTCGAAACAGGAGGACGTCGACATTTCCACCTACGATGCGCGCAATCTGCTGGTCCTGGAGGGGCTGGAGGCGGTTCGCAAGCGTCCGGGCATGTATATCGGCTCGACCGACACGCGCGGACTCATGCACTGCCTGTGGGAGATCATCGACAACTCCGTCGACGAGGCGTTGGGCGGTCACTGCACGAACATCGAGGTGATCCTGCATCCTGACGGCTCGGTCGAGGTCCGTGACGACGGTCGCGGCGTCCCGGTCGACATCGAGCCCAAGACGGGGCTGACCGGCGTCGAGGTCGTCTACACCAAGCTGCACGCCGGCGGGAAGTTCGGCGGCGGCTCCTACAACGCCACCGGCGGTCTGCACGGCGTCGGCGCCTCGGTCGTCAACGCCCTGTCGTCCCGACTCGACGTCGAGGTCGACAAGGGGGGCGCGACGTGGGCGATGTCGTTCCGTCGTGGCGTCCCCGGCGTCTTCGACGGCCCGACGCCCGACGCGGACTTCACCGCCGACAACACGCTCCGCAAGGTCGGCAAGGTCGCCAAGAAGCGCACCGGCACCCGCGTGCGGTACTGGGCCGACCCGCAGATCTTCATCAAGGGTGCCCAGTTCTCGTACGACGACCTCGTCGCCCGCGCCCGCCAGACCTCCTTCCTCGTCCCGGGCCTGCGCATCGTGATCAGCGATCGTCGCGGCGAGGAGACGGTCGAGCAGGAGTTCCTCCACGAGGGCGGCATCTCGGAGTTCTGCGACTTCCTCGCCCCCGACGAGCCGGTCAGCGACGTGCTGCGCATCCAGGGGGAGGACACCTTCGTCGAGACCGTCCCGGTGCTGGACAGCAAGGGCCACATGACCCCGCAGGACGTCGAGCGCACGCTCGGCGTCGACATCGCGCTGCGCTGGGGGACCGGCTACGACACCGTCGTGAAGTCCTTCGTCAACATCATCGCCACGCCGAAGGGCGGCACCCACGTGTCCGGCTTCGAGCGCGCCCTGACCAAGACCTTCAACGACGTACTGCGCACGACACGGCTGCTCAAGTCCAACGACCCGGACGTGATCAAGGACGACACGCTCGAGGGACTCACCGCGGTCGTGACGGTCAGCCTGGCCGAGCCGCAGTTCGAGGGTCAGACCAAGGAGGTCCTCGGCACCCCGGCCGTCACCCGCATCGTGAACCGGATCGTCTCACGCGAGCTCAAGGCGTTCCTGACCTCCACCAAGGCGGCCCAGAAGGCCAAGGCGCGGCAGGTCATGGAGAAGGTCGTCGGCGCGGCGCGCACCCGCATGGCGGCTCGCCTGCAGCGCGACGCCCAGCGCCGGAAGAACGCCCTGGAGTCCTCCGCACTGCCGGCCAAGCTCGCCGACTGCCGCAGCACCGACGTCGATCGCACCGAGCTGTTCATCGTCGAGGGCGACTCGGCACTCGGCACCGCCAAGTCCGCCCGGGACGCGGAGTTCCAGGCGCTGCTGCCGATCCGCGGCAAGATCCTCAACGTCCAGAAGGCCAGCGTCGGCGACATGCTCAAGAACGCCGAGTGCTCCTCGATCATCCAAGTGGTCGGGGCGGGCTCGGGCCGCACGTTCGACATCGACGCCGCGCGGTACGGGCGGATCATCTTCATGGCCGACGCCGACTCCGACGGCGCGCACATCCGGTGCCTGCTCGCGACGCTGTTCTTCCGCTACATGCGGCCGCTGGTCGAGGCCGGGAGGGTGTTCACCGCGGTCCCGCCCCTGCATCGGATCGAGCTCGTCAATCCGAAGAAGGGGCAGGACAAGTACATCTACACCTACTCCGACCCCGAGCTGCAGCGCAAGCTCGCCGAGCTGAAGAAGAAGGGCATCCGCTGGAAGGACGCTCCACAGCGCTACAAGGGGCTCGGTGAGATGGACGCCGACCAGCTCGCCGAGACCACGATGGACCCTCGCCACCGCACGCTGCGCCGCCTCACCGTCGACGACGCGGAGGCGGCGGCCGAGGTCTTCGAGCTGCTCATGGGCAACGAGGTCCCGCCGCGCAAGGAGTTCATCGTCCAGGGCGCGTACGAGATCGACGCCGAACTGATCGACGCCTGAGCGTCGGCCGCCGGTCCGGCGGGGTCAGTCGACCGGGTGCAGCAGACCGGAGTCCACGTCGTAGATGAACCCGCCCACGGTCACCGACTCGGGCACGAGCGGATGACTGCGGACGCGGTGCACGTCGGCGCGCACCGTCGCCTCCTGGTCCTGTAGGACGCCGATCGTCATCCAGGAGGCGTCGGTGCCGGTGAACTCGCCGATCCGGGCCTTGACCTCCTCCTCGGTGGAGGAGGCCATCGCGCAGCGGGTGTGCTCGACGACGAGCACGCGGTTCACCTGGAGCAGACTGACGCCGAGCACGATCGCGACGAGGGCCTGATCGGTGACCCGGCCGCCGGGGTTGCGCAGGATCTTGGCGTCGCCCTCCTTGAGCCCGATCATCGCCAGCGGGTCGATGCGCGAGTCCATGCAGGTCACCATGAGGACGCCCGCACGGGCGATGCCGTCGAATCCTCCCTCGTGATCTGCGGCGTAGCGCCGATTGGCGGCGAGGAGGTCGTCGAAGGCGTCCGTCATGGAGACAAGGTAGCGCGGCGACGCAGGAGCGGCGGCGCGAGGGCGGCGGCGAGGAACGAGGCGACCGCCGCTCCGGCGAAGACCGCCTGCAGCTGGCTGATGCCCGCGTCTCGCAGGGCGAGGGTGTACGCCGTGCAGGCGGCGCCGTCGGGGCACAGCTCGTCGACGGCCGGGATCCTCGCGGCCGCGGCGTGGTACGCGCGCAGACCGAGGGTCGTCAGGGCCGAGATCCCGACCAGCATGCCCACCATCCGGGCCACCACGAGCAGCGCCGAGGCGAGGCCGTGCACGTCAGCGGTCGTGTGCTCGAGCAGCGCCGCGTTGACCGGGGCGATCGCCAGGCCGAAGCCCAGACCGCACGCCGCGAGTGTGATCGTCGCGCCGGGCGACTCCAGCGCACCGGCGTCCCAGCGCGACATCACGACGAAGCAGGCTCCGGCCAGGGCCATCCCTGCGGCGGTGAGTGGCGCGGGCGGGACGAGGCGCAGCAGCCAGCCGCCCAGGACCGCGCCGAGCGGCAGCGCCACGAGGAAGCGCACGAGGACGAGAGCGGCCGCGAGCTGGTCGTCGACCGCGACGGTCAGACGCGCGAAGAACGGCACGTCGACGAGCGCCGCGATGAGCGCGGACCCGACGAGGAACGACAGCACGATGGCGCCCCACGCGGGAGTCGCCCGCAGAGCGCCGCGGGGGATCAGCGGGTGGGCCGCCCGTCGTCCGCGCCAGACGAACAGGCCCAGGGCCACCGCGGCGATCGGCAACAGGACGAGCGCGTCCGACGAGAGGGCGGCCGTCTCGGGTTCGGCGCCGGCGAAGGCGACGATCACCGCCCCGAGGGCGACGGTGAGCGCGGCGGCGCCCCACAGATCGGTCTGCCGCGCCACGTCCCCCCATCCGCGCCAGTCCAGCAGCGGAGTCGGCGCGATCACCTGCCACGCGCCGAAGGCGACCAGCAGGCCGAAGCCGACGAGTGCCACAGGAGCGAGCCACCGGGACTCGCCGGCGACCGGCAGGAACGCCAGGCCGCTCGTCACCCCGGTGGTCAGGCTGCGCGGCGACAGCATGACGAGCAGGAGGCAGGCGCCGCCGGCGGCCAGCAGGCCGAGGCCGATCCAGTCCCGGCGTCGCTCCGCGGCGCCGGCGGGGCGGTGTCGCAGCAGTGCGGCCCCGATCACCAGGCCGACGGCGGCGTTGAGCCAGAAGATGTCCCGCCACGTGCCGAAGGCGAGCACCGCCGCCCCCCACAATGGCCCGACGACGCTGCCGAGCTCCTGCACGGCTCCGACGACACCGAGCGGAAGGCCGCGCCGTTCGGGCGGCCACGTGTCGGAGATGAGGGCGAGCGTCGGCGGGATCAGACCGCCGGCTCCGATGCCCTGCACGAGGCGCCCGGCGACGATCGTGGCCAGGTCGTAGCCGGCGGCCGTCACGATCGAGCCCACGGCGAACACCACCAGGCAGCCGAGGAGCACCGGCACGCGGCCACGCAGGTCCGACACCCGTCCGATCAGCGGGAGGACGGCGACGTACCCGAGCAGGAATCCCGAGACGATCGGCGCGGCACGCTGCAGATCGCCCACGGTCAGTCCGGCCGCCGTCATCATCTCCGGCAGGGCCATCACGACGACGTAGGTGTCGGCGGCGGCGAAGCCGATCGCGATCGCGGCGAGGGTCAGCAGCCCGCGCGAGGCCAGTTCCCTCACGGTCCGCCTCTCAGGGCGCCCCGATGGTGGCGGGCTCGTCGCGTGGCGTGAGGCTGAGCGTGTAGGTCACCTCGTCCGCGCCGGCGTAGAAGGGCCCGGTCAGTGTCGCGTCGTGCAGGGTGTCCTCGTCGGTCAGCCGGTACGTGACGCGGAACTCGCCGGCGTCGTCGGCGGTCGGGATGAGGGCCGCGATCCGCTCGCCGGGGATCGTTCCGGTGACCTCGGTGAGCACGAGTTCGCGGTCGCGCGACTTCTCGCCGCCCCGGAGGTCGTCGGTCTGGCCGAGCAGGCCCGCGAGACCGGAGTCGGCGTCGACGCCGACCAGGTCGGCCGGGTCGGGCGCCCCGAAGTCGGCGGGATCGAGCGGAGCCCAGACGGGGGACAGGCCGGTCTTGGCCCAGACCTTGCCGTCGACCGAGACGATCTCGGCGCCGATCGTGGCACCGCCGGCGACCACCTGGACCTCGCCGTCGAAGGCGGGGGAGTGATCGCCCACGCCGTCGGCCGAGAGCAGTCCACGGGTGCCGGTCGGCAGGCGGTCCGTCCGTAGGGAGATCTCCAGCGACGGCGCCTGCTCGATCGCCTCGGCCGCGTGGGCGAGTCGATCCTCGGGGGAGACGGTCTCGTCGGGGTCGTCCCCGCCGGTGCAGCCGGTCACCAGGAGGAGGGCCGCGACGGCCGCGGAGGTCAACAGTCGTCGGGTCAGCACGACGTCAGTCTTCCACGTCTCGGGCGGCGAGAAGGTCCGACGCCGCCGAGGAGACCCCCGCGATCGGCTGACCGACCGGCGTGCCGGAGGCGTCCCGCTTCCCGACCGGCTCGGGCAGGTCCACCGGGGAGCCGCTCGCCGCGGCCGCGATGGGCGCGCCGTCGCCCACCCAGGCGAACACGATGCCGTCCTCGCCGCTGAGCAGACGCTGGCAGCGCACGCCTCCCGTGGCGCGGCCCTTGGCGGGGTAGATCGACAGCGGCGACACCTTGACCGACCCGGTCTGGGTACCCGGCAGCGCGTCCGAGCTGCCCGCCACGGACACCACGTGCGCCCCCTCGAGGTCGGCCACCGCGCCGAAGGCGACGACCGAGGCGCCCGCGCCGAGCTTGATCCCCGCGACACCACCGCCGGTGCGACCCTGGGGACGCACGAGCGAGGCGGGGAAGTGCAGCAGCTGGGCCTCGGAGGTGACGAACGCCAGCTCCTCCTCGCCGGTGCGCAGTGCCACCGCGCCCACGACGGCGTCGCCCTCGTCGAGGCGGATGACCTCCCAGGAGTCGCGGTTCGTCAGGTGGTCGGGCTTGACCCGCTTGACGACGCCTCGGCGGGTGCCGAGCGCGAGGCCGGGCACGTCCTCGTCGAAGGTCATCAGGGTCAGCGGCGTGCCGTCCAGACTGAGCAACTCGGTCAGCGGCACGCCGCCGTCGAGGCGAGGCGAGTCGGCGGTCGGCGGCAGGGAGGGCAGGTCCAGCACCTCCAGGCGGTGCACCGTGCCGGCCGACGTCACCACGCCGATCTGGCCGCGCGCGGTCGTGCGGGCGACCGCGACGATCGTGTCGTGCTTGGCGCGTCGGCCGATCCCGCCGAGAGGGGCGTCGTCGGCGGTCCGAGCGATCAGACCGGTCGAGGACAGCAGGACCCAGCACGGGTCGTCCGGCACCTCCAGCGAGGCGCCCTTGGCCGCGACGGCGGGCGTGCCGGCGGACTCCAACAGGACGGTGCGGCGCTCGGTGCCGAAGGTCTGGGCCACCTCGGCGAGCTCGTCGCCGACGACGCGACGCAACCGACCCTCGTCGGCGAGGATCGCCTCCAGCTCCTCGATCGTGCGACGCAGCTCGTCGGCCTCGCGCTCGAGCTCCAGTCGGGAGAACTTCGTCAGGCGGCCCAGCTGCAGGTCCAGGATGTAGTCGGCCTGCAGCTCGGTCAGGTCGAAGACCGCGATGAGTCGGTCGCGAGCCTCCGCCCGGTTCTCCGACGACCGGATCAACTGGATGACCTCGTCGATGTCGAGGATCGCGATGAGCAGACCGTCCACCAGGTGCAGCCGGGCAGCGGCCTTGTCGCGACGGTGGGTGGTCCGCCGACGCACGACGTCGATCCGGTGGTCGAGGTAGACCTGCAGCAGCTCCAGCAGGCCGAGCGTGCGCGGCTGCCCGTCGACGAGGGCGACCGCGTTGATCGCGAACGAGGTCTCCAGCGGGGTGAGTCGATACAGCTGCTCGAGCAGGGCCTCGGGGACGATGCCGTTCTTGACCTCGATCACCAGCCGCAGGCCGTGCGTGCGGTCGGTGAGGTTCTTCAGGTCCGAGATCCCCTGGATCTTCTTGGACTGGACGAGCTTCTTGATCGACTCGATGATCTTCTCCGGCCCGACGTTGTAGGGCAGCTCGGTGACGATGATGCCCTTCTTGCGGGGGGTGACGTTCTCGATGCGGGCCGTCGCGCGCATCTTGAACGAGCCGTTGCCCGTCGCGTAGGCGTCGCGGATGCCGTCGAGGCCGACGATCTTGCCCCCGGTCGGCAGGTCCGGCCCGGGGATGAACCGCATGATCGCGTCCACGTCGGCGTCCGGGTGGTCGATGAGGTGACGCAGCGCCTGCACCACCTCGACGAGGTTGTGTGGCGCGATGTTCGTGGCCATGCCGACCGCGATGCCCGAGGCGCCGTTGACCAGCAGGTTCGGGATGGCCGACGGCAGCACCGTCGGCTCCTCGAGGCGGCCGTCGTAGTTCGGCTTGAAGTCGACGGTGTCCTCGTCCAGCTCGGCGGTCATCGCCTCGGCGGCCCGATCCATGCGGATCTCGGTGTACCGCATCGCCGCCGGCGGATCGTCCGGGGAGCCGAAGTTGCCGTGCCCGTCCAGCAGCGGCAGGCGCAGCGCCCAGGGCTGGACGAGCCGGACCAGCGCGTCGTAGATCGCGCTGTCGCCGTGCGGGTGCAGCTTGCCCATGACCTCGCCCACCGGACGGGCGCTCTTGACGTGGGCCCGGTCGTGCCGCAGACCCATCTCGTCCATCGTGTAGAGGATCCGTCGCTGGACGGGCTTGAGTCCGTCGCGAGCGTCGGGCAGCGCGCGTGAGTAGATCACCGAGTACGCGTACTCCAGGAAGCTGGAGCGCATCTCGTCGCCGACGTCGGTGTCGAGGATGTGCTCCTCGAAGTCCATCGTTTCGGTACCGGATCGAGTCACGCGGGCCATTCTCCCGCGCCACGCACCAGCGTCACACCCGACGCGCCGCTGCCACGGTAGGTTTGTCTGCGTGAGCGGCAGCGAACCAGACGAGGCCAGGGACGAGTCGCGCCACCCCGTCCCGGAGTGGGAGGCCGACGTCCTGCTCAAGGACGGTCGCGTCGCCCAGATCCGCCCGATCGTCCCCGAGGACGCGCCCAAGTTCGTCGAGTTCTACGACCGCGTCTCCGCCGAGTCGAAGTACTTCCGGTTCTTCGCGCCGTACCCGCGGTTGTCCGACCGTGACATCGAGCGGTTCACCAACGTCGACCACGATCGTCGGGTGGCGTTCGTGGTGACCCAGCACGACGAGATCATCGCCGTCGGCCGCTACGACGCCGTCTCCGACGACGAGGCCGAGGTCGCCTTCCTCGTCGAGGACGCCCACCAGGGGCGGGGGATCGGGCAGCTGCTGCTGGAGCACCTCGCCCAGGCCGGCCGCGAGCGTGGCTTCCGTGAGTTCGCTGCCGAGGTGCTGCCCGAGAACGTCCGCATGCTCCAGGTCTTCCGGGAGATGGGCTACACCGTCAGCGGCACGCTCGAGGACGGCGTGCAGCGCCTCACCTTCGCGATCGACCCGACCGACGCCGCGCTCGGCGTCATGCGCGCCCGCGAGCAGCGGGCCGAGGCCGCGTCGATCGCCCACATCTTCGGCGCCCGCAGCGTCGCCGTGGTCGGCGCCAGCCGCCGCCCCGGGTCGATCGGCCAGGCGATTCTGCGCAACCTCGTGCTCGGCGACTACGGCGGCACGGTGTACGCCGTCAACTCCCAGGCCGAGGCGGTGTCCGGGCTGCAGGCGTACCCGACGGTGCGAGACGTGCCCGGCGAGGTCGAGATCGCGATCGTCGCCGTGCCGGCCGAGCACGTGCGCGACGTCGTCCTGGACTGCGCGGCCAAGGGCGTCCACGGGCTTGTGGTGATCTCCGCCGGATTCGCCGAGGAGGGCCCCGAGGGCCGCGCACGCCAGCAGGAGCTGCTGCACCTGTGCCGGACCCACGGACTGCGCCTGATCGGCCCGAACTGTCTGGGCATCATCAACACGGCGCCGGAGGTCCAGCTCAACGCCTCGCTGTCGCCCACGATGCCGCCCCAGGGGCGCGTCGGCTTCTTCTGCCAGTCCGGTGCGCTCGGCTCGGCGATCCTCGAGACGGTCGCCTCGCGCGGACTCGGCCTGTCGACCTTCGTCTCGGCCGGCAACCGCGCCGACGTCTCGGGCAACGACCTGTTGCAGTACTGGCAGCAGGACGACAACACCGAAGTCGTGCTGCTGTACCTGGAGTCCATCGGCAACCCGCGCAAGTTCTCCCGCCTCGCCCGACGACTGTCCGAGGTCAAGCCGATCGTCGCGGTCAAGTCCGGTCGATCTACCCAGGGTGTCCCGGTCGGGCACACGGTCCGCCGCAGCTCGGCCCCGCAGCAGGCGGTCGATGCGATGTTCCGCCAGGCCGGCGTGATCCAGGTCGACAACCTCGACGAGATGTTCGATGTCGCCCAGCTGCTGGCCCACCAGCCGCTGCCGCGCGGCAACCGGATCGGCGTGGTCGGCAACTCCGACGCCGTGGCGCTGATCGTGACCGACGCCGCCAAGTCGCAGGGCCTGCAGGTCGCCCCGCCGATCTCGCTGGGCGCCGACGCCGGCGCCGAGGAGTTCGAGGTGGCGATCGAGGCGGCGCTGGCCCGACCCGACATCGACGCCCTGGTCTGCGTCTACACGCCGCCGATCCAGACCGACAGCGACGCCGTCGCCAACGTCCTGGCGGCGATCGGTGAGCAGTCCGACAAGCCGATCGTGTCGACCTTCCTCGCGAGCAAGGGCATCCCGGTGCTGCTGCGCGTCCCGGATCTGCAGGGCGGCTCGGCCG
>Ga0079224_100016631_pt1 | contig 10345 bp, 10 predicted proteins | sample Stecom2015_FD_80414 | JGI IMG/M metagenome (GOLD analysis project Ga0079224, IMG submission 80414) | Agricultural soil microbial communities from Utah to study Nitrogen management - Steer compost 2015 | ecosystem: Environmental > Terrestrial > Soil > Agricultural land | place: USA: Utah...
AGGTGGTGCTTTTTTTCACGGTGTAGTTGTTATTTTAAAATTCTACGAATCTTGTTAGACTTCTTAATCAGCTTATAGAACGTATCATAGTCTTCGGTTTTTAACGCTTGCTGTATATTCTCCAGCTGTTTTATGTGTTCCTGGAGTACTTCAAGGACGTTTTCTCGATTCTGCTTGAAAATAGGAGTCCACATGTCAGGCGAACTCTTGGCAAGCCTGACGGTAGATTCAAACCCCGATCCCGCTAATTCAAAGATCCGACCTTGCGATTTTTCCTTTTCCAGCACAGTAAGTGCCAACGCAAATGAAGTTATGTGCGAAATATGCGACACATATGCGGTATGTACATCGTGTTCATGCGCTTCCATAAACGCGGTACGCATTTCAAGCTGTTCCGTAATCGCGTCTACTGTGTCAAAAGCATCCTCGTCACTGTGCATCGCATCTACATAAACCATCATCTTATCTTTAAATAGGTTAGGGAGTGCAGCCTCCGGCCCGGAGTACTCCGTGCCTGCCATTGGGTGGGCGGCAACCAGCCTGCCGCGGTTCGGATGATCGACGACAGCCTGTAGAATCCGTTGCTTGGTTGATCCCATATCTACGACAACCTGAGTTGATACCCGATCAAGGATGGTAGGCAAGATGTGAAGGATTGCATCGACAGGTACAGTTAAGAAAATAACATCACTTCGGTCTATTGCCTCTTCCAAGCTGGTTCCTTCATCAATAAGCCCTAATTGTATCGCTTTTTTTAAGTTGCTTTCGCTTTTGTCAACGCCGATTACGTTTGAAACGGCTTTCTTTTCTTTAAGGGCAATTGCCACGGACCCGCCAATGAGCCCAACGCCTACAATCGCTATATTCATTGTCTGTCGTATTATGATATGGATGAACGGTTAGTCATGGCTCCTGATCGGGCGATCCGCTCACAAGCCCGATTTAAAGTTTCCTCCGTTGCACATAGGCTAACCCGGATATATCCATTACCCGCAGTTCCGAAAATGCCACCCGGAGTAATAAACACCCTTGCTTGATGAAGAATTTCATCGCTCAACGCATAGCCATCGGGGTATTGGTCCGAGACTTTGGCCCAGACAAATAAGCCTACCTGCTGCCTATCATAGTTGCAGCGTAACATGTCCAATAGTTTATAAACTTGTTCCCGCCTGCTTTGGTAAGTGCTATTCAGTTCCTGATACCACTCCGGTCCCAACGCTAGTGCCTTCGCTGCCGCCATTTGAACCGGGAGAAACATTCCGGAGTCCATGTTGCTCTTGAACCTAACAATCTCGTTGATCCGGGATTCTGCGGCTACAAGCATTCCCACGCGCCAACCAGCCATGTTTGACGATTTACTTAACGAGTTCAGCTCAACGGCCACCTCAATAGCCCCTTCAACAGCCATCAGACTCTGCGGTTGCTCATTGAGGATAAAACTATAAGGATTGTCATGGCAAAGCAAAATATGATGCTGTTTGGCAAACTGTACAACCTCTTTAAAAAAAGACGTATTTGCGGCAGCTCCTGTAGGCATATGCGGATAATTTAGCCACATAAGTTTTACACGGCTTAAATCGGTCTTTGCCAACGCATCCAAATCAGGCAACCAACCATTTTCCGCCGTAAGCAAATAGGGAACGCCGGTGGCCCCGCTCAGCCGTATAGCAGCAGCGTAGGCCGGATACCCCGGGTTAGGGAACAACGCCTCATCACCTTCGGCCAAATAGGTCATGCAAATATGAACAATCCCTTCTTTGGAACCAATGAGGGGCAATACGTTGGTGTTTGGGTCTAACGACACGGAATAGAAACGGCTATACCAATCCGCAATGGCGCGGCGCAGTGGGAGAATTCCGCGATAATTCTGATACGCATGGGTGTGAGGCATCAACGCATGTTCGTGTAACGTTTCGATCACCGATGGATGTGGCGGTAAATCGGGGCTTCCTATGCCTAAATTGATAACTTTCTCACCCGTCTTATTCAGTTCTTCAATTTCACGCAGTTTCTTTGAAAAATAGTATTCTTCGGTATGCTGTAACCGTTTGGCAACCTGTATTTGCATTTTTTTACGTTTGGGCGACTAAAATACGTAAAGTTGGTCAATAATAAGATCCGTAATTTTCGGGTTGCCTTTCTTTTTTTGGTAACTTTGCCGCTTGTTTACTGTTTAATGAAGACATACTTTAGATTACTTTCTTACGCTAAACCTATTGAAAAATTTGCGGTTCCCTACGTGCTCACGACGTTGCTAAGTGTGGTGTTCAGTACGTTGAATCTTGCGTTGGTGGTTCCGTTACTTCATACGCTTTTTAATAGCAACCAATCTACCCCTGATTTGGCCAAGCCGGAACATTGGTATGACCTCATCGAATATTTCAATTATTATGCTACGCAGGCCGGAGTTCTCTACGGCCCATATGAAGCTCTGAAAAGGGTTTGCCTGATCATTGTTCTATCGGTATTTCTCAGCAACCTTTTTCGGTACCTCTCACAACGTATCATCGAGAACCTCCGTATTCATACGTTGTTGAACCTACGAACGGCCGTTTTTAATAACGTAATGGATTTGCATGTAGGTTATTTCAACAACCAACGTAAAGGGGATGTCATTTCAAAGATCGCTTCTGATGTTCAGGTGGTGCAATATTCCGTTACGGCTACGTTACAGGTAGTCTTTAAAGAACCTTTGACATTATTGTTTTATATTGTTACTTTGTTTTTGATTTCCAGTGAACTTACGTTATTCGCTGTCGCAGTAATTCCATTGTCAGCGTTTTTGATTTCACGGATTGTAAAACGTTTGAAGGCACAGGCTATTCGCGCCCAGCAAATATATGGGAACATGATCAGCTACCTTGATGAGGCCCTCTCCGGTGTAAAAATTATCAAAGCTTTTAACGCAACCGACTTTATTAAGAAGAAGTTTAACGACGAAAACGTGTTGCTTTCTAAAATAAGTCGCCGTATGGTTCGTAGACAGCAGTTAGGGTCGCCTGTCTCAGAGTTGTTGGGTGTAGTGATGGTTGCTGTGGTACTGTTATATGGTGGAAATCTAGTGTTAAGCGGCACAGGTGATTTATCTGCCGCAGAATTCATCGGATACATAGCGTTGTTTTCACAGGTTATGCGTCCGGCGAAAGCACTTACCGATTCGTTTGCCAATATTCACTCAGGAATAGCGGCAGGTGAACGGGTACTGGATCTGATTGACCAGCGAAACGAGCTACCAGACGCGCCCGATGCCCAGTCTCTTACTGAATTCCGCGAAGGAATCTCTCTTGCCAATGTTAGCTTTGCCTATGGCGAGAGACAGGTGCTCAACGATATCAGTCTTCATATCCCTAAGGGCGCGACGGTTGCATTGGTTGGTCCCTCAGGAGGAGGCAAATCGACACTGATGGATTTGATTCCCCGTTTTATTGAAGCGCAAAAAGGTGAAGTACTGGTGGACAATATTAATGTAAAACAATTAAGAGCAACTGACTTAAGAAGCTTGATTGGTTTAGTAAACCAAGACACCTTCTTGTTCAATGATACGATTTATAATAACATCGCTTTTTCCGCTAAAGGTGTAAGCGAAGCCGATGTTGAGGCAGCCGCCAAGATTGCGAATGCCCATAAGTTCATTCTGGAAACGGAAGCGGGGTATCAGACCTTTATAGGTGACCGAGGCATCAAGTTGTCTGGGGGACAAAGGCAACGCATATGTATCGCGCGCGCCGTCCTCAAAAATCCGCCTATTCTTTTGCTGGACGAAGCAACGTCAGCACTGGACACTGAATCGGAAAAGTTGGTGCAAGAGGCTCTTGCCAAATTGATGCAGAATCGGACTACGCTGGTCATCGCTCACCGGTTGAGTACCATTCAAAACGCGGACAGAATCATTGTTCTGGATGCCGGACGGATTGTGGAACAGGGGACGCATCAGGAGTTGCTATTGAATAATGGCCTTTATAAAAAATTGATTGATATGCAGCAATTTGGGGATTGACAGAGTTGCCGCACGCCTTATAGGGAGGATATAAGGACGGATTTCGTTATATTTGTTTATTAAGAGTTCCACGTATGGGTGCAGAAAAAAAACTCATTTTTCTTCTTGAAAGCAAAACTTTGGATAGAGAACTAAAATCCATTGCAACGAAGGTTTATAACGGGGAGCGGATCTCGGAATCTGAAGGAGTACTGCTCTACAAAAGAGGTGAGCTCGGTTACTTGGGGGTGTTGGCAAATTTCGTACGAGAAAGGTTGCATGGCGATAAGACGTACTTCAATCGTAATTTTCACATCGAGCCCACCAACCTCTGTGTTTACGATTGTAAATTTTGTTCTTACTCCCGCTTAATCAAACATAGAAATGACGGGTGGGAATTGTCAATGGAGGAGATCCTCAACCAAGTTAAGCTATACGATAAGGAACCGGTCACCGAAGTTCATATCGTAGGGGGAGTATTACCGCAATATGACATGCCGTTTTACATGAATTTGTTTTCAGCGATTAAGCGTCATCGTCCCGACCTGCATGTCAAGGCATTGACACCGGTGGAGTATCACTATATTTTCAAAAAAGCTAAGGTGGATTACGCCACCGGAATGGCGATGATGAAGGAAGCAGGCTTGGATTCCATGCCCGGAGGGGGAGCTGAAATCTTTCACCCTGAAGTCAGAGAGAAAATCGCAAAAGACAAGTGTACGGCCGACCAATGGTTGCAAATCCATGAAGAGTGGCATAAATTGGGCATGCACTCCAACGCAACTATGCTTTACGGCCATATTGAACACTATTGGCACCGCATCGATCACATGGAGCGACTACGTCAGTTGCAGGACAAAACCGGCGGATTTCAGACGTTTATTCCGCTGAAGTTCCGAAATAAAGACAACCAGATGTCAGACGTTTCGGAAGCTTCAGTGGTGGAAGACTTAAGGAATTATGCGGTCAGCCGGATCTATCTGGACAATTTTCCGCACATAAAAGCGTATTGGGCGATGATTTCGCGTCAGACAGCACAACTGGCTCTTGGGTTTGGAGTAAATGATATTGATGGCACATTGGATGACACAACGAAAATCTACTCCATGGCGGGTGCGGAAGAGCAGCATCCATCTATGAGCACAAAAGAGCTGGTCGAATTAATCCGGGATGCGGGAAGGCATCCCATTGAACGTGATACACTTTATCATGTAATTACTGATTACAAGGACGTCATCTTTGAAGATGACCAGCCTAAGTCGAAATTCTATCAATTACCGGTATTAAACGAAAAATAACACACAATTTCTTGGAAAAAATATTGTATATCATTCGCCATGGTCAAACGGATTTGAATCTCAAAGGGATCGTCCAGGGGCGAGGAGTGAACTCTCCGCTTAATGAAATGGGCAAGATGCAAGCTCAAGCATTTTACAACCGCTATCGCGATGAGCATTTTGATAAGATTTATACTTCGACATTATTGCGGACACATCAAACGGTGGCTCATTTTGTTCAGGATGGCGTACCGATGGAGCAGTTAAAGGGGCTTGACGAGATCGGGTGGGGTATATACGAGGGCAAAGAACAAACGCCTGAAATTATGGAAGGCTTTTCTGCTCTGATCACCCGATGGCGAAACGGTGAACTCGATACCTGCGTCGAGGGCGGAGAAACACCTAACCAATTGGCCGCCCGGCAGCGGGAAGCGATCAGTTACATTTTGTCTAAGCGGGATGAAAAAAAAATATTAATATGTATGCATGGTCGGGCCATGCGCGTGTTTTTGTCTGTGCTTATCCATCGCGATATCGCGCTTATGGATGACTTCCCGCATACCAATACAGCGTTGTACAAAGTAACGTATGACAGCCAGGCATTTACCATAACCGATGCCTACAATATACAGCACTTGGAGGGTTTATACTCAGAATAATTATGGAGAAAGTGAAGGTTTCAGCCGTCTCCTATACCAATAGCTTGCCGTTTGTTTACGGCTTGCAGCATTCGTCGGTTATCCACCATATTGAATTAAGTTTGGATGTCCCCAGCACGTGCGCGAATAAGCTGATTCATGGAGAAGCAGATTTAGGAATTGTTCCTGTAGCAGCGTTACTTGATATTCCCAATCCCGAAATCATTTCGGAATATTGTTTAGGTGCGACAGGGGCGGTCAATTCGGTGTTCATTTTCAGTGAGAAGCCTATTGAGGAGATAGGTTCTCTACGGTTAGACGCGCAATCCAAAACCTCAAACGGATTAGCCCGAATTCTTTTACGTGATTACTGGAATCGCGAGGTGCAAGTGGTGACCAACGGCCAAGCGGACGCTTATGTTGAGATAGGAGATCGGACGTTTGGCAAATTAATGGAACACCGTTATGTTTATGATTTATCATTGTATTGGCAAAAAATGACCGGGTTGCCATTTGCTTTTGCTACATGGGTGGCAAACCGGCAGCTTACCCCGTCATTTGTACAGCTATTTAACGAAGCATTGGCATTCGGATTAGACAACCGCGAGGCCCTTATCAGCGAATTGCCGAAGCGCCTGGATTTTGATTACCGTAAATACTTAATGGAAAACATTGACTATCGGTTTGATGACGGAAAGAAGAAGGCCGTCGCTGAATACTTAAGGCGGTTCAAAACGCTTTCCGTAGAAACCAATGGCGTTTCATCCAATCCTAATAAAAAAATAGTTAAATTTGGAAGCGCTTAGCTAACTACGAATCTATAAGATTGTGTTTTTTTGGAGGGGACTATAACACCGTTCATTCCTTGATGATGAACGATAAGCATACTATACAATTCAGCAATTTATACATTATCGGATGAGGATCGAGGACGAAATTCAGACTAAAAAATTCCGAAACGAACGACAAAAAGCGACGATTAATATCGTGTTTACAAGCAACTGGATTACCGATATTTTGGAAAAAAGAGCAAACCAGCAAAACATAACTTTACAGCAATTTAACGTATTACGTATTTTAAGGGGACAATACCCCAAGCCCGCGACCAACAGTTTAGTTAAGGAGCGGATGCTAGACAAGATGCCTGACGTATCCCGGATTATCGATCGGTTAGTTGCGAAAGGATTGGTCTCGAGAGGCAAATGTCATACTGACCGAAGGGCAGTAGACGTAAAGATTACCGATAAGGGGCTTGAAACATTAAAAGCGCTTGACGATAGTATGATGATGATGGATATTTTGGACAAAAATATCTCAGAAGAGGAATGCCGCATGCTGAATAACCTGCTCGACAAGATTCGGGGTCATCAACAGTCAGAGGCAGACGCTCTATAAAAATGTTCCTTTAACGTTAGATTAGTGCGTGTGCGATGCGACGACAAAGTTTAATAGCGAGACAGCAACTCCCAACCCCACCGCCACGATTTTCTTTTTATTGAACTTGTGATGATCTGCCGATCCGGACTCAAATAATATGGTTGTAGAAATATGCAAAAAAATACCGATAACTACCGCCATAATCCGGTCAAAGTATGGCTCCATGGAGCCAATCGTTCCGTCGCTGATCGCGCGGCTTACTAAAAAGCCAAACGGGGTCATCATGGCAAATACCGTTAATAGGAGAATGATATACCGTTTCGATAGCGCTGTCCCCATTAAGAGACTCCCTAGTGCAAAAGCAGCAGGGACGTGGTGAATGGCAATCCCAAAGGTGAGCTGGGTTTGGTGGTGTCCCGCCAAAGGCATTCCCTCCAACAACGCGTGGAGGCATAGGCTGACCATGATACCCAATGGGAAGATGTTTTTTGACTGATGGGCATGGTGGAGATGTCCATGTTCTATACCGTGCGAAAATTGCTCCAAAACCAGTTGAAAAAGAAATCCCACTAATACGAACACTCCCAATATTTCGTCTTTGTCTCCGCTGTCTGTATGATAGAGGTGAGGTATTAAATGCAGCACAGTAATTGCGAATAAATAAGATCCGCTGAAAGATAATACCAGCTTAAGCGTATTCGCATTGTCTCGTTTTACCAAGAAAATCGAAAGTCCGCTCGCCAAGGCGGAGATGAAGAGAATAGTGACGATCAGGACGGAACTCATGGTGCGCTTTTTACAAGGGTGAAGTCAGGCACGACAACCCGGAAAATCAGGCCGATAATGTAACCAATAAACGCTCCTAATAGAGCCCCTCCTAAGATATCCAATGGATAATGAACACCTACGTATATCTGAGCAAAGCTTACAATAAAAGCCCATAATAACGCCAGCCATAAAATGTGCCTCCAACGTTTGAAGAAGATCATAATCAACACGACCGATATCGCGAAATGGTTTGTGGCATGCGACGAAGTAAAGCTGTAACCACTGCCACACCGGACACGTACGGCCACCTCTTCTTTAAATTCGATGTCATTGCAGGGACGAATACGCTTGACCGACTTCTTTATGACGGAAGAAGAGATAGCGTCCGCCAAGCCAAACGTGATTAACACGAAAAGAACAATGATTACTCCCTTGTTACGATAATTTCGGATACAGAAGATGATAATGAATAGGTACAGTGGCGCCCATGAATAGGGATTGCGTAAAACCGGCATCAGCCAATCAAAGAAAACGTTACTCAATCCTTGGTTGATGGCAAGAAATACCTCCTGGTCTAACGAGACGAGCTGATCAATCATGTAAATTACACAAAGTTGCAACAAAAGTATAAATAAATCCTGAATTCCAACCCTGGATGCAAATATTATATAGACCGCTGGTCGTTGGACAGTAACGGGCAAAAAAAGTATTAAAAGAGCGATAATTTAGTTAAGTTTACCGCTCCAAACTAGCAGCAAACATAGCAACTTATATCAAATATGACATTAATTAAATCCATCTCAGGTATTAGGGGTACGATAGGAGGTCGATCAGGCGAAGGGTTGACTCCAGTAGATATTGTGAAATTTACAGCTGCCTTCGGACACTTTATACAACAAAACATAGGCATTAACAAAATTGTAGTGGGCAGGGATGCCCGTATTTCCGGCGAGATGGTCCGGAACTTGGTGGTGGGCACACTCCAGAGCATTGGCATGGATGTGGTAGACTTGGGATTGTCGACAACACCCACTGTAGAGATAGCCGTGCCCGGTGAACATGCGGGTGGAGGTATCATACTTACTGCAAGCCACAACCCGTCTGAATGGAACGCACTTAAATTGTTAAACGAAAAAGGGGAGTTTATCAATGATGTAGAAGGAAAGCGCGTATTAGACATAGCCGAGAAACTGGATTTTGATTTTTCATATGTCAACACACTGGGTAAAGTGAGTTTTTGTGACACATACATGCAGGAGCATATCCAACAGATTCTAGATCTCCCGTTAGTGGATACCGAAGCAATAAAAAAGGCGAATTTCAAGATAGCCTTGGACGCGGTAAATTCTACCGGAGGCATTTTCGTTCCTGCATTATTGGATGCCCTCGGCGTCAAAACAGTACATAAAATATATTGTGATGCCAACGGACACTTTCCCCACAACCCTGAACCGCTTGCGGAACATCTTACTGACCTTTCCGAGCTGGTGGTGGCCAAGCAGGCCGATCTGGGGATCGCAGTGGACCCTGACGTCGACCGCCTGTGCTTTGTTATGGAAGATGGGACAATGTTTGGTGAAGAGTATACTTTAGTGGCGGTAAGCGACTATGTGTTACGTCACACTCCTGGAAATACGGTATCCAATCTTTCATCCACCCGCGCCTTGCGCGATGTGACGCTGGCTAATGATTCTGAATATCATGCAGCAGCGGTAGGAGAAGTAAACGTTGTTGCCAAAATGAAGGAAGTGCATGCAGTGATCGGAGGGGAAGGTAATGGCGGGGTAATATATCCGGCGCTACATTACGGGCGGGATGCCTTGGTAGGGATTGCTCTTTTTCTGACACACTTGGCTAAAAGTGGAAAGCGAATTTCGGAACTGCGCGCTGAGTACCCTCCTTATTTCATGTCCAAAAATAAAATCACGCTAACACCCGGATTAGATATTGACAAATTACTTAACATATTACAACAACGGTACGAAAGCGTACCTCACAACACCATAGACGGGCTTAAAATTGATTTTGACTTTGGCTGGGTGCACCTCCGCAAATCCAATACCGAACCTATTATTCGCATCTATTCGGAGGCATCCGATTTGGATCAGGCGGAGAAAATTGCGCTGAATATCATGAAGGAAATAGATGACATTGTTAAAAACTCATCGAATTAATGTATCATCGGAAATCGGCAGACTTCGGAAGGTGCTCATACATAGTCCCGATAGCGGATTAGGCAAAGTGGTTCCTTCCAAGGCGCAGGATTGGCTGTTTGAAGATATCGTTCATTTAGATACGATCCGCGGTGG
>Ga0079224_100016633_pt1 | contig 10344 bp, 11 predicted proteins | sample Stecom2015_FD_80414 | JGI IMG/M metagenome (GOLD analysis project Ga0079224, IMG submission 80414) | Agricultural soil microbial communities from Utah to study Nitrogen management - Steer compost 2015 | ecosystem: Environmental > Terrestrial > Soil > Agricultural land | place: USA: Utah...
CCTATTGAGGGTAATCTACAAGGTGCTAACTTGGGTATTGTAGCATTTGATATACTCAACGTTACAGAACGCACAGATGGGTCAACTTCTGACCTTCCGATTATTTCCATTCGCATACGTAATGCCACAGAAATTGGAAATTTGTTGTTGAGCCTTTTTTCAAATGCACCAGTTCTCGAATCATCTTCAGAACCATTTGATATTGCACCACCAGCAAACTCACCGACCATTGTACTTACACCTGCTCAATAACAAAAAAACGCACTACAACACTGGTAACCGTTGCACAACACCCTTAATCCCATAAAATCCGACCCTAAATAAGACCTTTTAAGCCCTTCTCGGATTTTAAACTGTTGTGGTTGCCATTGCAAAAAGATAGTTTGCTAATGATGCGTGATTCCTTCCTCTTTGCTTATCAGATGGGCATGGGTTTATCAACCTGTTACGGTGGAGGCAAATGCGGATAATTGTTCTTATCCTCTCCCCTTACCCTAAAGGTATAAGTAGAAATCATATCAGGGCCAATCATAAGGTGCACATCATAAAAACCACTCCTCTCGAAGGCATACTCCAGGGACACGGCATTGTTTACGATTTTTATATTCTCAGGATGGATTTTTATACTGCCGTTACCATTGTCCAGCAAAAGAATGACATCCATTGCCTCCACAGGCTTTTGCAACTGGCATTTGAAGGTCACTTTTTCGTGTTTCTTTAAATTGTGATGCATCTTCTTTGGTTCGCTGTAGGAAACGAGATTGGCATAAGCACTACCATAAAATATAGGTGCTTCCAAAAAGTCATCAAACGATGGTGCACCCTCTTTTATCAATAACCACTTAGTATCTAAGGGATAATGATTGACAGCAAACAACTCTGGAGGTGGTAAAAAGAAACCATCGTTATAGTTGAATTCAAACACAAAGGTATTGGGATTTGGTATACCACTGGCCCAAGTTGGGTCGCAGAGATACCATTCGCCATTGAGTTGCACAGCATTCCAAGAATGGTTGGGCATAGTCAGTGTCTCCACGTTGATGGTGCTGGTGCGGGCATAGCCGTTCACAACCTCGCAACGTATGTTAGCGAGTTTTGACATCTCTTGTACCAAATAGGCATAACCTGTGCAGATGGCACGTTTTTCCTCAATCATAGTTCGTATGGAACGTTTCCGGAATTCATCATTCCATGCTTTGAGTTTGAGACTGTCGTCTTTAAAGCGCTGGCGTTTACGCATATTTTTCTCGTAAAGCCGATAATCGTTGGCGATGTTACCGCATACCCAACGATAGATTGCGCGAAACTTTTCCACATCTGTGGACAGTTCTGCGGTGAGATTGTGAACAAGCTCGGGCAAATTGACAAGTCCATCATTCTTACATGCCAAAGCCATGCGGTCTGCTTTTTGAAAATCGAACTTTTCGAAATCAGACAATTGCGCATGGCTTTGGCACGCAAGAATTAACATTGCAATGAATAGCAAATATTTCATCGACCTGCAGCTATGTACTGTACGCTTACTCTTTTGATCGCTTGGATTTATAGGGTTTATTGGAATTCAATGCGCCCACAAATTCCACCAAATCTTCTGTGAGCTCCAATCTCAAAACGTCGGTATTTGCCTTGATGGTTACATTTTGTGGTTCAAAGCCCAAATAGCTAATCTGCAAGACATCACCTGTATTGAGAGGTTGAGGAAAAGTAAACTCTCCCTTAGCATTTGTAGAAGTGCCAATTTTGGTGCCTTTCAGCACAACGCTTGCACTTTCCAGAGGTCCATCAGAATTTGTGATGACACCCTTGATGGTGCGTCCTTGTTGTGCAAATACAGGATTTACTACTATAAATGCCAAAAGGAAAATAGTCGCTAAACCAAACTTAAATATGGTTTTGTTCTCGGTACGTGTAACTTGTGTTTTCATAATCGGATGTATTTTTGTTTGAATCAAATCTAGCCTCAAAAATGACATAAAAAAAGGAGCAATTAGTAAACAGAGGATTTGGATGAGTGAAGGTACTTTATTTTCAGATAAATGACAATTTATTTAACTTGCTTTTGCGCGATTTCCAATAAAACATAACGCATCTTAATTTACGGGATACATAAAATATTCCTCCAGTTTAAATTTGAGTTCTTTCCCATCCACAAATTCATAAGTCAGGAATATTTGTCCCCAGTGTTTCCCATCGGAAAAGGTGGCCACGAGCCATTTATGGTTGAGCAGTCGTATGCTGTTGATGAGTATTTTGTTTTTGGTCATGGATACATAAGGCACAATAGGATGGTCCTCCCCTTCATAATCATTCAGTTTATATAATTCGTCTTGAATAAAAGGGATGAGTTCCAATGAATTGTAACCTTGATTGTCAAAATAACCAAGGGCATCATCATCATATTGGAGGTCAAACAAACGCATTTCGGAAATGGTGTTGTTCAATGTGGCGATGGAATCTTTATAACTTTCCGACTTTACCTTTATCTTCTTGATGTCCACCTCATAGCTTTCCAAAATATGTTTGGAGTTCACATATTGAAAAATCACCAGCAACACGGTGAAGATAAATAGATACATAAAAATTTTACTTTTCATTCTTTTAAAGTGTTATTTGTAGATTATCATACGCCAAAAAAACGTTTTCAGGAAGGGTTTGTTGTACCTCGTCATGAAATCCCAACCGATGGCTAATGTGTGTGAGATAGGCTTTTTCAGGATTGACTCTCTGGATCAAGTCCAACGCTTCTGTCAAGGTAAAGTGTGAGATATGCTCTTGCTCGCGCAAGGCATTTACTACCAATACCTTTACCCCTATCAATTTCTCGACCTCTTCGGTATCGATGGTTTTGAAATCGGTGAGATAGGCAAAATCCCCAATCTGAAAGCAAATTACCTGTAATTTATAATGCCACCCATTGATGGGTGTGATTTTTAAGCCCCCGAGTTCAAAGGGGTTGTTGTCAATTTCAAAACATTGCACTCCCGGAGCCCCTGCATATTTGTCCTGTGTCTGGAAAATATAATCAAACCTTTGTTTCAACGCATTGATGACACGCTTGTGTGCAAAAATGGGAATATCACCTTGCTGAAAATAAAATGGACGAATGTCGTCCAATCCTGCCGTATGGTCGGCATGTTCATGTGTAAAAATGATGCCATCTAGTTTTTTTAATCCCACATTCAGCATTTGCTGACGGAAATCAGGGCCGCAGTCCACAACGTAAGCCACCCGCTCCCATTGCACCAAGATGGAGACACGCAAGCGTTTGTCTTTCGGATTTGTGCTCAAACACACGGGGTGGTCACTTCCTACTACCGGAATTCCCTGAGAGGTGCCTGTGCCTAAAAACGTAATCTTCAATTGTATTAAGTTTGCAACAAAAGTAAGTTTATTTTTTTGTATCCATGGTCAAATTAATACCTTTGTAATGCATTATACCCACGTTACCATATGGAAATAACCCTGAAAGGAGATCGGGAATTTGAAGATATTCCTTCGTTAAAAACCAAAGCTCTTCGTATCAATCTTAATGAGAATATTTATGGCACCTTTGCTGAAATTGGAGCCGGACAGGAAACGGTGCGCCAATTTTTCAGAGCTGGAGGGGGAAGTGGTACGATAGCAAAAGCCATGTCGGCTTATGACAAAGATTTTAGTGATGCCATTTATGGGATGGAAGATGATGGACGCTATGTCACAGAAGCCCGCTTGAGAAAAATGCTCGCACATGAAATAAATTTGATAGAAGAACGTATCACACGTGACAAGCATCCCAATAAAATGTTCTTTGCGTTTGCAAATACGGTGACCACCATAGACTTTGCAAAGCAATATAAAGGCCATGGATGGGTAGGGGTCAAATTTCAGATAGAGCCAGACCAAGCATATAATGACATTGTTCTCCATCTACGTTTTAAGGAAAATGATGCACGATTGCAACAGGAAACCCTTGGCATCCTTGGCACAAATCTTATTTACGGGGCCTATTACAAGCACCATGAACCCAAAAAATTATTGCGATATCTCTATGACCATTTAGATAAAGATCAGATCGAGATTGACACCATCAATTTTTCTGGTCCTGCGTTTAAGGATGTCGATAATCGGTTGATGAGCTTGCAATTGGTAAAAAACGGCATGACCGATGCGGTGATGTTTGCCCCAGATGGCAATAACGTATTGCCGGCGCGCGTGCTTTATAAAAAAAACATCTTGGCATTACGTGGCAGTTTTAGACCTGTGACGAAAGTGAACATCGATATGTACCAGAAATCCTATGATATGTTCATTAAAGAGAATAAAGTGGTTGTTGAGAATACCCAAGTGGTATTTGAGATTACACTTTCCAATTTAAGAGCTGAAGGAGAAATCGATGAACAGGATTTTATGGACCGTGCCAAGCTGTTGTGCTCTTTGGGTCATACGGTTTTGATTTCCAACTTTCAGGAATATTATAAATTGGTTGAATATTTTTCTCAATATTCCAAAAGCAGAATGGGCTTGGCCATGGGAGTCAACAATCTCGTCGATATTTTTGATGAGAAATACTATCGCCATTTGAGCGGTGGCATCTTGGAAGCCTTTGGAAAATTGTTCTTCAAGGATTTAAGAGTGTACCTCTACCCTATGGAAAACGAAGATGGCACCATCACAACCAGTGAAAACCTCAAGGTACATCCGCGCATGAAAGAGTTGTACAAGTTCTTCAAGTACAATGGCAAGCTCGTGGACATCACCGATTATGACCCCACTATTCTTTCTATTTTCTCTAGAACCGTTTTGAAAACCATTTCAGAAGGCAAACCTGGATGGGAAAACATGCTTCCTGAAGGCGTGGCAAAAATCATCAAGGAGAAAAGCCTTTTTGGTTATGAAGCCGAAGAGGTCATGCACGGTGGCGATTAATTGGTTGATTGACAACAATCAAACAATATAATTGAATATCATCAAGTAATGGCAAATGGCTCCCGCGAGCACAAACAAGTGCCAAATGACATGGTTGTAGGGAATCTTTTCGAAGATGTAAAAGATAATTCCAACGCTGTAAAAAGCACCTCCGGCAAACAATAATGCGACACCTCCAGTACCAATTAAGCTGGATAAGTTGGAAAAGTCAAACACAATCAACCAACCCATCACCAGATATAAAAGGGTTGAAAAAATCTCAAATTTCCCCGTAAAGAACAACTTTAAAATCAATCCAAAACCTGCGATGGCCCAAACTGCCCAGAACAACTGCCAGCCCAAACTTTCATTAAGTGCGATTAAGGTAACCGGTGTGTACGTCCCAGCTATCAATATATAAATGCTTATATGGTCGATAATCCTGAAATAATGTCTACGCTTCTCCCCTTTTACGGAATGGTATATGGTGGATGCGGAAAACAGAAGAATGATAGAAACCCCATACAAGATGACACTGAACAGGCTCCAGTCTGTTTTATGGGTTTTAAAAGTAATCAATAATATAAGTCCGGCAATTCCCAGTAACACTCCCAGACCATGAGTCCAGGCGTTCAGTTGTTCTTCCAATGCAGACTGTTGACGCTTCATCTAGTTGTCTGATTTAGCGGCCCATTTATCTTTGATCGCATAATAATCAATCGGGAAGGCGGGATTTTGACGATGCAATCTTCCATCTTGAAAGGCTCGCAAAAGTATATCCTCAATCATGAAATCTTCTGCAACATTGGTAGGGTCAAATTCCTTTTTAAGCGAAATATCAAACAACTTGGCGGTATTGTTCATCCAGAAAGCTTTCCAACCGCTTCGCAAATCCTTTATCAGTTCAAAGGTGGTCATTCCCGTTTGGCGATGCATCAGTTTCACTAAAATTTGGCCTTCGGTTCGTGTCAATTTTTTTAATTCCGCGGTGAACTCCTCTTCAACGTATCGCTGGATGATCTTTGTATATTGCCGCCTCTCACTTTTCTCTTCCAAGGTGGCAAGCCGTGCGTTTAGTTCCGTCAAACGTTCGGCAGCTAATTTGGCATAGGGATACACCTTCAAGGTTTTCCGTTTCAGAATAAGATATCGGACACGTTCTTCTTTAGATGCAAATCGGTGCTTTCCCATCAAATATACTTCCCTCAACTGTATCACCGGCACAGCCACAGAATCGCCATCAATGATATAATATTCAACAGCAGTGGAATCCTGAACTACGGGCTCAATCTGTCCAAGGGAGAGCACAGGGAAAAGAAAAAGAATGTAAAAGAGTTTGTTCATAGCAAGTGTCTTCTCCAAAATCGTTCTAAATACGTGTGTAAAATTAACAATTTACATAAGCAATAACCTTAAAATCCTATTAATATTATTAATTTAGGCAAAATTTTTATACATGGCAAAAAAGAACATTTTAGACAAAAAATCAATCGAATTTTTAGAAGAATATTTAAACAATGCCTCACCGACAGGCTATGAATGGACGGGTCAAAAGATATGGATGGACTATCTGAAACCTTATGTGGATGAATTTATCACCGATACTTATGGCACTGCTGTGGGTGTCATCAATCCGAAAGCGAAATACAAGGTTGTAATAGAAGGCCATGCCGATGAAATTTCATGGTACGTCAATTACATCACCGATAATGGGTTGATACACGTCATCAGAAATGGCGGCAGTGACCACATGATTGCACCTAGCAAAATCGTGCATATCCATACAAAAAAAGGCATTGTTAAAGGTGTGTTCGGTTGGCCTGCAATCCATACTCGTAGCAAGGAAAAGGAAGAAGCTCCAAAACTTGAAAATATAACGATTGACGTTGGTGCGAAGGACAAAAAAGAAGTGGAAAACATGGGTGTGCATGTAGGCTGTGTGATTACGTATCCTGATGAATTCCATATTTTGAATAACGACAAGTTTGTATGCCGCGCGCTCGATAACCGAATGGGCGGTTTTATGATTGCACAAGTGGCCCGCTTGCTCCATGAGAATAAAAAGAAATTACCTTTCGGATTGTACGTCACCAATTCCGTGCAGGAAGAAATAGGATTGCGCGGCGCCGAAATGATTACCGAACGCATTAAACCGAATGTTGCAATTGTAACGGACGTAACCCACGATACGACGACCCCGATGATTGACAAGAAAAAAGAAGGTCATTTGGAACTCGGGTTAGGCCCAGTAGTTGCTTATGCACCTGCGGTACAACAAAAATTACGGGATCTGATTACCGATACGGCTGAGAAGCACAAAATTCCTTTCCAGCGTTCTGCCTGCTCACGCGCCACGGGAACGGACACCGATGCCTTTGCATATAGCAATGGTGGTGTCGCCAGCGCATTGATTTCATTGCCTTTGCGATACATGCACACCACGGTGGAAATGGTGCATCGTGAAGACGTTGAGAATGTAATTCGGTTAATCTATGAATCCATTTTGAATATCAAGGATGGCGACACCTTTAGCTATTTTGATTGATGGCTGAAGAACTCATTGACATATTGACCGAGGAAGGAAAGCCAACGGGTTTGAATGTGCCCAAATCAGAAATTCATACTAAAGGTCATTACCACAATACTGTTCATATTTGGTTTTATACCCGAAATCAGGAAATACTTTTGGCACAGCGGGCGGCGGCGAAATTGATCTGTCCGTTGCTTTGGGATGTTTCCGTGGCCGGACATGTGGATTCTGGGGAAACCATTGAGAGTGCCGCCATAAGGGAAATTGAGGAAGAAATTGGGTTAAAACTACAAGCGAAAGATTTACAAAAAATCGGAGTGTTTGAATGTTTTCAAACCTATGTAAATGGAATTATCGATAATGAATTCCATCATACTTTTTTGGCAGAAATGAAAGTCGATATTCATCAATTGCTTCCAGAACCGGATGAAGTTGAAAATCTTAAATTGGTGAATTTTAAAGAATTTGAATCTATTTTGGACTCTATCGGCGTTCAAAACCATCTTGTTCCGAGCAACAAGAGTTATTACCTTCAGGTGTTTGAAGCCATTGAAAAACAACTCAGTTAAGTTGAAAATCAAAACCAGACAATGACCTTACTCCTTTCTGCGCTTGCCCCTATTATTTTTGTCTTAGTCTTCATTTATTTTATGGACAAATATGAAAAAGAGCCAGTGCAATTGCTGCTTTCCAATTTTTTTATGGGTGCTATTGTGAGCATTATCATCACGACGTTCCTATATGTCATTATCGATATTCCGTTGCCTTTACACAATCGAACGAGCATTTTTGAGCAGTTCATCAAGGCGTTTTTGGTGGTAGGATTGACGGAAGAATTCAGCAAGTATATCATCGTGCGCTATTATGCACAGCCACACAAGGAATTCAATGAGCCCTTTGATGGCATCGTCTATTGCGTTATGGTCTCCATGGGTTTTGCAGCCACCGAAAATATCATGTATGTGTTCCAAAGCGGATATGAAACAGCCCTCCTTCGGGCCTTTACCGCTGTTCCTGCGCATGCAACCTTTGCAATTTTAATGGGCTATTTTGTGGGAAAGGCAAAATTTGGCCAGAATCGAATCATTCTGAATCTTACAGGTCTTTTCTTGGCCGCCTTGTTCCACGGTGCCTATGATTTTTTCCTGTTCATCGATTTCATAGAAGGTATTTGGGTTGGAGCCTTCATTTCGCTGTTCATTGGCATTATCTTAGCAAGAAAAGCCATTATAAGACATCAATTGGATTCTCATTTTAATCTTCCTACGGGTACTGACGACAATATTCAATTATAAACAATCCTTTTCTCTCCTATTAATAGATTTTTAAACCTCTGACGAAATTCGTAACTTTTCAACCTCGAATAATTCTTATTAAATGAAATCCACATCCACCAACATTTCACATTCCGTTACTATAAATAATCAGGAAATCCGAATAACACCCGAAACGATTGATCATTTGGACGCCATTGAAGTTTCCAAAAATAAATGGCATGTTTTATTTGAGGAAAAATCCGTTGAAGCTGAAATAATTGAGAGTGATTTCAAATCAAGAACATATAAAGTAAAAATTAATAACAGTAACTACAATATTCACATACACAGCCCTTTGGACGCTGTGATTAAGCAATTGGGATTTGAAATAGGCGCCAATAAACAGATCAGTGACATCAAAGCCCCCATGCCCGGATTGATTCTGGATGTTAACGTCAGAATTGGTCAACAAGTGAAGGAGAATGAGGCCTTATTGGTTTTGGAAGCGATGAAAATGGAAAATGTCATTGTCTCCCCGAGAGAAGGTGTCATCAAATCCATAACGATAGAAAAAGGAAATGCAGTCGATAAAAATCAATTGTTGATTGAATTTGAGTAATAAAAAACAAGATTCAAAATCCAAGACTTTATTCGAAAAATATCATATGAAAAAAATATTAATAGCTAATAGAGGTGAAATTGCCATCAGGGTGATGAAATCTGCAAAAAAGATGGGCATCCATACCGTTGCCATCTACTCTACTGCAGATAGACATTCTCCGCATGTTAAAATGGCAGACGAAGCGGTTTGGATTGGTGAATCGCCTTCCAACCAATCGTATTTAAAAGGTGATCACATCATTGAAGTTGCCAAACGTTTGAACGTTGATGCTATCCATCCTGGTTATGGATTTTTAAGTGAGAATGCCGAGTTTGCGGAATTGGCTGAGAAAAACAACATCATTTTTATCGGACCGAAATCCCACGCCATAAAAATCATGGGGAGCAAATTGGCTGCCAAAGACGCCGTGAAGGCGTATGACATCCCGATGGTTCCCGGAACGGAGGAAGCCATCACAGATGTGACCAAAGCGAAGGCAATTGCTGAAAAAATTGGATTTCCAATTCTCATCAAAGCCTCTGCCGGTGGCGGTGGTAAGGGCATGCGCGTTGTTGAAAAGGCATCCGATTTTGAATCACAGATGAACCGTGCCATTAGTGAAGCCACTTCTGCTTTTGGGGATGGTTCTGTGTTCATTGAAAAATATGTGACCTCACCACGCCATATAGAAATTCAGGTCATGGCGGACAGCCACGGAAACATCGTGCATCTATTTGAACGTGAATGTAGTATTCAACGACGCCACCAGAAAGTGGTTGAAGAAGCGCCATCTTCAGTATTGACGCCAGAATTGCGCTTAAAAATGGGTGAAGCAGCTGTTAAAGTTGCGCAATCGTGTGATTATCTAGGAGCTGGAACGGTCGAGTTTTTATTGGACGAGCACCATAATTTTTACTTTTTGGAAATGAACACACGGCTACAGGTGGAGCATCCCGTGACCGAAATGATAACTGGTGTGGATTTGGTGGAGATTCAAATTCGTGTCGCCCGAGGCGAAAAGTTGCCCATAACACAAGAAAGTTTAACCATCAACGGCCATGCGATGGAATTGC
>Ga0079224_100016634_pt1 | contig 10344 bp, 11 predicted proteins | sample Stecom2015_FD_80414 | JGI IMG/M metagenome (GOLD analysis project Ga0079224, IMG submission 80414) | Agricultural soil microbial communities from Utah to study Nitrogen management - Steer compost 2015 | ecosystem: Environmental > Terrestrial > Soil > Agricultural land | place: USA: Utah...
GATTTGAGCAATGGGCCTATCTTCTGGCCTAGAATTTTTCCAAGTTGTCCAAGCACCTCTTGCTGATCCAGGTAACGGCTTGCTTTTAATCCAGTTATTAAAAGCTTCTTCATCCCTTTCATACTTAAATGATTGTGGCTCCCAACCCTTTGAAACAAGAAAGTCCTTTACTTGTTGAACACTATTAATGTTTGGCTCTGAATAGCCTGTCAACTCATGAATCTTTCCAGGAACAATCACTTTAGCAAGTGGGTTGCCATATTCATCTGTTTTTCCAGACTTCAATAGCTCCTTTAAATTCTCCCATCTTTCCCCTGTAATGGAAAGCCCGCCACTGGCCTTAAATGGCTTTGCAGGCGCTTTTCTAGCTGAATACTTAGGGACTTTAGGCATCACGCTTTCAAGCTCCTTAGCGGCCTTCTCAGTGAGTTCTAAAAGGTTTTTCTCAGATTCTTTCAAGTATTCTACATCAACTTCCCACATTGTTTTTTCTTGAAGTGCGGCACAATCGGCTTTAAACATCAAAAATGTGAGGATACGAGATACATGCTCACTTACAGAAATACCTTTTAAGCTGTCTATGTACAATTCTTCATCAGGGGATACTCGTTTTCCTCCAACATTCCCTAAATCAATTTGTTCTTTGGATTTAGAATACATTTCAATCAATCTAGCTTTACAGTCTTCCCATAAAGCTTTATTAATTTTGACATCCTCAGTACACCTATGTCGGTACTCTTCGTAAGACAGATTCTCCCAATCATCTACTTTAGGCTTAGCAATACCGTAGTCTTCGTGAAAACTATCCAAACCATGTTTAGGACGATTAGTATTAAGATACCAAGACAAAGCCAAGCTATCAATAACCATCAGACTAGACAAATCCATTCCATATAATTTTTCAATCAATGGAACGTCATACCAAATACCATTATGAGCTACAACAGGTATTTTGTTTTCCATGTGCCAAATGAAGAAAGTTTTGATTCGATCTTCTTGTGTCTTAGCATTGAAACTATTAATCTGTTTATCTTGCATTTGAAAAGACATAACATGAAGTTTCGTAGCCTCTTCTAACAAACCATCAGCCTCAACGTCAAAGACTGTAGCTTTCTCCCAATTCACTATTTCTTTCATTATGCCTCCTAAAACAAGAAACCCCATTTCTGGGGCTTCTCTATACCATTTTCACTATTGTAGCACCAAACGTGATTTGTGTCAACTACTTACTCGGTTTGGAACATTTCAGGATGTTCCTCCCTCCACCATTCGAAGTTATAAAGCCTGCCAGTCTTCCAGTCGTAATATGCCTCATCAGCAACACCTGTCTCACCATTGGCACGGTTTTTGTGAATTGTCACCTTAGTGACGTTACGCATGACCTCGTTCAAGTGAAGTTTGTCTCGTTCCAAACTCATTGTCCATGCAGAGGATTTCATAATAGTGGATGTCCCAATAATATCATCTTCTACTAGAGAGTTTGAATCTCCATTTTTCCCTTTTCGGGTGTGGCACACAAGTGGCATAGATACTTGTGGGTATTCTTTAAGAACCTTCTTAATCCATGCTACAAACTCTTCTTGGGAGTCTACTCCCATACCTGCCATCAAATCACTGAAAGGGTCAATAACTAGAATGGTTACTCCCATTTGAATAATCATTTCTAGGATTTTTTCTTTCACTGTCTCGATATCTGCTCCACGATCATCACACACAAAGAACTTAGGAGTACCATCTTCATTCTCTGTAAAATCTTTGATCCTCTTTTTAACTTCTTCGTTTTGTAGATACGCTTTGCGTTCTTCTACATTTTCAATACGAGTAAGTTTGACACCAAGATAACTAGAAAACAAATTAGTAGAGTATTTATCTACTGTAGCTTCTAGGGAAAGAACCCCAACAACCTCTTCTGGATCATTTTCTACCCAATTAATAGTTAGTGCATCAATAAAACTACTTTTACCAACAGATGTTTTAGCAAAGATAACCCCCATTTCACCTTTAGGTAAACCCCCACCAAACATTTTTGTTGCCTTTGGCAGAAAGTTTGGAAGAGATAGCCTTTTTTGCTCTGCGTATGAGAGGGCAGCATCATACAGACTTGTAGAAGCATGAACTCCTGCTGGTGTGTATAGCTTGGCATTCCAAAAGTCTGACACGAACTCGCTATGCTTGCCGTTAATTAGATAATCATTCGGGTCTTTCATTCGCATATTCATGATATAGACTTTGTTTCTTGGCAACACTTTAGCTGCTTCTTGGGCAGCTTCTTTGCCAACATCATCATTATCAAAGCACAGAATAATTTTCTTAAACCTATTAAAAAACTGATATTGTTTTTGAATTTGTTTATATGCCCCCGACTCGCCAATTGTGGATGAAACTACTGCTGGTGCATCGTATTTATCATTCTTTTGGCCCATCTTGAGCATTGTATATGCTGCAAGCTGATCGTGTTCACCTCCAACAATTACGATTGTATTGGCATAAGTAGTAAACCTAAATTGGCCAAACAGATCACAATCCTTTCCTGTTTCTCCGTAGGGGCCAGGAAGAGCAAAATTCTTAGGATGCTTCCTTACTTTATAACCACAAATTTTACTGTCTTTAGTAATAGGATAGTAAACTTCATCTACAGACCCATCAGTTTCGTTGTACTTGTATCGTACTCCAAAAAACTTTGAAATTTCTTTAGGAATGCCACGATATTCTAAACTATCAATCCCTGTCTTACTTTTAATAATGTTATGTACTTCTTCATTAAATGTTTGACCCACTACTTCAATCTCCTTTTCTTCGATACCGTTCTCTTCCAACCATTCTTCAGAGGGTATTGTGTACTCACAGCTCCAACAAAAAGCACCTTTATGCTTTCCGTTGTTTTCTAGTCCATACACCATTAAATTGTCACCTGACTTGTCTCTTCCTTCTGAAGAACAACGAGGGCAGGTTGTCTTGCCTTCTCTGCTTAAATCAACAGTAATTCCATATCTCTCTACAATAAACGACAACTATTCCTCCTTACAATTCTTTAAATTATCAGACAAAATCTTCTCTTTCCACTTAAGAATTATTTCTCTAGCTCTTTTAAGGGCTTCTTTTTTCTCAAGGTCTTTTTCTAGTTTTGCTATCCTTTCTTTAGGTGTAGTCATAATTAGTCCCAAAGCCCAGAATAATATTTACCAAAAAGACGAAAACCATTTTTTCTTCGTTCTTCCAATTCACAAAACTTGTCTAAATCAAATACCTTACCAGCAAACCCATGTTTGTCGTCCCACTCAGGGTCATGTGCCCAGATCATTTCGTCAAGTACCCACTCCCAACGAGCAAGGCTGTAGGGATTTTCTGTTCGTAGGTGTTCAGGCACATCTTCATTATCAACGCAGTTGATAGAACCTATATTATTCCTAAACTTTAAAAGCAAAGGATGGATAATTAGTGAAAGAGTGCTATCTACGTTCCACATATCGTAGTCGTGCAGTATGACTTTAACCTTTCTCTTCCTTTTTCTATAAATCCATTCAAGAAAGCTTCCCACCCAAGTCTTACTCAACCATTTACCAATTTCATAGCACCTATCCTCAGACACCCCAACTTTTTGAAGTAAATCAGCCAATTGGTATGCTCCAAAGAAATAAATATATTTCCCGATATACACCTTCATCGCTACCCCTCTTCCTAGTTTTGATTTTTCTATTGTACCCTATGTCCCTCTCTTTGTCAACACCTATTGATCTTCCAAAATTCTGTGATATAATAGAGATTCAACTATTGGAAAACATGGGAGAAAAGAATGAAAATTATTATTTTTAATAGCCCACCGAATGCTGGCAAAGATGAGGCTGTCAGATATTTAGTCAGGGAATATGGAGTATTTCCTTTTAGCTTTAAGAATCGTTTAAAACAAATTACTCTACAAATCTATGGAATTGATGAAGCTGTGTGGGACTCCTGGTACACAAGAGAAGGGAAAGAAATCCCCCGCCCAGAATTAGACGGGAAAAGTTGCAGAGAAGCCTTTATACACGTTTCTGAAGTAATTATCAAGCCTAATTTTGGGAAAGACTATTTTGGACGTGTAGAAGCCCGTAGAATCCATTCTATTGCTCAGGGTAAGGGGATGGTAGCAGCATGCTCCGATGGGGGCTTCAACGAGGAAATAGAGCCTTTCCTGGGCCTTTTTGGGCCAGAAAATCTCTATGTTGTGCGTATCCACCGACCTGGATGTTCTTTTGAGGGGGATAGTAGGAATTGGATTGTAAATGAAAACGTCCTTAAGAACAACTATTTAGATGTAATTAACGATGGAAAGTTGCACGAATATTGGATGCAATTAGATTTAATTTATAAAAATATCGTAAAATAAAAAAAAATAGCCCGCCATCTTGAATGATGAGCGGGCTTTATTTTTATTTATTAGTATCCAGGGCTAACATACTCTTCTTCAAACGAGGAAGAGTTCTTTTTCCCTTTTTCTTTTTTTATTGTTCTCTCTAATTCCTTCACGCGAGTCTCAAGTTTTGTAATTCTGTCAGATAAATAATCTATTCTTTTAGACGTAGACCATTGATATTCGTCTTGTGATTGCGCCACTCTATTGATTCGTGATTCTAAATGATGAATCCAATTGTTTGCATTTGTTCGTGTCCTATCTTCTAAGTATATCATTTCTTTATTAAGTCGTATGATTTCTTCGTGATAATTATATGTACGAACAAATAAAACAATTAGGAGAAGGACTGCTGCTACAATTATTCCTACAAGTATCCCTCTCCATGCATGCATTTTTATTTCCTATCTTTAAGTATTGTACCAAGTAAATCGATACGTGCAAGAATATCAGCTTTTGAAGTCTCTTGTCTTGCTAAAATATCGGATTTTGTAGCTTCTATTTGAAGCCTAACTTGCCCCATCTCTTCTCTAAATTCGGCACGAGATACTTTGTCTTGGTAGAGAAAACTTACACGATCTTCTAAAGTAGTTATTCGTTGTTTGGCGTCTGTATACATTACCCCTGCCACGCAAATCACTACAGCAACTGCCCAAGAGGCTACTTTACCTATGAGTTTATTATATTTATCAGAAGACTCAGGAGTATTATTATTATTTGTCAGACTCATTTTTAATCTCTCCATCAGCCTCTCTAGAAATCGTTGAATTGAAATTAAGTATCCCATTTATCACAGCCTCGTATTTCCCTATACAGCTTGTATTTTTAATATATCCCGTTGAGAGAGATTTTACTGTTGTCCCAGCACCAACTGCCTTACAAGGATGATAGACAAGAATTTCAGGGATTGGGACAAGTTTCTCCACGTACTTGGGCGCAGTGGTCGTTGAGCAACCGGCTAAGATCGCCAGGAAGGCCACTATCATTGCTAACTTTGCTTTCATTTTTATCCTCAGTGTCTGTCAGTAGTTTTTTCAGGTAATCTAGTTTGGCCTCTTCATTTTCCCTAATTCGCCCAATTTCATTTTCTTGCATTCCCTTTGAGTCAATTAGGGATTGCTGAATCCGTTGGCAATTATCAAGCTGTCGTGTAAGCATGCTGATTTCAGAACTAAGTTCCGCTACACGATTGGAAAGAAGGGTGTTTTCATGTCCCCGATTTACATTCATAAAAACACTGATTATAAATGCAACTACAGTAGCTACTAAGACACCTCCAAGAATTTTAGTAAGTCCAATATTAAACATTTTCACTCCTTATTTCTTGTCTGTTGTGGCAGCAGTTAGCAACACCATTTCAGAATAGGTTTTTGAAGCCTCTTTAGGGACATATCCTAGGCACCATTGCTCTTCATCTTTTCTACGAACAACCAGTCCAGGAAGTTTCTTTTTCTTGGCATATACCCATTTACTAAGTTCATCGCACACACCAACATGATCGCCAGCGTTTAATTTTCTGAGTAGGGTAGATGATGCAAGATTACCGATACCAACATTATAGGTGAAAGATACAAGCATTGCTTTTTGATAATCTGAGGCATATTTATGCTTGACATATTTATCTATTTGATTCTCAAATTTGATGAGTGTTTTAGATAACATTTCCAAGCACTCTTCTTCTGTTAATTTCATTCCTAACTTGATGGTTCTGCCATACAAGTCCTTGCCAGTCTGCCCATAACAGATAGTAGGAATACCTACAGCATCTAAATACGCCACATGCATCCCTTCTTTATCTTTAACTGCCCCCTCGTGAGGGATGATCAGATAACCACCGGCAAGGGCAGTGGCAACGGAAACTCCTGCACCCGCCAACCATTTAGAAATCTGCCCTTTATCCATGTTATTTCCTTTTTTTTTTAAATTCTACACAAAGCTTTCCAAAAAACGTCTTGTGTTTTTGTTGCTCCGCCAGTGCCTTGTGACCAGTCCATTACAATACGAATTTGATTTGAATTTACTGTTGACCCGTAAGCAGATAAACATCCAAGCTCTTCATAACTAAATGTTGGGGTTGCTTGAATATTCAATACAGCGGCTACACCTGTTCTTGGAAGTGTAACTAAGGTTCCTGTTTCTTGATTATTAGACGCATGTGCAGTACAACTAACAATCCCCCACTGTTCAATTAGATTAGAGTCTACAAATCTCCAATCATTCAAACCATAAGTGTGCCCTAATCTTCTTCCTAATGTATTTGCTAAAGTAGCTGGTGTCACTGCCCGTGTGGTATCTACACCCGCATTTACTTCTGCCTGAGTTGCCAATTCTATAACCCCGGCCTGTGCCGCAGTGGCAGGAACTAGGATATTTTTCCAATCAGGGTTTGAGGGGCTTGGTTCAGAGTTTGTATTATTGGTGGCTGCAATATATATTGCCCCACCATACATCACTGCACTTTTCCCTGCCCAATATTCAGTTGTAGCGTCCCATTCTGCAATTCCTCGTTGAAATAGATAAGCAATTGCTGTATCTTGTCTATTCTGTGTCCAATTTTCCCACTGATGCGGGGGGATTTCTGCTGTCCAGCCTACCTGAATTTTGGCGACAGAAGGGGCGATCACTGCCCCTCCACTTGCCCAAAGATTGCTATAGTCTGGTTTAATAATTTCTGCCATATTTTATTCCTCTTTAATAGTAATGTTTAATCAACCCATCATCTCAACTTCGAAGCGTAATTATCCAATTACCCAACCCTCATATTGTCGAATTGTCACGGTCGCTGTAGGGTCGTCTAGCTGCACTCTGGTGTTAAACTGAAGTTCCGCAGAATTTATCGCCAAATTGGTAGTGGTGCTTTGAATAGCAGGAGTTTGACCATCCACGAATAATTTTGTTGTGACTCGTTGTTGTGAGAATGCTGATGCTGTCACCTCAAATTCCAATACGAATGCACCCGTTGCACTTGTTGTGGCTGTTGAAATCACAGAACCACCACAATAAAATCGCAATGTTTTATTTCCATCCCCAGATAAAGAACCCGCCAACACCACTTTTACAGAATTACGTTCCGCAAAATAATAGGCCGGCATACGAATAATAATTCCGGTACTTGAACCAGTGGGAGAATTAAAAACCACTGTCGAGTTGTCAGTTGTTCCGGTGAATGTGAGTACTTGAGTTGCAGAAAGTTGTCGATATGCTACTTCACCATAAGCAGCGCCATGTACTCGCAACTCTCTAGAGCCTCCTTCATGAGATGCAATTCTGGCACAAGCGTCTGGTGTCCCCATATTAAAATTGTTAACCGTAACAGGGTCATCGAGCCATTGTGACGATCCTGTTAAAAATATTGCACTGCGGGTACATCGCTTGAAATCACATCCCATGACGTGCGCTCGGCCACCTTCGCCAATACCTACTCCATCGCGACAATCTTCGAAATCACAATAATCAACGTGACCTTGACTACCCCGTGAAAGTGTTACAGCCGTCGCAGATAAATTAGAAAACAGAGGCCGCTGTCCAGGGAACTTGCGACTTGTAAACGTTGTCGCATTGGATTGATATGAAGTACGAAATCCATAATCACAATTTGTAAATAAGCCACCGTACAGAGTTGCGCGAGAATTAAATACAAACACCCCACTGTCACAATTGTCAAATTCACAATCTTCAATTTCACAGTATCCCGTATATCGTGTTTGGATACCACAACCACCTCTTTGACCGCCGCCCTGTCTCCAATTTATGAAACGGACAGAACTAACACGAAGCATTGGAGTTCCACCAACAAAGTTCAATGCTTCAAATCTAGAAGAAGATGTCCCGTCCATAATGGATGTGATTTCTTGTGTTACGGAATCTCTTGATCCTTCGATAGTTATAAAACCATTAGTAACTGGGAAGTAATCAATTCTAACCCCCTCAATATATGTTCCGGGCAACATCTTAATCACCCAGTTTCCACTTAATGCGGCTTCTGGGTAATTCTTGATGATATTTATAGCCATTTCAACGTTTCTAACAGGTCTATCAGAAGATAGTGCATCCGAAGGTGAAAATCCACCCGGAGCTATATAAAGAGTATTGGTTTGATCTGGTTTAGGAGATATGTAGAATATGTAATCATTTCTTTTTATAGACCCTGGCCCTATATGTTTTATAGTATGCATGTTGGTAATCCAGGAAGAGCAATTGTAAACTCCGTGGGGCCAATAAAGGGTTGCGGAAATTGTTCTGCAATGAGAAATGGCTGCATTTATAGCAAACAGATCATCAGTCACACCATCACCTACAGCACCAAAATCTTTGACGCTTATAGTCTCTTGTACTTTATCTTTTAGATTGTAAGAGCCGATAAATCTAATTTGACTTGAATCAATTGTTGTTGTCATATTTAAACCCTCATTCAGCCAAGACAATTCCCTTGGTAGTTAGGTAATCAACAGAATATCCGTAAATTTCGGATACTTCGGACGAACTTAACACTTTATTGTAGAACAGGGCTTCAGCTATGGTACATGTGGCTCCGTTATCAGTGGCACCCCCCACAGCGCTTAAACTCCATACATTGTTTGAACGTATAACAGTGTTTACTGCGGTTCCTGTTATTTCGCTACTCTTAGCTGGTTCATACAAATGGTATTCTCTGTTAGTTGAATCATAAGTAGCAATCATGTACTGCCAAGGAGATAAATAAGGAGTGCCAGGAACAGGCTGAGCAATTTTAGTCCCTCTAATGTTAGTCATGCTTCCACTAGTACCCAAAGAAAGAGAATGTTGAATTCTAGTTCCTGTACTGTCGTCATCTGCAAATAATCCGGCAGTAATAGAAGCACCCGTATCAGGATTTGGGACATTATCGCGAGAACCAATGACTTGCATTGTTCCTGTAATAGACCCAATTTCTACTTCATATCTATAAGCAACCACCATCGAAAATGATGGAGTTTCTACGACATCAGTTGTATATCCGGATACAGGACTAACTTGAACACCAAATTCGTTAAAATTTGGTGTTCCTACTTGTGTTAGAGAGACCCCATTTCCGCTTAAGTCTGCTAAGCTTCCAGCACTGTTTCCTGGGCGGAAAGCAGCTACTAACCCATCTTTATACAATCTGGGAAGTTTGGGAAGATTTGAATTATTAAAAACTACATTTTTTAATTTTAATATAACACTCATCATTTATTCCTTAAAAATTTAAAAAGAAATGATTACACCAATAATACAAAACTTCCCCATCTAATCTTGAAACTGTCATCGGTTTTTCACTTCTGATACACCCCCTAGCTTGTGTACCAATAGTTTTAGGGGATGTATAACCATATAGCGCATAGCCAACACCACGATAGGGGCCACTAGACACACTCTCTGTTGTTGTCAACACAACTGTTGTTGGATTTACTAGTTGCCTGTTTGCTATTTCGACGGGCAAACCAGTTGCGCCATCAAAAATTTGAAATCCCCAATTTCCATCTTCCGGTGGGGGTATTAACGGATTGGTTAAATCTACTACGCAATCCATATTAAAATTGACAGTCACTTGATTAGTCCCATTAAACTCCACATTGACAGGTGCTAGATGACCTTCTGTTCCCTTTCCAAAAACAGCATTTTCAACAGCAATAGCAATTGATTCTCCGATTTTTGGATGGCTTGAAGCGTGTAAATGCAGCAAATCTGTGTGCATTTGGTATGGGTAGTAAGGACTAGCCAATATGAATTTATCAGGGGCACTACGAGATGCATAAAATGGTGCAAGAACCCCATTAGTGCTCCACTGATCAACAGTTGTTCCCTCTGCGCTACGAGTGAATGTAGAAGCTTGGCTACATACAAAAGGTATGTCTGTAAGCTGGTTATTTATTAGTTTGATATCATTTTCATAATCAGCTTGCCAAGTTATGATGTTGGGTACATATTCTGGATGAGTGGAATCGGATTCTCCA
>Ga0079224_100016635_pt1 | contig 10344 bp, 10 predicted proteins | sample Stecom2015_FD_80414 | JGI IMG/M metagenome (GOLD analysis project Ga0079224, IMG submission 80414) | Agricultural soil microbial communities from Utah to study Nitrogen management - Steer compost 2015 | ecosystem: Environmental > Terrestrial > Soil > Agricultural land | place: USA: Utah...
CACCGCCGCCAGCTTCAATCCACGCGGCCGGTCCATACCACCACTATGCTTCGACATCCGCTCTCTTCCCTCCGGAGACAGACGTCAGGGTTTTCCCTGTCTCATTTCAAGGGTGCACTCCAAGCCGGGATATCAGATCAGGACTTCCAATTCCCCTCAAAACCGCTTAGTGCGGCTGGGATCATGGTGGAACCCTGGCCAATTCCGGGTCCGCGCCATCCCCAGCTGTGGAGTACCGTCTTGCTCGACTTTCTGACCTCCTCCGACGAGGGCGCCGTGCCGCTCATGCCGCTGACACGCGGCGAATTCGCCGCCTGGGTCGAGGGCCGTCCGCAAGTGGTAGCGGATTGGCTGGCAGCAAGCCACTTCACCGCCGAACCGGGTGCGATCGCGCGGCTGCCCGACAACAATGGGCGCCTCTCGAAGGTGCTGGTCGGGGTGAAGGCGGTCGACGATATCTGGTCCTACAGCGACCTTCCGCGGAAGCTCGCCGGGGGCGTGTACCGCATCGACCGCGATGTCGACCCGGAGGCCGCGACCCGGCTCGCGCTCGGCTGGGCCCTGGGCACTTACAGCTTCCGGCGATATCGCGAGAAGGAGGAGAGCTTCGCCACCCTGGTCTGGCCGGGTGCTGCGCATCAACCGCTGGTGACTCGAACCGTCGAGGGCGTGTTCCTGGCTCGCGACCTCATCAATACCCCCGCGTCCGACATGGGACCATCGGACCTGGCCGACGCCGCCAAGACCCTGGCCAAGCGGCACAAGGCCAAGTTGAAGGTGATCTCCGGCGATCACCTCCTCGCGCAGAACTATCCGACGATTCACGCGGTCGGGCGGGCGAGCGATCGCGAGCCCTGCCTGATCGACCTCCGTTGGGGCAAGGGCGGCGACCCGAAGGTCACGCTAGTCGGCAAAGGCGTGTGCTTCGACACCGGCGGCCTCGACCTGAAGCCCGCCTCCGGCATGCGGCTGATGAAAAAGGACATGGGCGGTGCCGCCAACGTGCTCGGGCTTGCGCACATGATCATGGCGGCCAACTTGCCGGTGCGCCTGCGCGTCCTCATTCCCGCCGTGGAGAACAGCGTCTCCGGCAACGCCTTCCGCCCGCTCGACGTCATCCGGACGCGAAAGGGGATCACGGTGGAGGTCGGAAATACGGATGCCGAAGGCCGTCTCATCCTCTGTGACGCGCTCGCCGACGCGGACGACGAGAAGCCGGACCTGCTGATCGATTGCGCCACCTTGACGGGGGCTGCCCGTGTAGCGCTCGGCCCGGACCTTCCGGCAGTCTTCACCAACGACAACGATCTCGCGCTGGATCTCATGCATCACGGCGAGCTCCAATCCGACCCGATGTGGCGCCTGCCACTCTGGGAGGGTTATCGGAAGGATCTGGACAGCGATGTAGCCGACCTGAACAACGTCTCGGAGGGCGGCTTTGCCGGCGCGATCACGGCCGCGCTCTATCTCGACGCTTTCGTCAGCCGCAGCACGAAGTGGGCCCACATCGACATGATGGCCTGGAATCCGAAGTCGCGTCCCGGCCGGCCACGTGGCGGCGAGGCACAGACGATCCGCGCACTTTACGGCCTGATCGCGGAGCGCTACGGACGCTAGCGTCAGTAGCCGGAGCGGGTGTCGACTTCGTTCAGCAGCGGCTCGCCGGATCTGATCCGCCGGATGTTCTCCGCGATTTGCGCCGCCGCCGTGTATGGGTTTGTGATACCCGCGACGTGCGGCGTGATGAGCACCTTCGGATGCCGCCAGAGCGGATGATCCGGCGGAAGCGGCTCCGGATCGGTCACGTCGAGAAAGGCACCCGCCACCTGGCCGGAATCGAGTGCCGCCATCAGGTCCTCCGTCACGACATGCCGGCCGCGGGCGGCATTGATGACGAAGGCGCCGCGCGGCAACTCGGCAAGCGTTCTCGCATCGAGGATGCCCGCCGTTGCTTCGGTCAACGGCAGCAGACAGACCAGATGGTCTGACCGGCGCAGGAACGGGATCAGGCCCTCCTCTCCGGCGAAATTGGCGATGGGGCCGAGATCCCTCGGCCGCCTGGTCCAGCCCGCGACGTCGAATTCCATGGCGGCGAGAAGCCTGCCGGCGGCACCGCCGATCTCGCCGCAGCCCAGAATCCCGACGCGCGGAACCCGCTCGCTCCAGGTCTCCAGTTCCTTCCATTCGCAGCGACGTTGCTGTGCGGCGTAGTCCTCGAAGCGCCGCTCGAAATGGAGAACCGCGTGCACCACCCATTGCACGATCTGGTTCGTCATCCAATCGTCGACGATGCGAGCGAGCGGCAAACCCCGGGGGTAGTCGGGCTCGCCGAGGATGCCGTCCACCCCCGCCCCGGTCGCGAGCACCGCCTTCAGGTTCGGAAATCGGGAAAACATGCCCGGTTCGGCCCGGAACGCCAGGAGATATTCGATCTCGGCAGGGTCGCCGAAGTCCGGCCAAACACGGAAGTCGACGTCGGGCAAGCGTTTGCCGATCTCCTGACGCCACAGATCGGCGTTGTCGACGCTGGCCTTGAAAAGGATAGCCACGGCAGAAATGCTCCGATGAACAGGGCCGGACCGGAAGGCGAAGCGAACGTATGGCCGCCCCTCCCCGGCGTCAACGAGGCGAGGCGGCCGGTGTTATCGCGGCTCGCTCGCAAGCCCGCGCACGATGGCGTAGCAGGCGAGCAGAAGTACGATCGCGAACGGAAAACCCGTCGAGACCGAAGCCGCCTGCAATGCGGTGAGGCCGCCGCCGAGCAGAAGCGCGATCGCGACCAGTCCTTCGAAGACGGCCCAGAAGACCCGTTGCGGCAGCGGCGCATCGACCTTCCCCCCGGCCGTGATCGTGTCGATCACGAGAGAGCCGGAATCGGAGGAGGTTACGAAGAAGACGATCACGAGAACGATGCCGATGAACGAGCTGATCGCCGTCAACGGCAACTCGGACAGCATCATGAAGAGCTGGAGTTCCAGCGCTGCATCGGCGACGGCGGTGTATCCGTCGTTTACCAGCTGATTGATCGCGGTGCCGCCGAAAGCCGTCATCCAGAGGACGGAAACCAACGACGGGATCAGCAGCACGCAGACGATAAACTCGCGCACCGTGCGCCCCCGGCTGACCCGGGCGATGAACATGCCCACGAACGGCGACCATGAAATCCACCAGGCCCAGTAGAATGCCGTCCAGCCCTGGCGAAAATTATCGTCGTCACGCCCGAACGGATTGGAAAGTGCCGGCAGGTACTCGGCATAAGCCCCGAGATTGAGGAAGAACCCCGACACCATCTTCATCGTCGGCCCCACCGCAAATACGAAGAGCAGCAGGAGAAACGCCAGCACCAGGTTGATCTCGGAGAGGCGCTTGACGCCGGCATCCAGTCCGGCGACGACCGATGCGAGAGCTATCCCTGTGATACCGACGATCAGGACGACCTTCGAAACGTTAGTGACGGGAATTCCAAACAAGAACTCGAGCCCCGCATTGGCTTGCTCCGCCCCGAGCCCGAGCGAGGTCGCGAGCCCGAACAGGGTCGCGAATACCGCAAGCGTATCGATGACGTGGCCCGGCCAGCCCCAAATGCGCTCCCCGAAGATCGGGTAGAAGACCGAGCGCATGGTCAGAGGCAATCCCTTGTTGTAGCTGAAGAGCGCAAGCCCCAGAGCGACAACGGCATAGGTCGCCCAGGGATGAAGGCCCCAATGAAAGATGGTCGCAGCCATGCCGAGCCGACGCGCCGCATACTCCTCTCCGGCGGCCCCCGCCAACGGCGCCCAGCTATCCGCACTACCGGCATCGTCCGCCACCGCAGCGGAGAAATGAGAAATCGGCTCCGAAACGCCGTAGAACATGAGCCCGATCCCCATGCCCGCGGCGAAGAGCATGGCGAACCACCCACCGTAACCGTAATCGGGACGCGCATCCCTGCCGCCGAGCCGTACGCTCCCGTAGGGGGAGACGATCAACGCCAGGCAGAGCAGGACGAAAACGTTCCCGGCAAGAAGGAAGAACCAATCGAAGGTGGATGTGAGAGCGGCCCTGAGCCAGGCGAAGAAGGCACCCGCCTCTTCCTGTAGCGCAAGAGTCAAAATGACAAAGGCAATGATGGTAAGGCCGGAGACCGCGAACACAGGATTGTGGATGTCCAGCCCAAAAGGACCGATCCGCGTCTGAATATTGTCCTGTCCAATTTCATAGTCCGTATCGATGAGGTTCGTCTGCCCGTCGGCGGTGAGATCGCTCGGGTCAGCCATGATCAATTCCCTTCAGCTCCATTCAGGTTCGAGATTGCATCGCAGCCGCTGTCGCGTCAGCGGACGATGAAGACGGAGATGCTCGTGTGGGCGGCCAGATAGCCGGAATGAGACGCGAAGATGTGATCGGCGAAGCCGGGCACGTGCGATCCGGCAACCACCAGGTCGGCCCCGATCTCCTCGATCGCTTTCATCAGCGTATCCTCGAGGTCCACGCTGGGGTCGTGACTGATGCAGGCCTTCGCCTCCGTCTCGATCCCGTGTGTCGCCGCCTGATCTTCGGCGAAGCGCTTGAGCTTGGCGGTGAATTCCCGAGGTGTGTGGGCTATCGGGCCGGGAGCCGCAGTCGTGACGCCAACGTAGCAGACGGGGATCCTGTAGTGCGTAGCCAGATCCGCTGACGCGGCGAGCGCCTTCCGGATTCGATCGAGATGACCGAGATCGACCGGCGCCATGATTTTCCTGAACATCGGGTACCTCGCTGTTTAACTCGGCTCCACCTGCACTCCCGAAAAGGGAAAGGGGCTGCATCGATGGCGGCATGCACCGCCATGAGCAACGACCCTCCCGGCAATTTCCAGATCGGCCACCGCAGTAGCCCGTGTTCGTCGGCGTGTCCAGTGTCGGCACCTGCGTGCCGACCATCACTGGGCCCGGAAGAGGAAGCCCCCCGGCCGGGCGGGCTTCCTGTGCTCATCTATCCCATTCGGCCCCGGATCAGCCGCCGACGGTCAGGTGCTTCGTCCGATAGTCTTCCCAGAATGGCTCCCACGCCGTCTCGGGATCTATCTTGTTACCCTTCTTGGCTTCTTCTTCCCGGTAGACGTTGAATTCCTCCTGCGCGTTCCCCCACGCCTCGATCACCTTTTCGAGGCGGGCGAGCCGCTCCTCGTGCCAAGCCTGATCTTCCGGCCGCCAGAGGCCGCGCTCCTTCATCAACCGGATCGTGCCATCGTGCCAGGGGCCATCCGCCGGCGGTCGACCGGCGCGCGCCAGCTCCCAGTCGATGCCGGTGGAGGTGGAGTCCTTGAAGTCCTCGTAGACGCTGTCGATCGCCTTTACGAGATTGTAGACCTCGTCGTCGCTGGTGCGCGCATAGGTGGTGATCATGGGATAGCGCACGCCGATGAGGTTCTTCGGATTGTCCTCCGAGAGTCCGGCCCCCCGGGTTTCCCGCATCGGCTCGAAGAAGCTGGCGACTGCCTTGAGCTTTTCCCACCCTTCCTTGTCGTCAGGCGGATACTCCATATAGGACAGACCCCGCGGACTGGCCTCGATCTCGCGCATGTTGCCCGAGGTGGTCACCGAGCTGTAGCCGTCGATCTGATTCTGGATCACGGCGTCCTTCAGAGCGGCGTAGCTGCCGTACCAGACGACCTCGATATCGTCGCGGGTCAGGCCGGCGAACGCCAGATAGGCATCCTGCTTCACGTTCACCGAGGGATTGCCCTTCACGTAGCCGATACGCTTCCCCTTGAGGTCGTACGGGGTCTTGATGCCGGCGTCGGCGGCAACGGCCAAGGCATTCGCCGCCGGCTTGCCGAGCGCGATCCGAATATCCTGCGGGCCCCATGAAGGAACGGCGAAGTCGAACGTCCCCTCCGAAGCGAAATAGGCCTCGTTCGCGAGAAAGCCGTACTGCGCTTTGTCGGTCGTGACCGGAAGCAGGCGGCCGATCGACGTGCCGGACGGCACGATCCGAACCCGCGTGTTGTATTTCTTCATGATCGCATTCGCGATCGCGGAGGCTTCGGCGTATCCGCTTGAGCCCAGATCGTAGGATGTCCAGATCATCGTACGCGGCAGCTGTGCCTCTTCGGCCTGGGCCGCCATCGCCAGCGGCACCGCCGCTATTCCGCAAAGTAGTGTCGACAGGAGTCTCTTCATCGGCGTTTCCCTCGTGAACGAGTTTAGAACGACGCTCTTCCGGCGTCGTCCGGCAGTCGGAACCCGGCACTTTCAATTCCTATCGGTAGGTCCGGGACCGCCCTGACGTTATCCTAAGATGCCGCCGGGGCAGATGGCGAGCCTATACTTGAAGCGCCGGCAACAGCGACAGAAGCGGTGCGTGGCTTTGAGACGCGGCCTTGAAGGTCCGACAGCAGCGGAAGGGAGAGACATGAAGAAGCGCGTTATGATTCAAATGCCGATCACCGACGGCATCAAGGCGGTCTTCGACGGCCGTGACGACATCGAATACGAGCGGTTCACGGAACTCTCGGAAGAGAACATCCTCCAGCACATCGGCAACTACGATGCGGTCATTCTCGGCGTGGCTCCCTTCACGGCCAGGATCATCGAGAAGGCCGACCGGCTGAAGATCGCCTCGCGTCACGGCGTCGGTTACGATTCCGTCGACGTGGCGGCGCTCACCCGGGCAGGTATACCGTTGACGGTGGTGGGAACCGCCAACTCCGTCACCGTCGCCGAGCACGCCCTCTTCTTCATGCTCGCCCTGGCCAAACAGTGCGTGCCCTACGACCGTGAAGTGCGCAAAGGCAACTGGAACATTCGCTTCGATCTGCCCGCGTCCGACCTCGAGGGGAAGAAGCTGCTCATCCTCGGCTTCGGCCGGATCGGTCGACGCCTCGTCAACCGCTGTCTCGCCATGGAGATGGAGGTCCTGGTGCACGACCCCTTCGTCGTGCAGGACGCCATCGTCACTGCGGGCGCGACTCCGGTCGCCGACTGGCGGGCGATCCTGTCGGAGATCGACTTCCTGTCCGTGAACTGTCCCAAGGACGCGACCACGACCGGCATGGTCGGCAAGGCGGAGCTCGCGGCGATGAAGAAGACCGCCTATGTGGTGAATACCGCCCGCGGCGGCATCGTCGACGAAGCGGCCCTCTACGATGCGCTGAAAGAACGGATCATCGCCGGCGCGGGGATAGATCCGTTCGTGGTGGAGCCGGCGACCCCGGACAACCCGCTGTTCGAGCTCGACAACATCCTTGTCTCGCCGCATTCGGCCGGCGTCACCAAGGAATCCATGTATCGTATGGGATTCTGGGCGGCGCAGAACGTCGCCGACTGCTTCGACGGCAAGCTGAACCCCGACAATGTCATCAACAAGGAGATCCTCGGCTGACCTGCCTCGGCGTCATCCGCGACCGACAAAGGGCATCTTGGTGGCCATCACCGTCATGAACAGGACATTCGCCTCGAGCGGCAGGCCCGCCATGTAGACGACGGCGCGCGCGACGTCGTCGGCGTTCATGGTCGGCTCGACCTCGATCGAGCCGTTCGCCTGCGGCACACCGCGCGTCATGCGCGCCGTCATTTCGGTCGCGGCATTGCCGATGTCGATCTGTCCGCAGGCTATGTCGTACTTGCGGCCGTCGAGCGAGGTGGATTTTGTGAGGCCGGTCACCGCGTGCTTGGTGGCGGTATAGGGTGCGGACCCGGGCCGCGGCGCGTGGGCCGAGATCGAACCGTTGTTGATGATCCGCCCGCCTCTCGGAGTCTGGTCCTTCATCACCAGAAACGCCTCGCGTGTGCAGAGAAACATTCCGGTGAGGTTCACGTCGACAACCGATCGCCACTGCTCGACCGTGAGATCCTCGATCGAAACCGAAGGCACGTTGATGCCGGCATTGTTGAACAGCACGTCCACGCGGCCGAACCGCTTCACAGTCTCGGCGAAGAGCGCACGGACCGAGTCGGGATTGCTGACGTCGGTCGGCGCCGAGAGAATCCGGGCCGCATCCACCGCGGCCTCGGCTGCCGTTTCCTCGAGCTTCTCCGCCCGCCGGCCGGCGAGCACCACCGAATAGCCTTCGCGCAGCAGAGCGATGGCGGCACGCCGCCCGATTCCGCTGCCTGCTCCAGTCACGATCGCTACTTTGCCCTCGCTCATCGTCTCCCCTCCCGTCCCGAGTGTGCCTTCGGCGAGTGATGCTACACGAAAGCGCCCCCCGGACGCCTTGCGACTTCCGCTTCACGGGAATGGATCATCCGTAACGGAAGCGCCGCACCGCCGTCACCGTCCACCGCTATGGATACCATCCTCTTCAACCCATCGAGCGATTGCCATGCAACTGTTCGAAGTCACCGTACGCGGCGAGCCGTCCGACATAACGCTCCTCGTGGTTGCCGCCGACGAGGCGGAAGCTCGCCTCCTGGCGGGCGCGCGCGGCACGGTACGCGCCGTCGCGGCGAATCACGGCCCCTTCACGGTTCGGGGTGCAAGTCGGGTCATCGGCGATGTTCAGACGCCGGCAGACCGCCCAGCCGCCCACTGACCCGCATCATTGGCCGACGATCGCCTCCGCCCGCAGGCCCGCGATCTCCTCCGCCGGAAAGCCGGCTTCCGCCAGCACCTCGTCGGTGTGCTCGGCGAGTAGTGGCGCGCCGCGGCGATGTTCGGGCGGCGTGCGATCGAACCGGGCCGCGTTGCGCGCCTGACGGAGCCTGCCCGCGACCGGATGCTCGCTCTCGATCAGGATTTCGCTCGCGAGAATCTGGGGGTGCTCGATTACCTGGTTGCGGGTGAGCACCGGCGCGCAGGGAACGCCGGCTTCCTCTAGCCGGATCATCCATTCGTCGGTGGTCGCCTCGATCAGCGCGGACTGGATCAGCGCCAGACGCTCGTTGATGTTGAGGTCCCGCAATTCGGTCGTCGCGAACCGCGGGTCGTCGAGCCATTCGGGATGATGCACCGCGCGCGTGAAGGCGGCCCATTGCGCGTCGGTCATCACCGAAACGCTCATATAGCCGTCCCTGGTTTCGTAGATCAGGTCGATGAAGCTGGCGGCGCGCTGCTGTGAGACCGTGCGGCCGACATAGGTCTGCCCACCCATATCGGAGGACCAGAGAAAGGCGATCACCGCGTCGAGCATCGAGAGACGGACATGCTGCCCCTCGCCGGTGCGCTCGCGCGCGAGCAGAGCAGCCGTTATTGCCTGCGACGCCGTGATCGCCGTGACCTTGTCCGGGACGATGGTCCGGATCAGGCGCGGCCGCTCGGTGTCGGACCCGCCCTGAACGGATGCGAGGCCAGACAGCGCCTGGACGATCGGGTCGTAGACCGGCTTCTGCGCGAACGGCCCCCGTTCGCCGAAGCCGCTGATCGAGACGTAGACGATCGACGGCGCCACGGCGCGCACGGCCTCCTCGCCGAGCCCGAGCCGATCCACGACTCCGGGACGGAAGTTCTGAACAAGGACGTCGCAGGTTTTCGCGAGCCGCTTCACCACCTCGACCCCTTTCGCTGTCTTGAGGTCGACGGTGATTGAGCGCTTGTTCCGATTATTGTTGAGGAAGCTCGCCGACAGCCCGCCGCTTTTGTTGCCGGCGCTGCGCGTGAAATCACCCTGCCCCGGCGGCTCGACCTTGATCACGTCGGCGCCCTGGTCGGCCAGGATCATCGTTCCGTACGGGCCGGAGATGACGGCGCTGAGGTCGAGGATGCGGAAGCCGTGCAGAGGTCCGGGCACCGGCAGGTCCTTCCGATGTGGGGAGCGTCGGCGGGTCAACCGCGCTGATAGGGGTAGCAGTCCTCCCGGTCGAGCTCCAGGTCGAAATGCTCGCCGAGTGCGCGAATGGCATCGCCGAACATCGGATAGGGATCGGAATTGCCCCGTCCGACGATGATCGGCCGGAAATGAGGATCGTACTCGCCTCGCGGCGGCAGCATAGCGGTGACCAATGTCTCTCCCTCCTTGTCGCGCAGGGTCAAGAAGAGGGGCATGTTGCGCTGGATGTGCGCCTTCTGGCCGATCTCCTGCTCGATGTAGCGCGACGAGGCCGGCACGAAGCTCGCCTTCGCCTTCTCCCAGGCCTTGCGGAAGTGCTTCTCTACGGCATGCTCCATGAGCTGCGATTCCGCGGCCGCCTCCGCCTCGTTCTCCAGCCGGAACCATGTCCGGCCACCGGGGGCATCGCAGATGTATTTCACGAGCTCGCCTCCACGTTACCCGTTCCTAGTGTAGTCCACCCGCACGCCGCGCCAACAGCAAAGCGCGTGTTTGTCCGTAGCAGATGATATGTCCGGGTTTCGTAGCACACGATCTGTCCGGTTCGGTGTGGCCGGAGGGATCGGGTGCTACCGGAGGTCAGAGTGGCTCGGATTGTCGAGACGATCGGGAGC
>Ga0079224_100016639_pt1 | contig 10343 bp, 8 predicted proteins | sample Stecom2015_FD_80414 | JGI IMG/M metagenome (GOLD analysis project Ga0079224, IMG submission 80414) | Agricultural soil microbial communities from Utah to study Nitrogen management - Steer compost 2015 | ecosystem: Environmental > Terrestrial > Soil > Agricultural land | place: USA: Utah...
CGACACCTTGGCAGTGGTATGACCAGTTCAGGAGGCAGACTGCCGCCCCCTCGGCAGTGCCGTCAAGCTGCCGCTGACTACAAGGCGGCTTGCACCAGGGTGGTTGCGCGATGCACTTCACCCTGGTGCAAGCTTCTGCTTCAAATTGCCAGATACTGATTGCGCAGTTGCTCGTTTTCGAGAAGTTCTTCCGGCGAGCCGTCATAGACGATCCGGCCCATGTCGAGGATCAGGGCCCGGTTGGAAAGCTGCAGGGCCGCCACGGCATTCTGCTCCACGATGATGGTGGTGATGCCGAGGTCCTTGATCTGGCGGACGATCCCTTCGATCTCCCTGACGATGACGGGGGCCAGGCCCTCATAGGGCTCGTCCAGGAGCAGCAGCTTGATGTCGCGCGCCAGCGCGCGGGCGACGGCCAGCATTTGCTGTTCGCCGCCGGAGAGGGTGATGCCTTCCTGCTTGCGCCGCTCTGCCAGCCTGGGGAAGTGCTGATAGATCTTCTCCAGGGGCCAGCCCAGCGGCTCGGCGATCTGCGCGAGCTGCAAGTTCTCCTCAACCGAAAGGCCGGGGATGATACGCCGGTCTTCCTGGACAAGCTGTATCCCCTTCTGCGCTGCCTGGTAGTCCTTCATCTCGTGGATCGCTTCGCCGCGCAGCCAGATTTCTCCCCCGCGCAGTTCCGGCTCCGCGGCCCTTGCGATCGTGCGCAGGGTCGAGCTCTTGCCGGCACCGTTGCGTCCCAGCAGCGCGACCACGTCCCCTTCGTTTATCTCGAAGCTGACTCCTTGGACGATATAGCTTTCGCCGTAGTAGGCGTGGATGTCGCGGACGCTGAAATAGGCAGAGGTCGAAGGCTGGCTGGCCTGCTCGGGCCGGACCATCGTCGTCGTCATTGCTGCGTGCCTCCCAGGTAGGCTTCCTGCACCTTTGGATTGCCGCGAACCTCTTCGGGCGTTCCCTCGGCGATGATCTGGCCCTGCGCCAGGACGCTGATGCGATCGGCGAGCGAGAAGACGACGTGCATGTCGTGCTCGATGATCACCTCCGTCATGCCCCTGGACTTGATCTTCATGAGCAGGTCGACGGTTCTGTTGGTGTCGTGACGCGACATGCCGGCGGTGGGCTCGTCCAGCAGCAGCAGCCGCGGGTTCTGGATGAGGCCCATGGCAAGCTCCAGCCGCCGCTTGTCGCCGCGCGACAGGCTGCCGACCTGCTGATCCTTGTAGGCGATCAGGCCTACGTCCTCCAGCCAGTGCTCGGCCTCCTCCTGGATCTCCTTCCGGTCGGCGAGGGACTGCAGCATGTTCAGGGTAAAGGCGCCGTCATGCTTGGCCAGCGCCGGGAGCATGACGTTCTCGATCACCGTCAGATCCGGGAAGATGGCCGGGGTCTGGAACACCCGCGCGATGCCCAGCTGGTTGATCTCGTGCGGCTGGCGGCCGGTGATGACCTCGCCGTTGAAGACCACTGCCCCGCGGTCGGGGGCGAGGCGCCCGATGCAGACGTTGAGCAGGGTCGACTTGCCCGCGCCGTTGGGGCCGATGATCGCGTGGGTGGTGCCCTCCTTTACCTTGAGATTGATGTTGGAGAGGGCACGCAGACCTCCGAAGTTCTTCTCCACGTCGGAGACGTGCAGGACCAGGTCTTCCATGGCATTCACTCCGCCGGCTTGAGCTGACTGGGCTGGGCGCGGCCTTCAGCCGTGAAGCGGCGGCGGAGCAGGTTCACGAGCCGCTTGCCACCCTCCATGACGCCGCCGGGCATGAAGATGACGATCAACATGAACATGAGACCGAGGGTGAGGTGCCAGCCCTCGCCGACGAAGGGCGAGATGATGGTCACCATGAAGTTTTCCAGCCCGTCGGGCAGGAAGGAGAAGGCCTCGTGCAGTCGTGCCGGATGGAAGGCCGAGAAGATGTTCTCGAAGTACTTGATGAGGATCGCGCCGATGAAGGGACCGAGCAGCGTTCCCGCACCGCCGAGAATGGTCATCAGCACCACCTCGCCCGAGGCGGTCCACTGCATCCTTTCCGCTCCGGCGAGAGGGTCGGTGACGGCCAGCAGGCCGCCGGCCAGCCCCGCATACATGCCCGAGATGATGAAGGCGGTCCGGGCGTAGGGCCGGGTGTTGAAGCCGGTATAGGACATGCGGGTCTGGTTTGACTTGATGGCCCGCAGCGCCATGCCGAAGGGCGAGCGGCTGAGCCGCATGGCGAAGTAGAAGCAGATGACCAGTACGATGGCGCAGAAGTAGAAGCCATAGATCCCGGTCATCTGGATGCCGAAGAAATGCGGAAGTGCGGCCTCGTTGCCGAAGAGCCGGTCCAGGATGCGCGGGTCGTTGCCGGCCAGCTGAAGGCCGCTGTCGCCGTGGGTGATCGGCATGAGCACCGAGTAGGCGAGGCTGTAGGACATCTGGGCAAAGGCCAGCGTCAGGATCGAGAAGTAGATGCCGGAGCGTCTCAGGCTGACGACGCCGACCAGCGCGGCAAAGACCCCGCCCACCAGCATGGCAAAGAGCACCGCCGGAATGGGATTGAGGCTCAGCAGCTTGAAGGACCAGACGGCGGCATAGGAGCCGGCGCCCAGGAAGGCGGCATGACCGAAGGAAAGGTAGCCGGTCATGCCGAAGAGGATGTTGAAGCCGATCGCGAAGATGCCGAAGATCGCGAAGCGCTGCATGAGGTCGGGGTAACCGGCACCGAAGGGCTTCAGCCAGATCGGCATGGTGAAGACGACCAGAGCCAAGATCGCGAGGTAAAGCAGGTCGTTACGGTTCTTGGACTGGGTCATCTCACCCCTCCATCACGCCTTTGCGTCCCATCAGCCCGCGGGGCAGGGTGAGAAGGACGACGATTGCCACCAGGTAGAGGATGATCTGGTCGACCGACGGAAGAATCCGCGTGACGACCGTCATGGAGGCGAAGGATTCCACGATGCCGAGCAGGAAGCCGGCCAGGACCGCCCCGGGTATGGATCCCATCCCCCCGACCACGACCACCACGAAGGAAAGCACCAGGAAATCCATGCCCAGGTGATAGTTTGGCGGGACGATGGGCGCGTACATGACGCCGGCCACCCCCGCCACCACCGCGGCGATGCCGAAGACGACGGTGAAGCGCTTCTGGATGTTGATGCCAAGGAAGCCGACGGTCTGGCGATCTTCCATGCCCGCCCGGATCACCATCCCGTAAGTCGTGAATTGCAGGAAGGCGAGGACTCCGCCAATGACCAGCAGGGCGAAGGCGAGATAGATAAGCCGCCACCAAGGATAGTAGATGGCCGTGCCGATGCCCAGCGCCGCGCTCATGTTGAAGCTGCTGGAAAAGGCCGGGGGCGCGGACACCGGAATGGGGTTGGCGCCGAAGAAGACCTTGACGATCTCCTGCAGCACGATTGCGAGGCCAAAGGTGACGAGAATCTGTTCGGCGTGCGTGCGCTTGTAGAAGTGGCGGATCAGGCCACGTTCCATCGCCCATCCGATCAACAGCATCACCGGGACGGCCAGGAGCAGGGAGAAGGGCACCGCATACTGCACCAGGATCGTGCCGATATCGCCCAGCCAGACCTCGACCATGGGAGTGCGTATCTCGAGCGGTTCGCCCCAGGGTGAGAGGCGTTCCGGGTCCAGCGTCACCATCTCGAGACGGATCAGTCGCGAGAAAACAACGGCACAGAAGGCGCCGATCATGAAAAGCGCACCATGGGCGAAGTTCACCACGCCCAGGGTGCCGAAGACGAGTGTCAGGCCGAGGGCGATGAGGGCATAGGCCCCGCCCTTATCCAGCCCGTTGAGGAACTGCAGAATGAGCCAATCCATGGTCTTTGCCCTGTCCGGAGGTGCCCGTGATGCAGCCGAAGGCGGCCGCGATGCACAGCGGCATCGCGGCCGCCGTCATGTCGCTAGCACTGGCTGCGGATCGGACCGAGTTCGCCGCCCCACTTGTCGGGCTCGTACATGACGTGCTCGACATCCACGACCTTGAAGACGTCCTGGATATCGAAGCGGTCCGCCGGGTCTTCCTTGCCCTTCACGACCAGTACCTGCTTGAAGCACTGGTGGTCACCGGCGCGGTAGAGGGTCGGTCCGTCGCCGAGGCCGTCGAACTCGAAGTCCTCGAGCGCCTCGATCACCCCTTCCGGATGGAAGGTTCCCGCCATCTCGCAGGCGTTGGCGTAAAGCAGGGCCTGGACGTAGCCCGTGTGCGCAGATTGGGAAGGCGGCTGCCCGTAAGCCTGGCCGAAGGAGCGGGTGAAGGCCTTGGTCGCCTCGTCTTCCAGCTTCCACATCCAGTTCGCGGTACCAAGGATGCCCTTCACCGCCTCGCCGGCAGCCTGGGCGTTCAGGTCCGAGAACATCGGCACGACAATCTCGAAGTTCTTGCCGTTCACCACCCGGTCACGCAGACCAAACTGGACCGCCTGGGTCAGGGCATTGGCCATGTCGTTGCCGTAGTGGTTCAGCACCAGCACGTCCGCCCCGGAGTTGGCGACGGGGGTGAGCCACTGGGTGAAGTCGGTGGTGCCGAGAGGGGTGAGGACTCGTTCGGCGGTTTCCCATCCCAGGCGCTCGGTCGCCTCGACGATCGATTCTTCCTGGGACCAGCCCCAGTTGTAATCGGCGGTGATGTGGTAGGCGCGCCGATCGGCTCCATAGGCCTCGACAACCACGGGGGCGAGCGCGGCGCCCGACATGTAGGCATTGAAGAAGTGCCGGAAGCCGTTGCGGCGCTTGTCTTTGCCGGTGGTATCGTTCGAATGGGTGATGCCGGCCATGTAGATGATGCCCTTGTCGGAGCAGAGCGACTGGACGGCAATCGCCTCGGCCGAGGAAACCGAGCCCGAGACCATGATGGCGCCGTCGCGCTCGATCATGCGGTTGGCGGTGGCGCGTCCGGCGTCGGCCAGCGCCTGGCTGTCGCCCGAGACGAACTCCACCTTCTTCCCGAGGATGCCGTTTCCTTTCAGAACCGAGCCCTTGAAGGTATTGAGCATGCCGCCGTCGCCTTCGCCGTTGATGTGGCGAACGGCCAGTTCGTAGCCGCGAAGCTGATCGGCGCCCTCGTCTCCATAGGGGCCGCTCAAGGGGACGCTGAAGCCAAACACCACGGTCGAGCCCGTGGGGGCGTTGCAGTGATCCTGCGCCCAAGACGAACTGGGGAAGATGGTCGGCATGGCAAGCCCGGCGCCTGCGATGGCTGTGGTCTTCAGGAACCGGCGTCGGTCGACTCTGCGAAAGTTCATCAGTTTCCTCCCACTCTGGGCTGTTTTCCGGATTGCCCGGGCTTTTGGTGAAGGCATTCAAGGCCAAGCAGTAGTTTCCCAGAATCTGTTAGGAAAGCAACAAGCCTTTGGAATTATTGGATTTTTTTGTAAAGAATTGCTTCCGCATGGCTTCTATGACGTAAATACTTTACAAGTGAGGGAGCGGGAGGGCGCGTCGTGAACCGGGAACTCACCGGCCTCAAGATCAGGAAGCTCCGGAAGGAGCAGGGCCTCGCCCAGAGCGAACTCGCTCGGCGCGCCGGGATCTCGCCCTCCTACCTCAATCTGATCGAGCGCAATAAGCGCGCCGTGGCCGGCGCCTTGCTGGACCGCATTGCCGAGGGCCTGGGGGTGGCGCGCCGTCTCCTCGATGAAGAGTCGGATCGGCATATCGTGGATAGGCTGAACGAAATTCCGGCCGATCCGGCTTTGGCCGATGGCGGGAAGCACCCCGGACCGGCGGTGGACCTGGTGGGACGCTATCCTGACTGGGCAAAGCTCATGCTTCGGCTCTATCGCGCCTATCAGGACCGCAATGACGCGGTTCTTGCCCTTGCCGACCGGCTCAATCGCGATCCCTTTCTGGGCGACAGCGTGCACCGCATCCTCACCCACGTTACCGCGGTCCGCTCGGCTGCAGAAATCATCGAAGAGGAGGAAGGGCTCGAACCCGAAGACCGGGCGAAGTTTCTTTCGATCATCGCATCCGACTCTGCCCGGCTGGCCGAGACGGCCCAGGCGCTTGCCGGCTTCTTCGACAGCGCTCAGGTGCGCGTCGGCTCGGCCACGCCGATGGAGCATGTGGATGCCTTTTTCGTCGAGCACCACAACTACTTCGGCGGTCTCGAAGAGCTGGCGCAGGATCTGCTGAAGCGGGCGTTGCCGCGGGAGCAGCCGGAGGAAATGCTCGTTCGTCTTTGCGGGGAGCCGGAGGAGGAAGGGCTGCATCCCGCCCTCCCGCGTGCCTCGCGCCGCTTCGCCCGCATCAAGCGCTTGATCGCAGGTCCCGCAGCCGCGGCCGTGAGCGAGCTGATTGAAGAAAACCAGACGCTGGCGACCGAAGAGGCGCGGGAGCCGGCGCGATCGGCCCTCTATTCCTATGCCACTGCCGCCCTTCTAATGCCTTATGAACGCTTTCTCGAAGCGGCACAAAGCCGACGCTATGACCTGGACAGCCTCACCCGGCAGTTCGAGGTGAGCTATGAGCAAGCGGCACATCGCCTGGCGACGCTTCGGCGGCCGGGCGCCAGCGGAATACGCTTTGCTTTCATGCGCTCCGATGCTTCCGGCTATGTCACCAAGCGCTTGCCGCTGCCCCGCTTGCCCCTGCCTCGCTATGGCACGGCTTGTCCGCTCTGGGTGGTCTATGGCGCCTTTCAGTCGCCCGGTGTGACGCTGCGCTCCTATGGAGAAATGCCCAATGGGGAGCAGTTCTTCTTCTTTGCCCGCGCGGTCGAGAAGCTGCCGGCACCGGCGGGTTTCCCACGCCATCTGCTGTCGATCATGCTGGCGTGCCAGGCTGACGAGGCAGCGGCCGTTTCCGCCGCCGACGGCTTGGACAGGCTGACCGCCATGGTGCCCGTCGGGACGGTTTGCCGCCTTTGCCCCAGGCAAAAGTGTATGCATCGGCAAGAGGCAGCCTTGATAACACCAAGACTGACATGAGTAGAGCCTATCCACCGCAAGCAGTGCAGGGGGCGCGAGCTATAGAATCAAGATGAATGCTTTTTTCGAAAAGGCTAAGCTGCAAGAAAATAAAATTTGAAATGGGAGCGCGCAGAAACGTGGCGGGTCGCCGCCTCCTTGTCGTCGAGGATGAAGCCAATATCGTTGAAGCACTGAGCTATGTGCTTCAGCGTGCCGGCTTTCAAGTCGAAACCGTCAGCGACGGCGACGAGGCGCTGGAGAGACTAAAGAGAGAGAGCTATGCGGCTGTCGTCCTGGACATCATGATTCCGGGAATGAACGGCTTTGAGATTCTGCGCGCGGTGCGCGCCGATCCGCGGCTCGTCGATTTGCCCATCGTCGTCCTTACGGCCCGTAGCCAGGCCAAGGATCGGGAACTGGCCGAAGAAATCGGCGCCAGCGCCTTCATCACGAAACCCTTCTCCAACGCCGAGGTGGTCGAGCGCCTGCGCGCCTTCACTGAGGCGCCACCAGGGGTTCGAGAGCCGTGACCGACCTGGATGGCGGCGGCCAGGGTACAAGGGACGCGGCGCTGGTCCTGCCCTTTGCGGTGGGTCTGCTTCTTCTGCCTCCGCTCGTCCTTGTCTTTGCCAAGCCGCTGCTCGTCGGTGGCATTCCGCTGATCGTGCTCTACATCTACGGCGTTTGGGCGCTCGCCGTTCTCAGCGCCTTCCTGATCGCGCGAAAGCTGGAACATCAAGAGCAGGCCGCCGCGGAAGGAGAGGGAAGCGACGGGGCGGACTGATGCTGCACGCAGATTTCGTCATCATCATCTGTCTGATCTACGTCGCGATACTCTTCAGCGTTGCTTTCGCCGGCGACCGCAAGGCCCGGCGCAATCCGGGCGGCTGGCTCTCCTCCCCGCTGGTTTATACCCTCTCGATCTCGATCTACTGTACTTCCTGGACCTTTTTCGGCGCGGTGGGTACGGCGGCGCGCGACGGCTTCGATTTCGCGCCCATCTACCTGGGCCCGGTGATCCTCTTCACCGGCTGGTGGCTGTTCCTGCGCAAGCTGGTGACCGTGGGGCGGGTGCACCAGACCACCTCGATCGCCGACTTCATTTCCGCGCGCTTCGGCAAGAACCCCGGCCTGGGAACGCTGATCACGATCGTGGCGCTGATCGCGACGGCGCCCTACATCGCGCTGCAACTGAAGGCGCTGACCGACAGCTACCAGGTCCTGACCCATCCGGAAGGGGCGATCCTCGCCTCCAGCACGGTTCTGGAGCCCAACTATTCCGTTGCCTTCTGGCTGGCGGCGGGCCTTTGCTCCTTCGCGATCATCTTCGGCGTCCGCAACCTCAATGTGAACGAGCATCATCACGGGGTGATCGCGGCCATTGCCGTCGAAGCGGTAGTGAAGCTGATCGCCCTGCTGATCATCGGGCTCTGGGTGGTCATCAGCGTCCGCGGCGTGCCGGCCGAGCTCTTCGCCAATGCGCCGGTCAGCCTGATGCGCTCGGCGGAGACCTTCGACACGCGCTGGGTCACCCTGCTGATCCTCTCTGCGATCGCCGCGGTCTGCCTGCCCCGCCAGTTCCAGGTGACGGTGGTGGAAAACTCCAGCGAGCGTCAGCTTCGCACGGCCTCCTGGCTCTTTCCGCTTTACCTCTTCCTGATGTGCCTCTTCGTTCTCCCGATCGCGATCGCCGGCCTCAATCGCCTGCCGGGGGGCGCCAATCCAGACCTATATATATTGACGCTGCCCCTGCAGGAGGGGGCGCCGCTGCTGGCGCTGCTGGCCTTCATTGGTGGCTTCTCCTCGGCCACCTCGATGGTCATCGTCTCCTCCATCGCCCTTTCGACGATGATCTCCAATCACATTCTGGTGCCGCTGGCCCTGCGTTTCTCGATCATCCCCACCAACAGCACCCAGAGCGTACGCCACTTCATCCTCAACACCCGGCGCGCTTCGGTCATCTTCATTGTCTTCCTCGGCTTCCTCTACTTCTGGGTGAGCGGCACCTCCGAAGCCCTTGCAGACATCGGCCTCATTTCCTTCTGCGGCGTCGCGCAGTTCATGCCGAGCCTGGTGGGAGGGCTCTTCTGGCGCCGGGCGAGCGACATGGGGGCCGTGGCGGGCATGGCGGCTGGCTTCCTGCTCTGGCTCTATACGCTCTTTCTCCCCAGTTTCGGCGGCACGATCCTCCTGCCCGAGGAGGTTATCGCCAATGGCGCCTTCGGGTTGTCCTGGCTGAAGCCACAGGCGCTCATGGGGTTGGAGGGGCTCGATCCGCTGGTGCATGCGGTCTTCTGGAGCCTTCTGGTCAATACGGCCATCTTCGTCGGCGTTTCCCTGGTCAGCGAGCCCAGTCCCCTCGCGCGGCTCCAGTCGGCCCTCTTCATCGATATCTTCAGGCGTCAGCCGGAGAGCGACTTGCGGGTCATCCGGCGCACGGCCCGGGTCGACGATCTGAAGCAGGTGGCAGAGCGGGTCATCGGGGCCCGCGATGCCATGGAACTTTTCGCCGATGTCCCGACCAGCGACCGTGCCCTGGTGGCAAGCGACGAGCTGCTTGAAAGAGTGGAGCAGCGGCTGGCCTCGCACATCGGGGCGGCCTCGGCGCGCACCCTGGTGTCGCGCGTGGTGACGGACGAAACGGTGAGCGTCCAGGAACTGAAGCGTCTGGCCGGAGAAGCCGAGCAGATCCGCGCCTATTCGCAAGCGCTGGAAATCAAGTCACGGCAGATCGAGGAAGCGGCCGCGGAGCTTTCCTCCGCCAACCGCCGTCTGCGTGAGATCGACAAGCAGAAGGACGAATTCCTGAGCCACATCAGCCACGAGGTGCGCACGCCCATGGCTTCGATCCGCTCCTTCAGCGACATCCTGCTGACCCACCGGGATATGGAAGAGGATCGAAAACAGCGCTTCCTCGGTATCATCCACAAGGAAAGCATTCGTCTCACGCGGCTGCTCGACAGCATTCTCCATCTCAATCAAATGGAGGAGGGGCAGCCTTATTGGGATGTCGTACTTCTGGATCCTGACCAGGCGCTCGATCAGGCACTGGAAAGCTGCGAGGCTCTGGCCCAATCATCGGGGGTGGTGCTGCGACGGGTGAAGCAGGCCAAGCCGGTGCTCGTTCTCGGCAATGCCGACAAGCTGGCGCAGGTCTTCATCAACCTCATTTCCAATGCCATCAAGCACAACAACAATCCGGAGCCGCTGGTAACCATCACCAGCATCAGCGACGAAGGGGCTTACGAGGCGCGGATCGCCGACAATGGCCCCGGCATCGCGGCAGAGGATCGTGAGCGCATCTTCGGGAAGTTCGAGCGTGGTACCAATGCGGAGCGCGCGGGGGCCGGACTTGGTCTGCCGATCAGCCGTCAGATCGTGGAACGCTTTGGGGGCAGCCTGATGCTCAACAGCGAAGCGAGCGAAGGGGC
>Ga0079224_100016640_pt1 | contig 10342 bp, 4 predicted proteins | sample Stecom2015_FD_80414 | JGI IMG/M metagenome (GOLD analysis project Ga0079224, IMG submission 80414) | Agricultural soil microbial communities from Utah to study Nitrogen management - Steer compost 2015 | ecosystem: Environmental > Terrestrial > Soil > Agricultural land | place: USA: Utah...
GACCGGTGGCCGGGGCACCTTGTTGCGAGCCACCCGCCGAAGACTGCTGCTGCGGACCGCTGGAGGTCGTCTGAGGCCCGGCCGCATCGGACCGGCCGGGCGCGGTGGATTGCGCGCTCTGGCCGCCGGCTTGGCTGGTCGTTCCTTGGCTGGTGGTGGACACCGGCCCGCCGGTCTGCCCAGCGCTGTGCGAAGAAGCCGGGCCGGAGGACGGCGTGGTGGCCGGGCCGGCGAAATGCGTGGTCGCAGGTCCGGAGGGTTGCGTCGTGGCCGGGCCGGAGGCGGTGGTCCCGGCCGGAGTCTGGGTTCCGATCGCACCACCCGGGGTCTGGGCCACGGCCGGACCGGCGGACTGGGTGGCCGGGGCTTCGCCCGGGGTGAACATCGTGCCGAAGGAGCCGAAGGACCGGCTGGTCGATGCGTCGCCGACGGCGCTGGGCTGGGAGGTTTCCCCGCCGTCCGGGATCTGCAGAGGAGCGCGAGCCGGTGTGTCACCCACCCGGTACTCGGTACCGCCACCCACGTCCCGACCGGATCCGCCGTCGACCAGGGTGGAACCGTCCAGGCCGTCTCCGCTGAGGAACGAGCCCAGATCGGTGCTGCTCGCGGCGGCACTTCCGTTGCCCGACGAGCCGAATCCGCCGCCTGCCGCGGAGCCGTTGCTGACACCTGCGCCGTTGCTGACGCCGTTGGTCGCCCCGATGCCGTTGCGTCCACCGACACCGGCTCCTGTGCCGTTCCCGGCGCCTGCACCGTTCCCGATCCCGTTGTAGGCACCTCCGGCCAACGGGGTTTTGCCGACGTCGCTGACGTCACTGTAGATCGAGTCCGTGTCCCGGACGGTCGCGGAATCGACCGAGAAACCGTCACCGCCTCGCGTGCCGCCGAGCAGCGGCGCAGTGGAACTGACGTCGCTGTACGAAGATTCGACGCTGGAGATCGAATCGGTGTCGCTGAACGAGTCCCTGCTCGAACCTGTGCTCGAGCCGGCATCCCGGCCGTATCCGGACAAGCCGACGACCTTGTCACCGCCGCCACCACCGCCACCGGATGCCGCGTCACTGCCGTGGGAGGGCCCCCCAGGGTCGACCTTCGGGGGCCCGTCGGGCCCGGCCCCGAGCAGTTCGTAGCGATCGGGCACGCGCAGGTCGATACCGATCTTGTCGAAGAACCTGAATGAGAAGTCGGCGACCTTCTGGTCGAAGCCCGGCATCATCGGCTTGGTGTAGGGCCCGAAAGCGGAGAACACGCCTTCCCAGAAGTCCCCCTTGTGCCCGGTCGCCGCAAAAATGAGCGGGTTGGACGCCATGACCAAACCGCTCTGGAAGCTGGCATACCCGAACTGACCCAGCCGCGTGAGATCCTTTCCGAAGAAGACACCTTGGTTGCGGAGTCCCCTGGCGGTGTCCACGACAGGTTTCGTGAAGGCCCGGCCAGCGCCGTAGAAGGCACCGCCGATGGCGGCCGCCCCGGCCATCATCCCGATCGACCCCCAGTCGATGTCCTGCCTGCCCGCCGTCACCGGCGGGCCGTTCCCGCGCCGACTGTTCGCGATCTTGTTGTGGGCCATCTGGCCGAGCTGAATCGTCAGATCCAGGCCACCCATGATGGCCGCGCCACCTGCCGCGTACTTGCCCGCCGTCCAGAGGAGAACTCCGATCTTCTGCAACATCAGCCGCGCCACGTCGGCCAGCTTCATCGCCATCAGCGACGCCAGCTTGGCCACCAAGGCCCTCAGCAGCGCCATCAAAGCACCACGGCCCGCCGCCAGCACCAGCGGCGCCAGAAAAGCTGTGAAAATCGACTTGAGCATCGCCAGGTACATGATCATGACCATGGTGGCCATGGCGACCAGCATGATCCTGCCCTTTTGAACGTCCGCTGCCGCGGTTTGACAGGCGCCGCCGAGATCGTTTGCCGCCGTCGCGGCGTCTTCCAGCGATTTGACGACCTCGTCCAGGTATTTCTTGGCCTCGTCCGCGGTTCGCCCGCGCATCGACCCCGACAATTCGTTGCGGGCCGCCTTCAATTTTTCCGCTATCGCCTGTGCCTTCTCGGCGTACGTGTAGTACGCACCGGCCATCTGCCGGAGCTGCGTCTCGTTTCCCTCCGGCCACTCCATGCCAACCATGACCTTCAAGAACTTCTGCAGGTCGTCCGGCAGCTCGGTGAGTTGCACCGCCGATCCCCGCACGCCCGCGGTGAATCCGCCGCCGTGCCGTGCACGCGATGCACCGGGAGGCATCTCGTCTCACCTCCTTTCCTGACTCGTCCGTTTTGTGCACTTGTGCCTGCGCCCTCCAACACGGCTGTGTCGGAGGGCGCAGTTCATGTCAGCTCGCGCTAGCCGCCGCGGACTGCCTCATCCTCGGAATCGCCGGCTGACCCTGCCGGATCATCGGCATCTGCCGCAGAGGTTCCCCGGCCACCGGGCGATCGCTTCCCGGCCCCGAAACCGCTCCTGCCTGCACCTGACGCCCCGACCGCGCCCTTCGGCATGCCGGAGCGACCGGAACCCCGTTCGTCCTCCTCGCCCTTGCCGTCGGCGTCGTCGGTGGACTCGCCGGTCTCGCCGCCGAACTCCGCGATGGCCGCCTCCTTGGCCTCCTGGAGGAGCTCGCGCACTTCCGGATCGGTGCTGTCGGCGATCAGCTTGTCCAGCTCTGCGCTCACCGCATCACGGGCATCGGCGAGTGCGTCGAGCGCGTCCGGACCGAGGTCTTGCCGATCAGCACCGTCCTGGAGCTGCTCCGGGTCGATCTCGGCCAGGGCTTCGTGCACCGCGGCCTTGGCTTCCTCGAGCGCCTGCTTGATCTCAGGATCTGTCGCGTGCGCAATCGCCTCGTCGAATGCCTTGTCCGCCGCCTCCTGCGCCGCCTGCAGCGTCTCCTGCGGTGTGGCTCCCTGCTCGACGGCATCGATGGCGTCCCTGATGGATTCCTTGACGTTGGCAAGCGCCTCGCGTACCTCCGGATCGGAGGCACTCTCGGCGAGGTCGTCGAGCTCGTCGGCCGCCACATCGCCTGCCCGGTCCACCAGGGCGTTCGCCGCATCGTCGCGGGCCGGACCCCAATCGGCGAGGTCGTCGATGGCGTCGCCGACGTCGTCCTTGACGTCCCGCAGCAACCGCTGAATCCCCGGGTCGTCGACACCGCCCGCCACCCGGTCGATAGCGTCGCTTGCGGCCTGCTTGGCGCGGTCGAGCGCATCGAGCTGGGCGGGAGACGCGTGCGAACCGGCTGGGTCGCTCGTCACCGGAACCGGCTCCCCGGAGCCGAAGCCACCGCCCGAGCCGGAGCCAGGCTGGGGTGAACCCACCAAGCCGGGCTCGCCGACGGAACTGCTGCCCGAACTCCCGACCGGCGCACCGGAGGCGCCGGAACCCGAGCCATTTGGCCCTGTCCCGGAGCCGAGATCGGGGCCGGGAACTCCGACGGGTCCACGGCCGGTGCCGTCGGCCGGGCCGACACCGGAGCCCGCGCCAGTGCCCGATCCGGTCAGTGAACCGAAACCGCCACCTGTCCCAGTGCCGCCGCCCGTCCCGGTGCCACCGCCTGTCCCGGTGCCGCCGCCTGTCCCGGTGCCACCGCCTGTCCCGGTGCCACCGCCTGTCCCGGTGCCACCGCCTGTCCCAGTGCCGCCGCCTGTCCCGGTGCCACCGCCACCGCCCAGGCCGCCGAGGTCGGGTACGGGCACCCGGCCTCCCTCGGACTCAGCACTGCCCCCGCTGCCACCGTCGGGGCCAGCACCGCCGGACAACCCCAGCTGGTCGAAAAAGTCGGCGGCGTCCAGGTCGCCGTAGACCTCCGAGGGGTCGCGAATCTCAAGTTTGTGCTTGCCGCTCCCGTCGTACCCGCCCCCGCTGTCCGTCCAGACGACGACCGGACCGTCGCCGGTCGTGGAGCTGTCGTTGTTCCACCACGGCGGTGGTGCATCGTGCTTGTCGATGTACGCGGCCGACTGGCGATCCAGGTCGCCGAAGGACTCGATGCTTTTCCGCAGGCTCTTGCCCGCCTCGGCGATGTTCTCCCCGGCGTCCGATATGCTTTCCGCGAACGTGACGGCATTCGGCCCGAAGTTCTGCTCGAACGTCTGTCCCATCGAGTCGGTGCCCCAGCAGCCCCACAGGGCGTCGAGCACCTCCTTCAGTTTGTCCCACGCGTCGGTCAGCTCGTTGCCGGCGTCGACGATCTTCTTCGCCGCCCGGCCCGCCTCTTCCTCGGCCAGGTAGAAATCGCCGCTGTCAGCCACGACGACGCTCCTTTCCGTCGCCGTCGGTGATCGGGAAATCCAGGTCGAGGCCGAAGCTGTCGAACATCTCCTTCATCGGCACCATGAGCGAGCCGATCACCTCGTCCGGCTTCACCTTGCCGGTCAGCAAGCCGTCGAAGTCGACGCCGGGGATCTCCGAGCCGGCCATGACCTTCGAGGCCTCCTGCATGGCCTTGGCCCGTCCCGCGCGGTAGGTCTCCAGGATCACCGAGGCGAGCTGAGCCGGCGGCAGCTTCCGGTACTTCGACGAGTTGAAGGTCAAGCCGGTCAGCTCGCCGCGGCCGTCGAACGTCATCTCCAGCGAGTGGTCCTTGGCCCGGACCGTCGTCTCGCCTTCCTGCCACAGCTTGGTCAGCTCGCCCAGCTTCTTGGCCTCCTGCTGGAACGACGCCAAGGCTTCGTCGAGTGCCTTGCTCGGGTCCTGCACCCCGCCCGGCTCGGCAGCCTTCCAGTCGGTCATGATTTCCTCCCGCTCCTGTCCCGGTCCTTGAGCGCCTCGCCGAGCTCGCTGAGCCGCTCGGCCATCCGACCGGCCAGCGCGTCTTCCGCGAGCCTGCGTTTGGCTTCCTGGTCCTTCTTGTCCGGCTTGCCGAGCGCGCCGGACTCGTCGTCAGCCTTGCCCGACCAGACCTCCGGCCGGTCGTTGTTCAACCCGCTCACTCGGCCGACGGGGTTCGAGCCGCCCATTCCGCCGAACCACATCGGAGCCATCGGCATGTGCCCGCCGGACGGCCCGTAGGCGTCGGGACGCGCCGGGACATGCGGAACCCCCGTGCCCGACGGGATGTGCGGCACCGGGCCCCAGGGGTCGGGAGGCACCCCGGGCCCGACCGGGCCGCGCGGGTCCTGGTGCGGGGTGAAAGCGTGCACCACCCGGCCCTTGTCTCCCTGGTTCACCGCGGGCACGAACGGGGAGCCGTCTCCCGAGCCGGACGGCGTGTTCGACGACTGCAGCGAATTCGGCTTCGGCCCGTCAGCCGGCGGCCTCGGCGAGGAGGCGGGCAGCCGTGTCTCCTCGTCTTCGTCCGGCTGCCAGACGACGTCCCCGGCCACCGCGAACGCACTGGTCTTGTGCTGCTCCCGGTCGAAAGGCGTGGGCCCGGGCGGGGGTGGCGGCGCGAACGACGACGGCGGCGTGACCGTCGTCTTGATGGTCCGCGGCGGGCCGGACGGCCCCTGTGTGCTCGAACCCTGCGGCAATCCGTTGCCGGTGTTCCGGAGTTCGCCGATCTGGTCGCGTACCTTGTCCCGCACCTGGGGGTCGAGAATTTCCGTCGGCACCCGTTTCGTCGTGCGGGTCTGATCGGACGAGTTCCCTGCACTCCCGCTGAGCAGATCGATCTGCTCGAGATCGTCCTGACCGAACTCGAACGTCTCCGGAGTCTCGGTGTCGCGTCGTTCGGAGCTGTGCACGTCGCCGCCGTTCGGCCGAGCTCCACCGGTCCCTGGTGCATGCTTGGTCGACGTGCGCAGGTCGTCGGGCAGCCGGTCCGACGGGCCGCAGCCCTGGTTGCGTCCGAGCGCGTCGGTGATCGCGTACAGGCCGTCGAGATCGAGCCAGTCCGACTTGCCGGGGTCGGTCTGCCGACGGTCGTTCGTGCCGTGACCGTTCCCTGCTCCCAACGGCCCGCAGAACGGGCCGATCACACCGTGGACGTCCGACAGGTCGCTCTTGCCGAGCACGCCCGGTAGGTCGATCCCGGTGGTGACGTCGAACGAGCTCTTCGATCCGATCCCGTTCCGGTCCCCGTCGAGGCCGTCGATGCCACCCACGAAGTTCTGCGCGGCCGTGACGGGACCACGGCCGCCGAGGCCGTCCGGGAACCGGGGCATGGGGGCGAAAAAACCCGCCGGAACGTTCACCCCGGTGTCGTCGGCTGCGCTGCGTCCGAGCACGTCGCCGCTGCCGTTGCCGGAACGGCCGGCCGCACCGGTGCCGCTTCCGGTGCCGTTGGCGTCCGGGCCGGATCGGTCACCGCTGCCGTTGCCCCGGCCGAGCGCGTCGAGGCCCGAGCCGTTGTCCCCACGGCCTGCTCCATTGCCACCGAAGCCGGTGCGGGATCGGTCGCCCCCGGACAGCTCGTACAGATTGGGCACGTGCGGGACGAAGCTCCTGTTGTCGACCCCGGTGCCGCTCCCGTTTCCGCCGCCGACCACCCCATGCACATCCCCGCTGCCGTCGGGCTGACTGCTCAGGCGTCCACTCAGTCCGTTCGTCGACAGGTTGTTCGCGCCGTTCGCCCCGGGGTCGACGATGGTGGGGTCGAAACCAGGGGGCAGCTTGTAGTCGAACCCCGGCAGCGCATTCCCGATTTGCCAATAGGTGGTGCGCAGGCCGTCCATGATCTGCCGCGCGGCCTGGTTGGCGAACTCCTCGATCTGCTTGGCCACCTTCTCGTTGGCCTGGCTCAGCATCTCCGTCCGCTGTCTGGCGAGGTGGTCGTAGATCCGCCGGTACTCCGCGAGCAGGTCGCCCGCCGCACGCAGCGCCGTTCCGTAGTTGGACGACATCGCGAGTACGTAGTCGACCTTGCCGGTGACCCCGGAGACGATGTCCGTGAAGTCGTCCGCGGACAGGCCTTTCCATTCCGAACGCAGCACATTCATCTGGGCTCGGACGTCGTCCAATGCATCCTGCAGCCCGCCCCGTGCCCGCTCGAACGCCTCGGCCTGCTGGTAGAACGTGTCCGGCTGGGCCTGCTGGATCAGCTGACCGACCTGCTCGAACGACAGGGACTGCACCCAGGGATCGCCGGTGCTCGGCTGCGGGTTGTCCGGGGAAGTGTTGACCGCCATCTGTTACGTCTCCACCGTCCTTCCCACGACCGAAGAGGCGTCGTCGTCGCCGTCGGCCCAGGCCTCCTTGTCCGCCTTGAGCCAGATCTGCGGCTCACGCTCGCCGTTCTGCTGGCCCATGCCCATGCCGCCCATGCCCATCGGCATGCCGCCCATGGGCATGCCTCCGACCGGCATGTTGCCTGCCATGGCGCCCATCATGGAGGGCAGCGTCGGCGAGGCCGGGGTCATGGCCGAAGGCACGCTGCTCACCGTCTGCGGCGGGATGTAGCCGCGCTGCTGAGCGACGTCGGTGTCGAACTGGGCACGGCGACGACCGTCGCCACCGACCGGGTCCCCACCGCCGGCACCACCGGGCGAGTCGCCCTCGAGGAATCTCGCCAGGTCGGACCCGGCCCCGGTGCGCGGCACCTCGACGTTGTCGATGGCGTCGACGACTGCCTTCTTGGCCTCTTGCAGGGCCTGCTTCGCCTCCGGGTCGTCGGTCTGCTCGATGAGGTCCTCGAGCGCTTTGCTGACCTGGTCCTTGGCGTTCCGCAGCGCTTCCTTCGCCTCGGGATCCTCCGCAGGCCCGTCGGAGGAGGTCTGCACCACGTCGTCGTTCTTCAGCTCGACGTCCTCCAGCGCCTCCTCGAGCCGATCCTTGGCGTCCTCCAGCGCCTTGTCGATCTTCGGGTCGTCGCTGTCCTTGATCGCGTCCGCCAGCGCCTGCTGCGCCGCCTCGCGCACGTTCTCCAGCGTCTCCTGCGGCGTGTTGCCCAGCTCGGCGTTCTCGATGGCCTTCTTGACCTGCTCCTTGGCGTCTTCCAGCGCCTCCCGGACCTTCGGGTCGTCGGCCTTCTCGGCGAGCTCGTCGAGCACGTCGAGCGCCTCTTGCTTCGCCGCGTCCCGCATCCCGGTGAGGTCGGGGTCGAACTGGTTGAGGGCGTCCTGGGCGGCCTTCTTGGCGTTCTCCAGCGCCTCCTTGATCGCCGGGTTGTCGGTGGCCTCGGAGATCTTGTCCAGCGCGTCCTGGGTCGCCCGCCGTGCCCGGTCGAGCGCCTCCTTCTGCTCCGCATCTCCGCTGCCACGGCTGTGCAGGTTGCCGGGATCGGTTCCGCCGGTGAGCCCGTCGATCGCGTCCTGGGCCGCCTGCTTGGCTTCCTCGAGTGCGCGCTTCGCCTCCGGATCCTCGGTGTTGTTCGCCAGGTCGTCGAGGACATCCTGCGTGGCCTTCTTCGCGTCTTCCAGGGCGCGCCGCTTCTCTTCCTCCGGGTCGAAGGCGCTGCCCGGGCCGCTCCGCCCCGACGGGGATCGCGAGCCGCTGTCACCGCCGAGCCCGCCGAGGCCACCGAGCCCGCCGGGAGCGCCGCCGGAGCCCGCACCGCCAAGCCCGGACAGGTCGGGGCCGCCGCCCGTGTTCTTGAGCTGGTCGATCGCGTCGCCGACCTTCTGCCTGGCTTCGTCGAGCGCTTGCTGTGCCTCCGGGTCCCCGGTGTTGTTCCTGATGCTGTCGATGGCGTCCTGGGCGGCCTTCTTCGCTTCGTCCAGCGCCCCGTTGACCCCGCCGGCACCTCCGCCGGAGTCGGCGCCGCCCGAGGGACTCCTGCCGCCTCCGCCGCCACCGCCCGAGCTACCGCCCAGGTCGGGCCCCCCGCCTCCGGCCAGGCCGCTCAGGTCGGGCACCTCGATGTTGCCACCGCTTTCTTCGTTGTTGCCGCCGGTGCCCTCGTTGTTGCCGCCGGTGCCGTTGTTGTTACCGCCACCGCCGCCGGAGCCTTCGTTGGATCCTCCGCCCCTGGGCTGGTAGCCGCCGCTGCTGTCCTTGTTGTTGCCGTCGCTGCCCTTGTTGTTGCCGCCGGTGCCCTTGTTGTTGCCGCCGCTGCCGCTGCCGATCTTGTCCGACCTCAAGATGTCGAACGGCACCATGTCCTGGCCGCGCTCGGTGTACTGCCTGCCCAGCTCGTTGACCAGTCCCTGCAACCGCTGGATGTACTTCCACTCCAGCTCCTTGTCGACGACTTCGATCTCTTCGAGAAAGCTCTTGACGGCGCTGTCGATGTCGTCCTGCGTCTGGGCGAGCTCGATTTGCGCCATGTACTTGACGGCGATCCTGCTGCGCGCATTCTTGTCCTCTTTGTCCCACTCGTCCAGGGCTTTCCACCATTCGTTGGCGAACCACTGCATGGCGTGACCGACGTTGCCGATGGTCAGCGGGTACTGGTTCTCCTTGAGCGTGGTGTGCACCTGCTGGCTTGACCGCAGGACATCCTTGGCCCATTCATGAAAGGCATCCGCGGACACCCCGGAGAACTGGTCGCGCAAGGATTTGATGGCCTTTTCGAAACCATCGTTCATGTCGTTGAGCGCGGAGACGGCCTTGTTCATCTCGCTCTCCAAGCGGTACCACTGCTCGGCGAGCTTGTGACTGGACAAGTCCGGGATGCTGCCGTCGTCCTGCAGCACGATCCGGGCGACGAGCCTGGTCAGTTCCTCGAACGTGTCGTTCTCCCCAGCCGTCAGCTGAGGAGGCACTTCGTTCAACGATCCTGGGTCTCGCGCCATCGTTCTACCTCGGTCAGTCGGTCACCTTGCGCTGCCTTCCCACCCAGGTCACCAAGGGCCAGGGTTCACAGGCAAACACGTGCACTCATCACGTTTGGTTCATTCCGGTGCGTTCTTCCGGACGTTCGGTGGGTCTTGCCGGCAAGATCCACCGACAGGGGTTGAGAAAGACAAGAAGGAGCGATCCTCAGCGCATGACAAAGCGGACATATCGAATCACTACTTCGCACATCGGCAGTGCGATCATCTTACGATCGCGACCATCGCAGGAAACGGCCGGTTCACCGATTTGACGACATGACTTCGGGCCGCCAGAATACGGGTACGATCCATGCGCCGGCCGTGTCATGTGTTGTCGAATTCAAGGCAGTCGCGCCTTTCTCGCCTCCACCTGCACATGGCGTCCCGGGGGCCCCCACAACAACACTCGATCAGTCCCTGACCATCACTCTCCTCGTCTTCGTCGTCATCCTCGTCGTCGTCGCTGTCGTCCTTCTTGTCGTCATCGTCTTTCTCGTCGTCCTCGTCGTCCTCGTCGTCCTTCTTCTCGTCGTCGTCCTTCTCGTCGTCCTCGTCGTCCTTCTAGTCGTCGTCCTTCTCGTCGTCTTCGTCGTCCTTCTTGTCGTCGTCCTTCTCGTCGTCAGGGTTTCTGACCAGGCTGGTCGGATACTTGTCCTCGGCCGTCGCCTTGATCTCGCCCAGCAACTTGGCGACCTCCGCGGCATTCTCA
>Ga0079224_100016641_pt1 | contig 10342 bp, 7 predicted proteins | sample Stecom2015_FD_80414 | JGI IMG/M metagenome (GOLD analysis project Ga0079224, IMG submission 80414) | Agricultural soil microbial communities from Utah to study Nitrogen management - Steer compost 2015 | ecosystem: Environmental > Terrestrial > Soil > Agricultural land | place: USA: Utah...
ACCTCGGCCAGGATGTGGCTGCTCAGCAGCACCGTGCGCCCGTCGGCCTTGGCCCGCCTGATCCATCGCTGGAACACCTTCTCCATCAAGGGGTCCAGCCCCGCGGTGGGTTCGTCCAGGATCAGCAGCTCCACATCCGAGGCAAGGGCGGCCACCAGGGCGACCTTCTGCCGGTTCCCCTTGGAGTAGGTGCGGCTCTTCTTGGCCGGATCCAGCTCGAAGTCGTCCAGCAGCTCGGCGCGACGGCCCTCGTCCAGCCCACCTCGGAGCCGGCCGAGCAGGTCGATCACCTCGCCGCCGGTCAGGCCCGGCCACAGCGCCACGTCTCCGGGGACGTATGCCAGTCGCTTGTGCAGCGTGGCAGCGTCGCGCCACGGGTCGCCGCCCAGCAGCCTGACCTCACCGGCGTCGGGCCGGAGCAGGCCGAGCAGCACGCGGATCGTCGTGGACTTGCCCGAGCCGTTGGGTCCGAGGAAGCCGTGCACCTCCCCCTCCCTCACGGTCAGGTCGAGCCCGTCGAGTGCGTGCGTCTGCCCGAACGACTTGTGCAGATCTGCTACCGCAATGGGTGCTTCCATACGCTAGAATCTACCGTATCTTCACGATTTTGTGAATTTATTTGAGAACCAGGAGGTTGGCCATGGCTGAGCCGGCAGATCGGGAACCCTCGGACGGGCTCTCGCAGGCTCAGCTCGCCTATGTCGAGGAGCTTGCCTCGATCATGACGGCCTCCGGGGTGCAGCGGATGCCCTCGCGCGTCTTCGCGGCACTCCTGATCAGCCAGCAGGGCAGCTTGACGGCGGCGGAACTGGCGGCGGCCCTGAAGGTCAGTCCCGCGGCAGTGTCGACCGCAGTGCGCAGGCTGGACCAGATCGGCATGGTCTCGCGCCGCAGCGTGCCCGGCTCGCGTCGGCAGCACTACGTCGTGGACAGCGACTCCCTCGTCCGCCTCATCGTGCACGACACCCGGGCTCTGTCCGCCTGGATCGGGGGCTTCGACAAGGGCCTTGATGTCGTCGAACCCGGCAGTGCCCCAGCGCAACGGCTGACCGAGCTCCAGGAGTTCTTCGCCTTCCTGGTCTCCGAGATGGACGGAGTGCTGCAGCGCTGGCAGGAACGGAACGCTCAGCCCAGCCCGAGCCGCTCGGCGAGGAACCGGTAGGCCAGCGCCTGCATGTGCGCCAGCTGCGCGTTGGTGGCCGCTCCGCCGTGCCCGCCCTCGATGTTCTCGTAGTAGGTCACGTCCTTGCCGGCCGCGAGCATCTGCGCCGCCATCTTCCGCGCGTGGCCGGGATGCACCCGGTCGTCCCGCGTGGAGGTGGTGAACAGCACCGGCGGGTAGTCAGCATCGGCGTCGAACAGGTGGTACGGGCTGAAGCTGCGGATGAACTCCCACTCCTCCGGGACGTCGGGATTCCCGTACTCCGCCATCCAGGAGGCACCGGCCAGCAGGTGGGAGTAGCGGAACATGTCAAGCAGGGGCACCTGGATCACGACCGCGCCGAACAGCTCCGGGTAGCGGGTGAGCATGTTGCCGGTGAGCAGTCCCCCGTTGGAACCGCCCTGCACGCCGAGGTGGGGAGCACTGGTGACCCGGCGCTCGATGAGGTCACGGGCCACCGCGGCCATGTCCTCGTAGGCACGGTGCCGGTGCTGCTTCAGGGCCAGCTGGTGCCATCGGGGGCCGTACTCCCCACCGCCCCGGATGTTCGCCAGGGCGTAGGCGCCACCACGCTCCAGCCAGCAGGCCCCGAGACCGCCGCTATAGGTCGGCGTCAGCGAGACCTCGAAGCCGCCGTAGCCGTAGAGCAGCGTCGGGGCCGTCCCGTCGAACGGCAGGTCGGCCCGGCGCACCAGGAAGTAGGGCACCCGCGTCCCGTCCTCGGACGTGACGAAGTGCTGCTCGGCGACCAGGCCGTCGGCGTCGAAGAACTCCGGCATCGACTTCAGTGCCTCCGGCTCCGTCCCGGTCCCGACCTCGGCCAGGGACAGCGTGGTCGGGTGCAGGAAGTCGGTGCTGAACAACCACACCTCGTCGGAGGTGGTGCGGTCCACCGCGGCCACCTGGACCGTCCCCACGGCGGGAGCACCGGGGAACGCCGAGCGCGTGAACGACCCGTCCGCACCTGGCGTAAGCACCTCGAGCCGACTGGTGACGTCGTCCAGGATGTTGAGGACCAGGTGGTGCCGGGTCCACGTATAGCCGGCCAGTGAGCTGGTCTCGGTCGGGACATAGAGCTCCTGCAGCTCGCGGGAGCCGGCGAGGTAGTCATCGACCGGGACGGCGAGCAGCGACCCGGCAGGGAACGTGCGTTCGGCCGGCCTCCACTCCTCCCGCAGCTCGACCGTCAGCCACTCCCGGACCACTGACGGCTCCGCAGAGCGCGGCACGTCGATGCGGGTCAGCCCGCCGTCCTCGCACAGGAAAAGCTCCCCCTCGTAGAAGGCGATGCTGCGGTGGACCAGGTCGCGTTCGTGCCCGGGGGTCTGGTCGTGCCACGCCGTCACCGCCACATCCTGCTGGTCCCCCTCGAACACCACCTCGGCCTCGGTCAGGTCGGTGCCCCGACGCCAGCGGCGAGCGGTCCGCGGATAGCCGCTGTCCGTCATACTCCCCGGTCCGAGGTCGGTCATCACGAACAGGGTGTCCTCGTCGACCCAGGAGACCCCGCCCTTGGCCTCCGGGCGGAAGAAGCCGCCGGCGACGAACTCCTTGGCGTGCAGGTCGAACTCCCGCGACACATCAGCATCGGCTCCTCCCCTGGAGAGGTCGACCATCGCCAGCCGGTGGTCGTCCTCGGCACTGTCCCGGGTGCGGCGCAGCACGCTCGCGCCGTGCCACACCCAGTTCTCCCCCTCAGCCTCGCTGAGGGCATCCAGGTCGAGCACCGTCTCCCAGTCGGTCTGCGACGTGCGGTAGGACTCCAGCGTGGTGCGCCGCCAGACACCGCGCTCGTGGTCCGCGTCCTTCCAGAAGTTGTAGTAGTACGGACCGATCTTGGTGACGTCCGGGATCTTGGCGTCCGAGTCCAGCATCGCCAGGATCCGGTCCCGCGCCCTCTCGAACTCTGGAGTGGCCGCGAGCCGGCTGGCCTCCCCGGCGTTACGCTCGCGGACCCAGTCGAGCTGGGCCTCCCCCTCGACGTCTTCCAGCCAGGCGTGCTCGTCCGTGATGTCCGCAGTCAGGTCCACCAGCCCAGCGTAGGTGGGTGCTGCCGATGCTCGTGCACGCATCCTTCACGGCGTCGCCGCCGAGGGCGTCAGTCATGCGCGCACGTGCGCGGAAAACCGGTAGTGACCACTCCGTTCGTCGCCGTACCCTAGATCAAGCCATGCAAGACTTTCCGCCCGAGATCCGGGCCTACTCAGCGCGCGACGCGGCCCAGCCAGACACCCGCAGCCCGAGGCACTTCCTCTGGTGGATCGTCCGGCTCGAGGGCTCCCTCGCGGTCCTCGGCATGTTCATGGCCATGGTCTGGATGCTCCCGCAGATCCTCGGACCGTGGATGGTCGGCCGCGCCATCGACGACGGCATCGTCTCCGGTGACTCCGGCGCCACGATGCAGTGGTTGCTTGCCCTGCTCGCGGTGACCGTCGCCGGCGCCCTGAGCGGCACGCTCTACCACACGGTGATCGTCCGCGAGTGGCTCGTCGCGTTGTATGGCACCACCAAGCTGGTCACCCGAAAGGCGCTGCAGCTGGGCCACGTGCTCCCGCGGCGGACGCCCACCGGCGAGGTGCTGCCGGTGTCCGGCAGCGACGGCGACCAGTTCGGGGGCTTCATGGAGATCCTCACCCGGGCCTTCTCCGAGCTCGTCGCCTACCTCTGTGTGGCCGCGATCGTCCTGTCCATCTCCCCGAAGATGGGCCTGCTCGTCCTGCTGTCGGCACCCCTGCTGGTGCTCGTGGGCATGCCGCTGCTGCGGCCCATGCAGCGCTGGCAGGGGATCGAACGGTCCCGCAACTCCGACCTCACCTCGATGGCGACCGACATCGTCGGTGGCCTCCGAATTCTGCGCGGCATCGGCGGTGAGGGCACCTTCGGCGGCAACTACGCCGGACAGTCGCAGAAGGTCCGGCGCTCCGGAGTCTCGGCCGGCGCCTGGCAGGCGGCCGTCGAGGCGGTCGGCGTGCTGCTCAGTGGCGCGTTCGTCGTGGCCCTGATGTGGGTCGGCGTGCGGGAGGTCGTCGAGGGGCGACTCATGGTGGGTCAGCTGGTGAGCGTCCTCGGCTACGGACTCTTCCTGCTCCAGCCGATGCGCACCTTCGTGGAGTTCGCGCAGAAGATGACCCGCTCGGTGGTCGCGGCCCGCAAGACCATCGCCGTGCTGGGGCAGCAGCCGCCGTGGACCGACCCGGCGGACCCCGCACACCTCCCCGCGTTCGCGCCGATCACCGACGACGCCTCGGGGATCGTCATCCAACCGGGTCGGGTCACCATGGTGGTCTCCGCGGTGCCGGACGACCTCGCTGCTCTGGCCGATCGCCTCGGGCGCTACCTGCCCGAGGAGCAGGACGCTCGGATCAGCATGGAGGTCCCCGAGGAGCTCAAGGGGCGCGCCGCACGCCGCGAACGTGCCCGCCGGCTCATCGCGCGGGCCGAGCAGGCGGTCCGTGACGAGGAGCGCGCCCGCCAGGCGTGGGGTGTGCGGGTCGGCGACGTCGACCTGGCGTCGGCGACGCTGCAGGAGGTGCGCTCCCGCATCATGGTCAGCGACACCAAGCCGCACGTCTTCGCCGGCACCCTGCGCTCCGCCGTCGACCCGCACGGTCGGCTCACCCGTGAGGAAGCTGAGGCCGTGTTGTGGGCGGCCTCGGCGGAGGACGTCTTCGACGCGGTCCCGGGAGGCTGGGCCGGCGAGCTCGACGAGCGAGCCCGTGGTCTGTCCGGCGGCCAGCGCCAGCGGCTGGTGCTGGCTCGGGCCCTCGCTGCCGACCCGGAGGTGCTGGTCCTGGTGGAGCCCACCTCCGCGGTCGACGCGCACACCGAGGCACGGATCGCCGAGCGTCTCGGCCGGGCCCGCGAGGGCCGCACCACGGTCGTGATGACCGCCTCGCCGCTGCTCCTGCACTATGCCGACGAGATCGTGCTGCTGGAGGACGGCCGGGTGAGCGCCCGTGGCCGGCACGCCGACCTGCTGGCCGAGAACCCGGCATACCGCTCTGTCGTCGTCAGGGGCGAGGGCTCGGCCTCGATCGACCCGACAGATGAGGATCCGACCCCGCTCGACCACCACCGCACGATGACCCGATCCACCCCCCAGGAGGCATTGTGAGCACCATGCAGAGCCAGCTCCTGCCCCCTGACCTGGCGGCCGAGTCGGCGCGCACCTGGGACGCTGCGGACCGGCACGGGCCTGCGGTCCCCGACCTGCTCGTTCCGCCGACCCAGGCGAGCCCGCGCGAGCGTGCGGCGGCGCTGCGCCGGCGCCACCTGCTCCGCGAGCGTCGCGCCGCCGAGTTCGTGGCCGACACGATGAACGCGACCAAGGGCCTGCCCATCGCGACGCCTCGGCAGGTGGTGCGCTTCGTGGGCCGCCTCCTGAAGGAGCGTCGTGTGTGGGTGGCCGCAGTCGTGCTGGGCAACGGCCTGGCCGCACTCGCCGGGCTGCTCGTGCCGTGGTGGTTGGGCCGCCTGGTGGACCGCACCGTGGCGGACGTCGAGGCGGGCCGGACGAGCGCCGCGCTCGCGACGGCGGACTCCGTCGCCCTGCTGGTGGCGGGCATCGTTGTGCTCCAGGCCGTGCTGACCTTCTCGGCCAAGGCGTCCGCGGCCGTGCTCGGTCAGGGCATGCTCGCCTCCGCACGCGAGTTCGTCGTGGGCGCCATCCTGCGGCTCCCGCTCTCCCGCGTGGAGACCGCCAGCTCCGGTGACCTCGTCACGCGCGTCACCCGCGACGTCTCGACCATGAGCAACAGCGTCCGCTGGGCGCTCCCGCAGGTCATCGTCGCGGGCACCTCGGTGGTCCTCACGCTCGCCGCGATGATCGCGAACAGCCTGATCCTGGCGCTGCCGTCGCTGGTGCTGCTGGCGCTTTCCTTGATCCAGGTGCGCCGCTACTCGCGGCGGGCGCCGAACGGCTACCTGACCGAGGGTGGCACCTACTCGCGGATCAACACGCACCTCACTGAGACGGTCGAGGGTGCGCGCACGGTCGAGGCCCTCGGCCTGGCCGCGCAGCGCCGTCAGGTGGGTGACGACGACATCGAGGTCTCCGCACAGGCCGAGCGCTACGGCATGACCCTGCGCAACCTGCTCTTCCTCGTGATGGACATGGCGTTCAGCCTCCCGCGCGCCCTGGTGCTGCTGCTGGGCGCCGTGGGCTACGCCCAGGGCTGGGCGAGCATCGGCGAGATCACCACCGCGATCCTCTACACCGAGGCGCTGTGGGCGCCGTTCGAGACGCTGGTCCACACCGTCGACGAGGTCCAGGTGGGCATCGCGTCGACCACCCGCCTGCTGGGCATCGCCACGGTGCCCCCGGACCGGGAGGAGGGCCAGGACGAGCCGACCGACCGGACGATGGTCGGCACGGACCTGAGGTACGCCTACCGTGCGGACCACGACGTGCTGCACGGCATCAACCTGTCGCTGGAGCCTGGCGAACGGCTGGCCATCGTCGGTCCCAGCGGCTCGGGCAAGTCGACGCTGGGCCGGCTGCTGGCCGGGATCCACGGGCCGCGCACCGGCGCGGTAACCGTCGGTGGCGTCGAGCTGGTCCGCCTGCCGCTGGACCAGCTGCGGACGGAGGTGGCGCTGGTCACCCAGGAGCACCACGTGTTCATCGGCACCGTTCGGGACAACATCGTGCTGGCCCGGGAGGACGCGTCCGACGAGCAGGTCGAGGCGGCGCTGCGAGCCGTGGGGGCCTGGGACTGGGTGGGGCGACTCCCAGACGGGCTGGACGCCAAGATCGGGTCCGGCAGCCAGGACCTCACCCCTGGCCAGGCCCAGCAGGTGGCGCTGGCACGGCTGATCCTGGCCGACCCGCACACGATCGTCCTCGACGAGGCCACCTCGCTGATCGACCCGCACACGGCGCGGCACCTGGAGGGGTCGATGAACGCCCTGCTCTCCGAGCGGACCGTGGTCGCGATCGCGCACCGCCTGCACACCGCGCACGACGCCGACCGGATCGCGGTGGTGATCGACGGTCGGGTGGTCGAGCTGGGCAGCCACGCCGAGCTGGTGGCGCTCGACGGGGAGTATGCCGCGCTCTGGCGGGCGTGGACAACCTGACGGCCGACGACGTTCGAGTGAAGTGGGACCTGACGGCCGGCGAGCCGACGACGGTCATGCGGTTCCAGTGTTCTTGCCCTGGAACCGCATGACCGAGCCGTGCTGAGACAGGGCCGGGTGTGACACCCGTGCCGTGCGCAGACAGGGGTAGGTGTGACACTGGCCGGATGACGTCGCTTGCGCAGTCCTTGCTCGACCCGGCCCGTCGGCCCGCCGTGGTGCAGACCCTGGTCGGCGTCGTCGACGCCGAGGTCGCCCGCACCTCGGGTCTCGGCGGCACCGTGATCAAGACCGGCTACGGCGCGGTCACCAAGCTGGCCGACGGCTTCGTCGCCAAGGCCGTGGACCGCCTGCTCCCCGGGTTCGCGACCGCGCTCGACCCGTTCTGGCAGCAGCGCGATGGCCGCTCCTTCGCTGATGCGCTGGTCGCCCGACACGACGAGGCGGCCGAGGCACTGCTCACGGTCACCGATGGTCAGGTGGCTGCGACCCACAACGGGGTGGTCCGCAAGGTCTACGGCACGCTGCGCGGCAGAGCCAGGGAGCACGTGGTCGCGGCACTCCCCCGGGTCGGCGCCGCGATCGAGAGCCACGCCGGCTGAGATGTGCGCCACCCTGCGCAACCGCGTGACCCCCTCCGGCGTCTGACGCGGTGACGGGACGCCCGTCATGGACGGGACACCCCGTCATACCGAAGGGAGCAGGGACATGCGGAGCACACGAACCACCTGGGGACGCGGCATCGCTGCCGTATCCGTTGCGGCCCTCCTGCTCAGCGGTTGCGGCTCCGAGGACCCCGGTGACACCACCACCCCGGCCGGCGCCTCGGACGGGCAGACCTCTGAGTCGGCCCCACCGCAGGAGACGACGAGCTCCCCCGAGGGCGGGAGCGAAGTGCTCACCGCTGACGCCATCGCCGGGGTGGCCCTACCCGCCGACCCCGATGCGCTGATCGAGGCCCTCGGCTCACCGACCGATGACAGCGAGATGCCGGGCTGCCTCGATGTCGCGGGCGGCGGCGTGACCCGCGCCCTGCAGTGGGACGACTTCGGCGCCTACGGCACGGCGGCAACCGCCGACGAGATCCTCATCACCAGCTGGGAGGTCACCGGGCCGACCCTTCCTGATGGGCTGACCATCCCCGACGGTCTGACCGTCGGCTCCTCGACCGAGGAGGCGCAGGCGGCGCTGCCGGACGCGGACCTGGTGGAGGGCGCACCGCACGGTGGCCCGTTGCTGACCGACGGCGGTCTGGGCGTCAAGCTCGACGGCACGACGGGCGAGGTCACCGGCGTCTGGGCACACATCGGCGAGGTGTCCTGCGACTGAGGCGACCTCGGCGCGGCGCGGCGGGCACTCCCGCCCCGGAGCGAGGTCCTGCGGTGTCCGGTCCCGACGGCCGCTTCCCCCGCACATCCCACGCGCCCGGACCCTGCGTAGTCCGGTGCGCGTGCCGCCACTACCGACCCGGGTCCTGCCGGGTGGGGCCACCCCAGCGCACCGGTACGCCGTGGGGCGGGGCCTCACCGAGGATCTGCTCCTCGCCGCCCGGCCAGGTCCTCGCCGCGACGACGAACCGGTGCGGCGCGCCGGGTTCCAGCCGCCGCGGCTCGAAGGCGAGGTGGGTCAGCGTGCGCTCCGGGGTCGCGGTCGCACCAAGCTCTGCGAGCCGGGCCAGGATGCGCTCCTGCTCCTCGGCCGGCATGTACTGCCACATCACCGAGTGCCACACGACCGTGTGGTGCCCGTCCCGCAGCTCGAGCCCGCCGATGAAGTCGCCGCCGCCCTGCCGCACGAGCGCGACCGGGTGTGCCTGCGCGAGCGACAGCGCCCCCCGCAGCCGGTCCAGCCGGTGCGTCTGGTCGGGCCACACGCAGCTGAGCAGCGCCAGTGCTCCGTTCTCGGCGCGCGGGTCGATCGGGGAGAGGTCACACCCGGTCCGCTCGACCACCTCCACCGCAGGCGGTATGCCGGGCGGCCAGGTCTCCCACGCAGGGTCCAGGACCACGTCGGTCGCGTCGTCACGGCCCCACTGACGTCCGTCGGCGGTGCGGTAGGCGAAGCGGTCGGCGAGCAGGTTGAGGCCGGCGGAGGACCCTATCTCCATCAGCCTGACGGGGAGAGCGGGCTGCTCAGCGGCGCCCAGCACCTGCAGTAGCCCGCCGAAGAGAGCTGCGGACCGCCCGACCTCGTTGGTCTGCGGCGGCGATGCCAGCCCGGCACGAACTGCCGCGACGTGCCTCTCGAGCACCTCGCGGAGCGCCGGCCAGGCCGCCACTTCGTCGCCGTCACCCCCCACGCTCGGGTAGTGCGCCGCCAGAGCCGGTGCCTGCCCGGTCAGCACCATGCGATGAACCGCGGCCATGAGGCGCAGGGCAAGGGCTGACGGACCCGGGTCGTCCTCGTGCCCGGCGATGACTACTGAGCCCACGCCGCCGGCCGCGACATCCTCGGCGAGCCGCTCGAGCAGGGACGCATAGAACGGTGAGCCGAGCTGCCGGCAGGCCTCGGCCTGCTGACGGATCAGGGTGACGGCACGCTGCGACATCCCAGCAATCTAGCGAGGTCTGTGCGGCCCGGGCACTCCCCGGCTGTCTCCGGGACCGGTGGAGTCAGGCCCCGACCACGGTGCTCATGTCGTCCAGCAGGACGTGTCGGATCAGGGTGCTCGCCCAGTCGAGGATCTGCCGGTCCCGCAGCACCTTGCCGCCCACGCGGGCGGTCTTGGGCACCGGGACCAGGATGGTCCTGGTGGCCGCCTTGAGGATGGTGCCCGGATACAGCCGGTTCACTCGGAGCTGCTGGCTCTCCCGCAGCTCGACCGGACCGAACCTGATCGTGGCGCCCTGCACCGTGATGTCCGACAGGCCGGCGCGCCGCGCCAGCGTCCGCAGCCGGGCGACCTCGAGCAGGGTCTGCACCGCCTCGGGAGGCGGGCCGTAGCGGTCGACCAGCTCGGCCTCGATCTCGGTGAGCTCAGCCTCGTCCGTCACCCGGGCCAGCTTGGTGTAGGCCTCCAGCCGGAGCCGCTCGCCGGGGATGTACTCGTGGGGCAGGTGAGCGTCGACCGGCAGCTCGATCTTGATCTCCGCGGGCGTCTCG
>Ga0079224_100016642_pt1 | contig 10342 bp, 5 predicted proteins | sample Stecom2015_FD_80414 | JGI IMG/M metagenome (GOLD analysis project Ga0079224, IMG submission 80414) | Agricultural soil microbial communities from Utah to study Nitrogen management - Steer compost 2015 | ecosystem: Environmental > Terrestrial > Soil > Agricultural land | place: USA: Utah...
ACGCCCCCCACAAACACCGGCTCAAGGCGGGCGACGGGGGTAATGGCACCGGTGCGCCCCACCTGCACCTCAATATCTAACAAACGGGTGGTTTCTTCTTGTGCCGGGTATTTATGCGCCAAGGCAAACCGGGGCGCCCGGGCAACAAAGCCCAACACATCCTGCGCGCGCAGTGTATTGACTTTGTACACCACGCCGTCGATTTCGAACGGCAATTGATCGCGCTGCTCGCCCGTGCGCCGGTAAAAGGCCAGCAGCTGCTCCAGCCCCTGCACCACTTCACGGTTGGGGCTGACGGGAAACCCCAAGGTAGCAAACCAGTCGAGCACCTCGGAATGCAGGGTGAAGGCGGGGACATTGCCCGACATCTCGCCCCAACCGTAGGCATAGAAGCGCAACGGCCGGCTGGCGGTGATTCGGGGATCCAACTGACGCAGGCTGCCGGCCGCCGCATTGCGGGGGTTTACAAATACTTTGTCACCACGATCGCGTTGCTGTTGATTAAGCCGTTCAAAATCGGCCCGCGTCATCACCACTTCGCCGCGCACTTCCAGCACGTCAGGGTAATTACCCCGCAATTTCAGCGGCAACGAGCGCAGTGTACGAATGTTGCTGGTAACGTCTTCACCGGTCTGGCCATCGCCCCGGGTGGCGGCCTGTACCAAGCGGCCTTGCTCGTAGCGGATACTAATGGCCAGACCATCGAGCTTGTATTCGGCCTGATAGTGCACGCCCTTGTCGTCACTCAGCATGCCGGCGCCACGCAGGGTGTCTTCGACACGGCGGTTAAACGCCACCACCTCGTCTTCGTCGAATGCGTTGCCCAAGGACAGCATGGCCACACTGTGGCGCACGGGCCCAAAGGCGGCTACCGGCTCGGCACCCACTCGCTGGGTGGGCGAATCAGGGGTGATCAGATCGGGATGGGCCGCTTCAAGTGCCTGCAATTCGCGCATCAGCGCGTCGTACTGTGCGTCGGACACCGTGGGGGCATCTTGCACATAATAGCGATAGTTGTGGTCGGCAATGGCCTCGCGCAACGTATCAATACGCGCCACCACAGACTCGCGTTGCTCCATAATAAAAACCTGCTTCAAGAAAATAGACGTGCCGTGCGCGGCTCTCCGGCGGGATAGCCGGCTTCTTCAAGACGCATGTACAGCGCATGCAATTGCTGGTCGACGGCGTCATCGGCGTGGTCCGGCAAGGGGCGGCCCTGATCGTCCAGCAAGACGGCATCAAGGCGACGCGCCAAATCGCGTCCCACGGTAGCCATACGGCTGAAGGCCTGTTCGTCGGCGGGGCTTTTGGGTACATCCAGAACGAAGTCAAGGCGCTGAACGTGGTCACCCGTAAACTGCCCGGCGGGCACGCCGTCAAATTGCACGACAAAGCGTGGCAGCCCTTGGTCGGACATCCAGGCCAGCTGGACATCACCACGCAAAAAGCCCACACCTTCCAACACACGAAATACAGACTCGGTTTGATGCGGCTGGTTTAACTTCAGGATAAGCCCCACCTGGGCGTCAAGGTCGGCGCATACGGCATCCAGGGCTGTTGCCCGTTCAAGCACCGCTTCAATTTCCGGGCCTTCGACAGCACCGTCGAAGCGATCCGCCAAGCTCTGGGCCAGAGTCCAAAGTTGCGACCATTCGATATCGGTAAGTGGACCACTGCGGTTGGCCAACAATACCGCCAGTTGCACGGACACATAGCTTTCAGCCGGTCGTATCCAGGCGCGATGGCCGCCACCCTCGCGTTCGGCAAACACCCGCACGGGCTTGGTACCCACCCGCGTGATGCCCTTCACGGCTTCATAAAGCTCAGCGCTGCCTACGGACTGCGCAAAACTGACGTCGATCACCACCTCGGTGGCGGGATCCACCTCGTCTGGATCGTCGGCATCGTCATCCAGCGTTACCGGCTGCGGCGACAGGCCAAGCCCCGGCTCGCGGCGTACGACCGTGGCAGCCGGCGCCCCCATCAATGGATCGTCTTCGCGCTCCGGAAATTGGTCGCGCATTTTTTGACGTACCCGCCAATCTTGCCACCAGTTAAACACCAGAACGGCCAGAATCAGCACTACGCCAAGAAGAATCAAGCCTATTTGCAAGTCGCTCATTGCCCGCCCCGTAAAAACAACCCAGTGTTATTCATTATTCACGCTAAGCCTGCGCCATTTCCAGGGCCGACTCCATATCTACCGCCACAATCCTCGAGACGCCCTGTTCCTGCATGGTAACGCCAACCAGTAACTTCGCCATCTGCATCGCAATTTTATTATGCGATATAAACAAAAACTGAGTTTGTTCGCTCATGGCACTCACCAGCTTGGCATAGCGTTCGGTATTGGCATCGTCCAGCGGTGCGTCAACCTCGTCCAGCAGACAAAACGGTGCCGGATTCAGCTTGAACAGCGCAAACACCAGAGCAATGGCGGTCAACGCCTTTTCACCCCCAGACAACAAGTGAATGGTGCTGTTGCGCTTGCCCGGCGGCTGCGCCATCACCAGTACCCCTGCATCCAGAATTTCGTCGCCGGTCATGGTCAACCGGGCCTCTCCGCCGCCAAATAGCTGGGGAAACAATTCGCCGAAGTGCTGATTTACACGGTCGAACGTGGTTTGCAGCAAGGCTCGCGTTTCGCGATCAATCTTGCGGATGGCGTCTTCAAGCGTTTCGATGGCCAGCACCAGGTCGTCGTATTGCTCGGCAAGAAACGTGCGCCGCTCGCGGGCGGATTCCAGTTCATCAAGCGCTGCCAGGTTGACGGCACCCAAACTATCCAGTCGGCGCGACAGACGTTGCACTTCAGACTGCAACCAGCCCGGCTTGCGCTGTTCTTCTGGCAGCTGATCCAAGCGGGCCTGCAGTGCTTTCCGGTCGGCATCGGCAGCATCCAGTTGCTCGGAAAATTGCTCGATGGCCAGGCGCGCCGCCTGCTCTTTGAGTTGCAGATCGGTTATGCGCGTACGCAAGGGGTCCAGCGAGCGTTCGATCGTCAGACGCCGTTCGTCATCAGCCCGTAACGATGCATTCAGGTTATCGTGTTCGATGCGCGCGCGCTCAAGCATGTGTTCAAACTCGGCGCGCTCTTCCAAGGCGGCCTGGAGCTCATCATTCAGTGTGGACGCTTCCAGGTTGAACAAATCACCCTGCACCGACGAAAGCTCCGACGACGCCCGCCCGGCCTGATCGGCGGCCAATTGCAGCGTGCGCGACAGCTCGGCAATACGCGCTTTAAGTGACCGCTCCGCATAATCGGCCTCCTGCACGCGGGCTTCAAGCTCGCGTACTCCCTGACGTCGCGACTCGGCCCTTTCAAAAACGTGTTCGCCGGCGTCACAGGCCTCCTCGTAGCCTTGCTGCTGGGCGGCAAGTTCCTCTTCCAGTTCGGCAATACGCTGTTGGAGCTCTTCCTGGACAGCCAGCATTTCTTCGTGCTGCGCGGCTATTTCATCAAGGTCGTCCCGAAGGCGCTGCGCCTGTTCTCCGGCCTGTTCCAGCTGCTGTCGCTGGCGGGTCAGCTCCAACTGCTGCTGATGCACGCGCTCCACCAGCTCGGCCATGCGAGTACGCGCCGGGGCCAGCGCGTCAGACACTTGTTTAAGCGCTTGCTCGGCGCTTTCCAGGGCTTGCACTTCCGTTTCGGCAATGAGCTTGCGTGCCTGCAGATCACGACCCACATTCTCAATTTCTTGCTGGCGCGCCAGCATGCCAGAGGCTTCCGAATCGGGCGCGTAATACCGGATGCTGTAGCGCCCCACCAAATGACCTTCTTTAGTAACGTACTGGTGGCCCGCCGGAAGATGAGCCCGTGCTGCCATGGCGCTATCCATATCCGGGCACACATAGACACCATGTAGCCAGTCGGCCAGCAAGGCGCGCAACTCGGCGCTCTGGATGCGCATCCGCTCCAGCAGCGGTTGCATGCCATCGGGCGTAGGCTGGCGGGCGTCAGGCAACGCGGGCAACTGGAAAAATGCCAATCGCGCCGGTGGCGCGTTGCCGGCCAGCGCCGCCGCATCCGTTAAATCATCAATCTTGAGCGCGCCTGTGCGTTCCAGCAATGCGGCCTCAAGCGCATTTTCCCAGCCACGCTCGATCTGCACCATTTGCCAAAGGCGCGTGGAAGCTTGCAGGCCATGCTTTTCAAGCCAAGGTTGCAACGCGCTTTTTTGTTCGATGTCGGTCTGCAGTGCAACCAGCGCATCCAGCCGTGCCTGGTGTCGCTCAACATCTTGCTGCGCCTGCTGCAGCACACCGTGCTGACGGCGACGCGCCTCATCCAGCGCGGGCAGCTGCCCTTCCAGTTGCAGTACCTGCGAGCGCGCCGCCTCAAGCTGCGCATTCAACGCATTCAGGCTGCCTTCCAATTGCTGTACCGCATCCGCATCGGGCATGGGGAGTTCGAGCAGCTGGTTTTCCACACGTTCACGGCGCAGTTGCAAGGCCTGGATTTGCCGCTCGCCATCCCGGCGCGACTGCACCGCCAATGCCAGCGCTTGTTCAAGCCGCGCCAGTTCAGTACGCAATTGTTCACGCTCAAGCGACGCTTGTCGCACTTGGGTTTCAAGGTCAGGCAGCTGGTCACGGGCATCATCCAGCTGCATGGACAACTCCTCGCGGCGTGCTTCGGCCACCTCAAGCTCAGATTCGGCTTCGGCAAGCTGCTCGGCACAGTGTGCTTGCTGCTGCTGCCATTGCTCTACCTGTTGCTGCAACTCTTTATGCCGCTGCTGAAGTTTGTCGCGTGCGTCGTTGATGTGGCGCAGCTCGGCCTCGATACGGCTGACCTGTGCGCCGGCTTCAAACAAACGCCCTTGTGCGGCGTGTACGGCATCACCGGCCTCGTAAAGTGCTTGACGGCGCGACTCCAGCGCAGCCTCTTCCGCGCGCAAGCTGGCCTGCAATTTTTCCAGTTCTGTCTGGGCTTGCTCAATCGCCAGAAAACGGTCTTGCTGATCTTGCCGCGCCTGATTCTCCCGGACCAGCCACAGCAGATGCTGTTTTTCTACCCCTTGGCGTTGAAAATCGCGGTATTCGCGAGCCACTTGCGCCTGCGCCTCCAACCGCTCAAGCTGGCTGTCCAGCTCACGCAGGATGTCTTCTACGCGCGTCAGATTATCGCGGGTGTCACGCAAGCGATTTTCGGTTTCCCGGCGCCGCTCTTTGTACCGCGACACTCCTGCGGCCTCTTCGAGGTAAACACGCAACTCTTCGGGTTTGGCCTCGATCAGGCGGTTTATCATGCCTTGACCAATAATGGCGTAGCCCCTCGCCCCCAGGCCGGTTCCCAGAAAAATATCGTGCACATCACGCCGGCGTACCGGCTGGTTATTGATGTAATAGGTACTGGCGCCGTCGCGCGTCAGGGTGCGGCGTACGGAAATTTCGGAATAGGTGCTCCACTGCCCGGCAGCACGGCCCGACGAATTATCGAACACCAGCTCGACCGACGCACGCGCGGCGGGTTTTCGGTTAACCGACCCATTGAAAATGACGTCCTGCATAGACTCGCCACGCAGCTCGGAGGCACGGCTTTCGCCCATCACCCAACGTACGGCATCAATAATGTTGGACTTGCCACAGCCGTTCGGACCCACCACGCCCACCAGGTGACTGGGCGTGGAAATAATCGTTGGTTCGACAAACGATTTGAAGCCAGCAAGCTTGAGTTGAGTCAGACGCACTGGTAACCACGAGGTGATGGAAAAATTTAGTGCCTATGATAACGCAAGGCCGCCGGGTTCACGCGGAAGGGCATACGGCTTTTGGCCGTACGTTGACACACCGAAATACGTATATCTTCGTAGGTGCCATTCCACGCAGCGTGGCAAACTGAACTATCATTTGCGACTGTCCCGCCAATTCCTTTCGATCGGCTGGCTTGCCGACACAATGGCAATATATTGAATCACCCTGGAACCCAACTTCAGTGAAACGCGGCTTTTACCTGGTCATGACTGCGCAAGCATTGTCGTCTGTTGCCGACAACGCCTTGCTGATTGCCGCTATCGCCCTGATCGCCGATTTACACGGACCCGACTGGATGGTACCGCTGATGAAGTGGTGGTTTGCACTGGCTTACGTAGTGCTGGCTGCGTTTGTAGGGGCCTTTGCCGATTCCCTGCCCAAGGGCCAGGTCATGTTTATTACCAACGCCATCAAAATCGCGGGCTGCGCACTGATGTTTTATGCCCCTTTGCTGGGCGACAGCAACAGCCAAAGCCTGGTCTTGGTGTTTTGTGCCTATACCCTGGTAGGCACGGGCGCAGCGGCGTACTCGCCCGCCAAGTATGGAATTGTCACCGAAATGTTGCCGCCTAAATTGTTGGTGAAGGGAAACAGCTGGATCGAAGGTCTTACCGTGCTGTCCATTATTATTGGCACGGTGCTGGGCGGGGTACTGATCAACCCCACCGTTTCACAAGCACTGATGGCGCTGGACTGGGTGACGCCCGTCGCCTCCACACGCACCGAAACCGCCATTCTGTTCATCGGCATCGTTTACCTGATGGCCGCCATCACCAATTTGCTGATTCCCCGCACCAACGTGGTGTACCCGCCCCAGCACACCAACCCTATCAAACTATTACGTACATTTGCGTACTACGTGGCGATTTTGTGGCGGGACAAGCTTGGGCAGATTTCGCTTGCCGTCACCACGCTGTTCTGGGGTGCCGGAGCGACCTTGCAATTTATTGTCATCGAATGGGGTGCCCAGCACCTGGGATACCGGCTGGACCAGGCGTCCATTCTGATGGGGGTCGCCGCCCTGGGCACTATAGGTGGTGCGATACTTGCCGGGCGCGTCCCCCTGCGCAAGGCCTTATCGGTGCTGCCCGTGGGTGTCATGATGGGTTTTGCCGTGATGCTGATGCCTATTGTGCGCGAAACATGGGCCGTGCATACAGTGCTGGTACTGATTGGCGCCCTATCCGGTTTTTTTGTGGTTCCCATGAACGCGCTGCTTCAGCACCGGGGGCACTTTCTGCTGTCAGCCGGCCATTCAATTGCCGTGCAAAACTTCAACGAGCAAATCAATATTCTGGTGATGCTGACGGTATACAGCCTGCTGCTGTGGTTTAACCTGCCGATCAACACCATCATTTTTATTTTCGCCGGCATTGTCGTAGCGTTGATGCTACTGATCATGGCGTGGAACCGCCGTAATCACACGCGTCACCCCGGCCTGCCAGACAAAATTGGGCAGCACGGCCACGGCCGGGCACTGGGCCGCATTCGCGAACTTAACCCTAACCGGCAATAACAAACGGCAGCCGTCCGATGCCCGTCCGGCAAGCACTGCCGGCACCACTTTGGTTGGCATCACGCGTGCAACGTGGACGTGCCAGCGCCTATCCGTCGCTCTGGATGGCCCGGGCCAGGTTGAGGTCTTCCCAGACATCGGCCTTGCTTTGCGGGCGTAACAGCAAGGCGGCCGGATGCCACGTAACCACCACCGGCACGCGTTGGCCGGATGCCGTCGTCAGCGTATGCACCTTGCCCCGCAAGGCCTCGACATCGTCCACGGTTTGCAACAGAGCCTGCGCGGCCATTCGGCCCAACACCAAAATGCGCCGCGGTTGCACAATGTCGATCTGCTGCAGCAAATACGGCAGGCAGGCTTGTATTTCGGACGCCGCGGGGCTGCGATTGAGTAAGGGGCGGCATTTCAGCAAGTTGGTGAAATACATGGTGGCGGGGGTTGACCATGCCGGTACCAGCGCGGGCTCGCCGCCCGGAACCAACGTTGTCGGGTGTACGCCGATGCCCACCAGCATGGCATGCAGGAGCCGCCCCGCCTTCCCCTGAAAAGGTAACCCGGTGCGGTCATCAGCCTTGCCCGGTGCCTCACCCACAATCAGCCACTCGGGTTGCTGCGCGTCACCACCGCCAAACACCAGGCGGTCGCGGTGCCGGTGGAGCTCGCACACCTGGCAGGCCACGGCATGTTGCGCCAGGGCGTCCAGATCTGCAGGCAAGCTGCCGGGCTTGAAGGAAGGCGATACGGCGGGCGCCCCAGCATGCTGGGGCGCGTGGGGATCGGTTACCCCTGGCTGTCGGCCCGACTGGGAGGTGACGGAGGCATCAGTACGGGGAGAAATGGCGGGGACGTGGCCGGGAGCAGAAGCCGCCGACGTTCCCCGTATGGGCAAACCCGCTTTCTTCAGTGCCTCGATCGCCAACGCGGGCCCATTGTGGCCGGCTGTGGGCTGCGCGGCAGGGTCCGTAAACGGTACGTCACGGCGGTTGCGCGTGGTTTCATGCCGGGTCTCCTGGCCGCGCTGATCGGCGACCCCTGCAGCTTGGCCCGCCCGTACAGGCGGTGCAACGGGCGCCGGCCGATAGTACGCCAGCAAGCGCGGCTCCACACCGATTTCGGCCAGCCACGCGTGCTGCGCGTCAGATACATGCAGCCGTGGCGAACCCGCCGCAGAACCGGACATGGCGCCGTCGTGAGTCATGATTTCTCCTGGGGCCGGGACCACGTTTTTTCCATGACGCTGGCGTCTTCACGCTTTCCGTTTGGCGCGGGATAGTAGTCACGCCGCTTGCCAAATTCTTTGAAACCAAGGTGTTGGTAGAAGCCGACGGCGCCCTGGTTGGACGGACGCACTTCAAGCACCAGCGTATTCAAACCATGTTGCGTGGCCTGCTGTTGGCAATGATCAATCAGCATCTTGCCCACACCCCTGCCCTGATAGTCGGGATCGACGGCAATAACCAGCACATGCGCCACGTCCGGGCCGATCAGCAACATGCAAAAGCCGATGACACGGTCACTCTGGCAAACCACCCAAGCCGGATACCCGGCCTTTAGCCCGTCGGCAAAGTTTTGCCGCGTCCAGGGGAATTGCTGGACGCGGGCTTCGATGGCCGCTACAGCATCGATATGTTCAGGTGCCATGGTTTTAAGTATAAGGCCGTGCACCGGGGCGCGCGGGTTGCCCCCGGCACCGCGTTGCTGCTCGGCAAGGGTATAGGCCACCTTGTCGCGCACATAAAGGGGTACCGCACTTTCTGGCGGCTGGGCGTTGCCCCGTTGCCAGGCCAGTTGAGCGATATGGGCAATGGTGCTGGCATCGGCGCGCCACGCCCCCGCCGCTTTCAGCAGGCCCTGGCCGCCATCAAGCGAGGCCAGCTTTGGCAGTACTGTCAGGGCATCGCCAGCAATAAATGCGGGGGCATCGGGCGTAAGCCCCCACTCCGGGGCATGACGTGCGAACCACCCGGCCACTTCTTCAGCGTCAATCAGAATTGGCGCTTGTACCGTTGACCACGCCCCATCGGCGCCGTCCTGCGGCGCCCGATACACGGCAAGATACAGTTCGCCCATGCGGGCATCTTGCACCACCAGATAGTACGCCCCCGGGTGCGCCGTTGCCGCGTGCTCCCGTGCGGCGCGCACCGCCACAGCCAGCAGCGAGGGCACGGGAACAACCGGTATACCCAGCCCGAACGCCATCCCCTGCGTGACACCGCTGGCCACGCGCAGGCCCGTGAACCCACCCGGCCCCTGCCCAAACGCGACGACATCAAGCTGATGGCGGCCAATGCCCGCCTGCGCCAGCAGCGTATTGACCATGGGCAGCAGGCATTCGGCATGGCGCCCGGTTTCGTCGTTGGACGCTGTATATAGGCGCTGTTGGCCGTCACGATAGGCCAACAGGGCAACATCGCAGATATTGGACGATGTTTCAAGGGCTAAAAGGTGGAGTGTCATGAATTCTATTTTAAGGGAGGATAGCAAGGGTGGATTCTTTCTAATATTTAACTCAAAAAGTATCGTTATTTGTCTGTGTTACCGCTAGAATAGTCTCTAGCTGTAATGAGTGTGAAAAAAGGGCAACGTCGGTTTCGGCGGCGTCATACCCCGGTTCGGCCAGGCAAGTACGCCGCAAGCGCGGTTCAGCACCGTGCCCGGGTCGGCTCGCGGGCACGCCAATTGTTACCAGACACCCACCAAAGGCAAGGAAATCGTGTGCACTCTGTAAGCACGATCCCTACTAAACGATTAAAGTGTAATTTCTTACTACGAGGCCTGTACGGGTCTTCCCGACCCTGTTACATTTCCAGCCATGAATACGCAAAATCAACCTCTTACACGAAAAATCCTTATCGTCGACGACGACCCCCGCTTGCGCGATCTGCTTCGGCGTTATTTGTCCGAACAGGGTTTCAACGTGCACGTGGCCGAAGACGGCAAGGAAATGAGCAAGCTCTGGCAACGCGAGCATTTCGACCTTCTCGTTCTTGACCTCATGCTGCCCGGTGAAGACGGTCTGTCCATTTGCCGGCGTTTGCGCGGTGCACACGACAACACGCCCATTATCAT
>Ga0079224_100016643_pt1 | contig 10341 bp, 9 predicted proteins | sample Stecom2015_FD_80414 | JGI IMG/M metagenome (GOLD analysis project Ga0079224, IMG submission 80414) | Agricultural soil microbial communities from Utah to study Nitrogen management - Steer compost 2015 | ecosystem: Environmental > Terrestrial > Soil > Agricultural land | place: USA: Utah...
AACGGAAGTAATGGAACCTCTTTTTGTCGAAGTAATTCTTTCCTGCATCGCACCCATCTCAGTTGCAAGCGTAGGCTGATAACCTACCGCCGATGGCATACGACCCAAAAGCGCCGATACCTCAGAACCTGCCTGTGTAAAACGGAAGATGTTGTCGATGAAGAAAAGTACGTCACGCCCTTGTCCTGAACCATCACCGTCACGGTAATATTCAGCCAAAGTCAATCCGGACAATGCTACACGTGCACGTGCTCCCGGAGGTTCATTCATCTGACCAAATACGAAAGCAGCTTTGGATTCTTTCATCAGTTCTTTGTCCACTTTTGACAAATCCCATCCGCCTTCTTCCATGGAATGCATGAATTCATCACCATATTTGATGATGCCTGCTTCCAACATCTCACGCAATAAGTCGTTTCCTTCACGGGTTCTTTCCCCTACTCCGGCAAATACAGACAAACCACCGTGCCCTTTTGCAATATTGTTGATCAACTCCTGAATCAATACGGTTTTACCTACACCCGCACCTCCAAATAATCCAATTTTACCTCCTTTTGCATAAGGCTCGATCAGGTCGATAACTTTGATACCGGTAAATAAAACTTCTGATGAAGTTGACAAATCTTCAAATTTTGGGGCCGGACGGTGAATCGGAAGACCGTTTGATTTGTCTAAATTCCCCAATCCGTCAATGGCATCACCTACCACGTTAAACGTACGACCGTTTACAGCTTCGCCAATCGGCATCGTAATAGGACCTCCCAAATCTCTCACTTCTTGTCCTCTCTGTAAACCATCTGTAGAGTCCATCGCGATACAACGAACGGTATCCTCACCGATGTGTTGCTCAACTTCAAGCATCAAAGACTCTTTACCAGCTCTTGGAATTTCCAATGCATCGTAAATTTGTGGAAGACTTTCAGCGTTCTCAAAAACAACGTCGATTACCGGCCCGATAATCTGTGCGATTTTTCCTTTATGGTTTGCCATTTTATTGTGATTAAATGTTTTTTAAAATTTTGTGCAAATATAAGTTAATCAACTGATTCCAAACGAACGAATAATAAGATTTTTGTCAGTATTTTCAATTAAATCCTATTTGGTTGAATTAAAACCAAATGAATCGGGTTTTCAGCGATTTAGAAATTTAAAAAATTCCAATAAAACCCGTTTCTTGCGAATTATTCGACACGAACTTTTAAATTTGCGGTCAATGAAGATTTTTGATCATATTGACGAATGTAAAAACCTGAAAAATCCGGTTTTGACTTTGGGGATGTTTGACGGAATTCACATCGGGCATCAAGCCATCATCAAACAACTGAATGAAATCGCAGACCGAATCGATGGCGAAAGTGTTTTATTGACTTTTGAACCGCATCCAAGAGTTGTTTTGGGAAAAGGAGCGGAGGATTTACAATTGTTGACGACGCTGGAAGAAAAAATGGATTTGCTCGAAAAAGCAGGATTGGAAAATCTGATCCTTCATCCGTTTACAAAGGAATTTGCCGGTTTGAGTTCGGAAGAATTTGTCAAGGAATTATTGGTCGACCAAATCGGCATTCACAGTATCATCATCGGGTACGACCATCATTTCGGAAAAAACCGCGAAGGAAATTTTGAACAACTCCATGAATTCTCCAAGAAATACGGTTTTAATTGTATCAAAATCGAAGAAGTCAGCTCCAACGGAAAACACATCAGTTCGACTCAAATCCGAAAAGCTCTGCTGGAAGGAAATGTTGAATTTGCACGGGAAGGTTTGGGGAGAAATTATACGCTGACCGGAAAGGTAATTCATGGCGACAAACTCGGTCGGACGCTTGGTTTCCCGACTGCCAATTTAGAAATTGAAAAATACAAACTGATTCCCGGAAACGGCGTTTACGTGGTGCAAGTTCAATTGGGAAAAGAAAAATTCAAAGGACTTTTGAGCATCGGGACACGACCGACCATCACCAATTCGGAAGAAAAACGCGTAGAAGTTTTCATTTTGAATTTTGACCGGAATATTTATGACGAAACGATTTCGGTTGAATTGATTCATAAAATCAGGAACGATCAAAAATTTGATTCTTTAGAAGAATTAGTCAAACAAATGAATTCCGATAAAAAATTCGCGGAGCAATTCAAGATTTAAATATTTGGTTCGGGTTTTGTGGGAAGTTGGATGAATTCAAATTTTATGAAGATGAAAATCAGATTCCTGCTCGTTTCTTTTGTTTTTTCTGCCTTATTTTTTTCCTGTTCCGATAAAAAAGACGAATCCGTTTCTGAAGAAGTATTGACCGAAATGGACAGTATTTCGTCTGTTGAAGAACCGAAATCTGAAAAATCAACGCTTTCCGATCTGGCTTCGAATGCGACTTTTGAAAATTGGCTAAAACATTATCAATCAGCCAACCCAACCTTTACGACGGGAAATTTCAATTTGGAACAAACCCAAAAGCTGGAAATGACACCCGGTAATGTAAAAGGGAATTTCGAAGCGGAATTTGACAAAACCTATGAGCCTTTTCTGATTTATAATCCGTCGAAAACCTTTTACCTCGACATAGATAGTTACAATTGGTCCAAAGACGAGGAGGGCGTCGTGCAATTTGAGGCCGATCAGGAGGTAAATTTGGTGGATGTAAAAAAGAAAACGGTCAATCGTGTAGCTTTTTTTGGGCCTTCACATTGGGTCGACGATGCTTTCTGGGTAAGTGATTCGATTTTTATTTTGTTGCAAAATAACGATGAAAACCTGCCGGAAATTTCGACTTATAATCTGAAAGATCTCTCGGTTTTTCTGTTCAGAAATCATGAACCGATTCAAAAAACGGATAGTTCTTATACGAAATCAAGATTGGAAAAAAAGGGCGTAAAGCTGACACCCTGATTATTCTTGGAAATTTAGTTTGTTCTTTTTGAGTATTTTAAAGAACTTCTTTTCGTTTTTTTCATTTTTCATATTCTCATATAAAATCGAAATCATTTGTTCAGCATCGGAACGATAAGGCGAATTTTGTTCGACATAAATCACATAGGCTTTACAGGCATAATCCAATGCTTTTTCAAATTCCTTCAAATCATAGGCATAAATATGGGCGATTCCATAATAGACTTCAGGATTTCCCGGATGTACTTTCCCTAATTTCTCAAAAGCTTCGATTGCCTTTTTGAATTCTTTTTTATATTGGTAAGCGATGGCGATGTTTTGCAAAGGCATCATACCGTAAGGATCCAGTTCCAAAGATTTATTATAGGCTTCAATGGCTTTGTCATACTGGTTCAAACGCCGATAAGCAATCCCTATGTTGTCCCATGCAAAAGCGAAATTGGGGTCTATGCGAATTGCTTCTTGGCAATACTCAATTGCTCTTTCATGATTTCCATCTTTGGCTTCCTGAGCTCCCAAACTATAATACCGCAAAGATTCCGGGTCTTTTGAAACCGATTTTTCGCTCTGTTTCTCATTGGAAGCAATGACCAATTGGAGACTTTCGCAATTGCTCATCAAAAAACGCTCGATTTCATAATAACCGTCTTTGTATTCCTGCGAATCTTTATTGGTATTCAGAAATATTTCGGTCTTTTCCTTCCCGCTGATCACAAATGTAGAATCTGTGCTTTTTAGCGCTTCTTCCATAATTTCTTCGGCCGAAGGAAGTGCTTCTTTTAACTTTCTTCCAATCTGCAAGGCAATCACTTGATCGTCAATACATTTACTCACATCATCTATCACCAATTGTTTGGATCTGTCATACAGACTAATCGAATCAATGCAAAGACAAGCATTGTCGGAAAGTTCTTTTAGATAAGTATCTTCAGGCTCGTCCTGGGCGAAATTGGGAATGGAAAATAAAATAAGGAAAAAAAGCAATAGAATTTTCATTTGAAGTAGTTGTTTTAGTTAAAAATATTTTCAATCGTTTGAATCAAACTGTGTTGATTGGGTTCGCCTCCACCTCTCCATCTTTTAAGAATTTTACCATCAGGTCCAATTAAAATTTTCACAGGAATTGCGCCTACAAAGAACTTTTCTTCCACATTAGATTGGTTGGCATATGAAGAAAAATGGAACCAATTGTCAATTTGTTGTTTATCGATTGCAGATTTCCATTTGTCCAAATCTTTATCTTGCGAAATCTGGATAATTTCAAATCCTTTTTCATGATATTGAGAATAAAGGTTTTTCAAATGTGGAAAATCTTCCAGACAAGGCTTGCACCAACTTGCCCAGAAATCAAGTAAAATATATTTTCCTCTAAAGTCACTTAATTCCATTTCATTTCCTGACCTATCTTTCATATTAAAATCCGGAGCCAGAACTCCTACCTGACTTTTTTCAAAATTTTCGATGCTCAATTCAAGGTTTTTGGATTGAGAACTTGTTTTTACTGAGGGATTAAGATTCTGAAACGCGACTTTAATTTCATCAAAATAAATTTCTGCTCCATTTCGGCTTAATGCATACTGTAGTTCTGCAGGAGATAGAAAAGAAGACGGATGAATTTTAGCAAACTCTAATCCTACTCTACCCAATTCCAGTTTCAGCGAATCATCTTTGGCTTCGAATTTATCAATTTCTGTCTGAATTTTTTGTCTTTCAGCAATATCGTTTTCTTTCCCTAAACTCTGATAAAGAATGCTTAAATGCTCAGAGTTTTGCTTCCATGCGGTTGAAATTGGAATCTTCAATTTTCTTAAAGCAACGGCCTCATCTTCGGTTTTTACTCCTTTGATTTCGATCGTACTTAAATCTTCATAATTAAAATGAAACGCTATATTTCCAGATTCTATATAAAAATATTTAATGTCTGTTTCGGTATATAAAAAGTCTTTGTTCTTACACAAATAAAAGACGATGGGATTTTGAATTGAAATATTGTATTCGAATTTATTATTTATGATTAAAACCGAATCTTTCGGACCGGGCTCACCATATCCGATGTACAGGTATTTTCCATTTGCATTTGTAGTATTTCCTATTATTTTCACTTCATTTTGAGCGAATATAAAGTTGCTCAGAAAAATAATTATAGAGAATCCTACAAATCTAAATTGAACCATTTCTATTTCTTCATCAATTTATGAACTTCCATTTTACCATTTTCAAATTGGACTTTCAAAACATAAACACCTTTGGGCAATTCCTGAATATTGATTTGATTGACAGCATTATATTTTCTTACAATTTTTCCTTCCATCGAAATCAATTGGATGAACTGAATGGCTTTATCGGACTGGATATTTACGACTCCTGATGTCGGGTTTGGATAAACAATCGCTGTGGTCGCCATCACATCTTCTACCGACATCATGTCTTCATACGCTTCTCCGAAATCCGGAATTCCATAGCCCAATTGAGCGGTAGGATTTGGAAATAAATGCCCGGACTCTCTTACGGTCTGGCGCATCTCTGAAGGAATGGTTTCGGGAAATGCCTGAATGAAACAAGCCATCGCACCTGCCATAATCGGTGATGAAAAAGAGGTTCCACTTGATTCGTCAATGTCACCATCGGGACGAATGACTGCTGCGCCTGAACCTAAAGCATCTACATCGGGTTTGATTCTTCCGTCAAAAGTTGGGCCGTAAGAAGAAAAACTGGAAGCCTGACCGTTGGCGCGAACCGCACCTATGGTAAAAACATCCACACCATCTGCCGGAGCGGTGATAAAATGCCAAGAATCATTTCCTGAATTCCCGGCGGAATTCACCACCATGATGCCTTTTTCTGCTGCAATTTGCGCTCCTCTGGTGATGAAGGTCGTTTGTCCGTCCATGTCTTCATAGGTATAATCATACCGTGGATCATCAAACTCATTGTATCCCAATGAAGTATTGATCACATCTACGCCTATGCTGTCCGCTCTTTCCGCCGCTTCTATCCAATTCACTTCTTCGTCAGGCAACTCATGATCGGTGTTTTCTGTAATGAATAAATAATAATCGGCATCGATGGCTGTTCCTACAAATTGATTTTCGAGATATCCTCCCATTGTGGAAAGCACAACCGTACCATGCGTTCCGCGTCCATAAACCTCTTCATTATTGTCTATGAAATTATATCCACCTTTGATTTGGCCATTGTCACGGATGTAAGCAAAACCCGATTCGGTATTGACTCCGGGAAATCCATTGTCCAAAACCGCGATGGTAATTCCGTCTCCGGTAAATCCTAAATTATGCAAATAATCCAAATTCAATTGGGTTACTTGTGTTTCAGTAGCGCCATAAACAAAATCCAAAATACCGTTAGAACCTTGCGGAATTTCATTGGGTAAATTGAATTTATCGGCCAATGGCGTTCCGTTGGACGTTTTGAATTTATTCTGCACAAAAGTTTCGACTTCCGCTACAAATCCCAATGCTTCTGCTTGCGAAACCTGACTATCCGTGCACCAGGCAAAAACACCGTTGAACCATTTGGAAACGGCAATCGGATTGATGCCCAATGCTTCAATTTGGGTTACATACGTAGTTTCAACAGGGATATCCTGCATGTTCAGGTCGATGTTGTATTATTCTCTTCTGTCCAATGCTTTTTGGGAAAGCATCAAAAGCGGATCGTCAAAATAAGATTGGGAGGATGCATTGTCCGAAAATTTAATCAAAACCAAATCCTGTGAAAAAGTAAAACCGGTTAGGATTAAAAAGAACAAAGTAATGATTGATTTCATGTGTTATTTATTTAAGAACTGCAAGTTAGCTAATTTTTAAAAATTCAATCATAAAAAAACACCTCAAAATAGATTTATCCTGAGGTGTCGAAAAAATAATTCAATTCTGTTATACAACGCCTTGCGCAAGCATGGCATCTGCAACTTTTACAAATCCGGCGATATTGGCTCCTTTTACATAGTCGATATAACCATCTTCCTGTTCTCCATATTTGGCACAGGCTTCATGGATATCTCCCATGATTTTGGTAAGAATGCGATCCACTTCATCGGCTGACCATTCGATGCGCAAAGAATTCTGAGACATCTCCAAACCGGATGTCGCAACACCACCTGCATTGGAAGCTTTTCCGGGAGAGAAAAGCACTCTATTTTTCTGGAACCATTCCATCGCGTCAGGGGTAGTAGGCATATTGGCGCCTTCCACCACGCATTGAACACCATTTTCCACCAGCATTTTGGCGTCTTCTAAATGCAATTCGTTTTGAGTGGCACATGGCATGGCGATGTCCACTTTTTGCATCCATGGGCTTTTTCCTTGAAAATAAGGAACACCATATTTCTCCGCATAAGGTTTTACTACATCATTATTGCTCGCACGCAATTCCAGCATATAGTCGATTTTTTCACCGGAAACACCGTCTTCATCATAAATATGACCGTCAGGACCGGAAAGCGTTACTACTTTCGCACCCAATTCGGCTGCTTTTGTAACGGCTCCCCAAGCCACATTTCCAAATCCGGAAACCGCTATTCGTTTTCCTTTAATTTCCTGACCTTGCGTAGCCAACATTGCTTTTAAGAAATAGACTGCACCATATCCGGTCGCCTGTGGACGCAATAAAGACCCACCCCAGGACATTCCTTTTCCGGTAATGACGCCTGTAAATTCATTTCTTAATTTTTTATACATTCCAAACATATATCCGATTTCGCGCGCACCCACTCCTATATCTCCTGCCGGCACATCTGTGTTGGGACCTACATGTCTGTACAATTCCTGCATAAACACATGGCAAAAACGCATGATTTCACCATCCGATTTTCCTCTCGGATCAAAGTCAGACCCTCCTTTTGCGCCTCCCATAGGAAGCGTGGTCAGGGCATTTTTAAAAGTTTGTTCAAAAGCCAAAAATTTCAGAATGCTCAAATTCACACTCGGATGAAACCTTAAACCGCCTTTATAGGGTCCGATGGCCGAATTCATTTGAATCCTATAACCACGATTCACTTGTATTTCTCCTTTATCATCTACCCAAGGAACACGAAATGAAATGGTTCTTTCGGGCTCGGTCATGCGCAACAACAGGTTTTGACCATAATATATATCTCTTTCTACAATGTACGGAAGGATGGTTTCGGCCACTTCTCTTACCGCCTGTAAAAATTCAGGCTCATGCGGATTTCTTCTTTCCACATCAGCCATAAAATCGTGTATGATTTGCTCCATTTTGGCTTTTGTTTGTTTTCAACAAATTTATATTTTTCTGAAAACCTACAATAAATTTTTATTGTTTTTTAATTCAATCCGTAGATTTTTCCTGAAAAGGCCTGAATCACTCCTTTTAATTCCAAATTCAATAAAGTCGAACTGAGTTTAAACACCGGAATTTGCAAGTCATGCGCCAAAGCGTCAATCTGTTGATTCCCGTTGGATTTCAGAAATTCATAAATCAATTTCTCTTCAGGTTCCAGTTCGACAAATAATTGGGTTTGAATCGGTTTTGGTTGGGATTTCATATTGAAATACCGTAAAAGATCTTCCGCATTTCTCAGCATGATGGCTTGATTACTCTGAATCAACTCATTACACCCCAAACTGAATTTATCCTGAATTCTTCCCGGTACCGCAAAAACTTCACGATTATAGGAATTGGCGAATTGCGCTGTTGCCAAAGCCCCTCCTCTCACGTCGGATTCCACTACCACAACGGCATCACAAAGCCCCGCTATGATGCGGTTTCGCAAAACAAAATTGATGGGTTCCGCATTGTGAAAAGAAGAATATTCCGTAAGCAATGCGCCGTTTTCTACAATTTCTTTGGCTTCTTTTTTATGTGCCGAAGGCGAAATACGGTTCAATCCATGCGCCAAAACCGCCAGATTGGGAATTTGGGTTTTGACACAATTTCTATGGGCTTCTATATCGCACCCATAAGCCAATCCGCTGACAAAACAAATATTCTGACCGGCTAAATCTTCAATGAATTCTTCGATGAATTTCTTTCCGTAGGCAGTCATTTTCCGTGTGCCAACAATTCCGATGAACAATTTGTTTTTCCATTCATAATTTCCCTTTTTGAATAGAATTAAAGGTGAATCCGAACAATTTTTTAGTTTTTCGGGATAATCAGACGAATGAAAATCTAAAATTTCGATGCCGTGTTTGGTACAAAATTCAATTTCTTTATGTACCAAATCCAATATTTCTTCCGATTGAAAATAGGAGATGAATTCCTTGCCGCCTCTGAATATTTCTTTTAATTCTTTTTCCGACAAATCCCATAGGTCTTTCGGGTCAATCGTCTTGATAATTTTTCGCTGATTCACAGGACCTAAGCCCGGAACATAGGTAAGCGCAATTTGGTATAGAAGGTCAGGGTTCATTTCTTAAATGTAGGAAAAGTTTATTAACAATTTATTTACCAATCGGATTTTTCTCTTTTTGTTTTTGTATTTTTGGGTTATGAATTTGGAAAAGCACATCTCAACTTTATTGTACCGCCATGATTGTGTGGTGGTTCCGGAATTTGGCGCTTTTATCACGCAAAAAACCAATGCGGGTTATACGCCGGAAACCTCTGTTTTCTCGCCTCCTTCCAAAAAAATTGCCTTTAATCCTTCGTTGACATTAAATGACGGTTTATTGGTACAGGAATTGGCGCAATCTACAGGAATTTCGTTTGAAAAAGCAAAAGAGGAAATCGAAACAATTGTCCGTTTCTGGAAAAACCATCTGACTACTAATTCAGCATTGGTTTTGTCCGAATTGGGAAATTTTTCAAAAGATGAAACCGGACTTTTACAGTTCGAACCCAACGGTGAAAATTATCTTTTAGAATCATTTGGTTTGGAAAGCATTCGTGCGAAATACATTTTACCGACGGAACTCAATCAGAGTTCCTCTACTGTTTGGTGGAAAGCTGCAGCTGTCGTTCCGATTTTAATCGGCGGATTTCTGTATTTCGGGAAACCAAAACCTGTCACGGATTTTGTCAACCAACAATGGAGCGGTTTTGTTTCTCCAGTCATGAATCCCAATCTGGAGGCAGTCAAAGCTGTAGAATCTCCCATCAAAACCGTGGAAGCGGAAGCGATAAATTATAAAGAAGAAGTTTTGGCAATTCATGATTATCAGGTGATTTCAGGTGCGTTCAGAAAAGCGGAAGAAGCCGATGCTCAGGTAGAAAAATTACAGAAAAAAGGATTTACAGCTGCAAAAATGACCCAGAAAAAAGGAAGTTTTTACTATGTGGCTTTTAAAACCTTCCCTACCAAAGAAGAAGCTTTGGAATACCGAAAAACTGTAAAAGAAGAATTCCCGGAAACTTGGGTTTTATCTTTGAAAGAATAAGACAAGAATTTGTATAAAGCATAATTATTAAAGACCTTTGCGCCGCAAAAGGTCTTTTTTATGAACACAAAAATCAAAACGCCGTCTGATTCGGCAGCC
>Ga0079224_100016644_pt1 | contig 10341 bp, 6 predicted proteins | sample Stecom2015_FD_80414 | JGI IMG/M metagenome (GOLD analysis project Ga0079224, IMG submission 80414) | Agricultural soil microbial communities from Utah to study Nitrogen management - Steer compost 2015 | ecosystem: Environmental > Terrestrial > Soil > Agricultural land | place: USA: Utah...
ACCCGCGATCCAGTCACCTGTCGACGATGCCTCACCTTGCGGTCCGGCGACCGCTCGTCGACGAGCAGCCCGCTGACCCTCTGGTGAGCCACGAGCATCGCCCCGGCAGTGGGGTGATCGTTGGCCCGCCTACAACACAGCGGCACACCTGTACAGCGAGCTAGTCGAGGTAGCCTCCCGACGCCGTCCACTGCTCGGTGTGCGGGCCGTCTTAAGGACCTCTCAGGAGCGACACGCCGATTTGGGCGGCTGCGAGCTGGCTGCTGGTGGGGAGGATCTGTACCGCCGATGAGTGGAGGCGGTTGTGGGTTCTGTTGCGTGTTCGGCTGGCGAGGTTGAGGGGTTGCCGGCTGCCGCGTCAATCGGCCGGAACTACTGCTGACCGATACTCACTTTTCAGGAGGTTGGGATATCGCACCGAACACAGCGTCGAGATATTGCCTGCTTCGGGCCGACCCGATGATTCCCGGGCTCATCCTGTTCATGGTGTAGGCGACAGTGAGGGAGAGCCCGGGGTCCATGACGACCATCGATCCGCCCCAGCCGCCCCAGAAACAGCGCCGGCCTTCGGGTATGCCCGGGACGGCGTCCGGTGTGGACAGGGCGTAGCCGATCCCCCAACGGAGAGGAATGCCAAGGACCTTGTCGATACCGCACGTCTGCTCGACGAACGGGAGGGCCGCAGCCGCGGCGGAAAGCAGTCGTATCGAGCCGGCGCTGCCGCCGAGCGACAGCGCCGAGAGGATGCGTGCGACGGATCGGGCGTTGCCGTGGGCGTTGAGCGCGCCGAGTTCGGCGGCACGCCACTGGGCGGTTTCGGCAGCGAGGGCGTTTACGGCGGGTGCGGTGAACACCTTCATCATCGGATTGCGGTCAAGTCCGTCGGGCAGGACGATCCGGGTCCGGCTGGGCGGGTCGAGCTGCGCGATGCGGTCGGGTTCGATCCTCGCGGCCCCGATGTGCAGGTCCGCGCCGAGTGGCTCGGCAATTTCCTGGTCGATGAACTCGGCGAGCCGTTTTCCGGTCACGCGCCGGACCAACTCGCCGACCAGGTGTCCCTGGTTCTGTGCGTGGTAGCCCGACGCGGTGCCGGGTTCCCACCACGGAGGTTGGTCAGCGAGCCGACGAGCGGCGTCATCGGTGTCGCACATCTGCTGGACGGTGAACGGGGGCTCCCAGCCAGGGACGCCTGAGCTGTGCGATAGAACGTGGCGGACGAGGACGCTCTCCTTGCCGTTCGCGGCGAATTCGGGCCAGTAGTGGGCCACGGGCTGGTCGAGGTCCAGCAGGTTCCGGTCGACGAGCATCAGCGCGGTCAGGTTGGTGACCGCCTTGCTGATCGACCAGAGGTTCACGACGGTGTCGTGTTCCCACGGCTGGGTGGCGGCGCGGTCACGTGCCCCGCCCCAGAGGTCGACGACGGTCTCACCTCCCACGTCAACCACGATCGATGCGCCGAGCTCGGCACCGGTGGAGATGTTGTGACAGAAGGCCTCGCGGACCGCGTCGAACTCCGGGGCACAGTGGCCGCGGACCGGGTGGGCTGTCATTGGATGCGGCGCTCGATACCGGCCCAGGCCTTGTCACGCAGGACGAACTTCTGGATCTTCCCGGTACCGGTCTTCGGAAGATCGCCGAAGGTGACGGTCTTCGGCGCCTTGTATCTCGCGAGCCGTTGTTTCACATGCTCGATGATCTCCGCTTCGGTGGCCGATGCCCCCTCCTTGAGGGTCACATAGGCGGCGGGGACCTCACCCCAATGCGGGTCGGGAACGGCGATGACAGCGGCTTCCAGGACCGCGGGATGGTCCATGATGGCTTGCTCGACCTCGACGGAAGCGATGTTCTCTCCGCCGGAGATGATCACGTCCTTGGAGCGGTCGCGAAGTTCGATGTAGCCGTCGGGGTGGCGGACGCCAACGTCGCCCGTGCGGAACCAGCCGTCCGGAGCAGCCTCTGCGGTGGCCTGCGGGTCTTTGAGGTAGCCGAGCATGACGTTGTTGCCGCGCACGGCGATTTCGCCGGTGGTCGTTCCATCGGCGGGGACGTCGATGTCGTTGTCACCGATCACCCGGGGCGTGCATGCGATCATGTTCGCCACCCCCTGCCGGGCCTTGAGCCGGGCCTGGGCATCAGCGTCCAGCTCGTTCCATTCGGGTCGCCAGTCGCAGAGCATCGCAGGCCCGTAGGTCTCGGTGAGCCCGTACAGGTGGGTGACGTCGAAGCCGAGCTCGGACATCCGGCGCAGGATCGCCGGCGACGGGGGCGCACCGCCCGTCGCGACGTGGACGCGGTGCCCATCGAGCGGCGACGCCTCCTGCGCGTAGGCGATCATCGAGAGGACGGTAGGTGCTCCGTTGAGGTGGGTGACTCCCTCGTCACGGATCAGGCGCCACACCACCGCGGGATCCACCTTGGGCAGGCAGACCTGGGTCGCAGCGGCCGCGGCGACCGCCCAGGGAAAGCACCAGCCGTTGCAGTGGAACATGGGCAGCGTCCACAGATACACCGACGACGGGGTCAGCCCGGTGTGTCCGACCATGGCCAGCGCCTGGAGGAACGCGCCGCGGTGGTGGTACATCACGCCCTTGGGACGCCCTGTGGTGCCCGAAGTGTAGTTGACCGACAACAGTGACCGCTCGTCGCCCGGGGTGCTATGCCGCGGTGTCGCCCCGGCGAGGAGCGCCTCGTACTCGCCACTGTCGCCAACGCCAGCCCGGATCCGGACGGGCGGAGTGGTGAGTTGGCCGTGCACTTCGTCAACGAGCTGGTCGAACTGGGGATCGTGCAGGAGCACTGCGGCCTCGCTGTGCGAGAGGATGTAGGCGACTTCGCTCGGTGCCAGCCGGGTGTTCACCGCGACCAGGGGCGCGCCGGCCCACGGAACCCCGTAATGGGCCTCCAGCAGGACTTGGGTGTTCGGCGCCAGTACGGCAACCGGCCGCCCGGCGGCGAGCGGTGCCAAGGCACCGGCGAGTCTCGTGCACCGTTCGTGCAGTTGCTCGTAGGTCCAGCGGTTCGCACCGTCCACCACGGCGATGCGGTCTCCGTGCGCAGCGGCGGCGCGGTCGAGGTAAGCGGTCGGGGTCAGCGGCTCGAACGACATGAAGTCGCCTGCGGTGTCGGTCATGCGTCAATCCTCGGGGCGTCGGGGGTGGCAGTTTCGGAACGGATGCGACGGCGCAGCCGCGACATGCCGGCGAGCCAGCGGTCACGGTCGGCCGCCCGAGTGCGTTCGTACTGGGCGACCTCGGGATGGGGCAGTAGGAGAAAGTGACCGGCGGCGAGATCGGCCATCGCTGCCGCCGCGACCTGCGCCGGCTCGAGGGCCTCGCCCGCCGCGGCGAGGACGCTGTCCTGGCCTTCGGTCATGGCGGTGCGGACGGCCTGGGGACACAGGCAGCCGACCCCGACGCCGACGTCTGCGTAGGTGATCGCCAGCCACTCCGCTAGAGCGACCGTCGCGTGTTTCGTGGCGGCGTAGGCCGCACTGTCGAGCTGGGTCAACAGGCCCGCGGCGGACGCGGTGAGCACCAGGTGGCCTCGTCCCCGCTCGACCATCCTGGGCAGCAGCGTCTCGGCGGCCAGGACATGGGCGCGGACGTGCAGATCCCAGGACAGCGACCAGGCATGCTCGTCGGCGAGACCCATGCCGGCGGCGACGCCGGCGTTGCCCCACCAGAGGCCGATCGGACCGAATGCCGCCTCGGTCCACGCGACGAGATCGCGCACCGCCGAGGCATTGGTGACATCCAGGCCGCGGGCGTGCCCCACTTCGGGGATTGTCGCCGCGACTCGTTCGGCACCCGCACTGTCGAGGTCGGCGACAACGACGGCGCGGGCCCCGGCCGCGGCCAGTTCACGCACCAGGGCCGCGCCGATGCCGCCTGCGGCTCCGGTCACCACCGCCACGGCGGCCTCCGGGTGAAACGGAATCATCGCGGTGTCCACAGCCGGTAGTCGGACATCCGGGCCCGCCGGGTGCGGCGCCAGAAAGCGATCGTCGTGTCCGGCCACAGGACTGTGTTGCGTCCGGAGCGAGGGTCCTGGTACCAGCTGCGGCAGCCGCCGGTCTGCCACACGGTGCCGGCCATGCGGGAGTCGAGCCAGTCGTTGAACGAGTCCTGCACCTCGGGCCGGACCTCCATGCACTCGGCTCCCCGCCGCCGGAGCCTGCGCAGGCTGTCGACGATGTAGCGGGCCTGTGACTCGATCATGAATACCTGCGAGTTGTGGGCCAGGCCGGTGTTGGGCCCGACCATGAGGAACATATTCGGGAACCCGGCGACGACGGTGCCGAGGTAGGCCTGGTTCCCCTTGCTCCAGGCCTCCGCGAGAGTGAGGCCGTCGCGGCCGGTGATGTCGATGCGGACGGTGTTCTGGGCGTCGAACCCGGTGCCGTAGATGAGGACGTCGGCGGTGGTCTCCGCGCCGTCCTCACCGACGACGGCGCGGGGCCGGACCTCGGCGACACTGCCCCGGCGCACGGTGACGTGCGGCTGCGACAACGCGGGGTACCAGTCGTTGGAGATCAGCAGGCGTTTGCAGCCGATGGTGTAGTCCGGCGTCACGATCTCACGCAGTTCCGGGTCTGGCACCTGTTGCTTGATCAGGCGGCGCGCCAGCGCCGCGGTCTTCTCCATCGCGGCCGGATCGCTGACGAAGCCTGCGGCGCGTTTCTCGTGGATCCAGTACAGCCGCGCCCGCACCCACCATCGGTAGGGCGGCAGTCGGCGCGCCAGCCTGCGGTGCCGCTCATCGAAGGGCCGGTCCGCCTTGGGGACTATCCACGGCGGGGTTCGCTGGAAGACGGTCAGGGAGGCGACCTGATCGACGATCGCGGGGACGAACTGGATGGCGCTGGCACCCGTCCCGATGACCGCGACCCGCTTGCCCGTCAGGTCCACGTCGTGTCGCCAGTTCGCCGAGTGGAACACCGGCCCCTCGAAGGTCTCCACACCGGGCAGGTCCGGGCAGGCCGGATGGTGCAGGGGCCCGACCGCGCAGATCAGGAACTGCGCGCGATAGCTGTCCCCGGTCGAGGTCAGGATCTCCCAGCGGGCGTCCGCCTCGATCCAACGTGCTCGCCGCACCCGCTGCCCGAACCGGGTGTGGTCGATCAGGCCCCGACGACGGGCGACGTCGCGCAGGTAGTCCAGGATTTCCGGTTGGCTGGCGAAGAGCCGGGTCCAGTCGGGTTTCTGGTCGAACGAGTAGGAGTACAGCGGGGAGGGGATGTCGCAGCCACAGCCGGGGTAGGTGTTGTCCCGCCAGGTTCCACCGAGGTCATCGGCCGCCTCGAGGATCCGGAAGGAGCGCAGGCCGGCCTTGTCGAGCAGCGCCGCGACACCGAGTCCGCTGAAGCCGGCGCCGACGATCACCACATCGACGTCGTTGACGGTCGGCACCTGGACTTCGTCCACTGAAGTGTCAGCCGCGGATGTCATCGAACTCCTTTGCCGGTAGTGCCGCGTCGCCGATGAGCCGGCGTTTGAGTACTTTTCCGGATGGGTTACGCGGAAGTTCGCTGACGAAACGGACTTCGGCAGGCACTTTGTAGTCGGCGAGTGAGGCGGCGGCATGGGCGCGCAACGACTCCACGCTCGGGGTTCGCCCCGGCCGTGGGACGACGACCGCCCGCACCCGCTCGTCGAAGATCGGGTCGGGCACCCCGACGACGGCCACCTCGGCCACGTCCGGATGGGCGGCGAGGACGTTCTCGACCTCGAGGCTGTAGATGTTCTCGCCGCCGCGGATGATCATGTCCTTCAGCCGGTCGAGAATACGGACGAACCCGTCGGCGTCGATGCTGCCCACGTCTCCGGTGTGCAGCCAGCCGTCGACGAAGGTCGAGGCGCTGGCGTCGGGGTTGTTCCAGTAGCCGCCGGCGACCACGGGCCCGCGGACGCACAGCTCGCCGACAGTGTCGCGGAGGTCACGCGGCGGTCTGCCGTCGAGGGAAATGGCGACCTCGACCCCAGCGACAGGCTTGCCCACGCTCCCGGGGTGGGCGAGGTATTCCTCGCCCTCGGTGTAGGTGACGATCGAGGTTCCCTCCGTCAGGCCCCACACGTTGCCGAGGGTGAGCCCGGGAAGCCGCCGCGTGACCTCGGCGGGGAACCCCGCGGGTACCGCGGAGCCACCCATGACGAACAAGCGCAACGCGGACAGGTCTGAGGCGGTGTCCTGCGCCTTGAGCAGGATGAGCCTGAGCATCGCGGCAACTCCCGCGAAGAATGTGATCCGCTCGCGGGTGATCAGCTCCACCGCGGTCTCGGCCTTGAACGCGGGGGTGAACACACAACACCCGCCCGCGGTAAAGAAGCCGATGAACTGGGAGACGGTCCCGGTCGCGTGGAACATCGGCGCCGCGATCAGCGTCCGCTCGCCGGCGGCCGCTCCGAGCCGTTCCCGCACGGTCCGCGCGTTGAACAGCAGGTTCGCGTGCGTGTGCATGGCCCCCTTGGGGTGGCCTGTCGTCCCGGATGTGTAGAGCAAGTGGGCGACGTCGTGCGGGGCGCGGGTGTGCCCGGGCAGGGAAGCCGGATCGACCGCCTCGTCCGGTCCCGGGTCGGCGATGAGAACGTCCGCGGTGACGATCCGGTCGGCGAGCGCCGCCGGCACCCGGGCGCCGAGGGTGTCATCGGTGACGATCAATGTGGCACCGCTGTCGGTGAGGACGTGGTCGAGTTCCGGCCCGGTCAGCCGAGTGTTGACAAGCACGACGATCGCGCCGACCAGCTGTGCGCCGCAGTAGCCGATCGCGTACTGCCAGCAGTTGGGCAGCAGGATCGCGACGCGGTCGCCCGGCGCGATACCCCGGGCCAGGAGCCGGGCCGCGACGGCGGTGGAGCGACGCAGGGCCTCCTGGTGGTTGATCCGCACGGGACCCTCCACCAGCGCCTCCCGCGCGCCGTGGACACTGGCGACTTCGACGAACTTCGCCGCGAGGTTGCGGGCCGACATCACGGCTGCCCTCGGAGGACCATGTCGCGGAGGGGCTCGTCGCCTTCCCGCAGGATTTCGGTCTCGATGCGGAGTCCGGTGAGCGGGCACAGGTATTCGCGGTACCGCACGTTGTAGCCGGCCCGCGCCTCGTGGGTGGCGTACTCGTGTCCCAGCTCGCGCACCGGCCGTTCGAGAACCGCGCAGCCGTCCTTGTAGTTCCCGGTCGCCGGTGCCAGCAGGGCACGGCCGGTGGCGGTGGCGAAATGCCACACTCCCTCGTGCTCGACCAGCGCGAGCTCGCCGCCGAGCAGGCGTAGCTCGGCAGCGTCGGGCGCCGTACGCACGTCGTCCGGAACACTCGCCGCGGCGAGCCGCTCCTGAAGCAACTGCGCGCGCCGCGCGTCGGTCGCCAGTGCGTCGACCGCGCCGGAGTGGAGTACGACGCCGTAGACCCGGTTCGCAGCGTCGGCGGACAGTGCACCCGCGGCCACGTCGGCGGCGACGCGCTCGGGCTCACGGGCTAGCGGGTCACCGAAGCCGGTCGCGTTGGCGCCGGTCCATTCCCATACCCCGTCGTCGGCGACCATGAGCGCGGGGCCCTTCGCCTCGACAGCCGCCTCGGCACCCCCGATGGCGTCGAAGTCCTGCGGGATCACTCCGGCCTCCAACGACTTGCGGACGTCCGAGCCGTGCTTGAGACGGAAATGCCCGACCGAGCCGGGATTGGCGCCGAACGCACCGACCGCCTTGGGAAAGGACTCATCGACGTAGACCGCCGCGGCGAGACCGGGGACCCCCCAAGGGATGGCGGCCTCGACGAATCCGCGTCCGCCGCGGAATCGGCCCGCCCCGTCAGCGCCGCCGGGAAGTGCCCGCCGGTACAGATAAAGCACCGGCCACAGCAGTTCGAGTTCCTCGACATTGCTCGCCGTCCCCTCCGGGATCCAGAAGTGGCCGCCGAAATCCACGCCGTCGCCTGCGGGGGACGCCGCCAGCGAACCGATCATGTTGTTGGCGTTGGTCCCGATGAACTGGTTTCCCTCCGGGGTCACACCTCCGATGATCATCGCGTAGAAGGCGGGGTGGGCGGGTCCGATCGCGAGCCGGGCGATCTCCGGCTCGGCGCACGCCAGCATCTTGCCGATCACGGTACTGGCCAGACTGATCAGCGTCTCCATCGTGTACATGCCCGCTGGGCTGACCGCGGCGGGGAAGTCCGCGCAAGACAGCGTTCCGGGCACCGGCTCGAAGTGCACGCGCCGGTAGACTCCGCCGTAGGCGCCGGCGAGGTCCGAGGTCAGCGACGCCGTCAGGGCAGCCAGGAAGGCGCCGGCGAATCCCGCGTAGGTGACGTTGATCGAGCCGGTCTGCGGGTCGGTCCCGCGGTTGTCGACGTAGAGGTGCTCGCCCTCCTTGCGCACCGTCATCTGGTAGACGTACGTGGCGTTGTCGCCGGTGTGTGCGGCCTCGGCGTACATGCGGTGCGACCAGGTGCCGTCGGGGATCTTTGCCAGCCGCTCCGCGACGGTCCGTTCGCCCGCGTCCAGCACACGGTTCATGACTGCCTTGACCGTGTCCGCGCCATAGCGTTCCAGCAGCTTGGTGATCTTCTCGACGGCGACGAGGTTCGCCGAGACTGCCGCGCGCAGGTCCATATGCACGTTGGTCGGAACCCGGGACTGGCGCAGGAACATCTGCTCGAGGTCCGTCCGGATCGTCCCCCGGTCCACGAGCTTGAATGGAGGAAACGCGGGCGGGTCGAGGAAGAGGTCGGTGGCATCGACGCAGAAGCTGCCCATCACCGAGCCACCAACGTCGCTGTGGTGCAGGACGTTGGAGACCCAGCAAAAGATTTCCTCACCCACGAAGACCGGCGCCGCGACAACGGCGTCGGGCTGGTGCGGCGAGCCGACGAACGGGTCGTTGGAGACGTACATGTCCCCCGGGGCGATGCCGGGGTTCGCGCCGCGGTTCTCCAGAATCCACTTGATGGTCAGCGACTGGGAGTTGGAGAAGTACTGCAAATAGGGCCCGAGGAAGACGACATCGCCCTCCTGGGTCAGGATCGACGGCTGAAAGTCTCGCGTGATCATCGTGACCGGCGACACGCAGAGCCGTTGCAGGGTCTGCCCGTGCTCCAGATTGATGTTCATCAGCGAATAGCGCACGACCTCGAACGTCACCGGGTCGACGTCATCGGAAGCCGCGGTGTGCAGCCCGACCGATGGCGGGATGGACAGCGGCTCGCTCGGGATGTACCCACGCGTGACACCGTCCCAGACGACGTCCGGGGCCTCGGGAGAGATGGTCATCAGGACTCCTTCGTGGTGGGAAGCTGCAGGCGGAGCTCATTGCGCGACCCGGTCGACAGCGACGCGCCGGGCGGCACGGCGATGGTCGTGTGCGCGAGCTCGACGAGCGCCGGACCGAAGACCGTTCCGGTCACGGAACCGCGGTACACCTCCGTCGAGGTCCAGCCCCGGCCGGGCCAGTAGACGTCGGCTCGTTCGACCGGGACCGCCGACTCGCTGTGCGGCGCGGGAACCGGGATGCCCGCGGCGACCGACGCCCGCGCCCGGAACGCGAACACCTCAACCGTCTGGAACAGCGCGGTCCCGCCGGAGCCGTACCGGCGCACGTACTCCGCATCGAAATCGGCCAGCAGTCGCTTCCCGTCCGGAGGCAGCGTCACCGGAATCTCCAGGCTGTGCATCAGCTGCTCGCGGAAGCGCATCAGCGCGTCGACCTCAACAACCACGTCATCGCCGCCGACTCCGGCCGCGGCCAAATCGGCGCGGGCAGCCGCCTCCACCTCGGCGACGCACGCGGCGAGGGCATCCGCCTGCTCTCCCTCAAACGGCGCGAGCAGGCTGCGCTCGAGCTCCTTGTAGAGCACCACGTCGCCGGAGGCGATCCCGTACGCCGACAGTGTCGAAGCGCCGTTGCCCAACGGGATGACCACTTCCCGCACCCCGGACTCAGCCGCGTAGCCGAACGCGTGCACCGGGCCCGCGCCGCCATAGGCGTACAGCACGTAGTCGCGCGGATCGTGCCCGCGCTCAAGTGTCTGCTGCCGGATCACCGTCGCGGCCCGCATGTTGTTGATCTCCAGAATTCCGGCGGCCGTCTCCTCCAACGACAACCCGAGCTGCCCGGCCAGCCGCCCGACCGCACTGACCGCCGCATCCCGATCCAGCGGCATTCGTCCATCCAAAAAGGACGTCGGACGCAGGAGCCCGAGCACGACATCCGCGTCGGTGACCGTGGGCTCGGTGCCGCCACGGCCGTAGCAGGCCTGACCGGGCTCGGAACCCGCGCTCTGTGGGCCGACCCGCAGACCGCCTGTGGCCCCGTCGAACCGAGCGAGCGTTCCCCCGCCACAGCCAATGGTCT